>Ga0156176_1027_pt1 | contig 149611 bp, 137 predicted proteins | sample RifCSPlowO2_12_FD_107829 | JGI IMG/M metagenome (GOLD analysis project Ga0156176, IMG submission 107829) | Betaproteobacteria bacterium RIFCSPLOWO2_12_FULL_62_58
ATCACACGTCCCTGCGAATCCTTGCCCGCGACCAGCACCGGCCGCTTCCGGTCCGGCCAGCCCATCACCCAATCGCCTTCGATCTCCCGCTTTGGCATGTGCTGTTCTCCTCTTGCCTTAAAAGTGAGCGGTAAGCGGTGAGCAGTAGAAACCCTGAAATCTTTACCGTTCACTGTTCACTAAATATCTATGGCCGGACACCGGCCTTGTATTTCGGACCGAGCTGTGACCTGAGACGGCCCTGTAGCGCGTCGATGAACTGGCACAAGTACGGGCGCGTTTCGCGCGGATCGATGAGATCCTCGGTAGCAAAGGCTTCCGCCGTGCGAAACGGCGACGCCAACTGCCTCAGTTCTTCCTCGATCTCCTTTTCACGCTGCGCGGGATCGGGCGCGTTTTCGATCTCGCGCCGGTAGGCGGCCTTAACGCCGCCCTCCACCGGCAGCGAGCCCCATTCGGCCGACGGCCAGGCAATCTTGAAATTGAGACCGCGGCGGTCGATCACGCCGCCCCCCGCCACGCCGTAGCACTTGCGGACGATCACGGTGAACACGGGCACGCTCACCTGCAGCCCGATGTAGCGGGCGCGCACGCCTTCGCGCAGGACGGCATCGGCCTCCGATTCGGCGCCTACCAAAAGCCCCGGGACGTCGGCGAAAAAAATGAGCGGAATGTTGAACGTGTCGCACAACTCGACGAAATGCCCCTGCTTGCGCGCCGCCTTGTAATCCATGATGCCGCCGAACATCGGATTATTGGCGATGATGCCGGCCACCTTGCCGTTCATGCGCGCGAGCGCGGTGATGACCGCGCGCCCGAAGGTGGGCTGGATTTCGAACACCGAACCCTTGTCGACGACCATCTCGAGGAGTTTCTTCATGTTATACGCCTGGCGGTTCGAGCGCGGCACGATATCCGCGAGCGCGTCCTCGCAGCGATCGGCCGGGTCGTCACATCGCGTCTGCGGCGGCAGTTCCCATACATTGCCCGGCATGTAGGAAAGAAACCGCCGGATTTGCCGGAAGCAATCTTCCTCGTCCTCGGCGACGTTGTCGATGGTGCCGGCGGTGTCCACCGCAACCCTGGATCCGCCGAGCTCTTCCTTGGTGAGCTTCTGGCCGAAGGCGCGCTCGACCACGGGCGGGCCCGCGGCGAAGATTTGTCCCGCGCCCTTCACCATGATCGACCAATGCGCGAAAATGGCGCGCGCCGACGGTCCGCCCGCCGTGGTCCCCATGACAGCGCTCACCACCGGCACGATACCCATGAGATCGACGGAACGCTCGAAGCCGTCCTGACCGTAGCCCGGAACCACGGTGTAGCCCTTGCGCTTGGCGGTGTTGACCGTGCCGCCGGTGCCGTCGACCAGATTGACGAGCGGGATACGATATTCGTAAGCAAGGTCCTCCACGAAGCCGCCCTGGCCGCCTTTGCGGCGGTCGCTGCCGAAACCGGTGCCGGCACGAATGGTGTAGTCCTCGCCGCCGATTGCCACCGGCCGGCCGTCGATCCTGCCCAGACCCATGACATAAGGGGCCGGCTCGAATTCGACGAGGTTGCCCGTCTTATCGTATGTGCCGCGGCCGGCGAGTTTGCCGACTTCGCGAAACGAGCCCGGATCGAGCACGCGGTCGATGCGCTCGCGCACCGTCAACTTGCCCGCGGCATGATGCCTGGCAACGGCTTCCAGCCCGCCGCAGGCTTCGGCGAGCTTGCGCCGGTGGTGGATGTCCTCGATTTCAACTCGCCAGCTCATAACCATGAACCGCCGATTGACGCCGATGAACGCCAAACAAACAGAAGGAAATTTCTCGCATGCGGTTCCAAATCTATCCGCGTCTATCCGCGTTTATCTGCGGTTTCTCTTCAGCCCTCGAGCACTGCCACCACCTGACCCTCGGCCACGGGATCTTTCTGCTTCACGAGAATCTCCTTCACCGTGCCGCCGTCCTCCGTGATCACCGGGATCTCCATCTTCATCGATTCAATCACGATCAGCGTGTCTCCCGATTCCACCTTGTCCCCGGGCTTCGCCGTCACCTGCCAGACCGTGCCGGTAATCTCGGACTTCACTTCGATTCTTGCCATCTTCTGATCTCCTCAATGGTGAACGCCGCCTTGAGACTGCAGACGCGGTCATGCGGGGAAACCTCGGGGCCGATCCGGGGCGGACGCCCCGCGCGGCGAAACCGTGCACGGAGCGCCCAGCAAGCGCCATCCTAGGCGTCCGACGAATTGTTGTCAAGAATATTGTTGACAATCTTACAAAACGCCATTAAGGTTGCAGCATGGTCAAGGCCCGCGTCGAATCCGGTCCGCCCGGTGGCGCCCCCAGCGAATGGGGCGCGCCGCTCACGCATTCGCTTGCCGAGCAGATTGCGGCGCGACTCTCGGAGCGCATCGTCTCGGGCGCATACGCGCCCGGGCAACGGATCATGGAACAGGCCGTCGCCGCCGAATTCGCGGTAAGCCGCGGCCCGGTGCGCGAAGCGCTGCGGCTGCTGGAGAAGGATGGACTGGTGACGATCCTGCCGCGGCGCGGCGCGCAAGTCACCAACCTGAGTATCGCAGAGGTCGAAGAAATCTTCGACATCCGCGCGTCACTCAACGGGCTCCGCGACCGGGAGATCGCCGAAGACCCCGAGCGGATGCGCATCCTTCCGGCGCTTGAAGCGGAAGTTGCCAGGCTCTCGCGGTTCGCGCGCCAGCCCGAGTTCGGCGCGGAATACGTCGAAACGGTCTTCGGGCTGAACCGGCTGCTCACCCAGGCTTCGCGCAACAAGCGCCTGCGCTCCATCCTCGATTCACTGGCGTTGCAGACGCGGCGCTATTCCCAGCTCGGGCTCTCGACGCCGCAGCGCCGCCGCCAGTCGGCGCAGAACTGGCAGCGCCTGGTGAAGGCGATCCGCGACGGGGACGGTCGCGAAGCCGAACGCATCGCTCGTGAGCGCGTGCTCGAATCGCGCGATGCCGCAATCCGGATTCTGCAGGACCAGTTCGGCGCGCGTGCGGCCGCACCGGCCAAGAAGACGCGCCGCGCCGCGTAGAGCGGGCGGATCGCGCGGCGTGTTCCGCGCGCGGTTGTAAGCGCTGCGCCCAGCGCTTAACATAGTCGCCTTTCGCTTCCGGCGCCTCACCCAGGACATCTCCCATGACAGACCTTCCCGCTCTCAAGGATGCCGCGCTCACTATCGAAGGCCGCATCGCGGTGCTCACTTTCAAGCGCGACGACGTACGCAACGCGCTCACCAGCACCGATCTCGTCAACGAGATTCCCAATACGCTCGCCTGGGCAAACGCCAATCCCGAAATCTCGGTGCTGATCATGACCGGCGAGGGCAGCGCGTTCTCCGCGGGCGGCAACATCAAGACCATGGGCGAGCGCGCCAAGGCGCCGCCGTTCGTGCTGCAGCAGAACTACAAGCGCGGCATCCAGCGCATTCCAATCGCGCTGGAGGAAGCGGAGATCCCGGTGATCGCCGCGGTCAACGGTCCCGCTATCGGCGCCGGGTTCGACATGGCCAACATGTGCGATATCCGCATTGGCTCGACCAACGCCCAGTTCGGCGAAACCTTCATCAATCTCGGCATCGTCCCGGGTGACGGCGGCGCCTGGTTCCTGCAGCGCCTGCTCGGTTACCAGCGCGCGGCGGACCTCGTATTCAGCGGCCGCATCGTCAAGGCCGAGGAAGCGAAAGAGATCGGAATCCTGCTCGAAGTCACCCGGCCTGAGCAGCTTGTGCCGCGCGCCATGGAAATCGCCGGCAAGATCGCCGCCAAGCCGCCGCTTGCGGTGCGCTATAACAAGCGACTGATGAAGCTGGCGCAACGCCAGAACCTCGAGGAGCACCTGGAAGTATGTTCCGCATTCCAGGCGATTTGCCACAAGACTGAGGATCACGCCGAGGCGCTCGCCGCGTTTTTCGAAAAACGATCGGGCAGATTCACGGGCAAATAGTCCGGAGCGAATATGATATTCAGACTGCTTGCCTGTCTCTCTCTGTGCTTGGCGACCGCATTGCCCGTCGGCGCGCAGGAAAAGTCGGAACCAAAACAGCTTCTGCCGATCGACGAGGCGGCGAAGGACCCGTCCTGGGTGAGCTTCAGGAACCGGTTGCTCACCGCGATCGAGAAGCGTGACAGGAAATTCGTGCTCTCCATCCTCGACCGCAACATTCGCAATAGCCAGGATGCCCCACGCGGCATCGCCGCGTTCCGCAAACACTGGGATTTCGACGGGGAAGACAGCGCGGCGTGGCGCGAGCTGCCGGCGGCGTTGTTCCTGGGTAGCGCGTGGCTCAAACCGGAAAAAGGGCCGCGCCAGCTTTGCGCGCCGTACGTCGCGGTGAAGTGGCCCGAGGATATCGACCCGTTCGACCACGGCGCGATCGTCACAAGGGAAGCGCTGATCAAGGCCGCGCCCGCGTCCGCATCCGCCACGCTCGCCACGCTGTCGTACGACATCGTGCCGGTCGCCGACTGGGAGGTGGCCGATCAAGCGCCGGAATCGAGGCAGAAGTGGGTGAAGATCAAGCTCAAGGGAAGCGACGGCTTTATTCCCGAGGAACAGATTCGCAGCCCGGTCGAGCACCGCGCCTGCTTCGTGAAGACCGAAAGCGGCTGGCGCATGACGGCGTTCGTCGTCGGGCTGGAAAAATAGCCCGATGACCACCCCCACAAGGTACAGGCTCGACCTGCAGGGCCACCGCGGCGCACGCGGGTTACTGCCCGAAAACACGCTGCCGGCCTTCGCGCATGCGCTTTCGCTCGGTGTCGACACCCTCGAACTCGACTGCGCCATCACCAAGGACGGCGTCGTGGTGGTAAGCCACGACCCGATGCTCAATCCCGACATCACGCGCGGCCCCGATGGCAAATGGCTGGAACAGGAAGGCCCGCCGATTTGGCATCTCACTTTCGGGGCGCTCAAGCGTTACGACGTCGGGCGCATCAAGCCCGGCTCGGCTTACGGCAAGCGTTTCCCGCGGCAGCAGTCGGTCGACGGCACGCGCATCCCGCGGCTTGCTGACGTGTTCGCGCTTGCGCGCAAAGCCGGCAACGCTGCCGTGCGCTTCAACATCGAAACCAAGGTTTCCCCGCTTGCGCCGGAACAGACGAGCTCCCCGGAACAGTTCGCGCGCGCGCTGATCGCGGCGATCCGCGCCGAAAGGATGGCGGGGCGCGTAACGATTCAGTCCTTCGACGGGCGGACTCTGCAGATCGTGCAAAGGGAGGCGCCGGAGATTCCGACGGTCTATCTCACGGCGCGACAGAACTTCATGGACAACATCCAGGCTGACAAGCCTGAATCGCCTTGGACCGCGAGCTTTCACGTGAGCCAATTCGGCGGCTCGATACCGCGCATGATCAAGGCGGCGGGCGGCGCGGTGTGGTCACCTTATTACGGCGAAGCGACGCGCGAGAACGTCAAGGAAGCGCAAGACCTCGGTCTCAAGGTCGTGGTGTGGACCGTCAACAGCGCGACCGACATGCAGCGCATGATCGAACTCGGCGTCGACGGTATCATCTCCGACTATCCCGACCTGCTGCGCGAGGTTGCGGCACAAGGCGGCCTGTCGCTGCCCATACCGACGCCGGTTGCGCCGTAAAAAGGCGCCGCTGAACCTCGCAAGGGTGTCGTGCGATCCAGAACACGGTCGCTGCGGACAATGCCGGCCCCTCAAACGCACGCCGGGCCGCAATTTCGTTCTCCGAACCTCCGGAGCGGCGCTTCTTGACCAGTAAAACCAGGGAAAATTGATGTAAATCAATTATCGATGGCGCCAGCAGCGTAGCAGCCTAGAATGGGGCCAAAATTCCGGTCCGGGTGGGTGTAACAGTCCACACCGAAGGCCGAAAGCCAAGGAGGAGGCCCATGCCCTCGCTTACCGATCTGCTTCTACGCACGGTCGACGGGATTTTTGCGGTCGATCCGCGCCAGCGCATCGTTTTCTGGAACACGGGCTGCGAACTGTTGTTCGGCGTCCCCTCCCGACAGGCAATTGGTCAGCCCTGTAGTTCGGTAGTGCGGGGCAAGAATTCCGCCCAACAGCCATTCTGCGGCGGTGTGTGTTGTATCGCGAATTTTGCCGAGGGGGCCAACATTCCGACTGCTTTTCCGCTTCGGGCATATAACGCCCGCGGCCAGGAAATGCGCTTGAACGTCAGCCTGCTGCTGGTGCCATCAGTCCGCAAGGACCAGCGGCTTTGCCTGCACCTGCTGCGCCATGGGGAGGCGATAGACTCGGCGCTGGCGTTGCAGACCGAGGTGCGGCCGGCGCGGCCTAATCACGCTCGCAAGGATGTTCATCACCCGGCCCCCGTCAACACCTGCGGACTGACCGCGCAGGAACAGGACATTCTCAAATTGCTGGCGGAGGGTCTCGCGGTGCGGTCCATATCCCGGTTGAAGAATATCAGCGAGGTCACGGTACGTAACCACGTGCAGCATATCGAGGCGAAGCTCGCGGTTCACAGCCAGGCGGAAGCCGTCGCCTACGCTTACCGGCACGAACTTGTCTAGCCGATTTCGACCTGTGCGGAAGGAGGGGAGCATGACAGTAAAAAAGATCGCCGTGCTGGTGCGTGACCGTCAGAGCGAAGCGCTGCGCATGGCGCTGGGGCTGACGCTGGTGGATGACTTGGTCGATGTTTACGTGCTCGACCGCAAGCTCGAGGAGGAAAAGGAAGATCTCATGAACCTGGAGCTGATGAAGGACATGGGAATGAATATCTACTCGAACCGCCCGGACAACTCGAGCGCGGAGTATCGCGCCACCGAGGAGATTGCGCAGCGGCTGCTCGAGTACGATCACATTCTCCCGTACTGAACAACCAAATTCGACACGCTGCGAACGCAATCCGCCCGTAGCGTGAATGATGTAAATACATCATTCTCATCCCCGGCCGGCCCCTCTATATTGCCCGGAAGCAACCGAGGCGGGAGCGGGCGCGTGGCAAAACTGGGAATCCTGGTAACTACCGACCGGCACCTGACGCATATCCAGGGGCTCACGCGGGCGGCATTGGCGCGGGGTCATGAGGTCATCGTTTTTGTCATGGACGGGGGCACGCGGTTGCTGCAAGACGCCGGCTTGACCGGCTTGGCCGGCCTCCCGGGCGTGACCTTGAGCCTATGCGAACACAGCGCTAAGCGGCATGGAATCGCGACCGAAGCGCTGTCGGCGGCGGTCGTCTGCGGCAGCCAGTTGAATAACGCCATGATGAATCACGAGGCCGACCGCGTCATCGTCATGTAGGCCGGTGCGGAGGGAGCGAGATGCGGGTTCTGCAAATACTGACTGACGGGCCGGGGACGGCGTCCGGCGACGTGCTCAAGCTGCAGACCACGGAACACGAGGTCGAGGTGATCGACTTCACGAACATGGACGTTTCCTACGAGGAGTTGGTCGACAAGATTTTCACCAGTGACAAAGTCATCTCTTGGTGACGGCGCCCGGGCATCCGGCGCGATACCCACGGCGGGGTCGCCGCACCATCGCCGGCACTGTAGTAACGGGCAGAGGAACGTGTAAGAGCATGGGACGAGCATGAGCGGCATTCGGACGCGGGATCTCGATTGCGGATCCCTGAGAAACGGGATGCCCGCGGCCTTTTTTCGTCCCGCCCGTACCAAAGCCGCACGGCACGCGGCAATCCTGCAACGCGTTCTTGTCGGCCTGGTCGCACTGTCAAGCTTGACGCTTCTCTTTGCGTTCCGCGGGCTCGATGACAACCGCTTCGTGAGCTGGCAATGGGTGTTCGCGCCCGCCGATCTGCCCGCGCTTCTGTCCGTCGCGGCAACCGGCGTGCTTCTCGCCTACTGGTTCTCGCGCGCGCCGTGGCCGGCGGACCGTGCCGCGCCTGCGTTGGGCGTTTTCGCTTTTCTTGCGGCCCTGCCCTTCTGGGGCGAGCCGGAGGTGATCGTGGATGCCGCACGCTACTTCGTGCAGGCGAAGCACCTTTCTCTTTTCGGCGTCGGCCATTTTCTGAACCAGTGGGGCCAACAAATCCCCGCCTGGACCGATTTGCCGTTGGTGCCTTTTCTCTACGGCCTTCTGTTCAGCCTGGCGGGGGAGACGCGGCTCGCGATCCAGGCGTTCAATTCGCTGCTCTTCGCGGGATCCGTAGTTCTGACGTACTTGGTGGGGAAGGCCCTGTGGGACCGGGCCACGGGCCTTTGCGGCGCGGTGCTTCTCCTCGGCATGCCGTACCTGTACACCCAGGTGCCCCTCATGCTGGTCGACGTGCCGGCAATGTTCTTTTTCACCTTGACGGCCTATGCCGCGATTACGACCGTGGCCCGGGGCGGTGTCCCGTGGCTCTTCGGGGCAGCCGTAGCGCTCGCCCTGGCAATGCTCGCCAAATATTCCGCTTGGATCGCGCTCGCCTTCTTCCCGGTGCTGGTCCTGGTCAGCGCCCGTCACGCGCGGCGCAAGGCGCTCGCCCGCGCCGGCGCAATCGTGCTGGGGGCGGCCGTGCTCTCCGGTGCGTTCCTGCTCGGGAAAGCGGGGGTTGTCGCGAGCCAGCTCGCGCTGTTCTGGAGCTACCAGGTGCCGGCACTGAGCCGCTGGCAGGAGGGCATCGCCTCGACCTTCTTCTTCCAGATCCATCCCTTCATCACACTTGCGGCGTTGGGCTCGGTTGCGCTGGCGATCATCCGAAAAGACTCGCGCTACGCCGGGGTCGGCGTGATCGTGCTGCTCGCGCTCATGCTCGGAGTGAGGCGCATCCGCTATCTCGTCATCGTAATGCCGATGCTGGCCCTGATGGCCGCCTACGGGTTGCGCGCCATCCGGGAAATCCCGACACGCCAGTTCATCGCGTCGTGCGCGGCGGTCTCGGCGCTGGCCGTGGCCGTGGCCGGTTACCTGCCGTTCCTGCGCACAACGAGCGCCATGAATCTCAAGCAGGCGGGCGAGGTGCTCGCCGCAATGGGCGGTGACACGGTCGAGGTCATCGTGCTGCCTGCAACGCGTTCCCGTGTCAATCCGGCGGTGGCGGTTCCGCTCCTGGATCTGTTCACGCACCAGCGTCTCGCCTATCGCCGCGACCTGAGCCCGGCGGTATCGCCGCAGCCTGGCGTGGAGGCGACCTCGCCGGTTCGCTTCACCTGGGAGGTCCCGGATGCGCCCTTCTTTCTGATAGCGCCAGAGCCGCACGCGCCGGTGGTACTGGTGATGAGCGCGGCGGATCAGCCCGTGCCGCAAGCGGTGGCAAATCGCCTCGCGGGTTATGCTGAGGCCCGGCAGCTTATGGTGACCGATCGGGTATTCCGCTTCCAGACCCTGGTGCGCATTTATCGACCAACGTGAGCGCGCATGTTCGAGAGGATCTACCATGAGTGAGACCAAGAGGGGGTTCTGGGCGTTCGCGATCGTGGGGATTCTGCTGCTCATCACAGGGGCAACTTACGCCTACCACGAGTACTACCTTTATCTCACGGTCTACCTGTGGTTCGGCTTCATCTACGGGATGTGCCTGCAATACGGCCGCTTCTGTTTCTCCTCGGCGTTCCGCGATCTGTTCGCCGTGGGCGTCCCGCGCATGGCCGTCGGCATCATGATCGCGATCGCACTCTTCGCCCTCGTGGGCGCGTTCGTAAGCGCCACGGGGATCAGCACCTTCCACTCCGCGCCCACCAGCGTGCACGCAGTGATCGCCGGGTTCATCTTCGGGGTGGGGATGTGTTTCTCGGGCGGTTGCGCCTCGGGCTCCATGTACAAGACCGGCGAGGGCAACATGAATGCGGCGCTGGTAGTGCTCTCCATCAGCGTCACCCAGGCCGTCTTCGTGGACATCGGAGGGTGGGCGAACAATCTCGTGCCGGAATCCTGGACGAAGTCGGCGGCGGCGAAGGGGCTGCCGGCCTCGATCACCGTAACCGACGGCTGGGTGGACCAGTATCTTGCCGGTTACGTGTGGGACCAGCCGGTGCTGAGCTTTGCCAAAATGCTGGGCTGGACCGACGATTCCGTCATTGGCGCCTTTCTCGGCAACTTCCTGGTCGGCGTGGTGCTGCCCGGCGCGCTGTTGCTGGTAGTTGTCTACTTCTTCTGGTCGCGTCGCGCTTTCATGAGGAAGCGGCTTACGGCGGGCCAGACGCGCCCCCGTTTTCGCGACGAGCTCGCCGGTTACTGGGCCATGATCATGGCCTCCAAGCGCACCGCCATCGCCGGACTCGCCCTCGGCATCGCGGCGGGGTTGCACATGTACGCGATCCAGGGCTTGCGCGTGAAATACGGTGTGCGCAACGCCGGCGCCTTGCTCGAACGCCTCGGTTTCGACTTCGGCCTTTCGGTGAACGGCACGGTGTTCGACCCTGGCTACTGGTATGTGACGACCCAGGAGGCGCAGTGGGTCGGCTGGGCGATGCACAAGCTCGGCTGGAACCAGATGGACAACATCTTCTTCGGCTTCAACAACGGCATCCCCAATCCGCTCATCAATCCCGCCGACTGGATGTCGATCGCGCTCTTCGGCGGCGCGGCGGTGATGGCGCTGCTGCACAACGAGTTCAAGTTCAAGAAGCCGACGCTCGAGACCGCCACTTGGGCGGTCATCGGTGGCGCGCTCATGGGCATCGGCTCACGGTTGGGCTTGGGCTGCAACGTTGGCGCCTTTTTCGTGCGCGTCTCTCAGGGCGATCCCTCGGGCTGGCTGTTCGGGCTCGGCATGGTCGGCGGCGCCTATATCGGCGTCAAGTTTTTCAACTGGTGGACCGAGCGCCGGATGGCACGGGAGTTTGCATTGAGCTGAATAACGGAGGAGATGCATCATGAAATTCGAGAAAAGCGGCGAGGGCCAGTACCTTTTGGACGTGAAGGGCTACGTCTGCCCCCATCCGCAGCTCTATACGAAGAAGGCGCTCGAACGGCTCAAGCCGGGCGAAGTGCTGGAAGTGCAGTTCGACAATCCGTCCTCGGGCGAGTCCATCGCCACGATGTGCGACAACACCGGCGATGAGGTTCTGGACCGCAAGCAAGAGGCCGGGCTGTTCGTCTGGCACGTTCGCAAGGCCTGACAGAGGAGCCGCGCCATGCGCAACAGTCTCTGGATCATCATCACCATCGTGAGCGCCCTCCTGGGATTTGTCATGGGCTACGCCACCGCTCCGATGATGGAGACCGGCATGCTCAGCGGCAAGGGCGGAAAGCCCGCGTCCAAGATCGAGAGCACCAAGGAACTGAAGCAGTACTACAAGGATCTGTTCAAGGAGAAGTGAGATGACCCCGCACGCCAAGGTCCGCCAGGACGAACAAACGGCTAACACGGGTTTGTGGGCCGCCATCGTGCTCATCGCGACCCTGTTCGGATTCGTCCTGGGCTACAGCGTGTCCACGCGCACGGGTGTCGAGCCGGGCTATTTCGACGCACCCGAGGCAGGCGGCTACGGCGTGGCGCCGACCGCCGCGCCGGGCATGACCGAGGAACTTCGGAAACATTACGAAGGGCTCATGAAATAGGGCCCGGACTTTCCGGCAGCCTCTCGCACGCGGATCGCCGGTGCCGGGTATGCCTCTTCGAGGAATCGACCGATGCGAAAAATTCTTCTTGCCGTAGACGCGTCCAAGGGCTCGGATGCGTGCGTAAAGGCGTGCGCCCGGATTTTCTCGGCCGCGCCGCCGGAATCGGTAATCCTGTTGCACGTGCAGCAGCTTGGGGGTGGGCCGACCTTGATGCACGACCGAATGGGCGACATCGTGAAGGCGGTCGTGAGCAAGGCCGAAGTGCCGGTGTTGCTGGCGCGCTAGCGCGGCGCTCCACGACACCTCGCTGCGGAATGAGCGGGCAGCCTGTGAATCCGGTGGACGGCGACGTCGTCATCTGTGGCGGCGGGCTCGCCGGACTCGGTGCGCCGCGCGCTGCTTTTCCCCGCACTGGGACGAACCCATGAGATGTGCGCTTATCATTCCGGCCTGGGCGCCGGAGGAAATCTTTTCTTCCCGCACCGCGCCCTCGCAGGTCAATTACTGGCAGCCCCTCGGGACGCTCTATGTCGCCGCCTGCCTGCTCCAGGCCGGCCATAACGTGAGGCTGTTCAACGGTGCCTTTCTCACCCACGAAGAAATTCTGCGCCAGGCGCGCGAATTCAAACCGGAAGTGGCGGGCATTTACGCGACGGCCTTCGGCTGGCCCGGAGCATTGAAAACCGCGGCCGATCTCAAGCGCATGGATCGAAGCATGTTTGTATGCGCTGGCGGCCCGTACCCGGTCGCGGCACAGGAGCGCTGCCTGGCAAATGGCGCTGCTCACTTCGACGCGGTGGTCACCGGCGAAGGCGAGCACACCGTGGTCGAAATTCTGGACAGGCTCGCGGCTCGCCGAGGATTGGAAGGCGTTCTGGGCGTCGCATTCCGGCAGGGAGAGCGCATCATCAAGAATCCGCCCCGGCCGCTCATCGAGGACCTGGATGCGCTGCCCTTCCCGGCGCGCGCGTTGCTGGAAGGCGCGGAGCGCTGTCCGCCTCCACCCGCCACTTACCGGCGCACGCCCGTGGCTACCATGATTACCTCGCGCGGCTGCGACCGCCGTTGCCTGTTCTGCTTTCAGATCGACCGGGAGCGCAAAGCGGGACGCCGCGGTGTGCGCCTGCGCAGCGTCGCGAACGTGCTGCTGGAAATCGAGTCCTGCCTCAAGCAGGGCTACCGCGAAATCAAGTTCCTGGACGATTCCTTCGCGGCCGATTACGACCGCGCCATGCAAATCTGTCAGGCGATCCGGGCGCGACGGCTCGATTTCACCTGGTTTGCCTCGGCCTGTGTCAACCAGGTAGACAAGCCCTTGCTTCAGGCCATGAAGGACGCCGGCTGCTGGGCAATTCTCATGGGCGCCGAGAGCGGCGTGCAAAAGAACCTCAACACGCTGCGCAAGGCCTGCACCCTCGATCAGATCCGGCAGGCGGTGCGCGCAGCCAAAGAGGTGGGGCTGCAGGTAAGCACGCCCTTCCTCTTTGGCATTCCCGGCGAAACTTTCGCCGACGGCTTGAAGACCATCGAGTTCGCCATCGAACTCGATCCCGATCTTACGAACTTCCATTGCCTGACGCCTTTTCCCGGGACCGATCTTCACGACCGGTGCGAGAAATACGGCCGTCGGTCTTCGGAGCTCGCAGACTACACTTACCAGGGCGCGGCCTTCGCGCCCTATACCATGACGCGCGAAGAGATCCAGCAGTTGCGTCAGCTCGCGTTCAGGCGCTTCTATTCCCGGCCCGCCTTCCTGCTGCGCAGGCTGCTGCAAGTTCGCAGCCTGCGCGAAGTCCGGATTGCGGCGCGCGGCCTGAAGAGCCTGTTCTGGCTGTGGGCTGCCAGGAATCTTTTCTATCGCGGCAAGAAGGAGGAAGCGGTCTCGCGCCCCGGCTGAGCGGGGGCAAGCCGCAGGTACTCGCGCGCCAACGCCGGGTATAGCCTCGGATTGAAGAGTATGTTGGTGATGAAGTAGCACTCATGAGTGCAATAACAGCGTCCCTGGTGGATGGAATCAAGGATGTGCCGCGCGCGGGTGCTGCCCAGCACCCGGCGCACGTCGTGGCCGTGCTCGCGCAGGTTTCCCAGGCTGTGCGGCAGCATCTCGCACGCGAAGAGTTCCCCACTCTCCGTCAGAACCAAATTCAGCCGGCCGGCATAGCAGGGGGTCTGGCGCCTCTGTTCGACGAGGGTGCGGTAAATCATGCGCCGCTGGAGGATGTCCTGCGCCGCCTTGAGCCGCCCGCCATTGAAGCGATAGATCGTGGCCGTGCGCGCTGTAAGCGCCTCTTCGAGACTTGCGGCAGCCTGACGGTACTTGTCCGGATCGACGTCCTTGCAGCGCGGATCGGGCGGGTTGCCGCGCACGAGGGAAATGGTGTGCGTGCGTAGATTCGGCAGCCCGCGCACGAAGCCGACGAGCGCGTCCATTTGGTCCTGGTTATCGCGGAACAGGACCGTGTTGATTCCGAGCTCGAAGTTCGGGTAGCGCTCCGGGAGTTTTGACAGCAGGCGATAGGTTCGCATCGCTTTCTCAAAGCCGCCGGGTGTGGCGCGAAGCCGGTCGTGCTCGCCGCCAATGCCGTCGAGCGAAACCTTGACGACCACGGTACTGTTGCGGCAATGACTCAGGATCTGTTCGGTTCTTTCTGCGATCAGCTCAGGGAGCAGGCCGTTGGTGGAGTAAAGCATGATCGCAGGGCGGTTCGCGGCATAGAACGCGCGGCTCACCTCCACCAGGTCCTTCCGCAGATAAGGCTCCCCGCCGGAGAAGGCGAGCCACAGAAGCCGGCCCAGTGATGATGCGGTCCGCCGGACCTCTTCCAGTGAGAATTCCTCAGACTTGGCCTCCGCGCGGTCCGCGCCGTTCAGGTAAAAGCAGAAAGGACAGCGGGCATTGCAGCGGCGTGTCACGAAAAAAGTGAACTGGATCGGCCGCCGCTTCCAGATGACCGAAGGCAGATGACGAAACGGCGAGTACCTCATCGGGGATTCCCCGAGCGAAAAGCCCTGGCGAGAAAGAGCGCGGCGCCGCCGATGGCGCCGGTGCCCACGGCCAGCGGATAAACGAAAAGGTAGTACAACGTCGCGGCCGCGGCGAACAACCGGCCTCCGGCTGCGCGAAATCCCCGCAGCAGCCCGCGGTTGACGTGCAAATCGCCGGCGACCAGAGCGAATGTGAGCCCGAGCCAGGCTGGCGCAGCCGTCAGGAAGTAAGCGCCGAGACACAGTGTCCCGATAAAGTACGCCGCTACGCTAGCCTTGAGCTCGTGAGAGGCCGTCCCGGAGTCGGCGAATAGGTCTCTGTTGCGCAGCGAATACAGGGCCCAGTACATCGCCTTGACGCAGGCGTTGCGCAGGGAGCGAAGCAAGGTGAAGTTGAAAATGTGCCGCACCTGGATGGCGGGATCCATCACGAGCCGGCATCCGGCGCGGCGCAGGCGGTGGCTGAATTCCACATCCTCGAGAATCGGCAGGAAGCCTTCGGCAAAGCCGCCGTGCCGGCGAAAAGTCTCGGCGTAGATCGCCAGCGCATGGGTCGCGACGTAGTCGGGATCGGCGGCCCGCTTGGTTTCGGAGTAGTGGATGAACGCCGACTGGAACCGGCTGAAAAAGGAGTCGTCGCAGGGCAGAGGGGTGTAGGTGCCGCCCGCGACCGTCCGCGGGTCGTATGCCGAGAGCGCTTGCCAGGCCAGGGCCAGCGTATCCTCGCGCAGCAGGCAGTCGGCGTCGGTAAAAAACAGCATTTCGCCGCGGCTGTGCGCCGCCCCCGCATTCCTTGCTCCGGCGGCGCCGTGATGGCGGGCGAGCCGGATCAGCCGGCAGGGAAACCGGCGGATGATTTCGGCGGAGTTATCGCTGGACGCATCGTCAACCACGACCACCTCGAAGCTTTTTTCGAAGCGCGAGGTAAAGGCGGCCTCCAGGCACCGGGCGATAGTCGCCGCGCCGTTGCGGTTCGGAATGATGATCGAGATAAACAAGATTGAGTCGTAAGGATCGGCCCGCCTTTACCAACATATTCATCGCGTTCACCCCACAGCAAAATGATGCATATGCATCATTTTCCTGGACGTGGGCCAAGTGTCTAATTCTTCGACAGGTATCGAGGTTTATCCCTTGGAATCGCTCCGACGAGAACGCCCTGGGGCTGCTCGATGCGCGGTTGAGTTGTGGGCGAGTAAAGCGTGTCAACAAGGAGGAGCAAACCATGGACAGTAAACTGATCTATCGATGCGGCGTTACGGGGCTGCTGGCACTGGCGTTCGTCGTGTGGGCTCCGGTGGCCGCCGCGAAGTGGGCGAATCCGCAACTTCTGGTTACGGCTGAAGAACTGCAGAAAAACATTGAAAAACGCGATTGGGTGGTCGTCGACTGCCGTAGGCTCCAGACCTATCTCAAGGGCCATATCCCGGGCGCGATCAGCCTAGGCAAGCCGTGCGGCGAGGCCTTGCGAGATCCTACCTCGCGGATCTTCAAGGACGTAAAAAAGTACGAAAGCCTGTTCGGCAAGGCGGGTATCGCGAATAACACCCATGTCGTCGTGTACTCGTACGACGACGACTTGAGAGACGCGACAGTCGCCTTCTGGGTAATGGAATACCTAGGCCATGACGGCAAGGTGCATCTGCTGAACGGCGGGCTGGACGCCTGGCGCAAGGCGGGCGGCCGGCTCGGTGATAAACCGACGATAAAGGAGCCGACGACGTTCACGGCGAAGGTGGTGAAGAGCCGCTACGCCACGACCGACGAGATCCTGAAGATTGCCAACGGACAGGTGAAGGGCGTGCAGCTCGTGGACTCCCGCACCGGGAAGGAGCACAAAGGCGAGGACATCCGCGCGCTGCGCGGCGGCCACGTGCCGAACACCAGTCTGAACGTTTCGCACCTGGAAACCCTGCTCAAGGTCAAGGACCCCAAGACCGACAAGGAGACGTACATCGGCTACCTCGATCCGGACTTGGCGGAGAAGGCTTTCGGTAAGCTCGACAAGAACATCCGCACCATCGGCTACTGCCAGACTGGCACTCGCTCGACCATGACCTACTTGCAGTTCCGGCTCATGGGGTTCAAGGATCCGGCCAACTGGGACGACTCCTGGCAGGTCTATGGATCGACCATGGGCTATCCGGTGGCCGACGAACAGTGGTACGACTTCGCCAAGGTCAACTCGGACCTGAGCAGCCTCCAGAACAAAGTCAAAGCACTCGAGGCCGCCGTAAAACCGGCCGGCAAGTAATCGCGGGGCGCCAGCCTGCAAGCAGCAGTGTGCCGGACAGCATGCTTTGTATGCCGTCCGGCTTTTTTTGCACGCCGTGGAAAATACAGGACGCTGAGGATAACGAAAAAGACCGTCCTTCTGCGGCGTCGGGTTTTATGGCTGCGGAGCGGTCACCTTGTACACGACATCGTGCTCGCGCGCATGCTCCGTCACTTTCAGGCCGATTTCCTGTCCCACGCTGACTTCCGGCACGGGCTGGTGCTCGACCTGCAAGGACTCGACCCGCTGGCGGAAGTCGCTCGTGTGGCCGGTGATATGGATTGTGTCCCCCACGCGCAGGCTGCCCGACTCCATTCGCACGATCGCGACAGAAATCTGGCTGAAGTAGTGGGTCACAACCCCGACGCGTTCCTCACCTGCCAGGGGAGCCGGTGCCGCAGGAGGGGCGGCCGGTGCGGCCGGCCGCGGGGTTGGGCTCACCGGTCGCGCCTTCTGGGCTGGCGCCGGTCGGGGCGCTGGTTTCTTGATCGGTGCGGCGCGCCGGGCGGCCGGCTTTTTCTTCGGCGCCACGCGCCGGGCCGTCGTTTTCTTCGCCGTGGCCTTTTTCTTGGCCGGTGCGGCTTTTTTCCGCATTGCCGGTTTTCTTGCCGGCGCCTTCTTCCGTTGTGCCTTGGATTTCGCTTTCCTTCTGGCAGCCATGTGTGCCCTCCATCCGGTGTCCTGGGTAGATATCGACAACCACCTGTTAATCCTAGTCCACGGAGCGGGACATATCAAACGGAACCATTTTTGTGCCCCGGGCTTTGGGCGCAGGAGGCTCCCTCTGGGCGCCGGGATAGGCCCTCTTACAACGGAACCAGCAGATCGCCTTTTCCGATCTCCCCGCCGGCAACAACCTCCGCGTAAACGCCCATGTACGTGTGGCCGAATTCTTCCTGGAGAATGGCGGGAATGTTCAGGTCGCGCGCGGCTGTCTCGGGATTCACCGTGGTCGCAGCGCAGCGGGTGATGGGCGACACCACCCGTAGGCGCGCATGTCCCACCGTGATGCGGAAGCCGACCCAGCCGAGCTCGGCCCAGGCGGGCGCTCCCATATGGTAGAGATTCGCGCGAAAGCGGATTGGATCAACCGGGACCCCCGCGATCTTCTCCAGTTCGCCGATGCTCGCCAAGTTGACGAGCGACACGTACTTGTATGTCGTCGAATTGGGTTTTTGCTTCGCATCTGAAAACGTGTGGCCGGGTGCCTCCACGATTCTGGGCGGGCCGCCCGGGGAATCCGCCAGGAACTCGGCGAAGAACGCGTTGATCTGGTCGCGCCCCGCAACATCGGTGAGGCTGGCGCGAAGAAGCATCCGGCCATCGCGCTCGACCGTGAAGAGGCCGCTTTGTTCGTCAAAGCGTGTTCGAAGCTGCGCGAGCTTCTCATCGCGCATCAGCATGAAAAAATTCGTTTTTGGCAGCCATTCAGGGCGCTGCGGATCAAAGGATGCTGTGGCCCGCACGATGGCAAAGCGCCGGTCATGCGGCAGGCATTCGCCAGGAGTGAGGGTAACCCGCTCCAAAGGCTGGGCGCTCAGCCCCTTCACGGGGTAGCGGTAGATGTGTGCGACGCTGATCGGCATGGGCGGGAAGCTATGTTCTTTTTCAACGCCTCCGCTCAACGACGCTCGCTTGCGGCCGATGGCGGCGCGTCCGCTTCACCGCTCGTTGAGGTCGCAGCCGCCGCATTTCGCCTGCTGTCATCGCTCCAGAAGCGCTCCATCGCGATGTAGGCGTATGAGGCCGACCATCCGATCAACAGCAGGCCGTTGAGTGCTTCCGCGCCGGCAAGCAATCGTAACTCTCCCCCAGGAACAACGTCCCCGTAGCCGAGAGACGTATACGTCTCCGCCGAGAAGTACAGGGAAACACTCAGGGAGAAGCGGCTGGACTCGCCCAGCGTACCCAAACCCACGTAGCGGATAAGCACGTAGATCGCAAGAGCGTACAGGATGATCTCGGCAGCGTAAGCTAAGAACGTCCCGAAGATGACAACAATAAGTTTAGCCCGTGCGGGAACGCCGATGGCCGGGAGGCCTACCGTCAGCGCGCGCAGCACTTCGTAGTGAATGGCCGTGGTGAGCACGAGCAGCAGAACGCAGAAAGCGCCAACTATTGCCATCGTTTCATCTCCAATCGTTTGCCGGTCCTGGGGCCCAACGAGGCTGTAGAAAAAGTCCCCAACGGGTCAAGTCATACAGTTTTAGGGGGTAGCTTGACCCCTCCGAGACATGCGATCGTTCAATACAGCGCGTTCTCAGCGGTCTCATTTCGTCAAATTCATCCAAGAATTCCCGGTGAGGGTTTTTCTACAGCCTCAACGTTCGCGTTGACGGCGCGCGCCGTTCTTGCCCCGCGCCGTCGAACGCGCGGTTAGATGCCGATCAGACGTCAAAAAGACCATCTGGCTTTCGCCACGTCTTTCGCACTTTGCCGACGAGTCGGCGGAGGAACTCCGGTGCGGTGTCTCGGGCGAGCAAGACGATGCCATATGGTGGAAACAGCACAGCAACTGATCGCCATCCCTGCGCGTCAAGCCGACGCAGATCCTGAGCCGTAGATTTCCGCGTGAGAAAACGGGTTCCGGTCAGATCCGCATAGACGAGTGCGTCCGTCGTGGAGCAGCCTCGCGGACCGTATTTCTTGCTCTTTCCGTCGAGCGCGGCAGTGACGGCGTCTACTAACTCGGAACGTTTCATTGGTCTTGGGTAGACGATTCGCTCTTTTGTTCCCGCAATGGAACGAGCTTTGTTCCAACGTGCGTCTCTCTGCTTCCACTGGTCTCCGCGACGGCGCCCGTCCTCGATAAGGTCTCGAACTTGGAAACGGGCTTCGCGAAAGCAAACATCTTCTGGTTCTTGACATGGCGCCTTGATTTCATCGTCCGCGAACCGGACGCCCACACTCCTGAGAAACGCACGGCAGACGGCCCGTTCCCGCTCGGGCTTGAGCGGGTTACTCAGATACCGAATCGTTTCCGAAGCATGCCGTCGCAACTTGCTAAGGTACGTCTGTTCAGATGCTCGCGTCACTGCGTGATCCCCTCAGCATCTAACGTACCCGAGCTCACCGGCGCGCTCTAAGTGATGTCACGCGAGATCGCAACGCGGTATTACTGCGAGACAGTGTAGCGAAGTCCCCAACCAGCGCGACCGGTGCGGCGAGCAGTTAGTCTCGAGAGGGGCCACTTCACCGCATACGCAACTGGACTTGTCACAGCAGCGTGGTTTCATTACGTTGAAATGCAGGTCCGAAGTTGACCGGCTCCTGACGCGGGTCGACAAAATGCTGTATGCGCTATACCGATCAAAACAGGATGGCGTTCCAACGAGATAGCGGTCTGATGTTCCCCTCTCACGACCTGCCGCTCTCCCGAACTCACGTAGCTACGCACCTGAGCGCCGGATGAATTCGAGCGCCGCCTGCGCGCAGCGCTGTGGAGCTGTGGCGGCGACATGATAGGAATTTCCGGGCAGCGCGAAATATCCGGATCGCGGAATCTTCCTCTGCCACTCCCGCACCGTCGAGACCGGATAGAGCGGATTGTCTTCGGTGGTGATGACGAGCGTCGGGCACTTGATGTCGGGTCAGTCGGGCGTCACGTCCACGCTTGGAACGGCGGAAATGAAGCCGAGTTGCGTCGAAAGCGGCGTGCGCCCCATGAGCTTGATCCACCACTCGACGCCTGCCGTCGGAAACTCGGGGCCGAGACGTCCTGACATGGTCGACCGCGCCCAGCTCTCCACCCCGTTGTTCTCGATGTAGTCCGCCCACGAGAGATAGCGTGCGGCCGAGTCTTGTCCCCTGATCGGGGGCCCGAGCACGGTCAACGTCGTCACGCGCGCGGGGTAGCGTGCAGCAAAATGCAGCGCCATCGTGCCGCCCACCTTCGCGCCGACGAGATGAAAGCTGTCGATTCCCAGCCCATCCATCAGCGCGATGTAGTCGTCGACGACGCGGTCGAGCGACCACGCGTAGTCCCGCGGCATAGGCGTCGAACGCCCGAATCCGCGCATGTCGGGGCGCACCACGCGAAGCTGGCGCGCGAGATGCGGCACCCAGCCATACCAGACGGCGCCGCTCTCGGCGTTGCCGTGGAGCAGCCAGCCCAGCATTCTCATTGCGACTTCAACCCTCCTCGCAGATTCCATCAACGCCCGAAGAGTCGTGAGGTCAAGTTTTTCGTTTTTTTACTTGTCCAGGCGATACTTTGCTAGCTTCTTTGCGTCGAGGTTGAAACCGATGCCGGGACCTTCCGGCAGGATTAGATCGCCGTTCTTGATCGCGAGGTCCTGATCCGCGACATGGTCCTTGGCATCGAGGAAACTGCTGATCTCATGTGCGTGCACCGCCTGGTAGGTGCAGGCAAAATGGCCGGCCGCTGCGGTGCCGATCTGCATGTCCGCCTGCGTGCCGTTGTGCACCGGCGTGTAGTGCGCCCTGGCGAGCGCGAGGATCTGCCGCGACTGTGTATAGCCGGTGCGCGCGCATTTGATTACGACGGCGCGGATACCGCCGAGCTTGAGTTCGTGCAGCACGTCGTCGGGGGTCATGCACGAGTCGTCGCCCGAAATCGGCACGCGCATGCGTTCGGCGGCAAAGCGTTTGCCCGCGCCGTCGCGTGCCGGGATCGGCTCCTCGATGAGAGCGATATTCAATTCCTCGAAGTATGGTGCAGCTTCCAGCAAATCCTGCACGCTGTAGCCCTGGTTGCAGTCGATCGTGATCTCGATTTCGTCGCCCGTGTGCTTGCGCAGCGCCCGCAATATTTCGATGTCCTTGTCGCGGTCGATGCCGCACTTTACCTTGAGCGCGCGAAAGCCGTGGTTCTTTATCATGTGCTCGGCATCGGCCAGCATCTCTTTCTTCGATCCCAGGCGCAGCCGCCAGTTGACGGGCAGCGGCTTCAGCGTACCGCCCAGAAGCTGAGCGCAGGAGACGCCCAGCGCCTTGGCTTGGGCGTCGTAAAGCGCCATGTCAATCGCAGCCTTGGCGGTCGGGTTCCACGCGATGGCGTCAAACACCGACCATACGCGCGCAAGATCGAAGGCGTGAACCCCTTTCAGCGCGTTCGCGAAGTGGTCGGTGATGATGGCGATAAGTGACTTCTGCGTCTCCCCGTAAATCGTCGGCCGCGGCGGCGCGTCAGCAATGCCCTGCGTGCCATCGGACAGCGTCACCACCACGATCACGTTGTCGATGGTGCTGATCTCGCCGCGCGCCCACTTGATCGGCCGCAGCATCGGTATGGCGACCGGGATCGCCTCGATCCTGCGGATCGCAAGATCTCGGTACCGCACGTATGCCGCCAGTTGCTTGTTCACAATCGTCAATCCTCGATCCGCAATCCTCAATCCTCAATCCTTCGGGTCTAGAGTTGTATGCCGAGCTCGCGGATGAGCTTGCCCCATTTGGCGCTGCCGGCGCGGATCGATTCGGCGAGCTGTTCGGGCGTGCCGCCCGCAGGTTCCGCACCGTCTGCGGCAAGGCTGGCCTTGACATCGGGCAACGTCAGCACGCGGTTGATTTCCTTGTTTAGCTGGACGATCAGCGGGTGCGGCGTCTTGGCCGGCGCGAGCACCGCAAACCAACCTTCTGCTTCGTAGCCCGGCAAACCCGATTCGGCGACAGTCGGCAAATCGGGGAACAAGCCTGAGCGTTTGGCGCCCGAGACCGCGAGCGAGCGCAGCTTCCCGCTTTTCACCTGCGGGATGGCGGGCGGAAATGGCGCAAACATGACCTCGACATGCCCGCCGACAAGATCGGTGACCGCCGGCGCCGCACCTTTGTACGGCACGTGGGTCACACCGATCTTAGCGGTGGTGTTGAACAACTCACCAAACAGGTGATTCCAGGTGCCGCTGCCCGATGAGGCGTAGTTGAGTTTGCCGCGGCTCGATCGCGCGAGCGCGATCAATTCCTTCACGCTCTTCGCGGGCAAAGAGGGATGAACCACCAGCAGACCCGGCGGCGTGGACACGAGAGTTACGGGCGCAAGGTCGCGCTGGGGATCGTAACCGAGCTTCTTGTAGAGGCTGTTGGCGACCAGCACGCCGCCAAAGGTGCCCATCACGATCGTGTAACCGTCGGGCGGTGACTTGGTGGCGACCTCGACGCCGAGCGTGCCGCCGGCGCCGGGCCTATTGTCGATTACCACCTGCTGGCCCCAGGCTTCGGTGAGCTTTTGCCCGATCAGCCGGCCCAATACGTCGGTGTTGCCGCCGGGTGTGAACGGGATGATGAAGCGAATCGGTTTCGCCGGATAGCCCTGCGCCGCAACCGCTGCGGGCAGCAGCGCAAGCAGCGCGCAAACGACCAAACGATACATCACCCTCATCTCTCGGCCCTCCGCCTTCATCCCTCAATAACTTGTTGGCCAGGTGCGCATCAGGTGCTCGCCGACGCCGTTGGTGAGCCGCATGCGGTGCACTTCGAGCATGCGAATGAGCCAATTGCGCGTATCGCGCGGATCGATCACGTCGTGCGCGGTGTAAATCGCTGCCATATCGTAAGCGGTGCTGCCTTTGCTCATCTTGGCCACGGCCTCTTGGTATTTCTCAGGCTCGTCGGGACTGACGCCGAAGACAACACGCGCCCCGAACTCGGGTTTCATGAAGCTCACCTCGGCCGTCACCCAACACGCGACTTCATCCGCATTGCCTCCCCCGCCCATATTGGACACCGCGAGCCCGTAGCTCTTGCGCATGACCACCGAAATCTTCGGCGTCGTGACGAGCGTCATGGCGTTGAACCAGTTCATCGCCTTGCCGGTCACGCCTTTGTGTTCGCCCTCCATGCCGATCAGAAAACCCGGTTGGTCGACCAGCATCACAATCGGAATGTTGAACGAATCGCACAACACGAAAAAGCTCTGCACTTTCTGGCACTCGTCGGCACCGATCGCGCCACCGCGGTGCAATGGATTGTTGGCGATCACACCGACCGATTTGCCGTCGAGACGTGCCAAGGCTGTGACGATCGCTTTCCCATACCGCGACTTCATCTCGAACATCGAGTCGCGATCGAAAACGCAACGGATCACCTTCTTCACATCGTAGACCTGGTTCGAAGATTCGGGGAGCAGCGTGAGAATCTTCCCCATGTCGGCACCCGACCCCTCGGCTACCGGGTACTCTGGCGGGGGCTCCATGTTGTGGCTCGGCAGATACGAGAGGAACTGCTTGATCGCGTCGATCGCCTGCTCATCGGTGTCGACGACCTGATCCACCAGCCCGCTCACTTCGGAATGCACGCGCCAGCCGCCCAGCTCTTCGGCATCGACTTGCCTGCCGATCGCCATGGAAATAAGCCGTGGACTCGAGACTGCCATGATACCGCCTTTACGCATGACACAGAAATCGGACATCGAGGCATACCACGCCGAGGAGCCGAAGCAGTACCCGAGCACCGCTGCGGCCCACGGTGAGTCGCGCATGCGCTGGTACTCGACCGGATCATCCTTGGAACCTATCGACGCGGCGCCCATCACGTCGGGCATGCGGGCGCCAGTCGATTCCCCGAGAAACACCATCGGAATGCCGCGCTTTCGCGCGACGGCCTTCATGTGCTTGAGCTTCTTGATGTTGATGCCCGCGCTCGATGCACCCTTTACCGTAAAATCATTGGATAAGACGGCTGTTTCCCGCCCGGCAACGCGGCCGAATCCCCCAACCTTGCCGTCGGCAGGCGTACTCTCCCTGTCCTCGGGACGGTTGGACACGGCATACCTGCCCGACTCCATAAACGAACCGGGATCGAATAGCCGCTCGATGCGCTCGCGCGCGTTCAGCAGGCCCTGCGCTTTGCGCTGCGCGAGCTTCTCCGGCCCCCCCATGGCAAGCACTTTCTGCTTGCGCGCTTCGAGCTCTTTCAGCAAATCTTCAATTGGCACGTTGTCCCTCCCCTCATGGTGAATGCGCCCCGTAGACTTCCCGACAAAAGTCTTGCTCTATCCATTGCGTGGTGATGCGACTATCCTCGAAATCCGGGTGCGCGAGTACCGCACGGTGGAAAGGCAGCGTTGACTGCACGCCTTCAGCTTTGAAGCTGTCGAGCGCCTTCGCCATTCGTGATATCGCCGCGCTTCGGTCCCGTCCGTGCACAATGACCTTCGCGAGCATGGAGTCGTAAAACGGCGGAACGACGTAGCCGCGATAACAATGAGTGTCCACGCGCATCCCGGCTTCCGACGGCGGCTCCCACTCGATAATCCTCCCGGGCGACGGCATGAAGTCCCGTTCAGGGATTTCGGCATTGATGCGACACTCGATGGCATGCCCATCGAATCGCACTTCATCCTGGGAAATCGAAAGAGGCGCCCCACCGGCAATTTGGATCTGCTCCGCTACCAAGTCGATGCCGGTCACCATCTCGGTAACCGGGTGCTCCACTTGGATGCGGGTGTTCATTTCGAGAAAATAAAACGCCATCGAATCCAGATCGAGTATGAACTCCACTGTTCCGGCGTTTACATAGCGCACATGCCTCGCCAGGCGCAGGGCTGCGTCGGCCATTCGTGCGCGAAGCACGGGATCGACGACCGGGGAAGGCGACTCCTCGATGAGCTTCTGGTGCCGCCGTTGTACCGAACAGTCTCTTTCACCGAGATGAACGATGCTGCCGTACTCGTCGCCTAAGACCTGAACTTCAACATGCCTGGCCCGCTCGATATAGTGCTCCATGTAGAGCGTCGGGTCATGGAATGCCGATCGAGCTTCCGCACTCGCGCTGGTAAAGGCGCCGTCGATCTCATTTGCTGACCGGACGATCCGCATGCCGCGACCCCCGCCTCCGGCGCTCGCCTTCAGCAGGAATGGGTAACGTATTTCTCCTGCGAACCGGCGCACCGTGTCGGGACTATCGACGTGGTCGGTTCCCGGCACGACTGGCACCTTCAGCGTCTTCGCGGTCTGTCGCGCCCTTAATTTGTCGCCCATCGCGGACATTGCGCTCGCGGGGGGCCCGACAAATAGCAATCCGTGCTCCACGCAAAGTGCCTCGAAATTCGCGTTCTCCGCAAGAAAACCGTAACCGGGATGAACAGCTTGACAGCCGGTCCCCTTCGCGGCCGTGACAATCGCATCCAATTTCAGGTAGCTCCTGGCAGCCGGCGCGGGTCCTATGCAAATCGCGCGGTCGGCCAGTTGGGCGGCCAGCGTATGGCGATCGGCTTCAGATACCCCCACGACTGCCTCGATACCGAGTTTCCGGCATGCTGCAACGATGCGAACCGCTATCTCACCTCGGTTCGCGATGAACAGCCGCGTAATGGGATGCTTCATTTTTTACCCGCGGCCTTGGCTGTCAGGAGGTTTCCTTTCGGATCAAAATCAAGGGCTGGCCGTACTCCACCAACGTTCCGTTCTCGACAAGGATTTGTTCCACCGTTCCGGCCATTCCCGCTTTCACTGAGTTGAATAGTTTCATCACCTCCACCAGGCACACCGTATCATCGGGCGAAACCTTGTCGCCTTGCTCGACAAACGGTTTTTCACCTGGAGATGGCATCCGATAAAACGTACCGAGCATCGGCGCAGTGACCGCCATGACACCTTCGGGTATTGCTTCTTCATGGCGTGGTTGTTGCGGGGCGGGCGAAGCCGACGCAGCCTCTTCATTGGCCGTCCTACGGGTTTGGCCCTCGTCTTTGTCTCCAGGGCGCTGCTCATGCTGGAGATGCAACGAGCTCCCGTGTCTGCGCAAATGAAGCTTCAAATCGCCAAACTCGAGACGCACCTCCTCGCATTCAGCCTCGTCCAGGATCGCTAATATCTTTTGAACATCTTCGTGGGTTAAGCTCATATGCCTCTTGCCGTCGACTGTGCGCTCACGTTCTGCTCGCTCAACCGTTCGGGTTGATGTCGATCCGTATATCGCGCCGCTCGATGTAGATATGGCGGTACTTACGCCGCCGCGTCAGCTCGCGTACCAGGCGCACCAGGGGCTTTTCGAATGTATAGGCGGTGCGTGTCGGCCCCGCCGCGAGCATGTCGTCCACTTGTGAGCCCGCATACATGTAGCGCAGCAGACGTTCCTCGTCACTTGCACGCGGATATCTGCGCCGCAGCAGGGGAACACCCGCCTCAGGCGGTGCCGGCGTAAGAGCGATCTTGCGCGATCCGCCACTGACAATGCGATCGAGCACATCCGGTTCGACTGATGCGAGAAGCTTTCCATAATAGCCTAGCGCGTATTTTTTCACTTCGTCAGGAATGGTGCGATAGCGCTCGCCTTGCACAATGTTGAGTACTGCCTGCGCACCTACCAATTGTGAGAAAGGCGTCACCATCACCGGCCAGCCGAGCTCTGCTCGCACCCGCACGCATTCGGTCAGAACGTCCTGCAGTTTATGACCCAGCCCCGCCTGCTCGAGCTGTGCGCGCATATTGGAAAGCATGCCGCCGGGGATCTGATGCTGGTAGTGAAAGGCGTCATATTCGGCCGGTGTGCCGAGCGGCTTCCCTTCTTGCTGCGCCACCTGGTGGAAGTGCGTGCTGATATCGGCAATCAGCGCATCATCGAGGTTCACTTCGTAGCCTTCGGCGCGCAGGTTGCGGGCAACGGTCTGGACCGCCGGCTGCGCCGCGCCGTTCGCGAGCGGCGCGATACACGTGTGCAACTGGTCGGCACCGAGTCGAGCGGCTTCGAGATATAGGAGCGGCGCCAGGCCGGTAAGCGCATGACTATGGAATTCAAGCGGTATCGTGCCGCAAACCTGTTTGAGCGCCGGCACCAGCGTACGCAGCCGGTCCAGTGTGAGCAGTCCGCTCGCGTCTTTGAGCATGATTGCATCAACCCCCGCGCGCTCGATCAGCTCTCTCGTTTTGGCCACGTACAGCGCATCGGTATGCACCGGGCTTTCACTGAACACCACTGCGCCGACCGCCCGTGCACCGAGTTTCTTGACGAGGCGCAGGCTGTCAACGATGTTATCCATGTCGTTCAGCGCATCGAATGCGCGCACGCTGCGAATACCGTTCGCGACCAGCCGTTCGATCCACAGCGCATTGATGTCGTCCGGCAGTATGTCAAAGGAAAGCACGCTCTTGCTGCGCAGATTTGCCTGGAGGGGCGTGCGGGCCGTCCGCTCCCGCATGAGGCGGATCCGTTCCCACGGGTTTTCCTTCAAGTGACGGATGGCAACATCGAACTGCACCCCGCTCATGAGATCGATGATTTCGAAGCCGGCCTGGTCCAGCTTTTCTGCGATCGGCAGCATCATCGCGGTCGTCATGCGCGTAGCCCACAGGCATTGATGGCCGTCGCGGAGGGTGGTGTCCATGAAGCGGATCTCACGCATGGGTGGCGGCTTGTCAGATGTCACCGCTAACTCCCCGGCAGCTAGTCTGCCGCGCGGCGCACTTCGCCGCCGGTCATGAGAAACACGTCGCCGCTGATCCAGCGCGCATGCGGCCCGCACAAGTAGCGAACCAGCTCCCCCACTTCTTCCGGCGTCCCCGGGCGCCCCATGGGAACGACCGCGAGGCGCTGCTTCCAGCGCCCGTCCTCGCGCAGCACATCGACACGCGCGGTATCCAGTACGCCGGGCGCAATCACGTTGGCGGTGATGCCATGCGGACCGAGCTCGGCCGCGAGCACCGCGTTGAGGGCGTGTATTCCCGCCTTCGATGCAGCGTACGCCGAAACAGTGGGCGGGGCCTTGACCGCCGCAGCCGAAGAAATACTGATAATGCTGCCACCTGTACCCTGCCGGATCATCTGGCGGGAAACATACTTGCAGCAGAGCATTGTGCCTGTGAGATTGACGTCCACGATTCGGCGCCACAAGTCGTCATCGAGCTCCTGCAACGGCACGCGGTCGTTGCCGCGCGCGAACGTTGCGTTATTCACCAAAATGTCGATACGCCCCAGCTTTGCCGCGGTTTCGTCGACCAGCCGCTGTACTGCGGCCGACGATGTCACATCCACCGCCATCGCCAGCCCACGCACTCCGAACGCCTTCACTTCCTCCGCCACATCGTCCGCACCGCGCCAGCCGCTGTCGCGCTCGTCGCTCGGGATTTCATACCCCGGTTTAAGGCCGCTCCCCGTAACGACGACGTCAGCACCCCCTTGCGCGAGGCACAGCGCAATCGCCCGGCCCAGCCCGCGCTTGCGCGTTGCGCCCGTAACAATTGCGACTTTCCCGCGGAGCTCTAGGTCTGGCACGAGCTGTTTCTCTCAAGCCAATAATTGCTTTCGCATGATCAGGTATCACTCCATCTTGATATTGGCGTCCTTGATGATCTTTGCCCAGCGCGCTGTGTCTTCGCGGATGAATTTCTCGAACTCCGCGCGCGAGGCGCTGCCCCCGGGCACGATACCGACGGCGTTCTGGCGTTTCATGACTTCGGGTGCCAGCATCGAAAGGAACGCGATCGTACTCGCGACGGTAAAAGTCTGGAAATCCGGCTCAATTCACCTGCAGCCCACGCTCGCGGACGATTTTCGCCCATTGCCCCGATTCCTGCCTGAGCTGCTTGGCGAAATCGGCCGGACTGTTGCCGATTGGGTCCATGCCCAGCTGATCAAGATGGGCACGCACCTCCGGGGACTGCAGCATCTTGACCACGTCGCGCTGGATCTTCTCAGTTACCGCCTTCGGCGTGCCGGTAGGGGCCATCAGTGCCCACCAGCCCAGATTTTCGAAGCCCGGGATGGTGTCATCCACCGTGGGCACGTCCGGCAACTGGCTGATGCGCTTCCGGCTGGTCACCGCAAGCGCGCGCATCCTGCCCTGGTTGATGTGGCCGACGGCCACCGGGACGTTGGCAGTGGTGAAGTTCACCTCACCCGAGAGCACCGCGGTGGCGGCAAGACCGCCGCTCTTGTAGGGGACGTGCATGACATCAATGCCGGCGGCAAAAGCGAAGCTTTCGCTCGCGAGATGCGTCTGCGAGCCCACTCCCGCAGAGCTGAAGGTGATGGTCTTCGGCCTCGCCTTGGCCATCGCGATCAGGTCCTTCACCGTCCTGGCGGCAACGCCCGGTTGAACCACGATTACCTGGGGGCTGCTCGCCAAGTTGGTGATCGGCACCAAGTCCTTCTCGGGGTTGTACGGGAGCTTCGGATAGATGTGCGGATTGGCTGTGATGATGGTGCCCGAGGGCATATATAGCGTATAGCCGTCGGGATTGGCCCTGGCCACCAGACTGCCGGCGATGGCGCCGCCGGCGCCGGGCCGATTGTCGACGATCACGGGCTGGCCCCAGGCCTCGGAGAGCACCTGCCTCACGATGCGCGCCAGGATATCGGTCGCGCCCCCGGGTGAGAACGGCAACACCACGCGTACCGGCTTGGCGGGATAGCTCTGTGCCGCCGTGAAAGACATACCGAGCAGCACGGCCAAGGTAGAAACAAGCGCCACGCTGAACCGGCGTATTGTGATAGCGCAATGCATGGAAATCCCCTCGTCAGTTATGGTTTCGTCGGTGACCTACGCGCCCAGCCTCTCGGCGGCTGCGACAAGCTCGGTGAACTTTGACAGCGCTTCCGTCGGGGCCTTACAGCGTTTTATGCAACAGGCGTCCATCCTTCTGATTTCAATTCCTCTAACGCCTCGAGCATGCATGTTACGCCGTACGTCAGCACTTTCATTCCGCACGGGTTGACGCACACCATGAGGGCCTCTGCAATCTCCTCGGGCTTCAGTCCCAACTTCAAGCCTTTTTTCAGGTGCTGCCTGAGGTGCGGCTGATTTGGGGGATTCGACATCTCGACCGCGAGCGCGATAATGTGAAAGAGCTCGTGCATTTTCTCGTCGTAGATGCGCGGCTTGGCGCGGATCACCTCGTCAAGCTTTATCAGAAGCTCCATGTAATCGGGGAAAGTCCTGGCGATGAACTCGTGTGCCGGATAGCGTCTTCCCCGCCGCCGCGCGATCTCGTCCGCGAGATTGGCGTTGCCTTGATCCGTTTGCTCCTGTGACATCTAACGTCCCCACTAATAAGAAAAAGAGGATTGGGTGCGGGTGCCGCGCAAGTTTCGCTTCAACCACAAGCTGGTCAGCCTGGATTCTTCCGTCATTCTAGAACCCGTCTCAAAAATCAAGATCAAGCATTAGCTGCAGATAAACGCCGATAGACGTAGTTGAAATCCCCTGCTAACAAGTCTGTCGGGTTACGAGAAGTCGGCGTTCATCGGCGTCCATCGGCGGCTGTATATGGGTTTTTGAGACCAAGCCGCTTCTACTCCACCTTGATGTTGGCGTCCTTTATGACCTTGGCCCAGCGCACGGTCTCGTCGTGGATGAACTTTGCGAACTCCTCGGTCGACGCGCTGGCCCCTGGCTCAAGGCCGCCGCCATGCATGCGTTTGATCACGTCGGGGTTCTTGAGCCCTCTGTTGAGCTCCGCCAGAAGCTTATTCACGACCCTGCGTGGCGTTTTCGCCGGCGCGAAGAGCCCAGTCCAGTTGCTGACGCTGAATCCCGGCACGCTTTCACCGACGGTCGGCAGATCGGGCAGCAGTGGCTGGCGCTGCGGCGTGGTCACCGCGAGAATTCGCAGCCTGCCCGATTTCTGGTGCGGCAGCGCCACGATGTAGGTTGCGAACATCACCTGGAGGTCGCCCGAGATGAGGTCCACGAGCGCGGGCCCGCCCCCCTTGTACGGCACGTGCGTCATGGGCAGACGCGTCAGCCGCTGGAACAGCTCTCCTGACAAATGATCCGGCTGGCCGACGCCGGAACTGCCGAACCGCACCTCCTTGCCCCGTTTCTTGGCCCAAGCGATGAACTCCGGGGGGTTCTTCGCGCCGCTGGAAGGATTCACCACCATGACGTTAATGATATCCGCCAGGCGGCTGAGCGGGAGCAGGTCGCGTGCCACATCGTACGGCAGTTTCTGATACAAGGAGGGACTGATCGTGATGGCGCCCGACACCCCGACGAACAGCGTATAGCCGTCCGGTTCGGCCCGCGCCAGCATTTCGGCTGCAAGACGGCCGCCGGCGCCGGGCCGATTGTCGATCACCACCGGCTGGCCCATCTGCGTGGTGAATTGCTCCCCGATCGTGCGCGCTGCCAGGTCGGCCGCGCCGCCGGCCGGAAAGGGGACAAGCAAGCGAATCGGCCGAACGGGATACGTGGACTGCGCAAAGAGCATCGGCGTCCAAGATATCCACAGAACCGTCATGCACAATACGAAGCGCATCAACGCGGTCGCTTCTATTCTCATGGCACTCCTCCTTGGAACGCGAGATCGCGGTCACACGATATTCATTCCTATACCAGGCCTCGACGGTGATAAATGCTCCCGGAAATCATCAGTCGACGTTCCCATTCGCCTACGCCAACGAACCGCTCCCCCGACAACTGCGGTGAGCTTCAGCAGGTGCCCGCCACCAGGATCTTATCCCTCGGGAATGAGTCGAGCATCTCGATCCCTTTTTCGGTTACTACCACCATATTTTCCAGCCGCACGCCTCCGACCCGGTGCTCCCCGTCCATGCTCTCTACGGCGATAACCATCCCCGGCTCGAACACCTGCGGGTGGTCGAACGAGCAGTGGCGACTGACGATGGGCGGGTCGTAGAGCTCATGCAGACCGATGCCGTGCGCAAACTCCACGGTAAAGACTTCGGCCTCGTCTTTGTATCCCCAGGTCTTCGCCGGCGGGAAATGCTTGGCGGCATGAGCGGTAGTGTTGCCGGGGCGGATCGCATCCATGACGCTGTCGAGGCGGTCGCGCAGGCGATTGTACATCCCCACCTCTTTACCACTTGGCTGTCGGCCCACAACGAAAGTCCGGTAAATACACGCGGAGTAGCCCAGGAACTGGGTCCTGCACATGTTGACGTAGAGCAGCTCGCCATGCTCGATGATCCGGCCGGTCGAATAGAACGCGCGCTCGAACGACATGGGGCCGCTGCGAGTAGCGACCCAGATCGCATCCGCGCCGAGATCATAGAGTGAGTTGATCGCGATGCGGTTGGCGTCGATGTCGGTGATTCCGGGACGCAGCCCCTCGTGAAGCCGCTGATACGCCGCGCCGCACATTGAGGCCACCATTCTGAAACATGTAATCTCGTCCTGGGTCTTGATCGTACGCATCTCCATCATCATCGGCCAGCCCTCGACGACCGTAATACCTTCTTTCCTCAAGGCCTCTTGGCCTAAACCGTCGATGGCGATGGTGGCGATCTTTTCCTTCGCCAGTCCTCTTTCGGCGAGTTCCTGGTGGATCTCGGTGGCGAACTTCGTGGTCTCATCGTTCGTCGCGCCCGGTCCCGCGATGCCTGCAAACCAGGCCCGGGCCACACGCCAATTCTTGATCCACGGCGCGTCCTCCGGCATCTGCTGATACCAGCCGGCATGGGCAAACACCACCGGGTCGCGGTCGTCGGCGAAGAAAAGCACATAGGTCGTTTGGTGCAGGGGAGCTACGCGCAGTCCCGTCAGGTAGCGGACACTCGGGGGCTCGCTGGCTACGAGAGCCGCAACGCCGTGCTTGCGCATGATTCTGCGGGCTCGTGCCGCTCGCTCCTCACGCAATCGGGCGACATTTATGCCCTCTTGCCAGTCGCGGACTGTAGTACCAAAAGACAACTTGGGCGTCATCGGTATCACCTTGGGCGTCGTCTGTACCGTATCCATATCTCTAAGTCTCCTTTTCCCTGAGTGGTTGGGTTAAACGGGCATGTGCCATTGCTCGTGACGGTCGTCTTCCGCGGCTCGCGCTCTATTCCGCACGGATGCCCGACTCTCGTGCGACTTTGCCCCATTTGGCGAGGTCACCTCTTACTTGTGCCGCGAATTCCGCGGGAGAGTTGCCGATCGGATCAGCGCCCTCCAGGACCAAGCGCTGCTGAACGTCGGGGTATTTCAGCATGTTAACAATTTCGGAATGAAGCTTGACGATCACCGCGCCGGGAGTCCCCGCCGGCGCAAATACCCCATACCACGACCCCGCTTCAAAACGGGGCAGCCCCGCCTCGGCAAACGTTGGAATGTCCGGTATCCCTTTCGCGCGTGCGGCGGATGCCACGGCAATCCCGCGCAATCGGCCCGACTTAACGTGAGGGATCACCGCAGGCAGGCTGTTGAACATCATTGACACCTGTCCGCCAAGCAGATCGATCATCGCGGGGGGGCCACCCCTGTATGGAACATGCAAAATGTCGAGCTTCGTCATGGATTTGAAGAGCTCGCCTGCAAGATGTGCGGAGCTTCCGTTTCCGAAAGATGCGTAGTTAAGCTGCCCCCGGCGCGCCTTCGCGAAGCCGATCAGGTCCCTTAACGATTTGACCGGAACGGAGGGATGCACGACCAGCATGAATGGTGTATCAATAAAGTTTGAAATCCGAGCAAAGTCTTTGAGAGGATCGTAGGGAAGCTTACTGAACACCACCGGATTGGTGGCGTGCGTCCCCGTGGTGCCCAACAGCAACGTGTATCCATCCGGGGCAGCCTTGCTTGCGAATTCCGTGCCGATAATGCCTGAAGCGCCTGCGCGGTTGTCGACAATGACATTTTGTGCCCACGCCTCCGTGAGCTTCTGGCCAATGAGACGGGCCCACAAGTCGGCGCCGCCCCCCGCGGGAAATGGAACAATGATCCGTATGGGTTTGGTTGGAAAGCTCTGCCCCAAACCGTTGCCTACGGGGCAAATGACAAGAGCAACAGCAATTAAGATGCCTCTGATCATGTCGCTCCTTCCGCGTTTCGACGATAGTTCCGAAAGCCGCGCCAAGATCACGCTTCCTATCCATTGCGGGTTAGCTTTCACTATGCGATTGCAGGCTACGCGTCAAAAAACGATAGGACAAATGGTATATTCTTATTATTTCGATAGCTTTCGTGCATACTTCTGGATGGGGCATGGAACTGCGTCATCTTCGTTATTTTTTGGCCGTCGCGGACCGTCTGAGCTTTACCCGCGCTGCAGATCAGTTGCATGTAACCCAGCCGACGCTTTCGCATCAAATCAAGGACTTAGAAAAAGAAATCGGGAGCGTGCTGTTCGATCGTGTCGGGCGGAGAGTGTATCTCACCCCGTCCGGCGAAATTTTCCGCGAATACGCCCAAAAGGCACTAAAAGAAATCAACTCCGCCACCGCTGCAATCTCGGAACTAGAGGGCTTGATGCATGGGACGCTCACGGTTGGGGTCTTCGAATCTTTTAGTACCTCGCTACTGCCGCCGCTGCTCGCTAAATTTTCCGACCTGTATCCCGGAGTTCACGTTACTGTGCGCCAATTGCCGACCGGTCAATTGGAAGAGCATCTGGATAAAGGCAATCTAAACCTCGGCATCGCTTACTCACCGCCCGCTACCGACAAAATCGTGGCGGAGAAGCTGTTCGACGAGCCGCTGGCGTTGGTCGTGGGTACGAAACACCCGCTGGCGCACAAGAGAAAAATCCACATGGCCGCGCTCGACGGCGAGCCATTAATGCTGCTTACTGCTGAGTTTCCGTCACGCCGCCTGCTGGAAAGTCACTTTTCGTCGGTTGGCGCAAAGCCCCGCATCGTGCTCGAGATCAATTCCATTCACCCAACCCTCGCCACCGTGAGTTCCACCAAACTCGCGACGATCCTTACCAAGAGGATGGCGAAGACCGTCCCGGGACTCCATTGCGTCGAGTTGGTGCCGACCATCACGCGTACCGTTGCATTGTTCTGGCGGCGGGGCGGCTACCGGACTGCGGCAGCGCGAGCCATGGCTGATCTGATCAAGGAAGCATGTGCCGCTTCAGCAGGGGCGCCCGGGGAAACCACGGTCGATGCACGGAAAACAACTTCGTAAATCGAAGAACCACACTTCGTTTGGGCGCGGTGCCGCCGCAATAAAAAAGCCAATCACTTCCGCCCACTTTGCGTTCTCGGCCCTGATGTAGGGAGCGAACACCTCCCGCGGGCTGCCCAGCGGTTCCGCGCCTCACGCTCTCCCGCCCTCACGTTCTCAGTAGCTTGTCGGCCAGTTACGCAGCAAGTGCTCGCCCACCCCTTTTTTTATCCGCACACGGTGCACCTGCAGCGTGCGGACGAGGTAATCGCGCGTATCGCGCGGGTCGATCACGTTCTGTGCCTCGTACAACTCCGCGAGGCCCCACGCCGAAGTGTCGCGCTCGACTTCGGCCTTGAGCTCTTTGAAACGTTCCGGATCGTCCTCGTGCTTGACGCCGTAGAGCACGTTCACCGACACCGCCGGATCCATGAACCCCAGGTCGGCCATGGGCCAGCACGCCACCTCGTCGGCGTTCTTGCCGCCGCCCATGTTGATGAAGGCCTGGCCGTAGTTCTTGCGCATGATGACGGTGATCTTGGGCACCGTGACCAGCGAGAGCGCATTCATCCAGTTGATGACCTTGCCCGGCATGCCGCGCATTTCGCCTTCGACTCCGATCAGGAACCCGGGGACGTCCACCAGAAACACGATCGGCACGTTGAACGAGTCGCACAGCACCATGAAGCTGGTGACTTTCTGGCAGGCGTCGGCGTCGAGCGCGCCGCCCTTGAACAGCGGGTTGCTGGCGATGAAACCCACGCTCTTGCCGTCGAGCCTGCCAAGCACGGTGGCGATCGACTTGCCGAATCGCTCCTTCAGCTCGAAGCAGGAATCCTTGTCCGCGATCGCCGCAACGATCTTGCGCACGTCGTAAACTTTGTTGCGCGATTCGGGCAAGATGTCGAAGATCCCGCGGCACGCCTCATCGGAGCCCGGCGCCACCGGATATTCAGGCGGCGGCTCCATGTTGTGGCTCGGCAGATACGAGAGGAACTTCTTGATCGCGTCGAGCGCCTGCTGGTCGGTGTCGACCGCAAGGTCGGCGAGGCCCGAGATCCCGGTCAGCAACTTCCAGCCGCCGAGTTCCTCCGGCTCGATCGGCTTGTTGATCGCGATCGAGGTCACGCTGGGGCTCGCGATCGCCATGATCGCGCCTTTGCGCATGACCACGAAATCCGACATCGCCGAATACCACGTCGAAGAGCCGTAACAGGCGCCGAGCAAGGCGGATGCCCACGGGCTTTCGCGCAGCCGCTGATACTCGGTCGGGTCCTGTGCGATGATCGCGCGGCCGGCGGCGCCCATGCGGTCCGGCATGCGCGCGCCGCTCGATTCGCCGAGGAGAACCAGCGGGAGCCCCCGCTTGCACGCGGCGAGCTTCACATGCTTGATCTTCTTCATGTTGACCACGGAAGAAGAGGCGCCGAGCACGGTGAAATCGTTGGACACGAGCGCGATCTCGCGCCCGGCAATGCGCGCGAAACCCGCTACCTTGCCGTCGGCCGGGGTCTTGTGCTTGACCTCCGGACGGATTGCGCGTGCGAAGCGGCCGGATTCGATGAAGGTGCCGGGGTCGATCAGATAATCAATACGCTCGCGCGCATTGAGATGACCTTCCGCCTTGCGTTGGGCCAGCTTTTCCGGCCCGCCCATCGCCAGCGCCTCGGCCGTCTTCTGCTGCAACTCCTCGATCAGTTTCTCAAATGCCACGGCAAAAACCTCATCAACTTTTCGTCTCCTGGCCGATCGAAGCGCACGTTACGTACAGGATTTCACGTGTTAGGAGTTTGTCCGACCTAAGTCCGACAAACTCCTGGTTCAGTCGACCTTGACGCCGGTGGCCTGCACCACCTTCGCCCATTTTTCGATCTCGCTCGCGATCTTCGCGGCCGCCTGCTGCGGCGTGCCCGGGATCGGTGTCGCGCCGTGGGTGAGCATGCGCTCGCGCACGGCGGGGCTCGCGAGCGCGCGCGCGATCTCGGCGTTCAGGCGTTCGATCACCGCCGTCGGCGTGCGGGCGGGCGCAAGCACGCCCCACCACGAGCTTGCCTCGAAGCCGGGATATCCGGATTCGGCAAACGACGGCACGCCGGGCAGCGCATCGGTGCGCCGGTCGCTGCCGACCGCGATCGCCCGCAGCTTGCCGCCATCGATGTGCGCCTTCAGCGACGAGACGTTGTCGGACACCATCGGCACGAAACCCGCGATGGTATCGATGATCGCGGGACCCGCTCCCTTGTACGGAATGTGGTTGAGATCCACCTGCGCCATCAGCTTGAAGAGTTCGACCGCGAAATGGGACGCCGTGCCGATTCCGGGGCTCGCGAAGTCGAGCTTGCCCGGGTTGGCCCTGGCAAGCGCGACCAGTTCTTTCACCGTGCGCGCCGGAAACGACGGATGCGCCGCGAGCACGCTCGGTATCACCGCGAACAGCGTGACCGGCGCGAAATCGCGGCGGACGTCGTACTGGAGCTTGCGGTAGAGCGAGTGATTGATCGCCATCGTGCTCACGGAGTTGAGAAACACCGTGTAGCCATCGGGCGGGGACTGCGCCGTGAGGGTTGCGCCGAGGGTCGTGCCGGCGCCGGGACGAAAGTCAACGACTAGCTGCTGTTTCAGCTGCTCGCCGAGCTGGGGCGCGACGGTGCGCGAGAGAAACTCCCCCGTGCCTCCCGGCGCAAACGCCACGATCCAGCGGATCGGCTTCGCTGGATAGCTCTGCGCGGCACAGGTGCCGGCTGCGAGCAAGATCACGAGCGCGGCCTGACACGCTGCCGCAAACGCGTGACTGGTGACTGCTGACTGGTGACTAGTGTGATTCATCCTACCTCCCTCATCCTTCATCCCTCATCCTTCATCCTTCATCCTTCGACTCTCACTCCAGCCGGACGCCGGCGTCCTGGATCACCTTGCGCCACTTCACGATCTCGGACCGGATGAACGCCGCGTACTGCTGCGGCGTGCTGCCCACGGGCTCGGCTCCGAGTTCGGAAATCCGTTTGTGGACATCAGCAAGCTTGAGGATGCGCGCAGTCTCGACGGAAAGCATTTCGACGATCGGCTTCGGCGTAGCGGCCGGGGCGAGCAGACCGAACCAAGTAACGGCTTCCAGCCCCGGCACGCCGGCCTCGGACACCGTCGGAATCTCGGGCGCAGCGGGCGTGCGCCTGGCGGAACTCACTCCCAGCGCGCGGATCCTGCCCGCTTGCACCTGCGGGAGATACACGGGAATGTTGTCCATAGTGAGCGAGATCTGGCCAGCCATGACGTCGGCCAGCACGCCGGCACTGCCCTTATAAGGGATGTGGTTGAGGTTCACGCCGGTCATGCTCTTGAAGAGTTCCATCGACAGGTGGGCTGTGCTGCCTGTGCCGGGTGAGCCGTAATTGAGCTTGCCCGGATTGGCCTTGGCGTAGGCGATCAGTTCCTTCACGCTCTTCACCGGCAGCGAGTTACCGACGACCAGGATGTTCGGCACTACCGCCACGAGACTGATCGGCGCAAAGTCCCTCACCGCATCCCAGCTCAACTTCGGATAGAGCGTGTTGTTGATGCTGTGCGTGGCCGCCGCGCCCATGATGATGGTGTAACCGTCGGGCGTGGCGCGTGCGGCGATCTCGGTGCCGATGTTGCCGTTTGCGCCCGGCCGGTTGTCCACTATCACCGGCTGGCCCCAACTTTCATTCATCTTCTGCCCGATGAGCCGCGCCAGGATGTCGGTAGTCCCCGCCGGCGTGTAGGGCACGATGACGCGGATCGGCTTGTCCGGATACCTTTGCGCTTGAACCGGCGCGCCCGGCGCGAACAGGCAAGCACATCCACTTACCATTACGATCCAGAAATGTCTCATTTGCTTTTCTCGCCTCACGTCTCTCGCCTCGCTCGCCTTCAATGCCGGCGGCCTTGATCACCTTGGCCCATTATCAGGCCTCTTCGCGCTTCCGGCGCACCGCGGGCGCGACCATGATGGCCAGTATGAACACGGTCGCGATCATGAATGCGAGGCTGATCGGCCGCGTGAAGAACACGGTCGGATCCCCGCGCGAGATCAGCAGCGCGCGCCTCAGATATTCCTCCAGCAGCGGTCCCAGCACGTAGCCCAGTATGAGCGGCGCGGGCTCGCATTCAAGCTTGAGCAGGACGTAGCCGAGCACGCCCACGAGGGCGCACAGGTACACGTCAAACTCATTGTTGTTCACGCTGTAGTTGCCGATGCAGCAGAACATGATGATCGAGGGAAAGAGCCACCGGTACGGCACCCTCAGCAGCCGGATCCAGACCCCGACCAGCGGCAGGTTGAGAATGACCAGCATGAGATTCCCGATCCACATGCTGGCGATGATGCCCCAGAACAATTCCGGCTTCGCGAGCATCACGTGCGGGCCGGGTTCGATCCCCTGCATGGTCATCGCGCCCAGCATCAGCGCCATCGTCGCGGTGGCGGGGACGCCCAGCGTGAGCATCGGAATGAATGCAGTCTGGGCCGCAGCGTTGTTGGCAGCCTCCGGCGCCGCCACACCCTCGATCGCGCCCCTGCCGAAGCGCGACGGGTCCCGCGCCAGCTTTTTCTCCAGCATGTAGGTCGCAAATGAAGAGAGCGCCGGGCCGGTGCCGGGCAGCACGCCGAAGAAAGCGCCGACCGCCGTCCCGCGCACCATCGGCCAGGACGAGTCCTTGAGGTCCTTTGCGGTCGGCATCAACCCGGTGATCCTGCTGGTATACACCTCGCGGCTTTCGCGCTGCTCCAGGTTGACCACGATCTCCGCCACCGCGAACAGCCCCACCGCCATCACCGTGAAGCCGACGCCGTCGCTCAACGCAGGAACGCCGAACGCGTAGCGCGCCATGCCGGAATTGACGTCGGTGCCGACGACGCCGATCAACAACCCCAGCACCACCATGGCGAGTCCCTTGACCGCGTCGCCCTGACTCATCACGGCAGAGGCCACCAAGGCCATGAGCATCAACGCGGTGTACTCGGCCGCGCCGAAGAGCAGCGCCCATTCCCCGAGCGCAGGACCCACCAGCGCGATCAGCAGGGTGCCGACGCAGCCGGCAAAGAACGAGGCGATCGCCGCGATCGCCAGCGCCGGCCCGGCGCGCCCCTGGCGCGCCATCTGGTAGCCGTCGAGGCAGGTCACCGCCGAAGCCGTCTCGCCCGGCAGGTTGACGAGGATCGACGTGGTCGAGCCCCCGTACTGCGCACCGTAGTAGATCCCCGCGAGCATGATGAGCGCCGGCACCGCGGGGAGACTGAACGTGAGCGGAAACAGCATCGCGATCGCGACCAGCGGGCCGATGCCCGGCAGCACGCCCACCAGCGTGCCCAACAGCACGCCGACAAAGCAGTACGCCAGATTCTGCAGCGAGAACGCCACCGTGAAGCCGAAGACCAGGTTGTCCAGTAGGTCCATCGCTACCAGCCGAACAAAGGATAGGGCAGCTTCAGGCCGTAGAAGAACACGCCGACGGCGAACGCCCCCATCACCAAGGTGAGGAACAGCGTCTCCTTGAAACGAAACTCATGGCCGGCGAGCGCGCTCACAAAAAACACCGCGACGAGCGCCGGGACGATGCCAAACCGGTCCATGAGGAAGCCGAACAGCACGATGGACAACGCGATCAGGGCGAGCGGCTTCCAAGCCCATTGCCCCTTGACCTGCTCGCCGGAGCGGATGCCGCGCGCGACGATGTACACACCGAAGAGGCAAAGAATTCCGCCCAGCATCGTCGGGAAATAGCCCGGGCCCATGCGCGCCGCCACGCCCATCGGATAGTCGCGGGCGATGACCACGGCCAACCCGCCGATCAGGATGAACAGCAGACCGGCAAGAATATCCGTGTTGTGGCGCAGGTCGAAGTTCATGCTATTGATTGTCGATGGCGCTACTCCCCCTTGATTCCCGCCACCTTGATGACTTTGTCCCACTTCGCGATCTCGTTTTGCATGAAGGCGGTGTACTGCTCGGGCGTGTTGCCTACCGGGTCCGCGCCGAGACCCTGTAGCCGCTCGCGCACGTCGGGAGACTTCAGCGCGCGCACGAGCTCAGTGTGAAGCCGGTCGATGATCGCGCGCGGCGTCTTCGCCGGCGCCGACACGCCGTAGAAGGTGGTCACTACGTAGCCCGGCACCCCGCTCTCCGCCACCGTCGGGATGTCGGGTGCCGCCGGCGTCCGCTTCGGCCCGGTGACAGCAAGCGGGCGTAGCTTGCCCGCGCGCGCATGCTGGATGACCGTGGGCACGTTGCCGAAGTAGATCCAGTGCTGTCCCGCCAGAAGCTCGACCACCGCCGGCCCGCCCCCCCGGTACGGGATGTGAACCCATTTGACGCCCGTCATGAACTGAAACAGCTCCGCCGAAAGGTGGACCGTCGTTCCGATCCCCGATGAACCGTAATTGATCGCGCCGGGATTTTTCTTCGAGATCGCGACCAGCTCTTTCACGCTCCTCGGCGGAAAGGATGGGTGCACCACCAGCAGATTCTGGGATTCCGCCGCCAGAGTGATGAACGCGAAGTCCTTGACCGAATCGAAGTTGAGCTTGAGCAGCGCCGGGTTGGTGGCGTGGCCGGGTGCATTGAGCATGATGGTGTGGCCGTCAGGCGGCGTGCGCACGAACATCTCGGAAGCAATCGCGGTGTTCGCGCCGCCCCGGTTATCGACCAACACCGACTGGCCCAGGCTTTCCGAGAGCTTGGGCGCCAGCACGCGCGCCACGATGTCGTTGGTGCCGCCAGGCGGAAATCCGACTATGAACCGGATCGGCTTCACCGGATAAGCCTGTCCTGAGCCTGTCGAAAGGGCCTGTCCTGAGCTGGCCGAAGGCGTCTGCGCCTGGACGCAAGTGCTGGCAAGCATACAACTGCCGCAAATCGCTGCCGTCAATCTCACAAAGCTTCCCACGGCCTTTCCTCCTCTCGCCTCTCGCCTCTCGCCTCTCGCCTCTCACCTCTCACCTCACGCCTCACGCTTTTCTTAACCACGCTCACCGTCCTGCTGCGGGTGTCCACACGCACGACATCGCGGATTCGGCTGTCGCTTGGCTGCCGCCGCCTCACCGCGCCTTCGGCGCAAAACCCTTCTGGTAGAGCGGCCCGCTCATGGTGCCGTCGACCGCTTCACCGATGATGCCTTGCGACAGGTCCTTGATCGCGATGAAGATCACGTCTTCGTCCGGCGTGGCCACCAGGGTATGCGGGGCGTTGGCCGGGATGTAAATTAGCGTGCCCGCGGGCGCCACCACGCGCTTGCCGTTGACCGACCCGCGGAGTGTTCCCTTCGCCACGTAGTTGAACTGCTCGTTCTGGTGAGTGTGCATGCGCGAGCCGGTGCCGCGCGGCTTGTGGATGTACCCCACGAGCATGCGATTACCCTCGACGACCCCGCCGTGGGAAGTCGAATAGCCGGTTCCCGCCGGCACCTTCTTCAGGCTGGCCAAGCGGAACTGGTATTTGCCATTCCCGGCTCGGATCGCCCCATCCGTCTTCGTCTTACGGCGCGACGAAGACGGATTAGCCGCACGCGCGCGTGCGGCGGATGAAGGAGAATTTCGTGCCGCAGTCCTGCGCAATGCCATATTGATCACCTTGTCCCGTTAAATTTGAACATCGTCGTCTTCCTTCATTAATCTGGAATTCGCGCGGCGAATTCCAGATCAGCGAATTACAGATAATCAATGATTTTCCAGTCGCCGGATGTGGCGTTGACCACGTTCTTGTTGCGGCCCGGCCGGCGGTCGGCGTAGATCCTGCCTTCTTTCATCACCAGCTTGATGTTCTGCTTCTTCTGCAGGCAGGCGATGTCCTTCAGCGGATCGCCGTCGACTGCGATGATGTCGGCGAGCTTGCCGCCTTCGATCGTGCCGAGATCGCCGCCGAGTTTAATCGCCCGGGCGGCGTTCCCGGTTGCGGTCAGGATCGCGTCCATCGGCTTCATGCCGAGCTTGACGTAGATTTCGAGCTCCCCCGCGTTGCTTCCCATGTCGGGCTCGAAGCCCATGTCGGTGCCCATCGCGATCCTGACCCCGGCCTTGTACATCTTCTGGAAAGTCTCGAAACAGAACGGCTGCAGGTACTTCATCTTGCGCAGCACGAATTCCGCAGTTCCGTGCTCGCGCCGCAGCTGGATCGCATGATCGGTGCGATGCGAAAGCGTGGGCGTCACCGGGATGCCGGCCTCCGCGATGAGGTCGATCGTTTCGTCGTCGTGAAACACCATGTGTTCGATGGTGTCGGCACCGGCCTTGAGCGCCATGCGCTGCGCCTGCGTGGTAAAGCAGTGCACCGAAGCGCTCTTGTGGAAGGCGTGCGCTTCGTCCACGATCGCGTCGAGCTCCTCCTGGGTCATGTTGCGAATATCGGGCTCTTCCTTGTCGGTGCCGCCCCCGCCTGAAGCACAGGTCTTGATCACGTCGCAGCCGGCAAGCAGGTTGGTGCGCGCAAGTTTCCTGAGTTCCCACGGCCCGTCGGCGGTATTGAAGCCGTGACGCGGCATGGCGCGCGGCTGGATGAGATCGAGGTGCGAGCCGGTGATGGTGGTGAAACCGCCGATCAGCATGCGCGGGCCTTCCATGATGCCGGCGTCGATCGCATCCCGCACCGCGCACAACTCGTTGGTGAGCAGTCCGCGGTTGGAGTTCATCCCCAGGTCGCGCAGCGTGGTGAAGCCCATGTCGAAGCACAATTGCGCGTGGAACAGCGCGTACATCTGCTGCAGATGCGGCATGATCTCGAACTGCGCGACGCGGTGATTGTGGAACGTCACGCAGTTGAACATCGAGGTGTGGATGTGCAGATCCATCATCCCCGGCATGAGGGTATAGCGCGCGGCGTCGATCACTTGCGCATCGCGCGGGATCTTGATTTTGTCCTGAGTGCCGACCTTCTTTATGCGGCGGCCCTGCATCACCACCACGGGATCCTTGACCGGCCTGCCGCCTTTGCCGTCGATCAGCGTGCCGCCCTTGATGAATTTCAGCGCGCCTTTTTCTTCAAGCGCTTTCATGCCCTGCATAGCGTGGACTCCTCCGTGAGGGAGCGATGTGTGCCGCCGCGGCAAAGCCGTCGCTCCGTAAGCGTCGCAATGGAACTTGAACGCTAAAGACTCCCCCCTGGCTTGTCAAGCCAACGGGTGGTCTCAGCGAAAGTTTTTCGCGGCGGCGAGAAACTGCGCGTAGGCCTCGGGGTCGATGGTGCGCGCCGGCTGCCGCGCATCGGCCTGCAACCTGAACGCGGCAAGCGTCTTTTCGACGGCGGTGCGCTCCATGTCGCGCGTGATGAACACCAGACGGGAGCGGCGGTCTCCGTCCGGCCAATTTTCCAGCGTCACCGGTTCATGGATCAGCGTTTGCACCGCATGGACCGCCACCGGCCTGCCCTCGACGTTGAGCAACCCTTTCACGCGCAGCAGATTGGCGCCGCGCAGCGCCGCCAGCATGCCGAGCCACATCATGAGGCCGGCCGTGCTGACCGGCTCTTCGTGGTAGATGCAAAAAGCGCGGATATGTTCGTCGTGGCGGTTCACATCCGGCGCATGGTGGTCATGGCGGCGGTGCTGGTGGCCGTGGCGCCTTTCGGCGTGGGTAAACGCTTCTTCACGCAGCCAGCGCGTCACCTCCTCGCCGGCGGCATGCGCGTCGTGGAGTTCCGCACCGAACAGTTCGTGCGGCGCGATCGCACCCCGCACGACCGTGAATATGTGCGCCCCGGGGTTGATGCGCGCCATGCGCTGTCGCAGCGTTTCAATCGCAGCAGGCTGAGTGAGGTCGGTCTTGGTCATCAAGATGCGGTCGGCGATTGCGGCCTGCTTGACCGACTCGGGATGTTGATCGAGCTGGAGCGCGCCGTTGACGCTGTCGACCAGCGTCACCACGCTGTCGAGGCGGAACCAGGGGGCAAGTTCCGGGTCGGTCACCACCGTCTGGATGATCGGCACCGGGTCGGCGAGCCCGGTGGTTTCGACGAGCACCTTGTCGAACGCGGGAATCGCGCCGTCGCGGCGCTTGCGATAAAGATCGCTCAGCGTGTCCACGAGATCGCCGCGGACCGTGCAGCACAGGCAGCCGTTGGAGAGCAGCACGGTATTTTCGCTGGGCGTGGCAATCAGCAAATGGTCGAGGCCGATCTCGCCGAACTCGTTGATGATGACCGCCGCGTTGGCCATGCCCGGATGCTGCAGCAGGCGGTTCAAGAGCGTGGTCTTACCGCTGCCCAGAAAGCCCGTGATAATCGAAACCGGCGTGCGGTCAGGCGCGCTCACGGTCGAGCTTCATCCGACGTAAAGCCGCAAACGCGCAAAGAACTGGACACGGGATAGGCGAAAGGAGAGAGGTGATAGCTGGAAAGCCCTTCGCATCCCGCCTGTCGCCTGTCGCCTCTCGATCCAAAGCGCTCGACGGCCTTGGCGGTCAGCGCTTCATGCCGCGAGCGCCTGCTTTTCCTGGTCAACCGAGTAGCGGCCGAGACACGCCAGACCGTTCATACGAGCGCGGTGCAGCAGCGCGGCCTGCGCCGCCGCCACGTTTGCCGCCGCGCCTTTCCATGCCTTGAGCGCCGGCTGCTGCAGGGCGCGGCCGTAGGAAAACGAGAGCGGCCACGGCAAACGATCCTTGAACATTTGATTCATGGCGTTGAGGTGCGCGGTCGCGACCTCGTCGCTCTGACCGCCGGACAGGAACACGATGCCGGCAACTGCCGCAGGCACGGTGCGCTTGAGGATGCGCACGGTGCGCTCGGCGACTTCCTCGACGCCCGCTTGCCGCGCACAGTTCTTGCCGGCGATCACCATGCTCGGTTTCAACACCGAGCGCTCGAGCGTCACGCGGTTGAGATAAAGCGCCTCGTAAACCGCATTGAGCGTCCATTCGGTGACTTCCTCGCAGCGCTCGACGGTGTGCTCGCCGTCCATCAGCACCTCGGGTTCGACGATCGGCACCAGTCCCGCTGCCTGGCAGATCGCGGCGTAACGTCCGAGCGCGTGCGCGTTGGCGGCGATGCAGGTCGAGCTCGGCATCTCCGCGCCGATCGTGATTACCGCGCGCCACTTGGCGAACTTCGCGCCCATCTTCACGTACTCGGCACAGCGCTTGCCGAGGTTATCGAGTCCTTCCGTCACTTTCTCATCAGGGCACAGCGCGAGGTCCTTGGCACCGGTGTCGACCTTGATGCCCGGCAGGATGCCGTTCCTGGCGAGCAGTTCGACGAAGGGGGTGCCGTTCGCCGACTTCTGGCGGATCGTCTCGTCGTAGAGGATCACGCCGCTGATGTGCTGCGCCAGACCCTTGGCGCCGAACAGCAGATCGCGGTAAGCGCGGCGATTTTCCTCGGTGTTCCCGACCTTGATGCCGGCGAAGCGCTTTTCGATGGTGCCGGTGCTCTCATCGGCGGCGAGTATGCCTTTCCCGGGCGCAACGATCGCCTGGGCGGTGGCGGCTAGATCGTGTCCTGACATGGGGCCTCCTGCTTGTTGTGGGGTAAACGGTAGACGGTGAGCGGTGAGCGGCTATTTTACTACGATTGGCGCGCCCGGTTTGCCGCTTGCTGCTTACCGCTTACTGCTTGCTCACGCATGCCTATGCTCGCCGACCTTGACCACCTTGAGCGTATTGGTACCGCCGGCCTTGCCGAACGGCTCGCCGATCGTGAGCACGATGTAATCGCCGTTTCGCACCGCGCCGCGTTTCAGCAACTCGTCCTCGGCCAGGTGCAGCGCTCTCTCGGGATTGCGCGCGCCCTTGAACTTGACGGGATACACCCCGCGAAACAGCGTCACCCGGCGCCGCGTCTCGATTACGGAACTCATGGCGTAGATCGGCACTGTCGTCGCCATGCGCGACATCAACAGCGGGGTTTTCCCGCTCTGCGTCATCGCCGCGACCGCCTTGATGTCAAGGTTGTTGGCGGTGAACACCGTGGCGCGGGCGATCGCCCCCTCGACGTTCCCGGGAAGGTTGGCGTGCCGGCGCTCGGTGCTGAGCGTGTCCTCCTTCTCCGCCTCGACGCACACGCGTGCCATGGCCGCGACCGTCTCCGCCGGGTAGTGACCCGACGCGGTTTCCGCCGAGAGCATCACCGCGTCGGTTCCATCCAGCACTGCATTGGCCACGTCCGACACCTCGGCGCGCGTCGGGATCGGGCTGTTGATCATCGACTCCATCATCTGGGTTGCGGTGATGGTGAGCTTGTTCTTCTCGCGCGCCATACGGATCATGCGCTTCTGGAGCGCGGGCACAACGGCGTCGCCCACCTCCACCGCGAGGTCGCCGCGCGCCACCATGATCGCGTCGGAAGCCTCGAGAATCTCCTCGAGCGCGGAAATCGCTTCCGCGCGCTCGATCTTGGCGACGATCAGGCTCCTGCCGCCCGCCTTCTGCATGAGGTCACGCGCCCATCTAATGTCGGCACCCGAGCGCGGGAACGACACGCCGAGAAAATCGGCCTTGATCTCCGCGGCGACCTGGATGTCGCGCACGTCCTTCTCGGTCAAAGCCGGCGCGGTAAGCCCGCCGCCCTTGCGGTTGATGCCCTTGTTATTGGACAGCACGCCGCCCTGCTCGACCACGCAGGCGATGCGCGGCCCCTTTACCGAGGATACGCCGAACACGATACGACCGTCGTCGAGGAGCAGGGTGTCCCCTGGGCGCACGTCGTCGGGCAGTCTCTTGTAGTCAAGACCCACGCGGTGCTCATCGCCCACTTCGCACTCGGCGTCGAGCACGAACCTGCCGCCGGCAGCGAGCGTGACCCTGCCATCCTTGAACTTGCCGATGCGGATCTTGGGTCCCTGCAGATCGACCAGCACGCCGATCGCTTGACCGGCCTTCCGCGCGAGCGCGCGCACGAGTTCGACGCGCTTGCGGTGCTCGGCTGCGGTGCCATGCGAGAAATTCATGCGCACCACGTCCAGCCCCGCCTCGATCATGCGCGCCAACGTCTTCGGATCGCTCGATGCCGGGCCGAGCGTTGCGACGATCTTGGTGCGGCGGAGCATGAGAATGCAGGATTGAGCTATTAGGATTGAGGATTCAGGGAAAGTGTAAAGTGCAAATACAATGATTTCAACGCGTTTTCTCGATCCTCACTCCTCGATCCTCGCTCCTCATTCCTCGCTTCTCGATCCTCAATCCCCAATCCTCAATCCTCAATCCTTGATCCTTGATCCTGCTTCGCGCGCTGCTCCAGGATTTCAATCGCCGGCAGCTTCTTGCCTTCCAGGAACTCGAGGAACGCGCCGCCACCCGTCGAGATATAGGAAATCCGGTCGGCGATTCCGTATTTCGCGACTGCTGCGAGCGTGTCGCCTCCGCCCGCGATCGAAAACGCCGTGGAATCAGCAATCGCGCGAGCAATAGTTCTCGTGCCCTCGCCAAACTGGTCGAATTCGAACACTCCGACCGGCCCGTTCCAGACGATGGTGCCGGCTTTGCCGAGCACGCTCGCCAGCGCACGCGCCGTCCGGGGGCCGAGGTCGAGGATCAGATCGTCGTCCGCTACGTTCTCGGCCGCTTTGGTTTCGGCACGCGCCTGGGCTGATAGTTCTTTGGCGCACACGACATCGATCGGCACCGGCACCGTTCCGCCCTTGGCCTTCATGATATCGATGATCTTGCGCGCTTCGTCGACCAGCTCCGGTTCGGCGAGCGACTTGCCGATTCTGCCGCCGACCGCAAGCAGGAACGTGTTGGCGATACCTCCGCCGACGATCAGCTGGTCTACTTTCTCGGCGAGCGCGGCGAGAATGGTAAGCTTGGTCGACACCTTGGAGCCGCCGACGATCGCGACCAGCGGCCTCGCCGGTCTTTCCAGCGCCCGTGCGAGCGCCTCCATTTCGGCGGCCATCAGCGGCCCTGCGCACGCCGTCTTCGCGTACTTGGCGATGCCGTGCGTGGTCGCTTCGGCCCGGTGTGCGGTGCCAAAGGCATCGTTGACATAAACATCGCACAGCGCAGCCATCTTCCGTGCCAGCGCATCGTCGTTCTTTTTCTCGCCCTTGTTGAACCGGCAGTTCTCAAGCAGTACCACGCGGCCTGGCTCGACCGTCACACCGCCCAGCCAGTCGCGCATAAGCGGAACTGGCGTGCCAAGAAGCGTTGAAAGATGTTTGGCCACGGGCGCGAGCGAATCGACCGCGCTGAACTTGCCTTCCTTGGGTCGGCCGAGGTGCGAAACCAGCATCAGCCGCGCGCGCTGCGCCAGCGCGTGCCTGATGCCGGGCAGGGCCGCCCGGATGCGCGTGTCGTCCGTAATCCCGCCGTCTTTGAGCGGAACATTGAGGTCTTCGCGGATCAGGACCCGCTTCTCGCGCAGGTCGAGATCGGTCATCTTGAGGATGCTCATTTCATTCGCAGTGAAAAGTGAAACAAGCTCCGCAAGTGGTTTTACGTTTCACTATTCACTTTTCACGTTTCACGGTTTTACTTGGCGCTCATCAGCGCGACCGTTGCGTCCAGCATCCGGTTGCTGAAACCCCACTCGTTGTCATACCAGGCGAGCGCTTTCACCAGCGTTCCCCCGGTGACTTTGGTGAGCGTGGCGTCAAAGATACTCGAAGCGGGGTTGTGATTGAAGTCCACCGACACCAGGGGTGCCTTGTTGTACTCGAGCACGCCCTTCAGCTCGCCTTCGGCAGCCGCCTTCATCACCGCGTTGACTTCGTCGACCGTGGTCGGCCGCGCCGCCGTGAAGGTGAGATCCACAACCGAGACGTTGATGGTCGGCACGCGGATCGCGAATCCGTCGAGCTTGCCGCTGAGTTCCGGCAGCACCAGGCCGACTGCGGCAGCGGCGCCGGTCTTGGTCGGGATCATCGACATCGTCGCCGCGCGCGCGCGGCGCAGGTCTTCGTGGTAGACGTCGGTCAGCACCTGGTCATTGGTGTACGCGTGCACCGTGGTCATCAGCCCCTGCACGACGCCGATTTTGTCGTGCAGCGCCTTCACCATCGGCGCCAGGCAGTTGGTGGTGCAAGAGGCGTTGGAAATCACCGTGTGGCCGGGCTTCAGCGTTTTGTGGTTGACACCGTAGACGATGGTCGCATCGACGTCCTTACCGCCAGGGGCCGAGAGGATTACTTTCTTGGCGCCGGCCTTGAGATGCGCGCCGGCCTTGTCCCTGCTGTTGAAAAGACCGGTGCACTCGAGCACAACGTCCACGCCCAACGTTCCCCACGGCAGCTCGGCGGGATTTCTCATCGCCAGCACCTTGATGCGATCGCCGTTGACCACCATGGACTCACCGTCGACCTCCACTTTGCCGGGAAATTTGCCGTGCGCGGTGTCGTAGCGCGTCAAATGCGCGTTGGTCTCGGCGTTGCCCAGATCGTTGATCGCGACGATCTCGATGTCGTGCTTCTTGCCGCCCTCGTAGTGAGCGCGCAGGATGTTGCGGCCGATGCGGCCATAGCCGTTAATGGCGACTTTGATGCTCATCGAATTTCTCCCGATACGGAAACAAGCAAAATTCTACAGTCAGGGCGCCAAAATTCATTGATTTATGACAAACTCGGCGCTTCTAGCAGCCTGTACGGACGGTTAAGTCCGACGGGCTGCCAGCCCCCTCGACAGGTTCAGGACAGGCTTGGCGGCCGGTTACAAAACGCCTTTCACCGCAACAGCGACGTGCTCCGCCGTAAAGCCGAAAAACTTGAACAGCTCGCCCGCCGGCGCGGACTCCCCAAAGCGGTCGATCCCGACCACCGCGCCGTCGAGTCCCACATATTTGCGCCAATAATCAGTGACGCCGGCCTCAACGGCGACGCGCGCCACGCCGCGCGGCAGCACGCTTTCGCGGTAAGCCGCGTCCTGGCGGTCGAACACAGAGGTCGAGGGCATCGATGCCACCCGTACCGCCACGCCCTCCGCGGCAAGCACCTGTTGCGCGTCGAGCGCGAGTTGCACTTCCGAGCCCGTCGCGATAATGACGCAGCGCGGCACCCCGTTTGCCGCTTCCGACAAAACATAGCCGCCGCGCCCGATCGCCGCGACGGTCTCCGCGCTGCGCTTCTGGAACGGCAGGTTCTGGCGCGACAGCAGCAGGCTGGTCGGCCCGGCGCGGCGCTCGATCGCGGCAATCCATGCGATGGCCGTCTCGAGCGCGTCGCACGGCCGCCACACCTCCATGTTCGGCATCAGGCGCAAGCTCGCGGCGTGCTCGACCGGCTGGTGCGTCGGCCCGTCCTCGCCCAGCCCGATCGAATCGTGAGTGAACACAAAAATCGCCCGAATTTTCATCAGCGCCGCGACCCTCAACGCGTTGCGGCAATAATCGGAAAACACGAGGAACGTCCCCGCATACGGGATCAGGCCGCCGTGCAGACTCATGCCGCTCGCCACGGCGGCCATGCCGAATTCGCGCACGCCGAACGAGAGATAATTGCCGCCATTCGCCCGGGTCACCGGCTTCGAGCCGGACCACATGGTGAGATTGGACCAGGTGAGATCGGCCGAGCCCCCGAACAGCTCCGGCAACACCGACCCCAGGCCCTCGAGCGCATTCTGCGAGGCTTTGCGCGTCGCGACGGTTTCCGCTTTCTCGCGCACCTTGGCGATAAACGCTTCACAGTGCGCGCGCCAGAGCGCCGGCAGTTCGCCTGCCATGCGGCGCCTGAACTCGGCCGCAAGTTCCGGGTGCGCTTTTGCGTAGGCTGCGAGTTTCTTGTTCCACTCCCCTTCCAACTGCGCGCCACGCCGCCGCGCGTCCCAGCCGGCATAAACGTGCTCCGGCACTTCGAACGGCGCATGTTTCCAACCGATGTTCTCGCGCGTGGCCGCGACTTCCTTCTCTCCCAGCGCCGCGCCATGACAGTCGTGGCCGCCCTGCTTGTTGGGCGCGCCCTTGCCGATCACGGTCTTGCAACAGATCAGCGTCGGCCGCTGGCTCTGCGCCCTGGCTTCATTAAGCGCGCGTTCCACCGCGTGGAAGTCATGGCCGTCGACATCGGAAATTACGTGCCAGCCGTAGGCGCGGAAGCGCATCGGCGTGTCGTCGGTGAACCAGCCCGCGACACGGCCATCGATCGAGATCCCGTTGTCGTCATAGAACGCGACAAGTTTGCTCAGCCCCAGCGTGCCGGCGAGCGAGCACGCCTCGTGCGAGACGCCCTCCATCAGACAGCCGTCGCCGACGAAGACATAGGTGTAATGGTTGACGATGTCGAAACCATCGCGATTGAATTCGGAGGCAAGCAGCTTCTCGGCGAGCGCCATGCCGACCGCGTTGGCGAAACCCTGGCCGAGGGGGCCGGTGGTGGTCTCCACGCCCGGCGCGCAGCCGTACTCCGGGTGCCCCGGTGTCTTCGAGTGCAGCTGGCGAAAGCGTCTGAGCTCGTCCATCGGCAGGTCATAGCCGGTGAGATGCAGCAGGGCGTAGAGCAGCATCGAACCGTGGCCGTTGGACAGCACGAAGCGGTCGCGATCCGCCCAAGCCGGGTGGGCCGGATTGTGTCGCAGATGGTGGTTCCACAGCACTTCGGCGATTTCTGCCATGCCCATCGGCATGCCGGGATGGCCGGAGTTGGCCTTTTGTACGGCGTCCATCGCCAGCGCGCGGATCGCGTTCGTCAATTCGGCACGAGAACTCATCTACGTTCCTTGCAGCGGGAGGGTGGCGCGGAAAAGCGCTAATTATCGTCGAAAGCGGCGCGCTTGCCTATTCGCCTGCCGCGCGGCACGGGTACGCTGTCACATGGCGGCGGCGCAGCGCGCCGGTCATTGCCAGGCGGATGCCGGTATTCGTGTTCGGTTCCGGGCCCCTCAGCGCCCAAGCGCCTGCTTCCTGCGGTCCATCAGGCGCCAGATCATCGGCGTGAAGATAAGCTGCATCGCGAGGTCCATCTTGCCCCCCGGCGCGACGATCGTATTGGGGCGCGACATGAACGAGTCGTGCAGCATGGTGAGCAGGTACGGGAAATCGATGCCGCGCGGGTTGGCGAAGCGGATCACGAGGAAACTCTCGTCCGGCGACGGGATGTGGCGCGCGATGAACGGGTTGGAGGTGTCCACGATCGGCACGCGCTGGAAATTGATGTGCGTGCGTGCGAACTGCGGGCAGATGTAGTTCACGTAATCGTGCATGCGCCGCAGGATCGTGCCGGTGACCGCCTCGGTCGTGTAGCCGCGCGCGGCGCGGTCGCGATGGATTTTCTGGATCCATTCCAGGTTGATGACCGGCACCACGCCGATCAGCAGGTCCACATGCTTGCCCACATCCACTTGGTCCGCCACCGCCGCGCCGTGCAGGCCCTCGTAGAACAGCACGTCCGTGTCCCCGGGCAGGTCCTCCCACGGCGTGAATGTTCCCGGCGGCTGCCGGTGCGGCGCCGCCTCCTCTTCGTTGTGCAGGTATTTCCGGATGCGGCCGAGCCCGGTCTCAGCGTACGAGCGGAACAGGTTCTCCAGCTCCTCGAACAGGTTGGCCTCGGGACCGAAATGGCTGAAGTGCTGGTTGCCGCGGGCGGTTTCCTCGGCCATCTTGCGCCGCATCTCCCCGCGGTCGTAGCGATGGAACGCGTCGCCCTCGACGAAGGCCGCCTTCACGCCCTCGCGCCTGAAAATCTGCTCGAACGTCCGCGACACCGACGTGGTCCCGGCGCCCGAGGAGCCGGTGATCGAGATGATCGGATACTTTGCGGACATGGCCTGTCCCCTTCCCTCAGACCGGCGCGCGGAACAGTCCGCGCGAACTAAACAGCGGCGCGTCGTATTCGCGCTCATTGTGATCGCGGTGATAGCGCTCGATGCGCTCGACTTCGTCCTTCGAGCCGAACACGAAGCCGATGCGCTGGTGCAGGTTCTGCGGCTGCACCGCGAGCACCGGCTCCACTCCGGTGCTCGCGCGCCCGCCCGCTTTCTCGATGACGAAACCGATCGGGTTTGCCTCGTAAAGCAGGCGCAGCCGTCCCGGCGTCGCCGGGTCGCGGCTGTCTCGCGGATACAGGAACACGCCGCCGCGCATCAGGATCCTGTGCGCCTCGGCGACCAGCGCGGCGATCCAGCGCATGTTGAAGTTCTTGCCGCGCGGTCCCGGGTGCCCGGCAAGGCATTCGTCGACATAGCGCTTGACCGCGGGCTCCCAAAAGCGCGCGTTGGACGCATTGATGGCGAATTCGCTCGTCTCCGGAGGCACCTTGAGGTCTTCGTGCGTCAGTACGAACTCGCCGATCTCGCGGTCCAGCGTAAAGCCGTTCACCCCGCGCGCGGTGGCAAGCACCAGCATGGTGGCCGCGCCGTAGATCGCGTAGCCGGCGCACACCTGCTGCGTGCCGGGTTGCAGAAAGTCCTGCGGCGCCGGCTCGTTCACCCCTTCCGGGCAGCGCAACACCGAAAAGATGCTGCCCACAGGCGCGTTGATATCGATATTGCTCGAGCCGTCGAGCGGATCGAACGCCAGCAGGTAGCGGCCGCGGGGGTAGTCGGACGGGATCTGATGCGGCGCCTCCATCTCCTCGGACACCATGCCGGCGAGGTGCCCGCCCCATTCGTTGGTGCGCACGAAAATCTCGTTCGCGAGCACGTCGAGCTTCATCTGCGCTTCGCCTTGCACGTTGCGCGAGCCGGCGGCGCCGAGCGCGTCGGCAAGCGCGCCCTTGCCGACCAGGTAGGCGATGCGCTTGCAGGCGAGGCGGATGTCGTTAAGCAGGGCCGTGAAGCCCCCGGTCGCGTGGCTGTACGAGCGCTGCTCGGCGATGATGAATTCGGTCAGAGTCTTGCGCTGGAAGGGCATATGGTTTGCCTTGCGCGAAGCGCTGCGCCTAGGCCGGCGCGAGGCGCCACACACGCGCGGCGTGCAGCGCCTCGAGTTGGGCGAGACCAAGGATGAGCGCTTTGAGGCTCATGGCGTCAGCGCGCCGCGTTGCCCGCTGCGCTGCGGTGCACCAGCATGGCCGTGCCTTGGGTCTGCCTCAGCTTGTCGTAGCCGACCAGCCGCACGTGGTGGTTCGGGTTGGCCTCGCGACAGGCCTCCACCTCGGCAAGCACGCTGTCCACGCTGGTCTCGCCGAACAGCGGCAGCTTCCACATGTACCAGTAATGGTCTGTCGCACGCTCCGGTTCGGTGTGCTCGACGGCCGGCGACCAGCCTTGCGCGAGAAGGTATTCCACCTGCCGCCGGATGCGCTCCGGCGTCATGGCCGGCAAATAGGAGAAAGTGCCCAGCCTGCGGCTCGCCGGATCGGAGAGCCGTGACCGGTAGTCCTGTATTGCGGGTGTTTCAGCGCTCATCGGTTTGCTCCTTGTCGGCTAGACGTTGGCGACGTCAAGCTTGTCGACCGTGTCGAATTCGAACTTGACCTCCTTCCAGGTCGCCATCGCCGCCTTGAGCTCCGGGCTCGTTCTCGCAGCCGCGATGAGGATGTCCTTGCCCTGCTTCTCGACTTGGCGGCCCTGGTTGCGCGCCTCCACGCAGGCTTCCAGGGCGACGCGGTTGGCACAGGCGCCCGCGGCGTTGCCCCACGGGTGGCCCAGCGTGCCGCCGCCGAACTGGAACACCGCGTCGTCGCCGAAGATCGCGAGCAGCGCCGGCATGTGCCAGACATGAATGCCGCCCGAAGCCACGGCGAACGCGCCCGGCATCGCGCCCCAGTCCTGGTCGAAAAAGATGCCGCGCGAGCGGTCCTCCTTGACACGCTTCTCGCGCAGCAGGTCGATCCAGCCCAAGGTCGAGGCGCGGTCGCCTTCCAGTTTACCCACTACCGTGCCGGTGTGCAGGTGATCGCCGCCCGAGAGCCGCAGCGCCTTGAGCAGCACGCGGAAGTGGATGCCGTGATGCGGGTTGCGGTCGAGCACCGCGTGCATCGCGCGGTGGATGTGCAGCAGCACGCCGTTGTTGCGGCACCAGTTGGCGAGACCCGTGTTGGCGCAGAATCCGCCCGTCAGGTAGTCGTGCATGACGATCGGCATGCCGAGCTCCTTGGCGTACTCGGCACGCTTGTACATCTCCTCGGGCGTCGGCGCGGTGACGTTGAGGTAGTGCCCCTTCCGCTCGCCGGTCTCGGCCTCGGCCTTCCTGATGGCCTCGGCGACGAACAGGAACCGGTCCCGCCAGCGCATAAAGGGCTGCGAGTTGACGTTCTCGTCGTCCTTGGTGAAATCCAGCCCCCCCCGCAGGCATTCATACACGGCGCGACCATAGTTCTTGGCGGAGAGCCCCAGCTTGGGCTTGATGGTGCAGCCCAGCAGCGGCCGGCCGTACTTGTTCAGCTTGTCGCGCTCGACCTGGATGCCGTGCGGCGGGCCGCCACAGGTCATCACGTAGGCGATCGGAAAACGCACGTCTTCGAGCCTGAGGGCGCGCACCGCCTTGAAGCCGAACACGTTGCCGACCAGCGAAGTGAAGACGTTCACCACCGAGCCCTCCTCGAACAGGTCGATCGGGTAGGCGATGAACGCATAGAAGCTGCCCGGATCGCCGGGCACGTCCTCGATGCGGTAGGCACGGCCCTTGTAGTGCTCGAGATCGGTGAGCAGGTCGGTCCACACCGTGGTCCAGGTCCCGGTAGAGGACTCGGCGGCCACCGCGGCCGCGGCCTCCTCGCGATCCACGCCCGCCTGCGGGATGATCTTGAAACAGGCGAGAAGATCGGTGTCTTTCACCCGGTAGTTCGGCTCCCAATACGCGTCGCGGTATTGCTTGACGCCCGCCTGATAACGTGGGGCGCGTTCGCCGATCGTGTCCGTCGTCTGTCCCTTGCCCGCCATGGCGCGCTTCCTTTCAAAAATCACTGGCAACATCCAGCATAAGCATGTCTTAGTCTTAGTATAATGACAATTAAGAATTTCTTGGTATCAATATAAGACAATTTTATGTTTCAGAAGAGTCGATGAAGAACGTCACGCTGCGCCAACTGCGCGCGTTCGAGGCCGTGGGACGTCATTTGAGCTTCTCGCGCGCGGCGCAGGAGTTGCATCTGACCCAACCCGCGGTGTCAATGCAGATGAAACAGCTCGAGGCGGTAAGCGGCCTGCCGCTGTTCGAGCAGATCGGCAAGAAAATCCACCTCACCGAGGCCGGGCGCGAGCTCTACCACTACACCCAGACGGTGCAGCACCAGCTCGAGGAGGCGGCGCAGACGCTCGCCGCCATGAAGGGCATACGCCACGGCAAGCTGGACATCACCCTGATCAGCACCGCCATGTATTTCGCACCGAAATTCATCGCCAGGTTCTGCCGCATGCACTCCGGATTGACGCTGAAACTCTCGGTGTGCAACCGCGAGGCGCTGCTCGCGCGCCTGGCGCAGAACGCAACCGAGCTCGCGATCATGGGGCATCCGCCGCAAGACATGGATATCGTGACATCCCCGTTTGCGCCCAATCCGCACGTCATCGTCGCCGCCCCCGATCACCCGCTGGCCAAGGCGCGCCGCGTCCCGTTGAAGCGCGTAGCCGCCGAAACGTTCCTGGTGCGCGAGCCAGGCTCGGGCACGCGGCGGCTGATGCAGCGCGTGTTCGCGGAGCACGGCCTGAGCATCAACGCCAGCATGGAAATCGGCAGCGATGAAACGATCAAGCAGGCGGTGATGGCCGGCATGGGTATCGGCTTTCTGTCGTCGCACACCATGCAGCTCGAGCTGCACGCCAAGCGGCTGGTCATGCTCGATGTCGTCGGCTTCCCCATTATCCGCAACTGGTACGTCGTCCATCGCGCGAATAAGCGACTCTCGCCGGTGGCGCGCGCGTTCAAGGAATTCCTGCTGGGGGAGGCGGCCGGTTTGCCGCAGGAGAGCGGGGAAGGGCCGCGGCACAGCCCCGCGCGGCGCGGCGTCGATTCAGCGCTTCAGGATCCGGCCTCTGCGAAACGCACCGGACCGGCGGCGGGCAAGCACGCGCCGCGTGCTTCCTGAGGCTCGGGCAGCGGGCCTGTCGCGCAGTGCTGCGCGCAGATTACTCGTCGGGCTTGCGGGTGAGCTTGATCCCCAGCTGCTTGAGCTTGCGGTAGAGATGGGTCCGCTCCAGTCCGACCGTCTCCGCGACGCGGCTGATGTTGCCGCCTTCCTTGGCGATATGGTGCTCGAAATAGACGCGCTCGAAGGCATCACGCGCATCGCGTAGCGGCACATCGAACGGCAGATCGTAGGCCGCCGCGAGCGGCGTCAGCGCCGGTTGCGGCAGCACGCGGTTGACTTCCTCGACCGCGATGTGCTCGGCGAGCGCGGTGAGCGCCAGCGTCTGCACCGCGCTCTGCAACTGCGCGAGATTGCCCGGCCAGTCGTAATTTCTGAGCGCGTTGAGCGCCGCGGTCGAAAACTGGCGCTGCGGGGCCTCCTTGGCTTCGACCATGCGCGACAGCATCAGGTTGGCGAGATCCGGCACGTCCTCGCGGTGCTCGCGCAGGCTCGGCACCCGGATGGTGGCGGCGGCGAGCGCCGCGTAGAGCCGGGCGTCGAACGCCCCCTGCGCCACCAGCTCGGGCAGCGCGCGCGTCGCGCCGCAGATCACCCGCGCGTTGTAGCGTTCGACTTTGCCGATGAGCAGCAGCAAGCCCTTCTGCTCCACCTTGTTGAGGTCCGCCACGTCATGAAGGAACAGCGTGCCCTCGCGCGCCTGGTTGAGCAGCTCGAGCGGCGCGTCAGCGAGCCCCGCGGTGGTGTCCGGCACCAGCCATGGCGTGTTGCGTGGGTGCAGGAAGCGCGCAGCAAGCTCGATACCGCTGCCCGGCTCGCCGGTCAGCAGCACGGGGGTCCGCAGGTTGGCGATGCGTTCGAGGCGCTGCTTGAGATCCACGATGAGCGGACCGCGGCCGAGGCTGGCCAGTGACAGCGCCGGCTGCGGCTGGTCAGCGCTGTGGCGCAACGCGCGCCCCACGGTTGCGAGCAGCTTCTGCAGCGCGATCGGTTTTTCCAGAAAGTCGTAGGCGCCGATGCGGGTGGCCTCCACCGCGGTGTCGATGGTGCCGTGGCCGGACATCATCACGACCGGCATGGTGAGCAAACCGGCGCTCGCCCATTCCTTGAGCAGGGTAATCCCGTCGGTATCCGGCATCCAGATGTCGAGCAGCACCAGGTCGGGGCGCGTGCGACTGCGGAAAGCGCGCGCTTCGCCCGCGTTCTCCGCCAACCGCACCTGATACCCTTCGTCGGAAAGGATTTCCGACAACAACTCGCGGATGCCGATTTCGTCGTCGACAACGAGGATCTGTTGCATAGGTTCCGTCTATTCTACATCCTGCGCTAAGCGGCGGATTTTTGCCCGGCGCTGCGCGCCGCCGCCGACGGCAGGGAAACCGTCACGCGCGCGCCGTGCGGCGGGATATTCATTATGGCGACCTGGCCGCCGTGTTCTTCGAGGATTTTCTTGACGATCACAAGACCCAGGCCGGTGCCCTTGGGCTTGGTCGTCACGTACGGCTCGAACACCCGCTTCATCAGATGTTCCGGAAAACCGCTGCCGTTGTCGGTGACGGACAGGCGCACCGCGCCACCGGCCGCTTCGCTCGCGATCACGATGTTCGGGGTGGCGGTGTCCACGAGCGCGTCCTGGGCGTTCTGCAGCAGATTGTGGATCACCTGCCTCAGTTGCGCCGCATCGCCGATCACCGGCGGCAAGTCGGGCGCGAGTTCGAAGCGGATGCTTGAGCCCAGCGACTCATAGAGCGTCAACACGTCGCGCACCAACGCGTTGAGGTCAAGCTCCCGCATCGACGGCTCGGGCGTACGCGCATACTGGCTGAAGGCGTCGACCATGCGCTTCAACGCCGACACCTGATTGATGATGGTCTGGGTCGAGCGCGCGAGGATCTCGGCATCATTCGCCGCGAGCTTGGGTTCGAGCTTCACCTGCAGGCGCTCGGCCGAAAGCTGGATGGGCGTGAGCGGGTTCTTGATTTCGTGCGCCAGCCGCCGCGCGACTTCCGCCCAGGCCGCATCACGCTGCGCCTGCAGCAAGCGCGTAATGTCGTCGAACACCACGACCGACCCGGTTTCCGCGCTCTGCGGCAGACGCGTGCCGCGCAGCAACAGCACCTGCATTCCGCCCTTCACCCCACGTTCGGCCTGCTGCTCCCACTCGCCGGCGCCGGCGCGCTCGAAGGCGGCGCCGATCCCCCGTGCGAGTGCTGCAAGCGAGGCGTCGTGCTCGCCCCACTGCTGCAGCTTGCGGCCGAGGAGCGGCCCGCAATCCACGCCCAGGATGTGCGCCGCGCTGGGGTTGGCGGAGCGCAGCCGCAGGCGGTCGTCAAACGCGAGCACTCCCGCCGACAGGTTGGCGAGTATGCTCTCGAGATAGCCTTTCGCGTGCGCGAGCTGCGCCTGGTTGCGTTCCGCCTGCGCACGCGCTTCCGCGAGCTGGAGCGTCATGCTGTTGAACGATTGCGTGAGCATGCCGAGCTCGTCGGCGCTCGCGACCGCGGCGCGCTGGCTGAAATCCCCTTGCGCCACCGCGCGCGTTCCCTCGGCCAGCACGTTGAGCGGGGCGGACAGCCGGTCGGAAAGCAGGAACGCGAGCGCGAGCGCCGAGAGCAGCGCGAGCAGGAGCGTCAACGTGAGCGTGATGCCGTAAAGCCGCTTCAGGCCCCGCCGCGCAAGAGTGAGTTCCTGGTATTCGCGATAGCCGGTCTGCACCGTTTCCGCATCCTGCGCCAGCTGCTTCGGCACCGGCTGCATGAGCTGCAGCACGCGTGTTTCTTCAGCGAGCGACAGCACGTTAACCGGTGCCAGCACGCGCAGATAGAGCCCGCGATCGGGGATCGATTCGATCGCGCTATAGGTTTGCTGCAGCCGGATCCTGCGCAGCGCGACGGCCCCGGGCGGGTCGGGCAAGAGTCCCGCGCGCTCGTTGCTGGAAAACGCGATCACCCTGCCGCGCTGGCTGAAGAGCGTGGCCTCCTGGACGCCCCCCTGCTCGCGCAGGGCGTTGAGCGCGGCGAGGTGCTCCGCGGGTGGCCGCACCGATAGCGTCTGCGCCATGGTGTCGGCTTTGACGACCAGGTCGCGCAGCATGTTGTCGAGCGCGCTGCGCCCGAGATTGAGTCCGCCTTCGAGGGCGCGGTCGAAGCGCACTTCGAACCACGATTCGATGCTCTTGGCAAGAAACTGCACCGAGACACCGTAGATCAGCGCGCCGGGCAGCAGCGCCATCAGCGCGAACAGCAGCACGAGCCGCAAGGTAAGCTTCGATCCAAACACGCCGGACTTGAGCTTGCGCCGCAGCGTGACGAGCTGGTAGACCACGAGCGTCGCCAGGATCACGGCCACACCACCGTTGAGCAGCAGCAGCAGCGGATAGTGCTCGGCAAACAACGTGGTGTTGGCGCTCGCCGTGGCAAGCAGAAACAGACCCACCGCGCCCAGGCTTACGCTCAGGATCAACAAATACCTGATGCGGTTGTTTGCGCGCCCCGGTAGCGGCTTTTGCGCGTGCGGCATCATGGCGTCACCGTCCAGCGGTACCAGTCGGAGCCGACGTTCCATTCGCGCGAGCCGAGGGTGCTCAACTGGAACGGTTTCGGCAACTGCGACGTGTCGAGCCGCAGCCGCAGCGCGGCGGTATAGGTGGTGTCTTTCCTCAGCGTGCCGGGCTCGATTTCTTCACGCCGGCGCAGGCGGCTCATCACTTCGAGCGCGTCGGCGAGCGCCCCGAAGTTCTGGTAGAGATTGCCGACACCGATGCGATACTGGCGGGTGAGCGCGTGATACGACAGGCGGTACTGCTGCTGGGTGGTGACGATCTTGTCGCTGAACCAGTACCAACGCGGGCGGAGCAGCTCGAATTCGAGCAGGAAATACAGCGATACGCCCTTGTTGAGCACGTCCTCGAGCGTGGGAGTGAGCGCGATCTCGAAGTTGGCCTCAAGCACGTAGCTGTCCTCGCCGACGGACAGTGAAGCCCTCCTGACTTCGATCCCGTCGGCGCGCGCGCAGAGCGGCGACCCGATCGCGAGCCACAGCGCGAGCAGCGCAGCGAGGAAGCTAATTCTTCTGCAGCAGCGCGTAGAAGAAACCGTCATGCCGTTCGTCCGGAAGCATTTGGCCCATGGGCTGTTGTTGGTTGGTGTCGGCCCCGGGAAGAGTCAGGCGTTGCGCGTCGCGCTGGCGCTTCAGAAACTCTGCAACCTGCAAATGATTTTCCTCGTGAAACACCGAACACGTGGCGTACAGCAATTTACCACCACTGGCCAGTAACTGCCACAGCGCGTCGAGCATGCGCCGCTGCACCAACGCGAATTGCGCGATGTCCGCAGGGCGCCGCAGCCATTTGATATCGGGGTGACGCCGCACCACGCCGGAGGCGGAACACGGCACGTCGGCGAGGATGCGGTCGAACGGTCTTCCGTCCCACCAGTTGCCTGGGTCGCAGGCGTCACCGCACACTACGCGCGCCGCGAGCCCGAGGCGCGCGAAATTGGCGCGTACGCGCTCGAGACGCGCTGCGTCGCTGTCGAGCGCAGTAAGATCGACATCGGCAAGCTCCAGCATGTGCGCCGCTTTCCCCCCGGGCGCCGCGCACGCATCGAGCACGCGCAAACCCGGGCCGAGATCCAGCAAGGGCGCTGCGCGCTGCGCCGCGGCGTCCTGCACCGAGACCAGCCCGTCGGCAAAGCCGGAAATGCCGGCGACCGGCCGGGGCCGCTCGAGCAATACTGCAGCTTCCCCGATGGCGCGGGCTACGGTGCCGTTTGCCGCAAGCTGCGCGAGATAGGCCTCCATCGTCGTGCGTCGGCGATTGACGCGCAGTGTCAGCGGCGGATGCCGGTTGCCGGCATCAAGAATTGCGGCGTGATCGGCCGGATATTCGATGCGCAGCTTGTCGATCCACCACTGCGGATACGAGAAGCGCCCGACATCCGAATGCCGCGCCTGGGCCACGAGCGCCGCGCGCCGACGCAGGAAAGCGCGCAACACCGCGTTGGCGAGGCCTTTGGCCGCACCGAGGCCGAGCCGTTCACAGGCGCGCACCGCGTGGTCGACGATGGCATGTGGTGCCGCCTTCGTGTATTCGAGCTGGTAGAGCGCGACCCGCAGCAGCCCGCGCAGCTTGTCGTCGCGCAACGGCTTGTCGACCAGAGCATCGAGCAGGGCGTCGAGCCGGCCGAGAAAACGCAGCGTGCCGAAGCAGAGGTCCTGCGTCGTCGCACGCTGCTGCGCGGACAGGCCAGGATGGCCTCGCCACAACATCGCGAGCTCCGAATCAAGGCTGCGCCCGCCCAACACCTGACCGATGACCGCGCTGGCGAGGCGCTGGACTTCCTGCATAAAAGATCTAGCCCATGCGCGCACCGCGCGCGACGTCGAATCCAGCGAGAAACGCTCGCGCGGGAAGCCGCTTGCCGCCCGCGCGTTGCAGTTCCATGAGTCGCAGCCCGTCCGCGCCGCAGGCGACCACTATGCCCGTCGCGCCGCTTTCGCACACTTCGCCCGGCGGCGCGCTGACGCCGCGCTCCACCCGGGCACGCCAAATTTTCAGCACCGCACCCTCAAGCGAAGTTTGCGCACCGGGTGCCGGACTCAAGGCACGCACCTTCCGTTCGATCGCCTCCGCGCTTTCGGCCCACTCGATGCGCGCCTCGCGCTTGTCGATTTTCTCGGCGTAGGTTGCCCGGGCGGCCTCCTGCGGCCGAGAGGTGAACGGCGCGGCAAGCGCCTGGACAATCAGCCGCCCGCCGAGAGCGGCCAGCCGGTCGTGCAGCGTCTGCGCGGTATCGTCAGGCCCGATCGGTAGCGCCTCCTGCAGCAGGATCGCTCCGGTATCGAGCCCTTCGTCCATCTGCATGATCGTGATTCCGGTCGCGGTGTCTCCGGCGAGCAGCGCGCGCTGGATCGGCGCCGCGCCCCTCCAGCGCGGCAGGAGCGAGGCGTGGATGTTGATGCAGCCCAGACGCGGCAGGGCGAGCATCGATTTGGGCACGATCAAGCCGTAGGCGGCCACGACTATGGCCTCCGGCGCGTGCGCTGCGACCGCCGCGACAACGCCACCGTCCTTCAACGACGACGGTTGCAGCACCGGCAGCCCGTGTCTTTGCGCCAGACGCTTGACTGCGGACGGCTGGATCCTGCGCCCGCGGCCGGCCGGCCGGTCGGGCTGGGTCAGCACCAACGCGATTTCGTGTCCGGCGCGGATCAAGGCGTCGAGCGCGACCGCAGCGAATTCGGGGGTGCCCGCGAACACGATTTTCATCGGCGCTTTATCGTCGGTTGATTACGAACCGCGCGCGCCACGGCAATTGCCTCGCACAAAGTGCGCCTTATTCCGCGGTCCTGCCATGGTCTCGTCAAGGATTTCGCGTCAAGTTCATCGGCCGCTTGGGCGCCGCGCGCACCGCGCGGCGGGGGCGCGCGTCTGCGCCCTACATCGCCTGGCGCAACTGCTTGTTCAATTTGGCGATGATGCGCTGCCGCTTGAGCCGCGACAGATAGTCGACAAACACCTTGCCCTCGAGATGGTCCGTCTCGTGCTGAACGCACGCCGCGAGCAAACCCTCTGCTTCGAACACGTACTGCCGTCCTTCGGCATCGAGCGCCCGTACTTTGACGTGCTCAGCGCGGCGCACTTTCTCGTAGATTCCAGGCACCGACAAGCAGCCTTCTTCACACTCGGCTTCGCCGCTTGCTTCGAGGATCTCCGGATTGACGAATACCCGAAGCTGGTCGCGCGTTTCCGAAATATCGATTACGATAACCCGCTTGTGAACATCGGCTTGTGTGGCAGCGAGGCCAATTCCCGGCGCGGCGTACATAGTTTGTGCCATGTCCTTGATTAATTTGCGAATCTCGCTATCGACACGGGAAACTTTAGCTGCTACCTTGTAAAGCCGTGGATCGGGATAACGCAGGATGCGCAGGATTGCCATAAAAAGCTTGCCAATTTAATCAACTATATGCAGAATTTAAACCAATACGTAATGTTGCGCTGAAGGCCTGAATATGGGGTGTTCCATGGGTAAAACAATTATATCGCTGATTCTGCTGTTGGGTCCGCTGGGATCGGCATTTGCCGCGAGCAGCGAGGACTTACAGGACGCCGCCCCTGATACTTATACCGTGGTGAAGGGCGATACCCTGTGGGGCATCTCGGCCCGCTTTCTCAAGCAGCCGTGGCGCTGGCCCGAACTGTGGAAGATGAACCAGGACCAGATCAGGAATCCGCATCTCATCTACCCGGGGGATGTCATCGTGCTCGACCGCTCGGCCCGGGAAGCTCGGTTGCGCTTGGTTCAGTCGGGAACCGTGAAGCTGTCGCCACGGGTCCGCGTAGAGCCGCTTGCGGCCCAGGCGGTTCCCAGTATTTCTCCGGCCGCCATAGCGCCGTTCCTGTCCAAGCCGCTGGTCGTCGGCCAGGACGAACTGGCTTCCGCTCCGCGCATTGTCGCCACCCAGGAAAGTCGGGTCGCGCTCGGTGCCGGCGACATCGCTTATGTTGAAGGACTAAGCAAGGATAGAGGCGCCGCCTGGCAGATTTACCGCCGCGGTGACGCCCTGATCGACCCGGACACCAACGAAACGCTGGGCTACGAGGCGATCTACTTGGGCGAGGCGCGGGTGCGTCAGTTCGGGGAAGTGAGCACGATTGACATCGTCAATTCCACGCAGGAGATCTACCGCGAAGATCGCCTGCTGCCCGCGTCGAAGGAGTTGCCCACGTTCGCCTATGTCCCGCGAGCGCCACAGAAAAGCGTGAAGGGGCGCATCATTTCCAATTACGGTAGCCTGCAGGAAACGGGGCCGATGTCGATCGTCGCGTTATCCAAAGGCAGCAAGGACGGTCTCGAGGTCGGCCACGTGCTGGCAATCTACCGCAACCAGCGCGCCGCCCGATACGCACTGCGAACCTCGCCGCTTTACGGCCGCAGCGGTCTGGCTGGCGATGACAGTCCGCGTGCTTACTATGGCGAAGAACTCACGCCGCGCGATGGCGCACTCTATCCGCAACCGAGGCCCATTAGCGAAGACGATCTGGCCAAGCTTCCCAACGAACGCTACGGTTTGATCATGGTGTTCCGCACGTTCGACCGCACCGCGTATGGCCTGGTGATGGAGGCTTCGCGACAGGTAAGCCTCAACGACGTCGTTACCAATCCTTAAGCGCCTGCTGCTGGCGGGCGCCGGCAGCAGGCGGGTTTTCCCCGTCGCCTCACATGGCGCTCGACAAAGACCTCGAGCAATGGCTGCGGTTGAGCCTGCTTCCGGGTCTGGGCGATAAGTCCTTCCGCCAGTTGCTCTTCGGCTTCGGCTCACCCGAGCAAATACTCAACGCAAGCCGCGCCGCGCTGGGCAAGATCATTCCTGCACGCTTGGCGGGTGCAATCTGCGACGGCGGCGCGCATGAACGGCTGGACGCCGTCGCCTGCTGGCTCGACGATCCCGCCAACCGCATCGTCACCCTCGCCGATGCGCATTATCCCCGGGCGCTGCTGCAGATTCCGGACCCGCCGCCGCTGCTTTATGTCAAAGGCCGTGTCGATCTCATCGACCGTCCCGCGCTCGCCATCGTCGGCAGCCGCAACGCTACGCCCCAGGGCGTCGCGACGGCCGAGTCCTTTGCCAAGGCGCTCAGCGATTCCGGTTTGACCATCGTCAGCGGGCTCGCGCTTGGCATCGATGCCGCCGCGCACCGCGGTGGCCTGGCGGGTGGTGCGCGCAGCGTCGCTGTTGTCGGCACCGGTCTGGACGTCGTGTATCCGGCGCGTAATCGCACCTTGGCGCACGCGCTCGCCGCCCAAGGCGCGCTGGTCTCGGAGTTCCCCCTCGGCACCCCGGCGATCGGCGCCAACTTTCCGCGGCGCAACCGCTTGATCAGCGGGCTTGCACGCGGTTGTCTGGTCGTCGAGGCCGCGCCGCAGAGCGGATCGCTGATCACGGCGCGGTTCGCTAATGAACAAGGCCGGGAGGTCTTCGCGGTGCCGGGCTCGATTCACTCACCGCTATCGAGAGGCTGCCACCTGCTCATCAAACAGGGCGCGAAGCTCGTCGAAAGCGCGCAGGACGTTGTGGAGGAACTCGGCCTGCCGGGGACAGCAGCGGAATCGGACGGGGCGGCGGCCGTTACCGACGCGTCCGGGCAGGCGCTTCTTGCCGTTCTTGGCTTCGATCCGTGCGACATCGATACACTCTCGGCGCGCAGCGGACTCAGCAGCGACGTCGTTTCCTCCCTGCTGACACAGCTTGAGATCGATGGTCGCGTTGCCGCGCTGCCGGGCGGCAAGTATCAGCGCGTGCGCTGAGTCGCTTCGCGCGGCATACCCAGCGGCGCAAGCCTCTAGCGCGGCATACCCAGCGGCGCAAGCCTCTAGCGCGGCATGATTTTTTTCATTTCCCGCTGCCGTGCTTGCGCTCGCCACCTTTTGTTCTTATCATCTGGCGCTCTTTTTCGGTTACTTCGCGCTTAACCCGCGAAGCTCAACAAACAGCTCCGGAGAGTATCCAGACGCGCGATGGGAAAACAACTGATCATCGCTGAAAAACCTTCGGTCGCCGGCGATATCGCGCGCGCGCTCGGCGGCTTAACGCGCAAACAGAACTACTACGAGGGCGATCAATACGTGCTCTCCTATGCGGTCGGCCACCTCCTCGAACTGTCGGTAGCGGAAGAATTCGATCCGAAGCGCGGCAGGTGGACTTTCCGCCATCTGCCCGTGATTCCGCCGCATTTCGCCCTTGCCCCGATCAACAGCAAGAGCGCCTCGCAACTGAATACGCTCCTCAAGCTCATCAAGCGCAAGGACGTCGGCGGTCTCATCAACGCCTGCGACGCGGGGCGGGAAGGCGAGCTGATCTTTCGCTACATCGTTCAGCACGCCAGCAGCAAGAAGCCGATCCAGCGCTTATGGCTGCAGTCGATGACCCCGGCGGCCATCCGCGAGGGTTTTGCGGCCCTGCGGCCCGACAAGGAACTGCTTGCGCTCGCCGACGCCGCCAAATGCCGCTCCGAGGCTGACTGGCTGGTCGGGATCAACGGCACGCGCGCGATGACTGCGTTCAACTCAAAAGAAGGCGGTTTCTATCTTACCACGGTGGGCCGGGTGCAGACACCGACGTTGGCCATCCTGGTCGAGCGCGAGGAGCGCATCCGCAGCTTCAAGCCGCGCGATTACTGGGAAGTGCATGCGCGATTCGGCGCCAAAGCCGGGGAGTACGCCGGCCGCTGGTTCGACCCCCGCTTCAAGAAAGACGATGACGCGGAAAAGAAGGCGGAACGCCTATGGGCCGCGCCTGCGGCCGAGTCGATCGTTGCGGCCTGTCATGGATTGACCGGCGTCGTGAACGAGGAAACCAAACCCTCAATGCAACTCTCCCCGCTGCTCTTCGATCTCACCAGCCTGCAGCGCGAAGCGAACGGCCGTTTCGGATTCTCGGCGAAGACCACCCTCGGGCTCGCGCAAGCGCTCTACGAGCGTCATAAGGTGCTCACCTATCCGCGCACCGACTCGCGCGCGCTGCCCGAGGACTATCCCGGCACGGTCAAGAAAACACTCGGGGTGCTGCAGGGCACGCTCTATGCGCCCTTCGCCGGGAACATCCTGAAGAAGGGCTGGGTTAAGCCCAACAAACGCATCTTCAACAACACCAAAGTATCGGACCACTTCGCCATCATCCCGACGCTGCAGGCTCCCAAACACCTGAACGAGGCCGAAACCAAGCTCTACGATCTCGTGGTGCGGCGCTTTCTTGCCGTGTTCTACCCGGCGGCGGAATACCTCCAGACGCTACGCGTTACCCAAGTGGGCGAACACCATTTCAAGACCGAAGGTCGTGTGCTGCAGCAACCCGGCTGGCTTGCGGTATATGGCAAGTCCGCGCAGGACGAGAACGAAAGCCTGCCTCCGGTCGCACCAAACGAGAAGGTCGGTGTGCAGGGGGTCAGTGCCGTGGCGAACCAGACCAAGCCTCCTGCGCGCTATACCGAGGCGACGCTGCTCTCGGCGATGGAGGGCGCGGGCAAGCTCGTGGAAGACGATGAACTGCGCGCGGCCATGGAGGCGAAGGGGCTGGGCACCCCGGCCACGCGCGCGGCCGTCATCGAAGGCTTGATCCGTGAGGAATACGTGCACCGCAACGGCAAGGAATTGGTGCCTACACCCAAGGCGTTCTCGTTGTTCTTCGCGCTCAAGCACTTCGGCGTCACCGAGATCACTTCGCCCGAGCTCACCGGCGACTGGGAATTCAAACTCAAGCTCATGGAGGCGAGCAAGCTCAGCCGCGAGGAGTTCATGGCGCACATCGAGTCGGTGACTCGTGACCTCATCGACCGCATCAAGAACGCCGACATTCCCGACACTGCTTTCGCCACCGTTCCCGCGCCGTGCCCGAAGTGTGGCGGCGTGGTCCAGGAAAATTACCGCAAGTTCCAGTGCCAGAAATGCGAGTTTTCCCTCTGGAAGGTGCTCTCCGGCCGCGAGTGGGCGCCGGAGGAGATCGGCGAACTTTTCACGCGGCGCTTCATCGGTCCGTTGAACGGATTTCGCAGTCGTATCGGAAAACCTTTCGCCGCCGGGATCCGCTTGTCCAACGACTTCCGCCTCGAGTTCGACTTCGGGCGAGGCGCCACCGCTGCCGATGGCGAAGAGGCGCCCGATTTCAGTTCCCAGGATCCACTCGGCGCATGCCCCAAATGCCGGGCGCGCGTTTTCGAGCATGGCGCGGCTTACGTCTGCGAGAAGGCGCTCAGCGCTGAGCGTACATGCGATTTCCGCTCTGGCAAGCTTATCCTGCAGCAGCCGATCGAGCGGGCCCAGATGCAAAAACTCCTTGCAACCGGGCGAACGGACTTGCTCTCCGGTTTTGTCTCCCGCCGCAACGGCAGAAAATTCAAGGCATTTCTGGTCGCGCGTCCGGACGGAAAAGTGGACTTCGAATTCGAGGCCAGAGCACCCCGGGCCAAGACCGCCGAACCCCGCCCAGAGGCACGGCCAGCGTCCAAACCCGCGCCGCCGGCCAAGCCGGCGAAACGGCGGCCCACGGCGGGCCGCTTGAAAACTTCGGGCAAGACGCGCCGGAAGGTTGCCTAGATATCGAGGTTGCGCGCCCCGAGCGCGTTGCTCTCGATGAAGTTGCGGCGCGGCTCGACCGCGTCGCCCATCAGCGTGGTGAAGATCTCATCGGCGCTGATCGCGTCCTCAATCTGTGTGCGCAACAGCCGCCGGGTCTTGGGATCCATGGTGGTTTCCCATAATTGTTCGGGGTTCATTTCCCCCAAGCCTTTGTAGCGCTGGATACCCACGCCGCGCTGGACTTCGTCGAGCACCCAGTCGATCGCGTCACGGAACTCTTTGACGGGGTGCTGCTGCTCGCCCCGCTTGATGTAAGCGCCTTCTCCAAGCAATCCCTGCAGCACTTGGGCGGTGCGTATGATCTGCGCGTAGTCTCCGCTTTGCACGAAATCGATGTCGATCGCGCTGTGGTGCACGATACCGTGCTGGGTCTTGCTGATCGCCAGCACGTGGCGCTCGTTCTTGTCGTCAAACTTGCCCTCGACGCGTATGTCCTGGCCCGCGAGGAGAGCGGAAATCGCCTTGGCGCCTTTCTGCGTCGTCTGCTCGTCCGACAGGTCGAGCGCCGTCGGCTGCTTGAGCAACGCGTGCAACACCTCCTCGTCAATGAGTTTGCTCTCGCGTTCAATCACCGCTTCGGCCAGCAAGTATTCCTTCGCGACCTGCTCCAGCGCGTCCTTGCTGAGCGGTTGCGACTGCGCCGTGGTATAGAGTTCCGCCTCGGACAGCGCGAGCTTGAGGAGGAATTGCTTGAGTTCGTGCTCGTCCTTGAGATAGCGCTCCGTTTTTCCGTGCTTCACCTTGTAGAGGGGGGGCTGGGCAATATAGATGTGGCCGCGCTCGACCAACTCCGGCATCTGGCGATAAAAGAACGTGAGCAGCAACGTCCGGATGTGCGAGCCATCGACATCCGCGTCGGTCATGATGATGATGCGATGGTAGCGCAGCTTCTCAGGAGCATACTCGTCCTTCCCGATACCCGTGCCGAGGACACTGATCAACGTGGTGATCTCCTGCGACGAAAGCAGCTTGTCGAACCGCGCCTTTTCGACGTTGAGGATCTTGCCCCGCAGGGGGAGGATCGCCTGGAACTTGCGGTCGCGCCCCTGCTTGGCCGACCCGCCCGCGGAGTCGCCCTCGACGATGTAGAGCTCGCACTGCGCCGGATCGCGCTCCTGGCAGTCAGCGAGCTTGCCCGACAATCCGAACGAGTCGAGGACCCCCTTGCGGCGCGTCAGCTCGCGTGCCTTGCGCGCGGCCTCTCTGGCGCGTGCGGCATCAATAATTTTCCCGCAAACCACCTTCGAGTCACCAGGCTTTTCCAGGAGGAACTCCATGAGCTTCTGACCGACGATTTCCTCGACCACCGGCCGCACTTCGGAGGACACCAGTTTTTCTTTGGTTTGCGAGGAGAATTTAGGCTCCGGCACCTTGACCGACAGGACCGCTGTCAGCCCTTCCTTCATGTCATCTCCGGTGGTCTCGACTTTCGCCTTTTTTGCGAGCTCATTGCTTTCGATATATTGGTTCAGCGTGCGCGTCATGGCCGCGCGCAGTCCCGTAAGATGGGTGCCGCCATCGCGCTGCGGGATATTGTTGGTGAAACACTGCATCGATTCCTGATAGGAGTCGTTCCACTGCATGGCGACTTCGACTGTGATCCCGTCTTTTTCACCGAGGGCGTAGAAAATATTCCCATGCAGCACATTCTTGCTGCGGTTCATATATTCTATGAAGCCTTTCACTCCCCCGGTGAAAGCGAACCTTTCCTCTTTTCCGGTCCGCTGATCGATCAGCATGATCTTCACGCCATGGTTGAGGAATGACAGCTCCCGCAGGCGTCTGGCGAGAATGTCGTAGTGGTATTCGATGTTGCCGAAAATCTCCTTGCTTGCGAGGAAATGCACTTCGGTGCCGCGCTTCTCGGTCCTGCCCATGACCTTCAGAGGCGAGATCGCTTCGCCCATGCGGAACTCCATTTGGTGAAGCCTGCCGTTGCGACGGATCGTCAGGCGCAACCATTCCGATAGCGCGTTTACTACCGAGACTCCGACCCCATGTAGGCCGCCGGCGATCTTATAGGAGTTGTTGTCGAACTTCCCTCCGGCGTGCAGCTCGGTCATTACGACTTCAGCGGTGGAACGCTTCCCGTCGTCTTCAGGGAAAATCTCAGTGGGTATACCCCTGCCGTTATCCGCGACACTGACGGAATTGTCGAGGTGGATCGTGATCGTGATTTCGTTGCAAAAGCCTGCGAGTGCTTCGTCAACGGCGTTGTCTACGACTTCAAACACCATGTGGTGGAGGCCTGTGCCATCGCTGGTGTCCCCGATATACATGCCGGGGCGCTTGCGGACGGCATCGAGCCCTTTCAGAACCTTGATACTGCTGGCGTCGTAATCGTCTGCGCTCTGCTGCTCTCGTTCTTTGTCCGTCATTTGGGTTAGTTTTTCCTTTGCCGCAGCTCAGATACGCATGGGCATTACAACATATCGGAAATCGGGCTTACCTCCGACTGTCACCAACATGCTGCTGCTAGCATCCCCGAAAGCGCAAGTTACTTCTTCTCCCGGAACATTATTTAATACATCCAGAAGATATGTTATGTTAAACCCCAGATCCAGTGGGTCCGCAGCATAGCTTACTTCTAGTTCTTCTTGCGCCTCCTCCTGTTCATTGTTGGTACAGGAGATCCGAAGACTGTTTGTCGTTAGCATCCATCTCACACCGCGGAATTTCTCGTTCGACAGGATGGCAACCCGTTGCAGCGACTGTAGCAGCACGGTGCGGCTAAGAGATATCTCTTTTTGGTAGTTCGTCGGTATGACCCGGGTATAGTCCGGAAACTTCCCGTCGATCGTCTTGGTGACCAGTTCAATAGTCGAAAACCGGAACCTAACTTGCGCCGCATAGATTTCGATATCTACTTCCTTGTCGCTATCTTCTAGCTGTTTAGCGAGTTCGAGGACTGCTTTTCGCGGGAGGATAACCTCTCTTTTTTCCTCTTGCGTCGTGATCTGGCCAACCGCAAAACTAAGGCGGTGCCCATCTGTCGCAATCACCCGCAACTGATCCGCCTCAAGCACCAGAAGGAGCCCGTTAAGGTAGTAGCGAATGTCCTGCTGTGCCATAGCATACTGCACCAAGAGGAGCAACTCGCGAAGCTCTTTTTGTGTTAGCTGGATTTTTGCCTGAAGCGGTCCAGGATCCGCGAGTGTCGGAAAATCACTGGCCGGCAACGTCTGTAAATTAAAGCGGCTTCGCGCTGCCCGTATCTGCAGCCGGTTGTTCTGTGCGTCGAGCACCGCGTCGACTCCGTCTGGTAATGCACGAAGAATATCCTGCAACTTCCGCGCTGACACCGTTAAACTGAGTTCTTCGCTGCCTTTTCCTTCCACGCTGATGTGAGTAGAGACCTGAATTTCGAGATCCGTTGCAACGAGGGAGATTTGGTCCTGTTTTCGCTGCATCAGGATGTTTGAAAGGATAGGCAAAGTGTGACGCTTTTCGACAACGCCTGAAACCGCCTGCAGAGGTCTCAGGAGAGCATCACGCTGTATCTGAAGAAGCTTCATAAGAAAGATTTAATGTTAATAGTAGTAAAGGTTCAAGAAGACTGTGCATAAGTGAGGAAAGCTTTATGCATCAGGCTGTTGGCATGGCGGTGGGTTGTGGGAAGGACGTCTTCTTGCTGTGGAGCGATTGTGCGAAAAAAACACAGCGGGCGAAAAAGAGGATGATATGCACAAAGTATCCACACAGAGTTAGCTGCGGAGCACCTTTAACAAGGAGGAGATATCGCGGGTGATGTCACTGTTGAGGGTTTTGAGTAGTGCTACCTTCCGGCATGCATGTAAAACCGTCGTGTGGTCGCGTCCACCAAAGGCTTCCCCGATATCGGGAAGGCTGAGTTGCGTAAGTTCTTTCGCCAGCGCCATGGCGATCTGCCGTGGGCGCGCGACGTTGCGGCTGCGTTTCTTGGAGTACATCTCGGAGACTTTGATCTTGTAGTAGTCCGCGACAGTCCGCTGAATGTTCTCGATTGATACTTGGCGATTCTGGATGGCGAGCAAATCACGTAATGCGTCTCGGCAGAGGTCGACAGATAGTTCCAGACCGGAGAACCGCGCATAAGCAAGCACTCGCTTAAGGCCGCCCTCAAGCTCGCGGACATTAGACTGGATATGCTTTGCGAGAAAGAACGCGACCGCCTCGTCGAGAACAATAGTTTCCGCCTCGGCCTTCTTGAGCAGAATGGCAACTCGCATTTCGAGTTCCGGCGGCTCCACAGCGACTGTCAGACCCCAGCCAAAGCGTGAGATCAGCCTGTTCTCCATGCCGGCAATTTCTTTCGGGTAAGTATCGCAGGTGATGACTACCTGTTTATGCGATTCAATCAATGCGTTGAAGGCATAAAAGAATTCTTCCTGCGTGCGGCTCTTCCCGCTGAAAAACTGAATGTCGTCGATGAGGAGGAGATCGAGCGAATGGTAGTAGCGCTTGAAATCATCGAAGGCTTTATGCTGGTAAGCGCGCACCACGTCCGAGACATACTGCTCCGCATGTATATAGCGAATCTTGCTCTCCAGGGCGCGCGCGTGAAGGGCGTTGCCGATAGCTTGGATCAGGTGTGTTTTCCCCAGACCCACGCCGCCATACACAAAAAGGGGGTTGTATGCCGTGCCTGGGCGCTCGGCCACTTGGGCCGCTGCCGCACGGGCGAGCTCGTTCGCTTTCCCAGTCACAAATGTGTCGAACGAAAAAGCCGGATTAAGCCGAGAGATGTCACGGGTGCTGGATTTGGATGAAGGAGTTACGACGACGAGGCCCGGCGCGGCCTCGATCGGGTCCCCGTTTTCTGCGAGTAACAGCTTGATCTCGACAGCGTGATCGAAGCGCGCCGCGGCAAGTTCATGGATGCGCGAGTAGAATTTATCGCGGATCCATTGGAGGACGAAACGGTTCGGGGCGACCAGTGTCAGGATATTTCCATCCGCGCGGAACTTGAGAGGCCGGATCCAGGTTCTAAACTGCTGGGCGGGGAGTTCCTTCTCAAAATGAGAGAGACAATACCGCCAAAAACTGTTCATTTCGAATCGTATAAGGGCTTATTGTTTGGCTCCGCGAGAGGGAGCGAAAATAGACAATAATTTTAGCCGCTTCGAGCCGACTTATCCACAACAATCCGCGGCTTCGTTTCGCTAAGTGCGAAACGTCATGAAAAGGAGTGGTCATTTGACACGTGAGCAGGAGAAAGGTTGTAATAACGGGTTTTTTCACCTCATCAGAGGCAGGCCAACATGAAGCGAACCTATCAACCCTCGAAAACCCGCCGCAAGCGCACCCATGGATTTCGAGTGCGCATGAAAACGCGCGGCGGCCGGGCAGTGATCCGCGCCCGCCGGGCGAAAGGGCGCGCGCGGCTCAGTGTCTAATCGTCGAGCACGAGCAATTTTCCCCTGGCACAAAAAACACGCTCAGAGCGCTTGACTCAACGCCTGCAGTTTGAGGCAGTGCTCGCCTCCCACAACACCGCAATGGGCTGCCGCTTCGTGGTGCGCGCCAAGGAAAACGGCGGGATGCATGCGCGGCTTGGCATGATCGCGGCGCGCAAGGCAATCCCGAGAGCCGTGGATCGAAATCGATGTAAGCGCCTGGTGCGGGAAGTGTTTCGCGCCACGCAACCGATGCTCGCCGCCCTCGATGTTGTCGTGTTGTGCCGGAGGGCGGTGGCGAGGACGGAGCAAGCCGCGGGGCGGGAGGAGCTTGCCGATCTCTTTGCCACCGTGGGCGACTATTGCGGTAAGCGCTCAGCGGCGAGCAAGCGGTAGTTTTTTCCGGTAAGCACAAGCAGATATCCATGGACTCGCAACGGCTCATCTTGTTTTTCGTGTTCTCATTTTCGGTGTTCTTGCTGTTCGATGCTTGGCAGCGCGATCAGCAGCCGACATCCCCGCCCATATCGCCGGCGGGCCAGAAAATCGAGCAACCGGCGCTTCCTACGCCCGGCGACAAGCTCGTGGCTACCCAGGCGGTAAAACCGCCCGAGGGATCGAGCACGCTCGCGCCTGGCGAAACGCTCACGGTCGAAACAGATTTTCTGCGAGCGGACATCAGCACGGCAGGAGGAGACCTGCGGAGGCTTGAATTCAAGCGTCATCGCGACACCCTGGACAAGAGCAAGAACTTCGATCTCTTCCAGAATCGACCAGACCACGTATATGTCGCGCAATCGGGGCTCATCGGGACCGGGTTACCGAACCATCGCACGGCCTATACCGCGCGCGCTGGCGAGCATCGGCTCGCCGACGGCGCCACGACACTGGAGGTCAGACTGGAAGCGCCCGAGACCAACGGCATCAGGGTCGCGAAGGTCTATCGCTTTTATCGTGCAAGCTACGTGATCGACGTGGCATATGAAATCGTCAACCAGGGCGCGACGGCCATTCAGCCTTTTGGGTATTTTCAGATCGTGCGCGATGGAAAGCCCCCAGCCGGGGACTCGGCGATGTTGCCCACCTATACCGGCGCTGCAATGTATACCGACAAGGAGAAATTCCAGAAAATCGCTTTCGCCGATATCGACAAGGGAAAGCCCCTGCAGCCGAAAAACAGCAACGATGGCTGGATCGCGATGCTGCAGCACTATTTTTTCAGCGCCTGGTTGCCGAAGAGCGGGACGCCGCGGGAGTTTTATACGCGGCGCCTGGAGGGCGGGTTTTATGCAGCCGGAGTGATCGTTCCCGCGGGGGCCGTAGAGCCGGACAAAAGCGCTACGTTAACCGTGCCACTCTATGCCGGCCCCCAGGAGCAGGCCAAGCTTGACAAACTCGCGCCCGGGCTCGACCTCACCGTCGATTATGGCTGGCTCACCGTCATCGCCGTCCCGCTGTTCTGGGTGCTGGCCTGGCTCAACCGGTGGGTAGGCAACTGGGGTATTGCAATCATCGTGCTGACCGTGATCATCAAGCTTTTGTTTTACCCCCTGTCGGAGGCGAGCTATCGCTCGATGGCGAAAATGCGGGTGCTGGCGCCCAAGCTGCAAAAGCTGAAAGATCAATACGGCAACGATCGCCAGCGCATGCAGCAGGCGATGATGGAGATCTATAAGACGGAGAAGATCAACCCGCTCGGTGGGTGTCTCCCGATAGTGGTGCAGATCCCGGTGTTCATCGCGCTCTACTGGGTGCTCTTGGCAAGCGTCGAACTGCGCCACGCGCCCTTCATGTTGTGGATCAATGATCTCGCCGCGCCGGATCCGTGGTTTATTCTGCCCGTGCTGATGGGCGCCACCATGATCGTTCAGACCAAGCTCAACCCCGAGCCACCCGATCCCGTACAGGCGAAGGTGATGAAAATCATGCCGATCGCCTTCAGTGTGTTCTTCTTCTTCTTCCCGGCGGGGCTGGTGCTTTACTGGTTGGTCAACAACGTGCTCTCGATCGCTCAACAGTGGCATATCAACCGGCTGCTCGAGCGCGCGCACCTCAAGCCGTCAAAGAGAAGTTAAGGCGCCACGCGCGGGCGGGTATACTCGCGGCCGATGGCCTCCAGCGATATCATCGCCGCGATCGCGACCGCGCCCGGCCGCAGCGGCATCGGCATCGTCCGCGTTTCCGGCGCGCGGCTCGGCGCCATGGTCGAGCGCATCGTGGGCAAGCCGTTGCCGCCGCGGCGAGCCGTGCTCGCCCGGTTTCGTGACGCCAACGGCGTGGTGATCGACCAAGGTATCGCGCTCTACTTTCCGGCACCGCATTCCTACACCGGCGAGGAGGTGCTTGAGCTGCAGGGGCATGGCGGACCAGTTGTATTGCAGCTCTTGCTCGAACGCTGTCTCGATCTGGGCGCGCGTGTGGCGGAACCTGGTGAGTTCACTCGACGCGCGTACCTGAACGACAAGCTGGACCTCGCGCAGGCGGAAAGCGTGATCGACCTCATCGAGGCCACAACCGCCCAAGCGGCGCGTTGCGCCATACGCTCCCTGCAGGGCGAGTTTTCACAAAAAATACAAGGACTTATTGATAGTTTGATCGATCTGCGCTCGCTGGTCGAAGCCACGCTAGATTTCCCCGATGAGGAAATCGATTTCCTCAAGCAATCCGATGCCGAGGAAAGGCTGCGCGCTACGCAACGTCGGCTCGACGCCGTGCTGGAAGCTTCGCGACAAGGCAGCCTGCTGCGCGAGGGCATACATATCGTGCTCGCGGGCCAGTCCAACGTCGGCAAGTCGAGCCTGCTCAATCGCATGGCGGGCGAGGAAGTGGCCATTGTCACCGATATTCCCGGCACGACGCGCGACGCCATCCGCCAAGGCATTGATATTGGCGGCGTACCGGTGCATATCATCGATACAGCGGGTTTGCGTGAGTCCCGCGACACGGTGGAGAAGATCGGCATTGCGCGCACTTGGAGCGCGATCGAAAAAGCCGACCTGGTATTGCTGTTGATTGATGCAATCCACGGAGAAACTGCTGCGGACCGGGAAATACTGGGACGACTGCCGAGGGCGTTGCGCTGTATCCGGGTCATGAACAAGATCGACCTCGTTCCGCGCGCGGCGGTCGTTGAACGGCACGCCGGGACGACTACCATCTGGTTATCCGCGAAGACCGGCGAAGGGGTCGATTTGCTGCGCGCAGCGCTGCTGGAGGCCATCGGCTGGCACAGCACCGGGGAAAGCCTCTTTCTGGCCCGGGCGCGTCACTTGGAGGCGCTCCAGCGCGCCCGGCGCCACCTGCAGCAGGCCGCAGACCACGGACCGCAGCTTGAGTTGCTGGCGGAAGAACTGCGGCTTGCGCAGGACGCCCTGGCAAGCATCACCGGCGAATTTACAGCGGACGAGTTGCTGGGAGAGATCTTTTCCCGATTTTGCATCGGCAAGTAGCCCAGCGCCTAGCGCTTGTCCGTGTGTATGCGTGGCAAAGGTTTCACGTGGAACATACTGCGGGGATTTGCCCTCCAATTAGTTCATTTCTAACTCAAAATCGGGTATGATGCGATCCTTACGGCAAACATGACGCAATACCCTGAAAAATTTGATGTTATTGTGGTAGGCGGCGGCCACGCGGGCACTGAGGCCGCGCTGGCGGCGGCACGCATGGGTTGCAGCGCGCTGCTGCTGACCCACAATATCGAGACGCTGGGCCAGATGTCGTGCAATCCGTCGATCGGCGGGATCGGCAAGGGCCATCTGGTCAAGGAAATTGACGCGCTGGGCGGTGCCATGGCGGCGGCGACCGATGAAGCGGGTATCCAGTTTCGCATCCTTAATTCACGCAAAGGTCCCGCAGTGCGCGCAACGCGCGCGCAGGCGGATCGCCTGCTCTACAGGAAAGCGATCCGCGGTCGACTGGAAAATCAACCCAATCTGCGCGTGTTCCAGCAAGCGGTCGACGATCTCACGCTCGATGGCGATCGGGTGACGGGCGTGATCGCGCAGGTCGGTATCCGCTTCACCGCGCGCGCCGTGGTGCTCACCACGGGGACGTTCCTCTCGGGATTGGTCCATGTCGGGTTGCAGAACTATCAGGCGGGACGCGCCGGCGATCCGCCGGCGGTAAGTCTTGCGCGACGATTGCGTGAGCTCAAGTTGCCTGTGGGCCGGCTGAAAACCGGAACGCCGCCGCGCATTGACGGCCGCAGCATTGATTTTTCAGCAATGACCGAGCAGCCTGGCGATGACCCCGTGCCGGTATTTTCGTTCCTCGGCACGCGCGAGCAGCACCTGCCGCAACTGCCGTGCTGGATCACGCACACCAACGCGCACACGCACGAGATCATCAAGGGCGGGCTTGACCGCTCGCCGATGTTCACCGGTGTGATCGAAGGCGTGGGGCCGCGCTACTGTCCGTCGATCGAGGACAAGATTCACCGCTTTGCCGCGAAGCAGTCGCACCAGATTTTCCTCGAGCCCGAAGGCCTCACGGTCAACGAGTTTTATCCCAATGGCATATCGACGAGCCTGCCGTTCGACGTGCAGTACGCGCTGGTTCGCTCAATCAGGGGACTGGAACTCGCGGATATCACGCGTCCCGGTTACGCCATCGAGTACGATTACTTCGATCCGCGCGGGCTGAAAAGCTCGCTTGAAACCAAGGCGATCGCGGGGCTGTTTTTTGCCGGACAGATCAACGGCACCACCGGCTACGAGGAGGCCGCCGCGCAGGGCCTGCTCGCGGGCATCAACGCCACGCTCGCTGTGCGGGAGCGCGAAGCATGGTGCCCGCGTCGCGATCAAGCGTATCTCGGCGTCCTGGTGGATGATCTCATTACACGAGGCGTGGCGGAGCCGTATCGCATGTTCACCAGCCGCGCCGAGTATCGCTTGAGCCTGCGCGAGGACAACGCTGATCTGCGGCTCACCGAGACCGGCCGCCGACTGGGCGCAGTCGACGACCGCCGCTGGGAGGCGTTCTGTCGCAAGCGTGAAGCCATTGCGCGCGAACAAGAGCGCCTCAAATCGACCTGGATCAACCCGAAGCTGCTGCGGCCGGCGGAAGCTGAGCGCGTGCCAGGCCAGCCGATCGAGCGCGAGTATGCGCTGATCGACCTGTTGCGCCGCCCGGACGTGACCTATGCGGCGCTGATGACGCTGCCTGGCGCGGGCCCCGCCGCGCACGATCCACAGGTCGCCGAGCAAGTCGAAATTCAGGCGAAGTATCAGGGCTATATCCAGCGCCAGCAGGAAGAAATCGCGCGCAACGAACAGCATGAAAATACACCGCTGCCGCAAGATGTCGATTACGCCAGGGTGAACGGGCTGTCGGTCGAGGTGCAGCAGACGCTGAACAAGCTTCGCCCTGAAACCATCGGCCAGGCGGCGCGCATTTCCGGCGTGACGCCGGCGGCGATCTCGGTGCTGCTGGTCCACGCCAAACGCGGATTTGCCGAACACAAGAAGAGCGCATGAGCCTTGCCGAGGAGCTCGCGCAAGGCATTGCTGCGCTCGGAGTGGATCTCGCCGCGGAAACACGGGGACGGCTGCTCGACTATCTGGTGCTGCTTCAAAAGTGGAACAAGGTCTACAACCTCACCGCGGTGCGCGAGTTGCCGAAGATGGTAAGCCACCACCTGCTCGATTGCCTCGCCGTGCTGCCGCACGTCGCGGCGCGCACGATCCTCGATGTCGGCAGCGGCGCAGGGCTGCCCGGCATCCCGCTCGCGCTGGCGTTGCCGCAAACGCAGATCACGCTGCTGGACAGCAGTCACAAGAAGGCCGCCTTTCTCAATCAGGCGGTGATCGAGCTTCACCTACACAACGCCACGGTAACCTGCCAGCGTGTCGAGGCCTGGCGGCCACGGCGGCAATTCGAGCTGGTGATATCGCGCGCGTTTTCCGACTTGGCGGAGTACCTCGCGGCTGCGGGCCGGCTATGCACGAAAGACGGCGTGATTGCGGCGATGAAGGGCGTTTATCCTTACGAGGAGCTCGAGCAGTTACCGCGCGAATTCAAATTGCAGCGCGTGGTACCGCTGAAAATCCCCGGCTTACGCGCCGAGCGCCACTTGGTGCTGATTCAGCCGGCATGAGTTGAACCCGTGGCGAGGATATTGGCAATCACCAATCAGAAGGGCGGGGTCGGCAAGACGACGACCGGCGTCAATCTCGCTGCCAGCCTGGCAGCGGCCCAGCAGCGCGTCTTGCTTGTCGATCTTGATCCGCAGGCTAACGCGACGATGGGCAGCGGGATCGATAAGCGCGGGCTCGCTGCCACCGTCTATCATGTGCTGCTCGGCGTGCGGGGTATCACCGAGGTCCGCAAGCGGTCGGCGAACGGGGAATACGATCTGATTCCGGCCAATCGCGATCTCGCCGGGGCGGAAGTCGAAATGGTCGACATCGAGCGGCGCGAAACAAGACTTCGCGAGGCGCTCGCACAAGTCGAGCGCGATTACGACTTTATTCTCATCGATTGTCCGCCGGCGCTGAACCTGCTAACCGTCAACGGCCTGACTGCCGCGCATGCGGTCATGATTCCGATGCAGTGCGAGTATTACGCGCTCGAAGGCTTGAGCGACCTGGTCGCGACGATCAAGAAAGTGCGTCTGCACCTCAATCCCGAGCTGCAGATCGAAGGACTGCTACGCACCATGTACGATCCGCGCAATACCCTCGCCCTCCAAGTATCGGCGCAGCTTATAGAGCATTTCGGCGACAAGGTTTACCGCACTGTGATTCCGCGCAATGTGCGGCTGGCGGAAGCGCCGAGCTTCGGGGTGCCGGCGCTGAAGTTCGACAAGAACTCGAAAGGCGCGCAAGCGTATCTGGCGCTCGCCGGAGAAATGCTCAACCGCAACGCGCAGACGACGTGAGAAGGCGCACGGCATGGTGAAAATGAGAGGGCTGGGACGAGGACTTGACGCACTGCTGGGCGGCGAGGAGAAGCGGGTCGCGGGCGAGGAACTCAGGAATCTCGCAATCGACGCGCTGCAACCCGGCAAGTATCAGCCGCGCACACGCATGGATCAGGAAGCGCTCGCCGATCTCGCGGATTCGATCAGGGCGCAGGGGGTCATGCAGCCGATTCTGGTACGGCCGCGGGGGGACGAGCGTTACGAGATCCTCGCTGGCGAGCGACGCTGGCGCGCGGCGCGCATCGCCGGACTCGCCACGGTGCCGGCTCTCGTGCGTGAAGTCGCGGACAAACAGGCGCTGGCGGTGGCGTTAATCGAGAACATTCAGCGCGAGGACCTCAATCCGCTCGAGCAAGCTACCGGCATCCAGCGACTGATCCAGGAGTTCGGCATGACGCACGTTCAGGCGGCGGAGGCGGTGGGTCGCTCGCGTTCGGGTGTGACGAATCTGCTGCGCCTGTTTGAACTTGCGCCGCCGGTGCGCGAGCTGCTTGCTCGAGGCCGGCTCGACATGGGACATGCAAGGGCCCTGCTGGCGCTGCCCGACGCACGGCAAATTGAACTCGCGCGCGTAGCGGCGGAAAAACAGCTCTCGGTGCGCGAGGTCGAGCGCCGCGTGGCTCGCGCGGTAAGGAAACCTGCCGCACGCCCGGGCGCCAAGGCCGACCGCGATGTCGCGCGGCTCGAAGAGGAGATCTCCAACCGCCTCGGCACCACGGTGCAGATCAAGGCCGGACTGAAGAAAGGCGGCGGCAAGCTTGTCATCAGCTTCGCCAGCCTGGATCAGCTCGAAACTCTTCTGGCAAGGCTCGCGCGCGGTGGTTGATGCGCCGCACATTCCGCGCCGTGCTGACGCGGCCATTTTGACGTAGTTACGCGCGCCAGCGTATAATTTCATCGTTTACTCCGCGGATGACTCGCGTGGCTCTCTTGGTTGGGGGCAGGCCTATCCGCACCGTCCTGCGGTGGCTGGTCTATGCCACCGTCGTATCAGCGCTGATCGCTGGTCTTTGGCAGGGCTACCACGGGGCTGTTTCGGCGCTGCTGGGGGGCCTTATCAACTTAACGGCCGGAGCGGCGTACGGGTGGATAGCATTGCGGAGCAGCAACGGAACGGCAGGGGAGACTCTACGGGCTCTGTTCAGGGCTGAAGCCAGCAAAATCACGCTGATCGTGGTCCAGCTGTGGCTGGTGTTGAGCAGTTACAAGCAAGTCGTGCCGGCGGCGTTCTTCGGGACGTTTATCCTGACGGTGATTTTGTTCAGCATGGCGGTTTTCGTCCGCGAGCGATAGGTCCACAGGCACATATATGGCCGCCCAGGAATTGACGCCGACCAGCTACATCGGCCACCACCTCACCAACCGCACGCTTTCCCTCGGTGACGGCCCGTTCTGGACCTTGCACCTGGATACGCTTGTAACGTCGGTCCTGCTTGGCATCGTGGCATTCGGATTCCTGTGGTGGGTGGTGCGCGGGGCTACCCCCGGTGTGCCCAATAAGCGCCAGGCTTTCGTGGAACTCCTGGTCGAATTCGTCGACGATCAGGTCAAGGGCATCTTCCATGGCAGCCGTAACTTCATCACCCCGCTCGCGCTCACCGTGTTCGTGTGGGTGCTGCTCATGAACGCGATGGACTTCCTGCCCATCGACATTATGGCCTGGGTCTATGAGAACCTGTTTCGGCAGCACAACTGGAAAGGCGTGCCGACTGCCGACGTCAACACCACGTTTGCGCTGGCGCTGTCAGTGTGGGGTCTCATGGTTTTTTACAGCGTCAAAGTCAAGGGTGTGGGCGGTTGGCTGCACGAGCTGTTTTGCACCCCCTTCGGCGTAAAACCGCTCTGGCTCGCGCCGTTGCTGCTCGCGTTCAATCTCTTGTTCAACCTCGTTGAATATGTGTCCAAGCCGCTGTCACACTCCTTGCGGCTCTACGGCAACATGTATGCGGGCGAGATCATTTTCATGCTGCTCGGCCTGTGGGCCGCGACCGGCCTTGCGGGCACGTTCTTTGGCGCAATACTCGGCGCCGGCTGGGCGATTTTCCACATCCTCATCGTGGTGCTGCAGGCGTTCATCTTCATGATGCTGACCATCGTCTATCTCTCGATGGCCCACGAGAGCCACTGATTCGTTCGATCAACTTCCAATCCCTGCTCGAGAAAGGAAATCAAAATGGACAAGTTGCAACTGTTGGCGATGATTCAGGCGTATACCGGTATCGGCATCGGCTTGATGATCGGTCTAGGCGCCGCGGGCGCGTGCATCGGCGTGGGCATCATGTGCAGCCGTTTTCTCGAAGGCGCGGCGCGCCAGCCCGAACTCATGCCGCAGCTGCAGGTCAAGGTGTTCCTGTTGCTCGGCCTGATTGACGCGTCGTTCATTATCGGCGTCGGTCTGGCGATGTTGTTTGCTTTCGGCAATCCGTTGCTTGCCGTCATTCAGGGCTAAACCGATCTAACGTGGCCGGGTCCCGTTAGGGGGATATTATGAACATCAATTTGACCCTGCTCGCGCAGGCCGCGACGTTCGCGATTTTTATCTGGTTTACGGCGAAATTCGTGTGGCCGTTCCTGATGCGGGCGATCGAAACGCGCCAGAAGCAGATCGCCGACGGGCTGGCGGCGGGCGAGCGCGGCAAGCAGGACCTCGAGCACGCGTCCAGGCGGACTGCGGACCTGCTGCGCGAGGCCAAGCAACAGGCACAGGACATCCTGGTTCAGGCCGACCGGCGCGCGACCCAGATCATGGAAGAAGCCAAGACCACGGCGAAGGCCGAGGGCGGGCGTCTGGTCGCCGGCGCCAAGGCCGAGATAGAACAGGAAGTCTCGCGAGCCAAGGAAATGCTGCGCACGCAGGTTGCCGCGCTCGCCGTGGCAGGGGCCGAGCAGATACTCAAGCGCGAGGTTGACGCCAAGACGCACGCCGATATTCTCGCCAGCGTGCAACGCCAGCTGTAAGCGAAGAAATGGCCGAACTCGCCACGATCGCGCGACCCTACGCCGAAGCCGCATTCGAGCTCGCACGCGAGAAATCGAATCTCGACGGCTGGTCCGGCATGCTGGCATTGCTCGACGCCGTGGTGCGCGACATCCGGGTGCGGGCGTGCGTCGGCGATCCGAACCTGAGCGCGCAGGAGCTCGAAGGCCTGATCTTGGGCGTGATCGGCGATAAGCTCGACGGGCTTGGCCGCAATCTCCTCCAGGTGCTGATCCGGAACAGGCGGCTGGCGATCGTGCCGCAGATCCGCTCGCTGTATGAAGATCTCCGGCGCGAGCATGAGGGCATACTTGAAGCGATAATTGTTTCCGCGCTGCCGATCGCCGATAACCAACTCAAAGAACTCATTGCGCGACTCGAGGCCAGGCATCAGCGCAAGATCAGCGCCCAGGTCGAGATCGACCCGCAACTGATCGGCGGCGTGAAGATCGCGATCGGCGACAAAGTGATCGATGCGACGGTGCGCGGCAGGCTCGAAGCGATGGCCGCCGCGCTCACCCATTAGGAGTCATTCATGCAACTCAACCCTTCCGAGATCAGCGAACTCATAAAAGGCAGGATCCAGAACCTGGCGAGCACGGTCGAAGCTCGCACCCAGGGCACGGTCATTTCGGTCACCGACGGCATCTGCCGGGTTCACGGCCTGGCTGACGTGATGCAGGGCGAAATGCTGGAATTCCCGAAGAATACCTTCGGTCTGGCGCTAAACCTCGAGCGCGACTCGGTCGGCTCAGTGGTGCTCGGCGCGTACGAGCATATCTCCGAGGGCGACACCGTGAAGACGACCGGCCGGATTCTGGAAGTGCCGGTCGGAAAGGAGTTGATCGGCCGCGTGGTGAATGCGCTCGGCCAGCCGATCGACGGCAAGGGGCCGATTGCGGCGAAAATGACGGATGTTATCGAGAAGGTGGCCCCCGGGGTGATCTGGAGGAAATCGGTCTCGCAGCCGGTGCAGACGGGGCTCAAGGCGATCGACTCCATGGTGCCGATCGGACGCGGGCAGCGCGAACTCATCATCGGCGACCGCCAGACCGGCAAGACCGCGGTTGCCGTCGACACCATCATTAACCAGAAGGGCAAGGATCTCATTTGCGTGTATGTCGCGATTGGCCAGAAGGCCTCGACGATCAAGAACGTGCTGCGCAAGCTCGAAGAGCACGGCGCGATGGAGTATACGATCGTGATCGCCGCTTCAGCCTCCGAGTCGGCGGCGATGCAGTACATCGCGCCCTATTCGGGGTGCACCATGGGCGAGTACTTCCGCGACCGTGGCCAGGACGCGCTCATCATTTACGACGACCTGACCAAGCAGGCGTGGGCCTACCGCCAGATTTCGCTGCTGCTGCGCCGTCCGCCGGGCCGCGAGGCGTACCCGGGCGACGTGTTCTACCTCCACTCGCGGTTGCTGGAACGCGCCGCGCGCGTCAACGAGGAATACGTCGAGCGCTTCACCAAAGGGGCGGTCAAGGGCAAGACGGGGTCGCTCACGGCCTTGCCGGTGATCGAGACCCAGGCTGGCGACGTGACCGCGTTCGTGCCGACCAACGTGATCTCGATTACCGACGGCCAGATCTTCCTCGAAACCGATCTGTTCAATGCCGGCATTCGCCCCGCCATTAACGCCGGTATCTCGGTGTCGCGGGTGGGTGGCGCCGCGCAGACCAAAGTCATCAAGAAGCTGGGCGGCGGCGTGCGGCTTGCGCTCGCGCAGTATCGCGAGCTCGCCGCGTTCGCACAGTTTGCGTCCGACCTGGATGAGGCTACCCGCAAGCAGCTCGAGCGCGGCCGCATGGTGACCGAGCTCATGAAGCAGCCGCAGTACGAGCCGCTGCAGGTCTGGGAAATGGCGTTGACGCTGTTTGCCGTGAACAATGGTTATTTCGACGACGTCGACGTGAAGAAAGCGCTCTCCGCCGAGCGCTCGATGCGGGACCATGTCAAGGGCGGGTATGGCGATCTCGTCAAGCGCATCGAGGATACGAAAGACCTGGGCAAGCAGGACGAAGAGCGGCTGCACCTGGCGATGAAAGACTGGAAGAGCAACAGCACGTTCTAAGACGAACATCCGACCACGTTAGCAGGGATAGACCGCAATGCCGGGATCGAAAGAGATCCGCACCAAGATCAAGAGCGTGCAGAACACGCGCAAGATCACCAAGGCGATGGAGATGGTCGCGGCCTCCAAGATGAGACGCGCGCAGGAGCGCATGCGTACGGCGCGACCGTATGGCGAGAAGATTCGCAACGTCGCAGCGAACATCAGCCACGCCAACCCGGAGTACCGTCACCCGTTCGTGGTCGCGCGCGATACGGTGAAGCGAGTGGGCATGATCGTGGTGACCGCCGACAAGGGGCTGTGCGGCGGGCTCAACACCAACGTGCTGCGGCTTGCGCTGAACCGGATCAAGGAATGGGAAGCGCAGGGCGAAGAGCTCGAAGTGTGTGCGATCGGCAGCAAGGGCTTGGGTTTTATGCAGCGCCTCGGCGCCAAAGTGGTATCGCACGTCACGGGCCTCGGCGACCGGCCGCACATGGAAAAGCTGATCGGCGCCGTAAAGGTGATGCTCGACGGCTACACCGAGGACCGCTTCGACCGGCTGATGATTTTTTACACCAGGTTCATCAACACCATGAAGCAGGAGCCGGTGATGGAGCAACTGCTGCCGCTCACGGGCGATGCGCTCGGCGTGCCAGGGGGCTCCTGGGACTACATCTACGAGCCCGATGCCAAGGCGGTGCTCGACCAGGTGATGACCCGCTATATCGAGGCGCTCATCTACCAGGCGGTGGCCGAGAACATGGCCTCGGAGCAGTCGGCGCGCATGGTGGCGATGAAATCGGCCTCCGACAATGCCGGCAACGTGATCGACGAGCTGACGCTGGTCTATAACAAGTCGCGCCAGGCCTCGATTACCAAGGAGCTGTCGGAGATCGTGGGCGGCGCGGCGGCGGTATGACGCGACGCCATGGGACGATCGGGCGACACTCATATGCGTTCAATGCATGTGATGAGGAGACCAGATCGCCCAGGCGCGGCGGCGGTATGAAATTGATTTGAACAGTTAGGAAACGACGATGAGCCAAGGAACCATTGTTCAGTGCATCGGCGCGGTGATCGACGTCGAATTCCCGCGCGACCAGATGCCGCATATCTACGACGCCCTCAAAATGGATGACATCGGGCTGACGCTCGAAGTGCAGCAGCAGCTTGGCGACGGCGTGGTGCGCACGATCGCGCTCGGCTCTTCCGACGGGCTGCGCCGCGGTATGACGGTGGTCAACACCGGCGCGCCGATCACGGTGCCGGTAGGTCCCAAGACGCTCGGCCGCATCATGGACGTGCTCGGTCGGCCGATCGACGAGCAAGGTCCGGTGGGCGCGGAAAAGAGCATGTCGATCCACCGCGCGGCACCCAGTTTCGAGGAGCTTGCGCCATCGCAGGAGTTGCTCGAGACCGGCATCAAGGTGATCGACCTCGTCTGCCCGTTCGCCAAGGGCGGAAAAGTGGGTCTCTTCGGCGGCGCCGGCGTCGGCAAGACCGTGAACATGATGGAACTGATCAACAATATCGCCAAGAAACACAGCGGTCTGTCGGTGTTCGCCGGCGTGGGCGAGCGTACGCGCGAAGGCAACGACTTCTACCATGAGATGAAAGATGGCGGCGTTCTCGACAAAGTGGCGCTGGTCTACGGCCAGATGAACGAGCCGCCCGGCAACCGCCTGCGCGTGGGGCTGACCGGCCTGACGATGGCCGAGTATTTCCGCGACGAAGGCCGCGACGTGCTGCTGTTCATCGACAACATCTACCGCTTCACCCTGGCCGGCACCGAAGTCTCTGCGCTCTTGGGCCGCATGCCTTCCGCGGTGGGCTATCAGCCGACGCTCGCGGAAGAGATGGGCCGGCTGCAGGAGCGCATTACCTCGACCAAGACCGGCTCGATCACCTCGATCCAGGCGGTGTATGTGCCGGCCGACGACCTGACCGACCCGTCGCCCGCCACGACTTTCGGCCACCTTGACGCGACGGTGGTGCTGTCGCGCGACATCGCATCGCTCGGGATTTACCCGGCGGTCGATCCGCTCGACTCGACTTCGCGCCAGGTGGACCCGCACGTGATCGGCGAGGAGCACTACAACACGACACGCACAGTGCAGGCGACGCTTCAGCGCTACAAGGAACTCAGAGACATCATCGCCATTCTCGGCATGGACGAGCTCTCGCCCGAGGACAAGCTGGCGGTGGCACGGGCGCGCAAGATCCAGCGCTTCCTGTCGCAGCCTTTTGACGTTGCCAAGAACTTCACCGGCCAGGAGGGCAAGTACGTGCCGCTCAAGGAAACGATCAAGGGCTTCAAGATGATCGTGAGCGGCGAATGCGACAACCTTCCCGAGCAGGCCTTCTACATGGTGGGCCCGATCGAAGAGGCATTCGAAAAAGCGAAGACACTTCAGTAATGGGTGATGGGCAATGGGTAATGAGTAAACTACTCATCACTCATCACTAGGGACTGAGATGGCCAACACCATACACATCAACGTCGTCAGCGCGGAAGAATCGATCTTCTCGGGCGAGGCAGAGTTCGTCGTGCTTCCCGGCGAAGCCGGCGAGCTCGGCATTTATCCGCGCCACACGCCGCTCATCACCCGCATCAAACCGGGCGAGGTACGCATCAAGCTGCCGGGAGGGGCCGCCGAGGAGCTGATCTTCGTCGCGGGCGGCGTCCTCGAGGTGCAGCCGGGGCTGGTGACCGTGCTTGCCGATACGGCGATCCGCGGACATGATCTTGACGAAGCCAAGGCGGCGGAAGCGAAGAAGCGCGCCGAGGAGGCGATGCAGAACCAGACTTCCAAGCTTGAGATCGCCAAAGCCCAGGCCGAGCTGGCACAGGCTGTCGCGCAGCTCGCGGCGATCCAGAAGCTGCGCAAGAAGCGATAAAGCCGGACGCGCGGCGGCGCCGGTTGAGTCCATGGATTGGACCCGGCGCAGGGACGCCGTTTAACTCGCGGCACGATCATGGAGCGGCCTCCGAACATTCCCCACAACGTGGACTTGCTGATTGTCGGCGGGGGCATCAACGGCGTCGGCATTGCGCGCGACGCCGCCGGCCGCGGACTCAAAGTGCTGCTGTGCGAAAAGGACGATCTCGGCGCTGCGACCAGCTCCGCCAGCAGCAAGCTCATTCACGGCGGACTGCGCTATCTCGAGCAGTATGAGTTCCGGCTGGTCGCCGAAGCGCTCGCCGAACGCGAAGTGCTGCTGAAAAGTGCGCCGCACATCGTACACCCGATGCGCTTCGTAATGCCGCACGTGCCCGAACTGCGTCCGGCCTGGATGATCCGGGTCGGGCTCGTTCTCTACGATTACCTTGCCCGGCGGCAAACCCTGCCTGGCTCGCACGGTGTGCGCCTCACGCGCAGCCAGTATGGCGCGGGCTTGAAACCGGGACTCAGCAAGGGATTTGTGTATTCCGATTGCTGGGTCGACGACGCGCGCCTGGTGGTCGCCAACGCGCGCGCCGCGGCCGACCTCGGCGCGACCATCGTCACGCGCACAGCTTGCATCAGCGCGCGCCGTAGCGGCGGCCGCTGGCGCGTCACGTTACGCGCGGATGACGGCACGCAGACCGAAATCGTCGCGGAAGCGTTGGCCAATGCCGCCGGACCGTGGGTAAAACAGCTCCTCGCCGCGACCTTGCGGCAACTGACCACGTTCAACCTGAAACTCGTGAAAGGCAGCCATATCGTCGTGCCGCGGCTTTACGAGGGCGATCATGCCTTCATTCTTCAGAACGATGACCGGCGCGTGGTGTTCGCCTATTCCTACGAGCAGCACTACACGCTGATCGGCACCACCGACATTGAAGTGACCGGAGCCCCGGGTCCGTGCGCGGCAAGTCCCGAAGAAGTGAACTATCTTTGCCGCGCGGCGAACCGCTATTTCGCACGCCAGGTCAAAGAAAGCGATGTGGTATGGAGTTTCTGCGGCATCCGGCCGCTCTTCGACGACGGTTCAGCCAATCCGTCAGCGATAACGCGTGACTACGTGCTGCGCGTCGACGGGGATACGACCACAGCGCCGGTGCTGTCGGTGTTCGGTGGCAAGATCACCACTTATCGCAAACTTGCCGAGCATGCGCTGGCACAGCTCGCGCCGTGGTTTTCGCAGATGAAGAACGCATGGACCGCCGGCACGCCGCTGCCCGGCGGTGATCTCGCGGGAGTGAGCTTCAATCAGTTTGCGAGCGTTCATTTCCAGCGCGACTTTCCGTGGTTGCCGGAGCCGCTGCGTGGGGCGCTTGCGCGGCGTCACGGTGCGGACGCGTACAAGGTTTTGGGCAACGCCATGTCCTTGGCCGACCTGGGCGAGCCTTTCGGCGCCGACCTCTACGCGCGCGAAGTCGATTACCTGATCGAGCGCGAGTGGGCACGCACGGCAGAGGATGTGCTGTGGCGGCGCACCAAGGCGGGCCTGCATCTTACGCCGTCCGAGCAGCAGGCGGTGGCACGCTACGTGGCACAGCGCGCCCGGTGACCGTGTGCGATAATTTCTTGCATGAAGCTGCCGCTTAATATCGCGATCCTCGCCGCCGGCAAGGGAAAGCGCATGCGTTCGCGCCTGCCGAAGGTACTGCACCTGCTCGCGGGGCGATCGCTGATTGCACCTGTGATCGACACCGCGCGTGCTCTAAGGCCGACGAAAATCTGCGTGGTCTACGGGCATGGCGGCGAGCAGGTGCCGCAGGCGATCCGGACTGCCGGCATCAGTTTCGTCAGGCAAGAACCTCAGCTCGGCACGGGCCACGCGCTGCAGCAGGCGCTGCCGCATCTGGGGAAATCGGGCGTGACGCTCGTGCTGTATGGCGACGTGCCGCTGATTCGCGTCGAGACGCTGCGCGCACTCGTCACTGCGGGCGCGAATCGGGTAAGCATTCTCACGGCCGAACTCGAAGATCCGACCGGCTACGGCCGCATCGTGCGCGACAAGGATGGGAACATTACCGGTATCGTGGAAGAAAAAGACGCCAGCGCCGTTCAGCGCAAGATCCGAGAGGTGAACACGGGCATCATGGCGCTGCCGACGGCGCGGCTTGCGGCGTGGCTATCGCGGCTCGAAAACCGCAACGTGCAGCGCGAGTACTACCTGCCCGATGTCGTGCCGCTCGCGCTCGCGGACGGCATTGCAGTGAATGCCGTCAAGGCGCGCGACGCGTGGGAGGCGCTCGGTGTCAACAGCAAGGCCCAGCTCGCGCAGCTTGAGCGCATTTACCAGCGGCAATATGCAGCCCGCCTGCTCGATGAGGGCGTGACCCTGATTGATCCGATGCGACTGGACGTGCGCGGCAGCCTCAAGTGCGGCGCCGACGTGGTGATCGACGTCAACTGCGTGTTCGAGGGCGCGGTGAAGCTCGGCGACCAGGTCGAAATCGGCGCCCACTGTGTTCTGAGGAATGTCGCGATCGGCCCGGGTACGCGCGTGGAGCCGTTTACGTTCATCGACGACGCCAGCATCGGCGCCAACTGCCGCATCGGCCCCTATGCGCGCATTCGGCCCGGGACCCGGCTGGCCGAAGACGTGCATATTGGCAACTTCGTCGAGGTCAAGGCGAGCCAGATCGCGGCGCATTCCAAGGCCAACCACCTGGCCTACGTCGGCGACTCGACGGTGGGACGCAACGTGAACATTGGCGCCGGTACCATCACCTGCAATTACGACGGCGCCCGCAAGCACCGCACCGTGATCGAAGATGACGTGCACATCGGTTCCGATGTGCAGCTCGTCGCACCGGTGACCGTCGGCAAAGGGGCCACCATAGGGGCCGGTGCAACTATTACCAAAGACGCGCCGCCGGGAGAGCTGACTTTCACCAAGAAAGAACAGGTCACCAAACCGGGCTGGAAACGGCCCAAGAAGCAGGAGAGGTTAGAGGAGTGAGAGGAAAGGAGTTGAAAAGCGGCAACGGCGTAACTGCGAATTTTACGCCTCGCTCCTCTCTCCTGTCTCCTCTCGGAGTTCGGCGATGTGCGGCATAGTCGGCGCCGTCGCGCAGCGTAACGTCGTTCCCGTTCTGCTCGAAGGCCTGAGACGGCTCGAGTACCGCGGCTACGATTCGGCGGGCATCGCCGTGCTCAACGGCACGCACGGTGCCGCGTCGTGTGGAGTGCTCCGGCGGCTGCGCAGCACCGGCCGCGTCGCCGAGCTGGCCAAGCTGGCCGACCAGCAAGGCCTTTCCGGCACGCTCGGCATCGCGCACACACGCTGGGCGACCCACGGCGCACCTTCCGAGCGCAACGCGCATCCGCACGTCTCGGGCGGCGTATCGGTGGTGCATAACGGCATCATCGAGAATCACGACGAGATGCGCCGCAAGCTGCAAGCGAAAGGCTATGAGTTCGCTTCCGACACGGACACGGAGGTCATCGCCCACCTCGTACACTCACACCTTGCCGCAGGCGGCACCCTGTTTGGAGCCGTTCGCCGCAGCGTTGCCGAACTGGTCGGCGCCTATGCCATTGCCGTCGTCACCGAAACGGACGCGAGCTGCCTGGTGGTTGCCCGCATGGGCGCACCACTGCTGCTGGGGCTGGGCGCAGGTGAGAATTTCGCCGCCTCCGACGCCTCCGCGCTGGTGCAGGTGACGCAGCGCGTGATTTATCTCGAGGAAGGCGATTGCGCGGAGCTGAGCCTCTCGGGCGTGCGCGTCCTCGACGCCAAGGGGAACGCCGTCGAGCGCCCGGTGCACGTGAGCCAGCTCACCTCGGAGGCGGTAGAGCTGGGCCCTTATCGCCACTTCATGCAGAAGGAAATCTTCGAGCAGCCGGGCGCGGTCGCCGCGACGCTCGAAATGGTGACCAACGCGCATGCGCTGTCACCCCGGCTCTTTGGCGTTGAGGCCGATAAAATCTTCGCGCAAATCGACGGAGTCCTGATTCTCGCCTGCGGTACCAGCTATCACGCCGGCATGGTGGCACGCTACTGGATCGAGGCCATGGCGGGGATCCCGTGCACGGTGGAGATCGCGAGCGAATACCGCTACCGCGAGTCGGTGCCGAACCCCAACGCACTGGTCATCACCGTCTCCCAGTCAGGGGAAACCGCGGACACCATCGCGGCGCTCAATCACGCCAAGTCGCTTGGCCACAAATTCTGCCTCACGATCTGTAATGCGCCGGAATCCGCGCTGGTGCGCGCTTCCGAACTGCGTTTCCTGACACGCGCCGGACCGGAGATCGGGGTCGCCTCGACCAAGGCGTTCACCACGCAGCTTGCGGCGCTGGTGCTGCTCGCCATGGTGCTGGCGCGGCTGCGCGGCCGGCTTTCGGCGGAGCGCGAACGCGAACTGATCGGGGCGCTGCGCCACTTGCCGTCAGCGCTCTCGCACGTGCTGCAGATTGAGGACGCGATCAAGGTCTGGGCAGTCAAATTCGCCGAGCGCCAGCACGCGCTGTTTCTCGGGCGCGGCATCCATTATCCGATCGCGATGGAAGGCGCGCTCAAACTGAAGGAGATTTCGTACATCCACGCCGAGGCCTACCCCGCGGGCGAGCTCAAGCACGGGCCGCTCGCGCTGGTTGATCGGAATATGCCGGTGGTGGCGATCGCGCCGCAGGACGCGCTGCTGGAAAAGCTCAAATCCAACCTGCAGGAAGTGCGCGTGCGCGGCGGCGAACTTTACGTGCTCGCCGACCAGGGTTCGCGCATCGACGCGGCCGACGGCCTGCACGTGATCCGGCTGACCGATCACGCCGGCGTGCTTTCGCCGATCCTGCACACCATACCGCTGCAACTTCTCGCCTACCACGCCGCACTGCGGCGCGGCACGGATGTGGACAAGCCCCGAAACCTCGCCAAGTCCGTCACGGTCGAATAAGGGCGAGCCGCCCGCGGTTTCTTACAATCGTCGCAGCTTGCGTGTTGCGCCGGCAAACAGCAGGTCGTAGAGCCAGTTCGGCAGCACGCGCAGCGCGCGCGCGACGAGCGCCATTTGCCACGGAACCACGGCGAAGGTCTTCCCACTTTCGATGATGGAAATGATCTTGCGCGCCGCAGTGTCGGCGCTCATCAGGAACGGCATGGGATAAGGGTTTGGGGCCGTCATCGGCGTGGCGATAAAGCCGGGGCAGATGGTGATGACTGTTACTCCACACCGCGTCAACTCCACGCGCAGGCTTTCGAGATAGGAGATCGCCGCCGCTTTTGACGCCGAATAAGCTCCGGCGCCGGGCAGTCCGCGGTAGCCGGCGACGCTGGCAATGCCGACGAGCGTTCCCTGCCCTTTGTCCCGCATCTTTGCGACAAAGGGCTGGAAGGTTTTCACCATGCCCATGACGTTAATGTCGAGCACGTCCTGAAAGGCCTGCACGTCTTCGGCATATTCGGTCAGTGTGCCGAAGCTGACGCCGGCGTTGGCGATCACGACGTCTGGGCAGCCGTGGTGAGACATGAAATCGCTGGCGGCGGCAGCGAGCCCTACGGCGTCGCGCACGTCGAGCGGATAGATACGGGAAGGAGAATTGAGCCGTGCCGCGAGCTGCTTGAGCTCGGCTTCGCGCCTTGCGATCAGGCCAAGCGTCGCGCCCTGCGCCGCGTAGCGCTCGGCCAGCGCTTGGCCGAGACCGCCGGAGGCGCCGGTGATGATGACACGCAGTGAAGTTGCCCGCGCCATGTGCTCTAGGCCGCCTCCAAGGCGCGATGGGCGATTATTTCCTGGCGCGCTGCTGCCGGGCGATAGTGACGAGGTCGTCGAGTATCGGGATCACGCCGCGCACGGAACCGGCCATGCTGCTCGAGGTGAGATAGCGCCCGTCGACCACCAGTGAGGGCGTGCCCTGAACGTTGTAAGCCTGTGTGAGTTCCTTCGCCTGCTGCACCTTCTGCGCGACCTCGCTCGAACTGTAAGCATCCAGCCACTTTTGGCGGTCGATGCCGTGGCGCACCGCCCACTGCGCCATGACATCGGGCTTGCTCATGTGCAGCTCTTCGACGTGATAGCTGTGATAAGCCCGCTGGTGGAGCCGTTCGATTTCTCCCAGCGCCTCGAGCGTGTAGTAAACCCGCACATGCGGCGCCCAACCGTCTCTGAGTATCGCGGGAATGCGGCGCAGCGCCACATCCGCCGGCTTGCGGCTGATCCAGTCCTCAAGCGCCGGCTGCAGCTCGTAGCAGTATGGACAGCCGTACCAAAAGAAATCGATGACTTCGATCTTGTCTCCGGTCGCGACCGGCTGCTGCTCGATCAGGCGGTACTCGATATTGGGTCGCGCGCCTCGCACTTCCTGCGCGTGCGCGAGCGTTGCCAGCCCCAAAATTCCGAGACAACAAGCGATAATTCTTGAGACGCGAGCTATCGACAATGGAACCACGGGTTATTTGCCGCCGCGGTTCTTGCGCGCCAGCGCGACCAGTTCGTCGACGACCCGGAAGAAACGTTCGTAGTTGATGCTGTTATCGGGGTTGAGCGTCATCGATGGCGCGGTCAGGTACCTGCCGTCGACGACCAGTGCCGGCGTGCCGGAAATGTCGTAGTTGCGCGTCATGTCCACCGAGCGCTGGGCGCGGGACTGAACCGCAAACGAGTTGTAGGTGTCGATGAACTTTTGCCGATCGACGCCCCGCTTTGCCGCCCAGTCAAACAGCACCGTGGTGTCCTGCAGCCGGATCTTCTGCTCGTGAATCGCGCTGAATACGTCATGATGCAGCTTGTCGACCAGCCCCATCGCCTCGATCGTGTAGTAAGCCTTGGTCAGCGGCACCCACGAATCCTGGAACACCGCCGGCACGCGCTTGAACTCGACGTCGGCGGGCTTGCGCTTCAGCCACGCCCTGAGCGAAGGCTGCAGACTGCTGCAGTGAGGGCAGCCGTACCAGAAGAACTCGAGCACTTCGACTTTCTTGCCGCTGTCGGTGGGCTGCTGCGGGTTGAGCAGGCGGTAGTCCTTACCGGCGACGGCCTGCGCCGCCGCCGTGCCGGCCGAAAAAAACAACGCGAGCGCGGCAGCGAGCGGGAGGAAACGCTTGAAAAGTTGCATCATGTCTCCGTGTCAATATCGGCGCAGTTCACCGGTTGGCGGCCTCGCGCACCTTGATCAGCGTGGTCTCGACGCCGTTCTGCTTCAGAGTATCGCGCGCGCGGTTGAGTTCCTCGACGCTGGTGTACGGCCCGATCCGCACGCGGTGCCAGACCCCTTTGTCCGGCAACGGGGTGGTTTGGATCGTGGCCTCGATGCCGAGCAGCGCGAGCCTTGCCTTGAGATTATCCGCGTCGGGTGCGCTCTGAAACGCGCCCGCCTGCAGAAAAAACGCCTCCCTGGCCGACGCGGTTGACCCCTTTTGGGCGTCCTTCAGTTGCTGGTCGGTTGCCGGTTCTTCGGTTCCGGGCAGGATCTTGTAAAAATCGAAGCGCGGCTTGGACTCCGGTGCTTTGACCGTTTTTTCGTCGCTCCTTGCGATGTCCGGCGGGGCTTTAGGCGCCTCGCTCCTGACCGGCGGCGCGGGGCGACTGAGAAACGGGCTCGGCACCTTGTTGATGTACCACGCTACGCCGAGTGCGATGCCGAGACCGAGAATGAGGCCGATCAGGATGCCGACCAGCAGCGAGCTGCCGCCCTTACGACCACCGCTTTTTCGCTCGCTGCCTTTGTAGTCCTTGGTCATCGCAATATCTTACATTCTTTCGGGAGCGGAAACACCCAGCAGAGCAAGCCCGTTGTGCAGCACTTGACGCGCGGCGGTGATGAGCGCGATCCGCGCCAGTTTGACCGGTTCCTCGTCGACCAGAATGCGCGTCGCATTGTAGTAGCCGTGAAATTCGGCGGCGAGCTCCCTGAGGTAGAACGCGACCAGGTGCGGTGCCAGCTCACGCGCCGCGTCTTCCACCACGTCCGGGTATTCCATCAGCCGCGCGAGCAGCGCGAGTTCGTGTTCGGACGCGAGCAGCGCCGGGTCAACATCCCACAGGCTGGCGGGGTCTCCGCCCCACTGTTCATGCACGCTGCACACACGGGCGTGCGCGTACTGGATGTAATACACCGGGTTTTCGTTGCTCCGCGATTTCGCGAGATCGAGATCGAAGTCGAGGTGCTGGTCGCTCTTGCGCAGCACGTAGAAAAAGCGCGCCGCGTCGTTGCCGGCCTCCTGACGTAACTCGCGCAGTGTCACGAACTCGCCGGCGCGCGTCGACATCGGGACCTTCTGGCCGTTGCGGTAGAGCACCGCGAACTGCACCAGCGCGACGGTCAATTGGGTCGAATTGAGGCCCAGTGCCTCGAGGGCGCCTTTCACACGCGCGATATAGCCGTGATGATCGGCGCCCCAGACGTCGATCACCAGATCGAAGCCGCGTTCAAACTTGTTGAGATGATAAGCGATGTCCGAGGCGAAATAGGTGTATTGGCCGTTCTCGCGCTGGACGACCCGGTCCTTTTCGTCACCGAACCGCGATGAGCGGAACCATTTCGCCCCGTCCTGAACGTAGAGATGGCCACGCTGCGCGAGCCTCCTCACCGCGCGCTCGACCATGCCCGAATCATAAAGTGAGTGTTCCGAGAACCAGCCATCGAAGGTGACGCCGAATTCGGTGAGATCGGCGCGGCAATCAGCGAGCTGTTCGTTCAGGGCGAAACCATGAACATAGCCGTAGTCGGCGCCGAGAAGCGTCTTGGCCTTCGCGATCAGGGCGTCGAGGTGGGCTTCGGGGTCGGTAGCGACATCGGGCGCTCCAGCGACGATTTCTGCAGCGTCGCGCACGTAGCGCTTGCCGTGCGCCGCGAGAACCTGTCGCGCCATATCGCGTACGTAACCGCCCTGGTAAGCGTTTGGCGGGAACGGCACGGCCACGCCGGACAGCTCCAGATAGCGCAGCCAAGTCGACAGCGCCAGAATGTCCATCTGCCGGCCGGCATCGTTGACGTAGTATTCGCGCGAGACGTCGAAACCGGCCACCGAGAGCACGTTGGCGAGGCTCGCTCCAAATGCCGCACCGCGGCCGTGCCCGACGTGCAGCGGACCGGTGGGGTTCGCGGACACGAACTCGATCTGCACCTTCTTTTTCTGCCCCAATCCGCTGGTGCCGTATCCGTCGCCGGCCTGCAGGATGTGATTGATGACCTGCTGCTTGTATGAGCGTTTGAGAAAAAGGTTGATGAATCCGGCGCCGGCAACCTCCGCTTTCTCGAGATACGGCGAATCCGGCAGCGCGGCGACCAGCTTGAGGGCGATGTCGCGCGGCTTGGCGCGGAGCTGTTTAGCGAGCTGTAGCGCGAGGTTGCACGCGTAATCGCCGTGCTGCGCCTGCCTGGGTTTTTCCAGCACGATATTGGTGTCCGCCAACTGCGGTGCGACCTCGTGCAGCGCTGTCGCAAACAGCATGGAAAAATGCGCGCGCAAATCCGGCGTAGTTGAAGTCGTCATTCGCTAGCAGCCTGTCGGACTTAACAGCCCGAACAGGCTGCTAAAAGCAAAACCGGCTGACAATTCCGAAAAAAACCCGCCGAACGGGTCGAACGTGAAGAAAACTGAGGGTGAATTCGCATATCTATCATGTTCTCTTGCAATTTTCCTGGCGCCGGTTTTGCATTAGGAATTTGTCGGGGCCAAGTCCGACAAACTCCTAGGGACTGAAAAGGGCGCGATATTATAGCCGACGCGGGGGCGAGACCCGGCCTCAGAACTCGAGCGGGTCGACGTCAAGCGACCAGCGCGCCCGGGTCGAAGGCTCCGCCGCGAGCCTGGCATGCCACGCGGCAAGGAAGCTCTGCAACCGGACGCGCGACTCCGCCTGCACCAGCAGTTGCGCGCGCTCGCGCCCGGCGAGCCGGACCATGCCGGCGGGAACCGGGTCGTAGATCGTGACGCCCTGTGCCAGCGTCTTGGCAATGCGCGCCGCGCGGGCGAGATAGGCAAGCGCCGTTTCCAGCCTGGGCGCTTCGGCGCGCAGCAATGCCTGGCAGACAAACGGCGGAAATCCCGCCTGCCGTCGCTCGGCGAGCAGATCGCGGGCGAACGCAGCGTAATCCTGGCGCTGCAGCGCGGCGTAGAGCGGATGCTGCGGAAATTCGGTCTGGATCAGCACTTCGCCCTGCATGTCGCCACGCCCGGCGCGGCCCGCCACCTGCGTGAGCAGGGCGAACAGGCGCTCGGGTGCGCGAAAATCGGTGCTGTAAAGCAGGCTGTCGGCGTTCACCACGCCGACCAGGTTGAGATGCGGGAAATCGTGGCCCTTGGCAAGGATCTGGGTGCCGACCAGGATATCGATTTCGCGCGCATGGATCTGGCGGCGCATTGCGTGCCAGGAAAGCTTCCGCCGCGTGCTGTCGCGGTCGATCCGCAAGATGCGTGCCCGCGGGAAATGCTGCGCCAACGCCGCCTCCACGCGCTGCGTGCCCTGCCCGAGCGGCGCAAGTTCCTGGTTTCCGCACTCGGGGCATGTCACAGGCACGGGCGCCTGGTAGCCGCAATGGTGGCAATGGAGCCGCCGGTCGCGCAGGTGGAGCACCAGCTGCGCGGAACAGCGGTGACAGCCCGACAGCCACCCGCATGCGTGGCACATCAGCACCGGCGCGTAACCGCGGCGGTTTATGAATACCAGGCTTTGCTCTTTGCGCGCAAGGCGCGCCGCGATCGCCGCCAGCAGCGGTTGTGACAACCCGTCCTCCAGCTTCTCGCCGCGCGTGCTGATGCACGCGATCCGTGGCGGCGCGGCGTTGATGCGCTGCGCGAGGGTCAACAGCTGATAGCGGCCGTTTGCGGCGTTGTAGTAGGTTTCGAGTGCCGGGGTCGCCGAGCCCAGCACGACTGGAACGCTGCGCTGCTGCGCGCGCACGACGGCGAGATCCCGGGCCGAATAGCGCAGGCCCTCCATCTGCTTGAAAGAGGCATCTTGCTCCTCGTCGACGATGATGATGCCGAGCTCTGGCAGCGGCGCAAACACCGCCAGGCGCGTGCCGAGCACAATGCGAGCGCGGCCTGCCTGAGCCGCGAGCCAGTGCTGAAGGCGCTCGGTTTCGTTGAGCGCGCTGTGTAGGCTCACGAGAGTTGTGGCGGGAAAGCGTTCTCGTATCATGGCCTCCAATTGTGGCGTCAGCGCGATCTCGGGCACCAGCAACAACGCCTGGCGGCCGGCGCGGAGTACCGCGTCGACCGCGCGCAGATAAATCTCGGTCTTGCCGCTGCCCGTGACGCCGAGCAGCAAGAACGGCTGAAAGGCGTCACGGCGGGCGCAAACTGCACGCACGGCTTCCGCCTGTTCCGGCGTAAGCGCAGGGCCTGCCGCCGCGCTGTGCGGTCCCGGCGCCGGCGTGCGTGGTGCGACGTTCTGGCGCTCCACCCAGCCGGAGGCAATCAGCTGCTTGAGCGCCGCACGCGCAGTCGGCGCGACCGTCTTGACGGCCGCGGCGTCCAGGGCCCGCTGCTGTTTTAAGAGGTCGAGCAGGCGGCGCTTGACCACGGCGCGTGCCGGCAGCTGAGCGAAATCGGCGGCCTCCCCGGAAGTCGTCAGCACGAAGCAAGCCTCAACCGGGCGTTGCAACGCGTGGACTCGGCGCAGGCGTGCGGGCAGCGCGTTCATCAGCACCGGCCCCAGCGCGTGATGATAATAGTCGCTTGCAAACCTGAGCAGCCGCAGATCGTCCGTGAAGAGCGCGGGTGTATCGCGCAGCACACGCAGCGCCGACTTGAGGCGATGAACCGGCACTTCCGAAGTCGCCGCGATCTCGACGATGATCCCCACTGCGGTCCTCTTGCCAAACGGCACCAGCACGCGACGGCCGACGTCGTCAGCACCGACGTCATCGGCGCGATAGTCGAACAGCGTGGCTACCGGGACATCGAGTCCCACGCGAATGATTTTCATCGGGCCGACAGAGAGAAAGCGAAGATAGTTAGAGCGTACTGCTCACGCCGATTCTGTGAATCCGCGGCAAGGGACTTATATGCCACAATAATTTCTCTTTGTTCACATCATGTTGTGGATAACTTTGTTGATGAACACCGTGGTCCAAATGCGGTTATCATGCCGGAGACTCTGGATGGCAGTTGGGCAAATGGAATTTGGAATAATAAAAACACAAATAAACAGCATGTTACGATCATAATTTGGATTGAACGCCGGAGCACGGCAAAACCCTGCCGCGTGTAACGCCTTGCTGTGCATAAGTTTTTAGGCACCGTCCCCGGCCATAACGAACTCTGGCGCAGCTTGGCGGCCGGTTTCCTAGTGGTAATGCGGGCTCAGTTCGTGTACCGCGTTGACCAATGCGGCGACATTTTCGGGCGACGTGAATTGGGAAACCCCGTGACCTAAATTGAAAACATGTCCGTTGCCGTGGCCGAAAGCCGCCAAGACCTGGTGCGTCTGCCGCTTGATGATCTCCGGACTGGAGAACAGCACCGCCGGATCGAGATTGCCTTGGAGCGCCACGCGGTTGCCGATGCGCCTGCGCGCCTCGCCGATATCCGTGTTCCAGTCGAGTCCGACCGCGTCGCAGCCGATGGCGGCGATATCTTCCAGCCATTGCCCGCCGCCTTTCGTGAACACGATGTTGGGGACAGCCTCTCCACCGTGTTCGCGTTTGAGCCCGGCGACGATGCGTTGCAGGTAAGGGAGCGAAAACTCGCGGTACGCTGTGCCGCTGAGCACACCACCCCAGGTATCGAATAGCATCACCGCCTGCGCGCCAGCCTCGATTTGGGCGTTAAGGTAGGCGGTGACGGCACGGGTGTTGATGTCGAGGATGTGATGCAACACCTGGGGCCGGTTGTAAAGCATGGACTTGGTCATGCGGAAGTCAGCACTTGCTCCGCCTTCCACCATATAGCATGCGAGCGTGAACGGGCTGCCCGAAAAACCGATCAACGGTACTTCATTGGCAAGCGCACGGCGGATTTGCGCCACCGCGTCGAGCACGTAGCGCAGGTGTTCGCCGGGGTCGGGCACAAACAGATTGCGGATTTCCCACTCGTCGCGCAGAGGACGCTCAAATTGCGGGCCTTCGCCCTCGGAAAAATAAAGACCGAGTCCCATGGCGTCGGGAATCGTCAGGATGTCGGAAAACACGATCGCCGCATCCAGCGCGAAACGCGCCAGCGGCTGCAGTGTTACCTCGGTGGCAAAATCCGGATTCTTGCACAGCGCAAGAAAACTGCCGGCGCGCGCGCGGGTCTGGTTGTACTCGGGAAGGTAGCGCCCCGCTTGGCGCATGATCCACACCGGCGTGTACGGCGTGGGCTCGCGCTTGAGGGCGCGGATCAGCGTGTCGTTTTTGAGCTTCGACATCAGGATCGAGGATTGAGGACCGAGGACTGAAGGTAAAGCTCGAACAACAAGCTCGCTCGATCCTCAATCCTTGATAACTCAATCCTGTTTCATTCAGCGTGGCAGCCTGGACGCGCCCATCAGGAACTCATCCACAGCCCGTGCGCATTGCCGACCCTCGCGTATCGCCCACACCACCAACGACTGGCCGCGCCGCATGTCTCCGGCCGCGAACACCTTGGAAGCCGAGGTCTGGTAGCGGTCGGTATCAGCCTTGACGTTGCTGCGGGTGTCTCTCGCGACGCCGAGCTCTTCGAGCAGCCCCGATTGGATCGGTCCCAGGAAGCCCATCGCCAACAGCACGAGATCGGCGCTCATTTCGAATTCCGAACCGGCAATCTCCCGCACCCCCCCGTCCTTCCACTCAACGCGCGCGGCGATCAATTTTTCCACCTTGCCGTTGCGGCCCTCGAAGCGCTTGGTGGCCACCGCCCAATCGCGCCGGCAGCCTTCCTCCTGCGAGGAGGAGATGCGCAGCTTCACCGGCCAGTAGGGCCAGACGAGGGGCTTGTTCTCATCTTCGGGCGGCTGCGGCAGGAGTTCGAACTGGGTAATCGATTTTGCGCCGTGCCGATTCGAGGTGCCGACGCAGTCGGAACCGGTGTCGCCGCCGCCGATAATGACCACGTGTTTACCGGTGGCGAGAATCTGGCCAGGAACCTTGTCACCGGCGACGACCCTGTTCTGCTGCGGCAGGAAGTCCATCGCGAAGTGGACCCCATCGAGGTCGCGACCCGGGACCGCCAGGTCGCGCGGCAGTTCGGCACCGCCGCAGATCACTACCGCGTCGAACTCCGCGACCAGTTTCTTTGCCGCCACATCAACACCGACATGCTGGCTGACGCGGAATTCGACCCCCTCGGCGCGCATCTGCTCCATGCGGCGGTCTATCAGCTGTTTTTCCATCTTGAAATCAGGGATACCGTAGCGCAGGAGCCCGCCGATGCGGTCGCTTTTCTCGAACACCACGATGTCGTGGCCGACCCGCGCCAGTTGTTGCGCGCAGGCGAGCCCCGCCGGGCCGGAGCCGATCACTGCCACCCGCCTGCCGGTCTTGCGCTGTGGCGGCTGCGGCGTGACCCAGCCCATTTCCCAACCCTTGTCGATGATCGCATGCTCGATCGACTTGATGCCGACCGGGTCGTTGTTGATGTTGAGCGTGCACGCTGCCTCGCACGGCGCGGGGCAGACGCGACCGGTGAACTCCGGGAAGTTGTTGGTCGAGTGCAGGGTGTCGAGCGCCTGCTTCCAATCCTGTTTGTAGACGAGGTCGTTCCAGTCCGGAATGATGTTGTTGATCGGGCAGCCGCTCATGCAAAACGGCGTGCCGCAGTCCATACAGCGCGCGCCCTGAATGCCGGCCTGTTCGTCGGTAAGGTGGTGCACGAACTCGCGATAGTGCCTGACGCGCGCGCGCTTGTCCTCGGCCGCTTCCTGCAGGCGCTCGAGCTCCATGAATCCGGTGATTTTTCCCATCTCAATTCAACCCCAAAACAAATCGGCCACACAGATCACGGAGAACACGGAGAGAATCCGGGGCTAATCGGACCCCCTGTAATCTGGGTGGCAAATGGCGCTACGCGGCGATTTTCTTGCTCTTCGCTGCGAGTTCGCCCAGTGCCCGGCGGTATTCGTTGGGGAAGACCTTGATGAACTTCGCCCGGTATTGCGCCCATTTATCGAGTATGCGCCGTGCCTGCGCGCTGCCGGTATAACGCGCGTGCTTCTCAACGAGGCTCTTAAGGATTACCTCGTCAGCACGGCCTTGGTGCCAGAGGTCGCGTGCGACCTTGGCCTCCTGCTCGGCTTCGGTGAGCACGGACTCGATCTTCACCATCGAGAGATTGCAGTGTTTCTCGAACGCGCCGTCCTCGTCCAGCACGTAGGCGATGCCGCCCGACATACCCGCGGCAAAATTCCGCCCGGTGCCCCCCAGTATCACCACCGTGCCGCCGGTCATGTACTCGCAGCCGTGGTCGCCCACCCCCTCCACCACGGCGTGTGCACCCGAGTTACGCACGGCGAAGCGCTCACCGGCAACGCCACGGAAATACGCTTCGCCGCAGATCGCGCCGTAGAGCACGACGTTACCGGTGATGATGTTTTCAGTGGGCTCGCCGCGGAACTTGGGCGAGGGCTGCACGCAGATGCGCCCGCCGGAAAGCCCTTTGCCGCAATAGTCGTTGGTGTCGCCGATGAGGTCGAGCGTGACCCCTTTGGCGAGGAAGGCGCCGAAGCTCTGGCCCGCCGAGCCGGCAAAGCGGATGTGAATGGTTTCCTCGGGCAGCCCGTCGTGACCATAGCGCCTCGCGATCTCGCCGGATAGCATCGTCCCGACCGTGCGGTTGATATTGCGGATCGGCATGTCGATGGCCACCCTTTCACCGTAATTAAGGGCGGGTCTGGCGAGCTCGATCAGCCGGTTATCGAGCGCCTTTTCCAGGCCGTGGTCCTGCGTCTCGCAGTGGTAGCGTGCCACCTCGACCGGCATCTGCGGCATGTAGAAGATCCTGGAGAAATCCAGGCCCTCCGCCTTCCAGTGCGCGATCCCCTTCTTCATGCCGAGCAGGTCGGTACGACCGATCAGGTCGTTGAAGCTGCGGATGCCGAGGCTCGCCATCAGCTCGCGCACTTCTTCTGCGACGAAAAAGAAATAATTAATCACGTACTCCGGCTTGCCTGAAAACTTCTTCCTCAGCACCGGGTCTTGGGTCGCCACCCCGACAGGGCAAGTATTCAGGTGGCACTTGCGCATCATGATGCAGCCGTTGACGACCAGCGGGGCGGACGCGAAGCCGAACTCATCGGCGCCGAGCATGGCGCCGATCACCACGTCGCGCCCGGTCTTGATCTGGCCGTCGACCTGCACTGCGATCCTGCCGCGCAGACGGTTGAGCACCAACGTTTGCTGCGTCTCGGCGAGTCCGAGCTCCCAGGGCGTGCCGGCGTGCTTGATGGAGGACCAAGGCGAAGCGCCGGTGCCGCCGTCGTGCCCCGAGATGGTGACGTGGTCGGACTTTGCCTTCGCCACGCCCGCGGCAACCGTACCGACGCCGACTTCGGAAACGAGCTTCACCGAAACCGAAGCCGTCGGATTCGCGTTCTTGAGGTCATGAATCAGCTGCGCGATGTCCTCGATCGAGTAGATGTCGTGGTGCGGCGGCGGCGAGATCAGTTCCACCCCGGGCGTCGAGTAGCGCAGCACGGCGATGTACTCCGACACCTTGCGGCCTGGCAGCTGGCCGCCTTCGCCAGGTTTGGCGCCCTGCGCGATCTTGATCTGCATCTGCTCGGCGCTCGACAGGTACTCGGCGGTGACGCCGAAGCGGCCCGAGGCCACCTGCTTGATCTTCGACTTGAGCGAGTCGCCTTCCTTCAACTCGATGTCGCGCTCGACGCGGTTCTTGCCCAGCCGCGATTGCAGGGTCTCTCCCGCTTTCACCGGCGCGTAACGGTTGCGGTCCTCGCCGCCTTCGCCGGTGTTCGACTTGCCGCCGATGCGATTCATGGCAATCGCAAGCGTGGTGTGCGCCTCGATCGAGATCGAGCCGTGCGACATTGCGCCGGTGGAGAAGCGTTTGACGATCTCGGTGGCGGGCTCGACCTCCTCGATGGGAATCGGCTTCACCCCGTCAAGCTTGAAATCGAATAGGCCGCGGAACGTCATGTGCCGCCGGGACTGATCGTTGATGATGCTCGCGTATTCCCTGTACGTTTGATAGGAATTACTCCGCGTCGAATGCTGGAGCTTCGCGATCGCGTCGGGCGTCCACATGTGCTCATCGCCGCGCAGCCGCCACGCATACTCGCCGCCGGCGTCGAGCGCCGAGGCGAGCACCGGATCGTCCCCGAAAGCCCCCTGGTGGATGCGAATCGCCTCTTCGGCAACCTCGAATATGCCGATGCCCTCGACCGAGGAAGTGGTGCCGGCGAAGTACTTGTCTACGAGCGACCTCGCCAGTCCGATGGCCTCGAAGATCTGCGCGCCGGTGTAGGACATGTAGGTCGATGTGCCCATCTTGGACATCACCTTCTTCAGGCCCTTGCCGGTCGCCTTGACGAAGTTCTTGATCGCCTTTTTCCCGTCCACTCCCTCGCCGAGCAACCCTCGCGCCGCGACATCGAGCAGCGTTTCAAGCGCGAGATACGGGTGCACGGCTTCCGCGCCGTAACCGCCGAGCAGCGCGAAGTGGTGCACTTCCCGCGTCGAGCCCGTTTCCACCACCAGGCCGGCGCTGGTGCGAAGTCCCTTGTTGACAAGGTGCTGATGGATCGCGGAGAGCGCCAGGAGCGCCGGGATCACAACATGCTCGCGATCGATCTTGCGGTCGGAGATGATGATGATTGAACATCCTGCGCGCACCGCATCCTCGGCCTGGGCGGAGAGGCTCGCCAGCCGCGCCTCGATCGCTTCCTTGCCCCACGCCAGCGGGTAGGTGATGTCGAGTTCGAACGACTTGAACTTGCCGTCGGTGTAGCGGTCGATATGACGGATTTTCTCCATCTCGTAGAAATCCAGCACCGGCTGGCTCACTTCGAGTCGGATCGGCGGATTCATCTCGTCAATGCCGAGCAGATTGGGTTTGGGTCCGATGAACGACACCAGCGAAGTCACCAGCTCCTCGCGGATCGGATCGATGGGCGGATTGGTGACCTGCGCGAAGAGCTGCTTGAAGTAGTGATAAAGCGTCTTGTTCTTGTGCGACAGCACCGCCAGCGGACTATCGTTGCCCATCGAACCGACCGGCTCTTCGCCGTTCACCGCCATCGGCGTCATCAGGAACTTGATGTCCTCCTGGGTGTAGGCGAAGGCCTGCTGGCGGTCGAGCAGCGGAACGCCGGAACGCTCAGGCTGCTGCTTGTCGCTTTCCACATCGTCGAGCTTGATGCGGATGCGTTCTATCCATTCGCTGTACGGCTTGGAGGATGCCAGCGTATCCTTGAGTTCCTTGTCGTCGATGATGCGACCTTTTTCCAGATCGACCAGGAACATTTTTCCCGGCTGCAGCCGCCATTTCTTGGTGATCTTTTCTTCTGGCACCGGCAGGCAGCCGCACTCCGAGCCCATGATCACGAGGTCGTCCTCGGTGACGATGTAGCGCGACGGGCGCAGGCCGTTGCGGTCGAGCGTGGCGCCGATCTGGCGGCCGTCGGTAAAGGCGATCGAGGCGGGTCCATCCCACGGCTCCATCATGGCGGCGTGGTACTCGTAAAAGGCGCGGCGGTTGGCGTCCATCAGCGTATGCCCCTCCCACGCTTCGGGGATCATCATCATCACGGCATGGGCGAGCGAATAGCCGCCCATGACGAGCAGTTCCAGCGCATTGTCGAACGAGGCCGAATCCGATTGGCCGTCGTAGATCAAGGGCCAGATCTTGGCGAGGTCGTCGCCGAGAACGGGGCTGGAAATGGCGCCTTGGCGGGCGCGAATCCAGTTGACGTTGCCTCTGAGGGTGTTGATTTCGCCGTTGTGCGCGATCATCCGGAACGGGTGCGCAAGGCTCCACGACGGGAAGGTGTTGGTCGAGAAGCGCTGGTGGATCAGCGCGAGCGCGGAGGCCGTCCGTGTGTCCTGGAGGTCCTTGTAGTATCCGCCAACCTGGCGCGCGAGCACCATGCCTTTGTAGGCGATGGTGCGTGCCGACATCGACGGCACGTAAAACTCCTTGCCGTGGGCGAGCTTGAGCGCCTGGATGGCGTGGCCGGACGCCTTGCGAATGATGTAGAGCTTGCGTTCGAGCGCGTCGGTCACCGTCACGCCTGCGCCGCGGCCGATGAAAACCTGCCGAACCATCGGTTCGACCAGCTTTACCGACTCTCCGAGATCGGAGTTGTCGACCGGCACGTCGCGCCAGCCGAGCAGGACCTGCCCTTCGTCCTTGATCGCACGTTCGATTTCGTACTCGCAGGCAAATCGCGAGGCGGGATCGCGCGGCAGAAATACCATCCCCACGCCATACTGCCCGACGGGCGGCAGCTTCACGGCCTGTTTGGCCATCTCCTCGCGGAGCAGCCTGTCCGGGATCTGGATCAGCACGCCCGCGCCGTCGGAAGCCTTGGGATCCGCACCCACCGCACCGCGATGGGCGAGATTCTTGAGGATCTGTAGCCCCTGCAGGACGATGGTATGGCTTTTCTTGCCCTTGATATGGGCGACAAAACCCACGCCGCACGCGTCGTGTTCGTGCGCGGGGTCGTATAGTCCCTGCAATGTTGGCAGACCGGGTGGGTTCACGCTGTATCCTCGCCAAAAAAGCTATCGCAGCCGCCGCCCGTGCGCATTTATGCTGCGCCGCCGCAACGACTGCCTCTCAGCCGATCAAATTTGCGATGAAACCTATTAAGTCTACCGGCTTCAAGGGCTTGCTTCAACAAAAATCATGTGGGCAAGCGCTTGCTCTCGTCCATTTCGTCAAGTTTCCTCGATGGCGAAGAGGCGGCGGTGTTCAAGAAAGGCATAACGATCAGTCATCCCCGCCACATAATCGGCTATGGCGCGTGCTGTATCGTCGGCTGCCCGCGCTTGGAATTCGGGCGGCAGCAGGCGCGGGTCGGACAGGAAGGCATGGAAAAGATCGGTGACGATGCGTCGCGCTTTGGCGCTCATACGGGCGACGCGGTAGTGTTGATAGAGGTTGATCTGCAGGAACTGCTTGAGATCCTGCTGTTCACGCAAGACTTTTTCGCTGAATGCGACCAGCGGAGGCGCCCGGCGCACGTCGTCGATTGAAGCCGGCGCATGGGTGCGGATGTTCATGGTGCTTTGCCCGGTGAGATCGGTCACCAGGGTGTCGATCATGCGGCGCACAGTTTCATGCACCAGGCGCCGCCCGTTCAGCCCAGGAAACTCGCGCAATGCGGCTTTCATGTGGCGGGCGAAAATCGTCACCCCCGACAGCGCTTCGAGCGTGAGCAGCCCCGAGCGCAGGCCGTCGTCGACGTCGTGATTGTTATAGGCGATTTCGTCGGCAAGGTTGGCAACCTGGGCCTCAAGCGACGGCCTTTGTTTCCTGATGAATCGCTCCCCGACCTCGCCCAGCGTGCGCGCGTTCTTCAGCGAGCAGTGCTTGAGTATGCCTTCGCGCGTTTCGAAGGTCAGATTGAGCCCGTCGAAGGCGCCGTAACGCCGCTCCAGGACATCGACCACGCGCAAGCTTTGCAGATTATGTTCAAACCCGCCAAACGGTTTCATGCAGGCATTGAGCGCGTCCTGCCCGGTGTGCCCGAATGGCGTATGGCCGAGGTCGTGGGCGAGGGCGATCGCCTCAGTGAGATCTTCGTCGAGTCTTAGGTTACGGGCCACCGAGCGGCCGATTTGCGCGACTTCAAGGCTGTGGGTCAGGCGCGTGCGGAAAAGGTCCCCTTCGTGGTTGACGAACACTTGCGTCTTGTACTCAAGCCGACGGAAAGCGGTGGAATGAATGATGCGATCACGATCACGCTGAAATTCGCTGCGGCCGCGTGGGGGCGCCTCACGGTAACGCCGACCGCGTGAATTGGCGGGACCGGCGGCGCAGGGTGCTCGATCAAACACGGGCGGACTGCTTGCCCAGGACTTCATTGAGCGCATCCGCCGGCACGTTGTCGGCGACAAAGGCGTCGCCGAGTCGTTTGAGCAGCACAAAGCGAATCCTGCCGCCTTCGACCTTCTTGTCGTGGCCCATGAGTGCCCGGTAACGCTCAATGCCGAATTCGGGAGCGGCGACGGGCAGCCCCGCGCGCGAGAGAGTGTCAATGACACGCGTGACGTCATGACGTGCCAGCAGCCCCATGCGCTGCGACAGCTTGGCCGCAAGCACCATGCCGGCGGAGACCGCTTCACCGTGCAACCAGTTGCCAAAGCCCAGCCCGGCCTCGATCGCGTGGCCAAAGGTGTGCCCATAGTTGAGCAAAGCGCGGATCCCTGTTTCGCGTTCGTCGGCGGCGACGATATCAGCCTTGTTGCTGCATGAGCGCTCGATAGCATAAGCGAGCGCTTCGGGCTCCCGCGCCACCAGTCTGTTCATGTTCTTCTCCAGCCAGTCGAAGAACTTCGCATCACGAATCAGTCCGTACTTGATGACCTCGGCGAGGCCCGCCGCAAGTTCGCGGTCGGGCAGCGTGGCGAGCGTATCGGTGTCGGAAATGACGGCCAGCGGCTGATAGAACGCGCCGATCATGTTCTTGCCAAGCGGATGGTTGATCGCGGTCTTGCCCCCCACCGCCGAGTCGACTTGGGCGAGCAAGGTGGTGGGAATCTGTACGAAAGGCACCCCGCGCTGGTAGACGGCCGCGGCGAAGCCCGCGAGGTCGCCGATCACCCCCCCTCCCAAAGCGAGCAGCGTGGTCCTGCGCTCGCAGCGGTTTTCAATCAGGGCATCGAAGATCTTGTTCAATGTTTCCCAGTTCTTGTGCGCTTCGCCGTCCGGGAGCAAAACGGTCATCACGCCGACGCCGCGGGCTTCGAGCGCCCGGCTCAGAGGCTCCAGATAGAGTGGCGCGAGCGTCGTATTGGTGATGATCGCGACCTTGTTCTGCGGCAACCTGGCAGCGATCAATTCAGCGCGCGATAGCAGCCCCGCCCCGATGTGGATCGGGTAGCTGCGGTCCGCGAGGGCGACGGTCAAGGTTTGCATCGACGGTCCGATCACGATACGTTCAGTTCGTGCTGAGCGCACTATCGGCCGTGCCTGAACCGCGCCTAAACTGCGCCAGCCGCTGTTCGAGTTTGTGCGCGAGGCTGCCCACACTCTGACTGCCGGTGTCGATGATCACATCGGCGATCTCGCGGTAAAGCGGGTCACGCTGGGCAAATAGTTCCTGCAATTTCTTCAACGGGTCGTCCGTCTGCAGCAGCGGACGATTCTTGTCGTGGTGCGTGCGCTGCCATAAATCGGGCGCCGTCGCACGCAGGTAGATCACCGTGCCGTGCTCGGCGAGGAGCCTGCGGTTTTGTTCGGAGAGGACCGCGCCGCCGCCGGTCGCAACGACGATATTCGTGCGCCGTACCAACTCAGCAAGCAACTTGGCTTCGCGCGCCCGAAAGCCAGCCTCACCCTCAATCTCGAAGATCACCGGAATCTTGACACCCGTGGCGCGCTCGATTTCCTGGTCCGTGTCGTAAAACGTCTTGTGCAGGCGCTTCGCGAGCGCCCGGCCGACCGAGGTCTTGCCCGCGCCCATCAGGCCGACCAGGAATATGTTCTCCGGCAAGCCGTCCCGCTGTGGGAGGCTGTCGATACGCGCATCCATGTGGCGATTCTAACGGAATCACCGCACTTGGCATAACGGTGGGTTGGCAGGGCTTAGCCGATTTCGCAATAAAAAAGGCGGCATGCGCCGCCTTTTTCTGGAGAGGTCGGGCCTTTTCAGCGCACCGTCAGCGTTTCCTTGAGGATCTTGGGCGTGATGAAGATCAGCAATTCGCGCCGTTCGTCCGACTTAATGTTGTTCTTGAACAGGAACCCGACATACGGCAGATCGCCGAGCACCGGGACCTTGTTCGTCGTGGATCGTTCTTCCTGGCTGTAGATGCCGCCGATCACCACCGTGCCGCCGTTTTCAACCAGCACTTCGGTCGTAATCTGTTTGGTGTCAATCGAGGGGCCGCCAGCCGTCACCTGTCCAACGCTGTCTTTGTTGACCTTGAGGGCCATGATGACGTTGTCGTCGGGCGTAATCTGCGGCTTGACCTTGAGCGAGAGCGTCGCTTTCTTGAACTGGACGGCGGTCGCGCCGCTCGAAGTCGCCTGCTGATAGGGAATCTCGGTGCCCTGCTCGATCGTGGCCTCGACCTTGTCGGCAGTGATTACCCGCGGACTGGAGACGATCTTGCCTTTGCCGTCAGCCTGCAGAGCGGAGAGTTCCAGGTTAAGAAACCTAGTTGCATTGGTATTGAACAGAATCATCGAAAACACCCCGGCAGCCGCACCGCTAATATTTCCGGCAGGCAGGTTCACGTTCGTAAAATCATTCTGGGTTGGGTCGGTACTGAGCTGTCCGGTATGAAATTGCGTGTCGTTCGAACTGGCCCCCGGCAGAATGCGCACCCCGCTATTTTGGCTCGGCAGGCCCCACCCTTGGCTGCGGTCATGATACCCGAGCCGGACCCCCAGGTTACGGCTGAAGGTGTCCGACGCCTCGACAATACGCGACTCGATCATCACCTGGCGTACCGGCACATCGATCTGGCGTATGAGTTTCCTCACTTCTTCGAGGCGCGTTGGCGTGTCCTGCACGAATACAGTGTTGGTGCGCGCATCGACGACCGCGCTGCCGCGTTTGGACAACAGGCGGTTAGTCCCGGTGCTCAGGAACGCCTGGACGTCAGGGGCTTTCTGGTAATTCAGCTGAAAGCTCTCAGTGTGGGTCGGCTCCAGCTCCGCGATCTGCTGCCGGGCTTCGAGCGCCAGCTTCTCTTTGGTTGCCAGTTCGTCACGCGGCGCGATCCACACCACGTTGCCGGACTTGCGCATGTCGAGACCCTTGCTCTGCAGGATGATATCGAGCGCCTGGTCCCACGGAACGTCCTTGAGACGCAGCGTCAGGTTACCGGTCACCGTGTCGCTGGTGATGATGTTAAGCCCCGTGAAATCCGCGAGCACCTGCAGCACCGCACGTACTTCCACGTTCTGGAAGTTGAGCGAAAGCTTTTCGCCCTGGTAGCCCGGACGGCTGCCCTGCACCAGTTTGTTGGGGTCTTCGACGATCTGCTTCACCTCGATGATGAAGCGGTTGTCGGTCTGAAAGGCGGAATGCTCCCAATTGCCGCGCGGCGTGATCACCAGCCGTGCATTGCCGCCTTGGGTCATGGCGTCTACGGTCTGTACCGGTGTGCCGAAGTCGGTCACGTCGAGCCGTCGCTCGAGGTTTTTCGGCAGGGCGGCGTTGAGGAAATCGACGATAATGGACCGGCCCTGCTGCCGGATATCGATACCGACCGCGTTGTCTGAGAGATCAACTACAATGCGCCCTTCGCCACTGCCGCCGCGGCGGAAATCCACGTCGCGCACGCTGTGCTTCTGGTCGCCGGGGCGCGCGTCAGAGAAATGCTGGGTCATGCCGGTGGCCGCGGTAGTCGCCGCCCCCGTGTCCTGCAGCGTGATCAGCACCGATTTGCCGTCGATCTGGGTGTCATAACTGAGGTTTTTGGTGAGCTCCATCACCATGCGGGTGCGTCCGCCGGCTTGCACTACGTTGATGCGGCGCAGGTCGCCGCCACCGACTTCCTGCACGCTGCGTCCCAGTGCGTTGGTCGTGTTCGGGAAATCGAACGCGATGCGCGGCGGATTATTGACCGTAAACCCGGCGGGCGGATTCGCGGGCGCCTCCTTAAGCGTCACCTTGACAATAATCTTGCCAGCCTGCTGCGGGGAGACGCTGACAGCCTCGATGCTGTTGGCCTGCGCCCATGCCGAGACACTCGCCGCGGCCATGATCAACGCCAGAACCGCGCGCCAGGCACGCGACATCACGCGGGACATCAGTTCAGGGGAAAGTTTCATTTTCTGGCCTCCTGTTCATCCAGCTGCAGCGCCTGCTCCTTTTCTTCCCAGGTGCCGCTACTGTCCTGAACAATTTCTTTGAGCATTATAGTGGTTTCCGTAATGGCGATAACGCGCCCGAAGTTCTGCCCCAGGTAATTGCCGGCTCTCACTCGGAACAGGTTGTTGTCCGGAGATTTCACGAGCGCATGCATGACCTTTTTCTGCTGCAACGTGCCGACCATCTTCAGGTTCTCGAGCGGATACGCCTCGAGCGCTTCTTTGCGCCGGTTGAAATCGGGCTGAATGCCTCCCGCGCCGGCCGCCGTTTTGGGCGGTTCGATCTTCCGCGGCTTGAACGGATCAATCAAGTTGAAGGCGTCATAGGTAAACGGCTCGTAGGGCTTGACTTCCGGCAAGGGCGGAACGCGGCCGGAGGGCAATTTGTCGGAATCCTTGACGAATTTCTTAACCTCGTCCAAATGCCGCTCGCCGCACCCTGCAAGCGCGAGGCAACCGAGCAAAATAATGAATTTAGCGCGCATCATTTTTTCGCCGCGGCGGGCCTGCTTTTGGCTGCCGCCGCTTTTCGCTGTTGAGCAATTTCCGCTTCATCCAGATAGCGGAAGGTCTTGGCCGTGGCATCCATCACCAACCCATCCTTAACGGAACTGAGCGCGATGTCGTTCAGCGTCACGATGCGTGACAGCTTGCCGATGTCGCTCGCGAAGGCGCCAATGTCGTGGTAATTGCCCGTGATCTTGATGGTGATCGGCAACTCGGCATAGAAATCCCTCGCCGATTCTGCGCCTGGTCTGAACAACTCGAATTGCAGCCCGCGGCCGAGACCGGCCTGGTTGATATCGGTCAGAAGGGCGTCCATCTCCGACTTGCTGGGCAGTTGCTTGAGCAGTGCGCCAAACTGCTTCTCGATGTCGTCGAGCTGTTTGCGGTAGGCCGGCAGATCTATAGCCACCTTTTTCTTGTCAAGGAAGGCGGTGCGCAGCCGCTCTTCCTTCTGTTTCTCGACGTCGATCTGCTCGATCTGGTTTTGCCAGTCAAACCAGTAGCTTGCAAATACGATCAGCAGCAACACGATCAGCAACACACTGAGTTTCGGCAGAATCGGCCACGAGCCGATCTTCTTGGGATCCAGGCGTTTCAGTTCGTCAAGCGTCATGTCTTGCCTCCCGCCGCCACCGGTTTGGGCGCCGGCTTCTTGGCGGCTGCCGCGGTCGCGACGCGCGTGATGTTGACGTTGAGCGTGAATTCATTGGTCCGCGTTGCGCCCTGCTGTACGGCTTTGATTTCGATCAGGCCGGGCCCTTCAAGATGGGGCGACGACTCGAGGTTGCGCATCAGTGTCGATACGCGCGCCTGCGATTGCGTGTAGCCGTTGATCGTCACCTTGTTGCCGGTTTGCTTGATCGCTTTCAGGTAGATGCCATCGGGCAGCTGTCGCACCAGCTGGTCGAGCAGTTGCACGACTTCGGAGCGATTGCCCTGCAATGTCTCGACCACCTGCTTGCGGGCGAGCAACGCAGCGGTCTGCTCTTTCAGTTTGTTGATTTCCTCGATCTGCTTGTCGAGCTTTACGATCTCTGCCTCAAGATACTTGTTGCGGCTGTTCTGGGTATCGAGTCCGTTCGCGAGATAGGTATGCACCAGGAACCAGACGCCAATGCCGATGGCGGCGACACCGCCGAGCATGATGAAGAATTGCTGTTGCTGCTGTTTGCGCCGGATCTCGCGGTGTGGCAGCAGGTTGACGCGAATCATGGATCAAACCTCCGCATGGCGAGGCCGCACGCCACCATCAGCGAGGGCGCATCCTGCGTCAGGCTCTTGGGCTTGATTCTTGATGACAGCGCCATGTTCGCGAAGGGATTGGCGATCACAGTGTTGACTTGAGTACGCTTGGTCACGGCCGCGTCGATGCCCGGGATCGCGGCACAGCCACCCGACAGCACGATGTGATTGACCTGGTTGAACTGCGTCGAAGTAAAAAAGAACTGGAGGGCGCGCGCGACTTCCAGCCCGAGCATGTCCATGAACGGCTGCAACACCTCGGATTCGTAATTTTCCGGCAATCCGCCCGCGCGCTTTGCCGCTTCCGCTTCCTCGGGGGACAGTCCGAACCGATTCTGGATTTCCTGCGTGAGCTGGGTGCCGCCGAAGGGCTGCTCGCGCATGTATATCGACTGGCCGTTGCGCAGCACGTTGACGTTCATCATGGTGGCGCCGACATCCACGATCGCGATGTTCTGGTCCTTGCCCTTGTCGGGAAACTGGCTTGCAATCAGCTCGAACGCGGCCTGACTGGCGAAAATGTCGACGTCCATCACCACCGCCTTCAAGCCGGCGACTTCGGCGGCAGCGATCCGGTCCTCGATCTTTTCCTTGCGCGAGGCGGCGATTAGCACCTCGACATCTTCCGGATTGTTGGGCGCGGAACCCAGCACCTGGAAGTCGAGGTTGACCTCATCGAGCGCAAACGGGATATACTGGTTCGCTTCAGTCTCCACCTGCAGTTCAAGATCTTCCTCGGGCTGGCCCGCCGGCACGAGGATCTTCTTGCTGATGACGGCGGCGTTGGGCAGCGCCAGGGCGAGATTCTTGATATTGCTGCCAAGGCGCTTGTGGCAGCGCGTTAACGCCTCACTCACGGCATCAAGGTTATTGATGTTGCCGTCGACCACCGAGTCTTTGGGCAAGGGCTCCACTGCGTAGCGCTCGACGCGGTACATGCCTTTGCCGGCCGCGGCGATCTCGACCATCTTGATCGAGGACGAACTGATGTCAGCACCGATCAGCGGCGGCGTCCTCGGCTTGAAAAGCCCCTCAAGCGCTTCCAAGTTAAAGCTGAATTTTCCTTTGAGCATAGGTTTATAGGGCAGGATACCTATAGTTTACTTTAAATGCTAGCAACAACTCCTCTACGTGTAAAGCGTTTTGTTTTCGTTCCGCTCGCGCCGTAGAGCCCCTATAATTGCGGCCTGCTTACTCTAAGTGCGGCCTGTTAACAACTGTAGTCTACTTAATATAACCCACACTGCATGAATTTGGCACTCTATGCAATGCTCTATTGCTGAAAAATGATCCCAAGTGTGGCAGATTTGTAGATTTCAATTCATCTCTTTACGCTTGCACCACTAAATATCCATGCGCTGGTGGTCATTTCCTCTATTACTTGTGGTTTCCGTTACATTGGCCGGATTGATGCTGGTTGTCTTTGCGGCGATTGTCATTTATCCCACACTGCCATCGCTCGAAGTCCTTACCGACTATCAGCCAAAAATCCCGCTGCGTGTCTATAGTTTGGAAGGCCAGCTGATCGGGGAATTCGGCGAGGAGCGACGCGCAGTGGTGGCGATTGACGATGTGCCCAAGCCGATGATAGCCGCGATCCTCGCGGCGGAAGACGAGCGGTTCTATCAGCACAGCGGCGTTGACTACATGGGTGTCGCGCGCGCGGCCCTGTCCAATTTTGTCTCCGGTGGCGTGCGTCAGGGCGCGAGCACCATCACCATGCAGGTTGCGCGCAACTTTTTTCTGTCCAAGGAAAAGACGCTGACCCGCAAATTCAATGAAATGCTGCTCGCGTTCAAGATCGAGCACAACCTGCCCAAGGATCAGATTCTGCAGCTTTACATCAACCAGATCTATCTCGGCCAGCGCGCCTATGGCTTCGCTGCCGCTGCGCAGATCTACTTCGGCAAGCCGCTTAATCAGTTGACACTGGCTGAACACGCGATGCTGGCGGGTCTGCCCAAGGCGCCTTCGCGTTTCAACCCGATTGCCAACCCCAAGCGCGCCAAGCTGAGGCAACAGTATGTGCTGCGGCGCATGCGCGAATTGGGAATGATCACGGACGCCCAGTATGCTGAAGCCGACAAGCAGGCGTTGGTGGTGAAGAAGGACATCAACGAATTCGCGGTGAAGGCTGAACATTTCGCCGAAATAGTGCGCCAGGCCATGTATGAACGCTACCGGGAGGACACTTATACGAAAGGATTCCGGGTGCACACCACACTATCTACCCGGCATCAGGAAGCGGCCTACGTCGCGTTACGCCGTGGCGCGCAGGAATATGACCGCCGTCACGGTTATCGCGGTCCGGAAGACTTGGTCGATTTGCCGGCCAAGCCCACCGATGAAATGCTCGAAGACGCCTTGCAGGAAACGACCGACAGCGATGACATTTATGCCGCTGTGGTGATCGAGGCGGGCCCCAAGCGGGTCAAGGTATATCGCAAGGGCGGCGAGATGGTGGAAATCGGCGATGACGGGTTGAAGTTCGTGAGCCGCATGCTGGGAGACACGGCAAGTCCCAACCTGCGCATCCGGCGCGGCGCTATTGTCCGGGTGCAGAGGGACGACAAGGGCCGCTGGCAGATCACACAATTGCCGGCCGTGGAATCCTCGCTGGTCGCCGTTGACCCGCGCACCGGCGCGATCCGCGCGCTGGTCGGCGGTTTCGATTTCGCCCGCAACCAATATAACCACGTTACCCAGGCGCTGCGTCAGCCCGGATCGAGTTTCAAACCGTTCATCTATTCGGCGGCTCTCGAGAAAGGATTTACCCCGGCGACCATAATCAATGACGCACCGCTCACCTTTACCGCGACGCAGACCGGATCGGAGCCGTGGGAGCCCAAAAACTACGACGGCAAGTTCGAAGGTCCCATGCGCATGCGCACGGGGCTGGTGAAGTCGAAAAACCTGGTGTCGGTGCGCATCCTGCAAGCGATCGGTCCGCAATACGCACAGGATTACATCACGCGCTTCGGTTTCGACCCCAAGCTCCACCCGCCTTATCTCACCATGGCGCTCGGCGCTGGCAACGTGACGCCGCTGCAAATGGTCGCCGCCTACTCGATTTTCGCGAACGGCGGCTATCGCGTCACGCCATATTTCATCGAGCGCATTGTGGACGGCCGCGGCAATATGGTGACGGAGGTTCTCCCGCGGCCCGCCGGCGACGGCGCAGACCGCGTAATCGATGCGCGCAACGCGTATATCATGACCAGCATCATGCGCGACGTGGTGCGCACGGGCACCGCTGCGCGCGCGATGAAACTGGGCCGTAACGATCTCGCTGGCAAGACCGGCACCACCAACGATTTCATCGACGCCTGGTTCTGCGGCTTTAACGCCGGCCTGGTGGCCGTGGCCTGGATCGGTTTCGACACTCCGCAAACGCTGGGCCGCAACGAAACCGGTGGCAGAGTGGCGCTGCCGATCTGGATGGACTACATGGGGGTGGTGCTCAAGGGCGTGCCCGAGCAGCCGTTCGCGCCGCCGGATGGCGTGGTCGCGGTGCGCGTCAATCCGGACACGGGTCTGCGCGTGGCCGACGGGCAGCCGGGTATCGCGGATTTCTTCTATCATGAGTTCCTCCCGTCGGAAGACGGCATTGCGAGCGGGGCGCTCGGCGGCGGCGCGCCGCCAGAAGAGGTCAGAAACCAGTTGTTCTAGCAGGCGCCACATGCCGAGGGAACAAGGTCGCAACGACACGCGCAGCCGCATTGCACACCTTGCGGCGCGGCTGATGGCCGAGGACGGTATCGAGGATTACGCCCTCGCCAAGCGCAAAGCGGCGCGGCAGGCCGGCGCGCCGGATTCGCGGCAGCTGCCGACCAACGAGGAAGTCGACGCCGCGCTGCGCACCTACCAGCAGCTCTATCAGGAGGAGACGCACCGCGTCCGTCTGCGCGAACTGCGCGGCCGGGCAGTCAAGGCAATGCGTGAGTTCGCGCAGTTCAATCCTTATCTCACGGGCTCGGTGCTGAACGGCAATGCCGGAAAGTTCGCCGACATCACCCTGCAGCTGTTCACCGACAACGTCAAGGCAGTGGAACTCTATCTGATTGATAACCGGATTCCGTACAAAACCGCGCAGAGCCGTCTTTACTCGGGGGAGGATTTGCGGACGGTGCCGGTCTTCACGGTTAACGATGACGGCATCGATATCCAGCTCACGGTGTTGTCAACGCGCGACCTGCGCGCGCCGCTCAAGACCCGTCTCGGAGGAAGAGCGATAGACCGCGCGAAACTGCGGGCGGTCGAGACGCTGCTGGACGCAACCTGAAGGTCTTAACCGCTTTGTTTGAGCCATTTCGCGGCATCGAGCGCGAAATAAGTCAGGATGCCGTCGGCGCCCGCTCGCTTGAACGCGAGCAGCGCCTCCATGACGCAGCGCTTTTCCTCGAGCCAGCCATTGCGCACGGCGGCCTTCAGCATCGCGTATTCGCCGCTTACCTGGTAGACGTAGGTCGGCGCTTTGAACTCGTCCTTGATGCGGCGAATGATGTCGAGATAAGGCAGGCCCGGCTTGACCATTACCATATCCGCGCCTTCCTCGAGATCGAGGCCGGTTTCCCACAGCGCCTCATCGCTGTTCGACGGGTCCATCTGATAGTTATACTTGGTGCCCCGGCCGAGCTGCTTGGCCGAGCCCACGGCATCGCGGAAGGGCCCGTAGAATCCTGAGGCGTACTTCGCCGAATAAGCGAGAATGCGAGTGTGGATGAAGCCTTTCCTGTCCAGCGCGGCGCGGATCGCGCCGATGCGGCCGTCCATCATGTCCGAAGGAGCGACTACGTCCACGCCGGCTGCGGCGTTGACCAGCGCCTGCTTCTCGAGCACCGCGATGGTTTCGTCGTTGAGCACATAACCAGTGGCGTCGATGACCCCGTCCTGGCCGTGGGTGGTATAGGGATCGAGCGCGATATCGGTGATCACACCCAATTCCGGAAAGCGTTTCTTGAGCGCCGCCACCGCCCGCGGCACCAATCCTTTTGGGTTCACCGCCTCGCGTCCGTCGACGGTCTTGCGCTTGCGGTCGATGGCCGGAAAAATCGCGATTGCCGGGATGCCGAGCTTCACGCATTGCTCGGCGTGCGGCAGCAACTTGTCGATGGTGTAGCGCTGCACCCCGGGCATCGAGGCGATCGGCTCGGTCCGGTTCTTGCCGTCCATGACAAAGACCGGGTAGATCAAGTCATCGGTGGACAACTGGTGCTCGCGCATCAAGCGCCGCGAAAACTCATCGCGCCGCATGCGGCGCATACGAACCTGGGGAAATCGGCCTAGGATATTCATGTCGTAATATATTGAATTCAATCGTGATTTTTAGACTCCCCGCACGGGAACTATTTGCAATTATATTCGTCTCAATGGGTAGACGGTGTTTATCGTCTCCCGCTTCTCCTCCCTGAGCGGGCGCCTTAATCCTTATTAAGGCTTTTTACCCCCGGTTTTACTCCCCTTTAACCGGGGGTTTTTTTATTTTTATTTCAGCCATTGCGCAATGGTTTTTTGTGCAGCACGGATCCCGATCCCGGCGGTGCTGGAGAATAGCTGCACGGTGCAGTTCGGATACTGACCGGCTGCCGCTTCCGCCGTGCGCAGCGCGGTCATTGCTTCCCGTTTATTGAGTTTATCGGCTTTGGTCAGGAGCACGTGAGCAGGCTTTTGAAACGGTGCGGTCCAATCCAACAACTGGCGGTCCAGAACGGTAAACGGATGCCGGGCATCCATAATAATAACCAGGCCGCGCAGTGCCGCTCTCGTTTGTAGGTAAGCGCTTATTAACTTTCCCCAATGACGTTTTTCCTTGACGGGAACAGCAGCATAGCCGTAACCGGGCAAATCGACCAGAAAACGTTGCGCGCCCAAGGTGAAAAAGTTGATGGTCTGCGTCCGGCCTGGGGTTTTGCTGACAAATGCCAGTCGATTGCGGTTGACAAGCGCATTGATAGCGCTCGACTTGCCGGCATTGGAACGCCCCGCGAAAGCCACTTCAGCGATCGCATCTGGCGGCAGGTCCTTTAGATCGTGTACGGCCCGGAAAAATTGAGCCTCCCCAAGCGGTGACATGAGTCCTTGTTTTAGCTGGCAAACTGGCGTGTCGGAAAGCGATTACTATACAATACGCCGTTTCCCGGTTAAGCAAAGTTGCAAGGAGCGAGTATGAATTATCGCCTGGCTATGGCGACGCTTGCCGGCGCGCTGGTTGCGTCGTTGAGTCATGCCCAAGGTGTGGTCAAGGGCGATCCCGCCAAGGCGCAGCCGACCATAACCCAGGTGTGCGCCGTCTGTCATGGCACGGACGGTAACAGTTTGACCCCGGTCAACCCCAGCCTTGCCGGGCAGCACCCCGAATATACCCTCAAGCAGTTGACGAACTTCAAGGCGCAGGGCGGCAAGCCCGCGGAGCGCATCAATGCGGTGATGGCCGGGATGGTCGCCAACCTTTCCGCCGACGACATGAGCAATCTGGCGGCATATTTCGCAAGCCAGAAACCGAAACCGCGCGCCGCGCGCGACCCGGAACTGGCCAAGATCGGCCAGGCGATTTACCGCGGCGGGATCATGGCCAAAGGCGTGGCGGCCTGCGCTTCCTGCCACTCGCCCAACGGTGCCGGCATGCCGACGCAGTTTCCACGCCTGTCCGGCCAGTATGCCGAATACACCGAGGCGCAGCTCAACGCTTTCCGCGCTGGCGAGCGTGCCAACGATCCCAACCGCATGATGCGCGCGATTGCGGCCAAACTTTCCGACCGAGAAATCAAGGCGCTTGCGGAATATATGGCAGGGCTGCGGTAAAGTAATAATCGTGCTTTGAACCAACTGTATTCCCAACCCTCCAGGTTTGGGCGCGAAATTTCGTGGGCATTTCTGTTTTCCTGGCGTTGTCACCTTGCTTCATGGCGGGCAGCCGACGGCTGCGGCTGAACTGCAGAGCGTCGATTCACGCCGCACTATTGGCGGTCCTCGCGCTTCCGGTCTCCGTCCTTGCGGCGATCCCAGCGGGAATGGGATTCTTCGTAACCGCTGACGGTATCTCGATTAACATCAATTACGCCGTCAAATCCCCACATGCCCTGGCGTTATTGAACGGCATTCCCGGGACCCGCAATAAACTGGCGAAGCCGTCGGCGAAGCGCTTTGCTGATATTTCACATCTTGCGCCGACAGTTGAGAAGGCGACCGCTGCTGTCATCGTCGACACGAACCGCCTCATCGAGGACGAACAGGCGAAAGAACGGGAGCAGCAGGACAGACTCAGACGGGCGAGAGGAGAGCAGGAGGCGCGCCGAACAGAAGCCACTCGCAAGCTCGAAACAGAACAAGCCCGTCAGAGGGAAATCAGCCGCCTCCGAACCACCGTTATGAATCTTGAGCAGCGCGACAGTTTCTTGCATCATGACGTTGTGTCGACCCGGCGGCAGTTGGGTTCCATTTCAAGGGATCCGGCGGATCACTCGGCTGTGGCAGGACGCAGCGAGTTGGAACGACAGCTCAACTACCGGCAGCTCCAATTAGATCAAACCACCACGTCGAAAGACGACGCGATGAGGCGATTGGAGCAACTGCGGATTCGCTGAGCCAGGTCCTTGCGCGAACAGACTGCGTGTTCTGTTTCCGCGTGACATGGGAGCCTTGCAACCTGCGAAGTTGTGTCCTGCTACAAGGTCTGTCAGCGACAGTAACGCTACTTGGCCAGCGAACAGGTAATGGACACCGAAACCCGTGTTTCAGCCTGCCGTTTTGAGACTTGCGAAAACCTTGCTCGCGGCGGTAACGGTCTTATCGATCTCCGCTGCGCCGTGAGCCGCCGACACGAATCCCGCCTCAAAAGCCGATGGCGCGAAATAGACGCCCTCGGCGAGCATGGCGTGGAAGAAGCGGTTGAACGCGTCTCTGTCGCACTGCATGACTTGCGCGTAGCTCGTGGGCGAGGTCGCTCGGAAGTAGATGCCAAACATGCCGCCGACATTCTGCGCTGAGAAGCCGATGCCGTGCTCGCGCGCGGCAGCGCTTAACCCTTCACACAGTTGACGCGTCGTCGCGGCGAGCTTGTCGTAGAAGCCCGGCGCGTGGATGAGCCTGAGCGTTGCAAGCCCCGCTGCGACCGCGACCGGATTGCCGGAGAGCGTGCCGGCCTGGTACACCGGTCCGAGCGGCGCGATCTGCTGCATGATGTCGCGCCGGCCGCCGAAGGCGCCGACCGGCATGCCGCCGCCGATTACCTTACCCAAGGTGGTGAGATCGGGTTTGATGCCGTAGAGTTGCTGCGCGCCGCCGAGCGCGACGCGGAAACCGGTCATCACTTCGTCGAAGATCAATACTGCGCCGTGCTTCGTGCATAGCTCGCGCAGCACGCTAAGGAATCCCGGCTTGGGAGCGACCAGATTCATGTTACCGGCGACCGGCTCAACGATGACCGCTGCGATGTCGCCGCCCTCGTCCCCGAAAGTTTTCTCCAGCGCAATCTCGTCGTTGTAGTCGAGTACGATGGTGTGGGCGGCGGTCTCGGGCGGCACGCCCGCCGAGCTGGGCTGCCCGAAAGTCAGCGCGCCGGACCCCGCTTTCACCAGCAGCGAATCGCCGTGGCCGTGGTAACACCCTTCGAATTTCACGATCTTGCTGCGGCCGGTGAAGCCGCGCGCGAGCCGGATCGCACTCATCGTCGCTTCGGTGCCGGAACTGACGAGCCGTACCTGTTCAAGCGAGAGCACGCTCCTGCAGAGAAGCTCCGCCATCTCGACTTCGGCTTCGGTCGGCGCGCCGAAGCTCAGTCCTCTACTGGCGGCGTGTTCCACCGCCTTGACCACGTCCGGGTGGGCGTGCCCGAGGATGAGCGGCCCCCATGAGCCCACATAGTCGATATAGCTGTTCCCGTCGGCGTCCCACACCCACGCGCCCCTGCCGCGCTGGAAGAAAAGCGGCGTGCCGCCGACCGATCGGAACGCTCGCACCGGCGAGTTGACGCCCCCCGGAATGAAGAGCTGGGCGTGCTGGAAAAGTTTCTGGCTGCGTTTCATGATCGTTGACGGAACAAATCGCAAAATTGTTGAGCGGCAAGTTTGACATCCGGGGCGTCGAACAACGCCGAGATCACCGCCACACTGTCGGCACCCGCGGCAATGAGTTGCAGAGCACGGGCCTGGGTGATGCCGCCGATCGCCACCACCGGCACGGACACTTTTCGTTTTGCTTCGCGCAGGAGTTCAAGCGGCGCGTGCACCGCGCCCGGCTTCACGGTCGATGCAAAAAAACTGCCAAAAGCAACATAGGTGGCGCCCGCGCGCTGCGCATCGAGCGCATTTTGCAGGAGGTTATGGCACGAGGCCCCGAGGATCTTGTCTGGTCCGAGTTTCCTTCGCGCCGCAGCAATCGAGCCGTCCTCGTCACCCAAGTGCACGCCGTCGGCGTCGATCTCGAGCGCGAGTTCAAGGTGGTCGTTGATGATGAATACCACATCGTGTTTGCGACAGGCTTTGAAGAGGGCCTTGGCCTGCACGAGGCGCAGTGCGGCATCCGCGGTCTTGTTGCGGTATTGAACGAGTGTGGCGCCACCGGCCAGCGCGTCACGGACCTTCGCCGTCAGGAGCTCCGTATCGGGCTCATCAGGCGTGACGGCGTATAGACCTGAAATCTTACTCCTCACTCCTCACGCCTCACTCCTCACGCGGACCACCCTCGTCCGCCTGCTCCTCCGCGCGCGCCCAAAACAGCCGGTCGGGAATATGCTGGCCCATGCCGGGACGGAACGCGGAACTGAGCGCCTGCCAGGTATATTCCTGCGCGTCTTTTACCGCGTCGCTGATCGAGAGCCCGTTGGCGATGGTCGCGGCGATCGCCGAAGCGAGCGTGCAGCCGGAGCCGTGATAGGTGCCTGGCAGCCGCTGCCAGGAGTCGCTGCGCACAACGCCGTCCTCGTTGTAAAGCGTGTTGACAACTTGCGGCGTAGTCTCGTGCGTGCCGGTGATCAGCACATACTCGCAACCGGTCGCGATAAGGCGCCGCGCACATTCGGCGAGATCGGGATGGTCGTTATCGTCGGAGTCATCGGCCGCGAGTCGTCGCGCTTCGAGGCTATTGGGCGTGATGATTGTGGTCTGCGGGACCAGCAATTCGCGTACGGCGTTGATCATTTCCTCCGTCGCGAGCTCGTCGCCGCGGCCGGAGGCGAGTATCGGATCGAGGATGAGCGGGATCTCCGGATAATCGGACACCACCTCGGCGATCGCGGCGATCACCTCGATACTGCCCAGGAGCCCGATTTTGAACGCCGCCACCGGCATGTCCTCCAGCACGCAGCGCGCCTGATCAGCAACCCACTCCGGATCGATCGTCAGCACGTCTTCCACGCCCATCGTGTCCTGGATGGTGATCGCGGTGACACACGACAGCGGATGGCAGCCCATGCTGGAAAGCGTCATGATATCGGCCTGCAACCCCGCGCCGCCGCTGGGATCGGTGGCGGCGAAAACGAGCACGATGGGAGGCAGATCAGACATTGAGATTCGGCGACCGGTCAGCGATGCGGGGATGGTGAGAAGGCGGGGCAAATCGTTTAAAATTGAATTCTAGCTTACTTTTGCCTGACACCGACAAAACATGACAACCGTGGACACCGAAGTCTACAAAACCTATATGTGTCTTATCTGCGGCTTCATCTATGACGAAGCGGCGGGCTTGCCCGACGAGGGCATCGCGCCCGGCACGAAATGGGACGATGTGCCGATGAACTGGACTTGTCCCGAATGTGGGGCGCGGAAAGAAGATTTCGAGATGGTGCAAATTTGAGAATCCTTCATACCATGATACGCGTCGGCGATCTTGAGCGCTCCATCGAGTTCTACACCAGGGTGCTCGGCATGAGGCTCCTGCGCCGCGCCGATTATCCCGGCGGCCGCTTCACAAATGCTTTTGTCGGCTACGATGATGAATCGCGGACGGCGGTGCTGGAACTCACGCACAACTGGGACACCAAGTCCTACGATCCCGGCACCGGTTATGGCCACGTCGCGATTGAGGTCGACGACGCCTACCAGGCTTGCGAGGCGGTCAAGAAGCAAGGCGGCAGGGTCACGCGCGAAGCCGGACCGATGAAGCACGGCACGACGGTGATCGCCTTCGTGGAAGACCCGGACGGCTACAAGATCGAATTCGTCCAGCGCAAGGCGGGCTAGCCTCGTTCCGCGGTGCTGGGCGCAGCGGCGCGGCCGCTATCAAACTGCGCGCACCGGCAATTCGCGTAGGACTTCGCGAGCGGTCTTGCGGCACGATGGTCAAAGCGGTCGGGTCTGTTGCGGCAATCCGCAGCTACGCGGCCCGCTTGCTGGCGACGTAGCTCGCGATTCTCATGAAGTCAGCCACAGCCAGTTCCTGCGCCCGCGCCTCGGGGTCGACGCCGAGCGTGGCAAAATCTTCGCGCCCAAGATAATTCCTGAGCGTGTTGCGCAGGGTCTTGCGCCGTTGTGCGAAAGCGCTCGCCACCAGGCGGGTGAACAGCGCCTCGTCGCAGCGCTCGCCGGCGCCGCGCACAAGCGGCAGCAGGCGCACCACCGCCGACTCGACTTTGGGTGCCGGCCGGAACGCGGATGCCGGCACGTCGAGGATTTTCTCCATTTGGAAGCGATACTGCAGCATCACCGACATCCGTCCGAAGTCGGACGATGCGGGCCGCGCCACCATGCGCGCCACCACCTCTCTTTGCAGCATGACGTGAATGTCGCGGATGTTCGCGGTGTTTCGCGCAAGATGGAACAGGAGCGGCGTCGAAATGTTATAGGGCAGGTTGCCGACGACGCGCAACTGCGGACCCAGCGCGGAGAAATCGAACTTGAGCGCGTCGCCCTGATGAATCGTCACTCGCTCCGGCGGGAAATCCTGCTTGAGCCGGGCAACGATGTCGCGATCGATCTCCACGACGTGCAGATGGTCGAGCCGCGCCACGAGCGGCCGTGTGAGGGCGCCGAGCCCCGGCCCGATCTCGATCATCCGGTCCGCCGGCTGCGGCGCGACCGCCGCGATGATGTCGGCGATGACGGCTTCATCGGTCAGAAAGTTCTGGCCGAAGCGCTTGCGCGGAACATGGCGCATGGATTAACGCGAGCCAGACGGAACCGGTCAGTGCCGGGCGGCTGCGCGCTGCTTGCTGCGTACCGCGAGTTCCGCGGCGAGCTTGACCGCTTCAAGCAGGCTGCCGATTTCCGCCCTGCCGGTTCCGGCCAGCTCAAGGGCGGTTCCGTGGTCGACGGACGTGCGGATGATCGGCAGCCCGAGCGTGATGTTGATGCCGGAACCGAAACTCGCGTACTTCAGCACGGGCAAACCCTGATCGTGGTACATCGCGAACACGCAGTCGTAGCCGCGCAGCCGCGCGGGGTTGAACAGTGTATCGGCGGGCAGGGGGCCGACCAGGTCGAAGCCCTGGGAGCGCAACTTATCCAGCACCGGTATGATGACATCCACTTCTTCGCGCCCCAGATGTCCCGACTCGCCTGCGTGGGGGTTCAGGCCGGCGACCGCGATCCGCGGCCCCGCAATGGCGAAGCGCTCGACAAGGTCGTGTCGAACAATGCGCAAACTCCGCTCGAGTCCGTCCGGAGTGATGCTGCGCGCGACATCCCTGAGGGCCACGTGCGTGGTCGCCAGCGCGACGCGCATGCCGCCGCCGGCAAGCATCATCACGACCTGCCTGGCGCCGGTGCGCGCGGCAAGAAATTCGGTGTGGCCCGTGAAGGCGAAACCGGCGTCGTTGATGACGCCCTTGTGCACCGGCGCGGTCGCCATGGCATCGAAAGTGCCGTCGAGGCAGCCGTCCGCCGCAACTTCCAGCGTGCGCAGGACGTAGGCGCTGTTGGCGGGATCGAGCTTGCCGGGGTGCGCCGGCGCGGCGAGCGGGACGTGCGACACGCAGAGCGTGCCGGTGGCGGCCGTGTACGGGCCACCGCGAGCGAAGTCGACGCATTCGAGCGGCACGCCCAGAGACTGGGCGCGCGTGAGCAGCAGTTGTTTATCGGCGATCACCACGATCCGCACCGGCAGCTCGCGGTGTGCGAGCGCAACGCACAGGTCGGGGCCAACGCCGGCAGGTTCGCCGGCGGTAACCGCCACAAGAGGAGCGTTGAGAGCTGAGTGCTTGATGTAGAACCTATCTCAATAACTTAACACTCAAAACTTGCGTCAGCGTTCCTCCAGGCGCAGTTCGATAAACGCCCGGTCACGCAGCTGTCTGACCCATTCCTGGTACGCCTCATCCGACTTGCGCGCGCGGAGCGCCTGGCGCGCCATGAGCCGCTGCCGCTCCTTGGACATGTCTTCATTGCGACGTTCCAGCACTTGGATCAGATGCCAGCCAAAGGGTGTCAGTATCGGGTCGCTGATCTGGCCGGGTTTCAGCGCGTCCATCGCGCGCTCGAACTCGGGGACCGTGTCGCCCGGCGACAACCACCCCAGATCGCCGCCTTTTGTAGCGCTGGCGTCTTCGGAATGCGCGCGCGCGAGCCCCGCGAAATCGGCGTTGTTTTCCAGCCGCTCTTTGAGGTTGCGCAGGCGGCTGCGCGCTTCGTTTTCCGACACCAATTCGCTGGTCTTGATCAGAATATGCCGGGCGCGGGTCTGTTGCACCATTACCGGCGGTCCGCCTCCGCGTTTGTCGTTGAGCCTGAGAATGTGAAAACCGTTGGGGCTGCGCAGAATCGGGCTCAGTTCTCCGGTCCGCATCGGTTTCAGCGCGTCGGTGAAAAGCGTCGGCAGGCGCGACGATTGACGCCAACCCATCACGCCGCCCTGCAAGGCATCAGGCGCCTCGGAAAACGCCGCCGCGACCTGGCGGAAGTCGGCGCCGCCCTTGAGCTGGGCGTGGGCCTGCTCGGCGCGGTTGCGCCGCGCCTGGATCTGCTCGGGGCTTGCATTTTCCGGCACGACCACCAGGATGTGCGACAGATTATAGTCATCGCTGCCACCTTCCTGTCCTTGCTGCAGACTGAGGAAGTTGTCAATCTCGCCTTCGCTGACGACGATCCTGGCGTCGACCTCGCGCTCCCGCAGCCGCGCCATGACGATTTCATCGCGGATGTCCTCGCGGAATCTGGGGAAGGGAACGCCGTCTTTCTCGAGCGCCTGGCGCATTCCCTGCAGTGTCAGCTTGTTTTCCTGCGCAATGCGGCCAATCGCCCGGTCAAGCTCGGTATCGTCGACGCGCAGGCCCGTTTCCTTCGCGAAATGCAGTTGCACGCGGTCAGTCACCATGCGGTCGAGAAGCTGCCGTTCGAGCACCTCCCGCGGCGGCAACGGCGTGCCCTGCTGCCGAAGCTGTTTGATTGCGATCCCGACGCGACCGTTGAGATCGATGCGGGTGATGACTTCGTCGTTGACGACCGCGACGATGCGGTCAAGCACCACAACCGGCGGCGGCTTTTGTGCCCACGCCGGCGGCTGCCAGGCGAGCCCCACCAACATCAGTGCCGCCACGCAGCGACAAACATGCAGCCGCAAGCAGCTCTTCACTCTTGCCAAAATCCCATCCTTTATCGTGGAATCATCAAAAACCAGGAATGCGGTGGTCCTCCGCCCTTGTGGGCCGGGGATCCTGCTTCACATAACCGGCGATGTTACGCCGCAGCGTATCCAGCGGGTTAGAGCCGATACGCGACACGCCGTTCAATTCAAGCTGCAGGAAAATCGAAGAGGACGCTTGCTGGGTGGCGGTGGCGAACCGGTGTCCGACGACGCGGAAGATCCAGCAGCCGCCATTGTATTCGATGCCGCCCAGCGCCTCGAGCGTCCGCTTGTCGAACAGCGAATAGTTCCAGCGTGCGAGCAGCGTCCACTTGCTGGTAAGCGGCCACTGGGTCGAGACATCGGTTTGCCTGATCGAGTTGATCGTGTCGCGGTAAACCAGGTTGAGCACCTTCCCGGGCTGCGGCTGGTAGCGCACGCCGGCGTTGAACTTCTGGGTTTGCGAGAAATCGGTGTTGTATTGCCAGCCGGCCTCGGCGACCCAGTTCGGTGCTACCGTGCCGCTCAACGCGGCGAGCACGTCCGAGCTCGAGCTTTGACTCGGCCTCGCCGGCACGCCCGGCACCGTCACTCCCTGCGACCGGAAGTAGTAACGCTGAGCCAACGCGACGCGCAGACGCTCGATGCCGGAATCCGAATTGATGAAGCGCGAGGTGACCCCGAACGTGACCTGGTTGGCGTCGTTGATACGGTCGTATCCGCTGAATTGGTTTTCAGAGAAGATCGTCGCGATGTTGATGTCCTGCACGCCGCTCTCGAAATTGGGAATCTGGCTCTGGTCGCGGAACGGGATGTAAACGTAGTAGAGCTTGGGCTCGAGCGTCTGAATAAAGCGCTGCCCTGTGATGGTCGCGTCACGTTCGAACACCAGTCCCGTCTCGGTGGTGAATATCGGCAGCGTGCGCGTCGAATCAGGAAGTGTAGTGGTGCTTCTGTCGAGCGCGTAATACGTCATGTGCATCCCGATTTTGGGTGTGAGGTAAGCGTACGAAGTCTGCAGCGGAAGGCTCAGGCTCGGGTAAGCCATCAGGCGCTTGCCGGTGACCAGCGTCGGATGGCCGAAGTCAACGAAATTGCCGACAAAGTCGAAGTCGCTGTGAAAGATATCCTGATTCTGCGCGGTGAGCGTGAACTGCGGCTGGCGGCTGTACGGCGGCGTGATCGGCGCGAGCGGGTCGGCTTGCAAGGTCTGCCAGCGCCGGACCTGGGCGGTAAACGCGTAAACGCCGCTGCGCCCCCAGTTGCCGCCGCGCGAAAGCGCGCCCTCGCGCGGCAGGATGGTTTGCGAAGTAAGGGCGATCTGGGTTGATAAATCCGTGAAATACGTGTTGTCCGAAACCTTGTTTAGGTTAAGCGAGCCGCTCCAGCCGTTGGCGAAGGTCTGGGTGTGCTTATAAAAAAGACCATACCGGTCCCGGCTCAGCTGCTGATCGCTCGGAAGAAACTCGGCCCGCGCCTCGCCCTGTTGCGTGGGCTCGAGATACCGGAACTCGGTGTTGAGCTGCAACCCGCGTTTGGTCATGAAGCGCGGGGACAACGTTGCGTCGAAATTGGGCGCAATATTCCAGTAGTACGGCAGGGTGAATTCGGTCCCGCTCTTGCTGGAACTGCCGTAGTGCGGCGTGAGAAACCCGGACTTGCGCTGCTGATGCAGCGTAAACGACAGATAGGGCGAATAAAATATCGTCTGTCCCATGAAGATAATGCTGGCGTCTCGCGCTGTGCCAACATCCCGGTCTTTGTCGATCTGGAGATCTGCGCTGCGGATGTACCAGGAATCATTGCCCGGTTCGCAGGTCGTGTATTCCGCCTGCTGGGCGTGGTACTGCCGTGCACCCTCGAACAGCAGCCGCTCGGCGCGGCCACGCGCGTCGACGTCGGTAAAGCGCGGCTTGGCCGCTCGCGGGGCCGGAGCTGCCAGGATTGTAGCTGGGGGGCCAGGGGTCAAGGTGTAGCGCGGCTTTTCCATGGAGCCGCGGTCGGTTTCGAGGTTGTAGCGCAGCCGCTCGCCTTCGACGATATCGCCGCCCTGCTCGATGCGGACGTTGCCAACGGCGGTGACCTCGTCTTCCACCTTGTCATAGCGCAGCCAGTCGGCGAACACCGCTTGGCCACGCTTGCGCAGCCTGACGTTGCCCTCCGCCTCGGTTTCCTTGTCGTTATGCCCCCGCACCTTGTCGGCTTCGAGGAACAGCGGCACCGCATCTGCATTCGAAGGCGGGATGAGGATAAGCGCGGGCTGCGGCTTGAGCTTGAGCCCTTCCTGGGCGGTCACCACGAGCGGGAGTGCGCACAAAACAGTAAACGAGACTTGCCTTATTAACGGCTTAAGCATCGTGGAAGGGGAATCCGGAGTGAAGTGCTAAAATCGCACAATTTCATTGTTTAGGCAATCGCTTGGGGCCCCGTTCCGATATCCGCCTGGAGTTGCTGCAGGAATGGCTGGCGGCCCGGCTCGGCTCTGGTTCGTTCTCATTGTCGCCGGCGTCCGAGGATGCCAGTTTTCGGCGCTATTTTCGCATATCTTCCGGCTCGTGTTCATGGATCGCGATGGACGCGCCGCCGGAGTGCGAAGACTGCCGGCCATTCGTGCGGGTCGCGGCGCTCATGCGTGCGGCGGGTGTGCACGTGCCCAAAATTCTGGCGCAGGACCTCGAACGCGGCTTCCTGCTGCTCACCGATCTGGGCACGACGAGTTATCTTCAGGCGCTCGACGCGACCAACGCTGACGAGCTTTTCCGGGATGCGATCGACGCGCTGATCAAGCTGCAGCTCGCAAGCCGTCCGGACGTGCTGCCGCCGTATGACGAAGCGCTCCTCCGGCGCGAAATCGATCTGTTTCCGCAGTGGTATATCGCGCGCCACCTCGGAATGACACTCACCGCTGATGAGCGGGAAGCGCTCGCCGGAGCTGCGGCGCTCGTTCTGGCCAATAACCTGGCGCAGCCCACGGTCTACGTGCACCGCGATTACATGCCGCGCAATCTGATGGTGACCGAGCCCAATCCGGGCGTGCTCGATTTTCAGGATGCCGTATTCGGCCCGATCACTTACGATGTCATGTCGTTGTTCAAGGACGCTTTTGTGAGCTGGGAAGAGGAACGGGTGCTCGACTGGACGGCGCGCTACTGGGAAAAAGCCAGGCGCGCGGGCCTGCCGGTGAGCGCCGACTTCGGGACGTTCTACCGCGATTTCGAATGGATGGGGCTGCAGCGCCACCTCAAGGTGCTGGGGATTTTTGCGCGCATCCGTCACCGCGACGGCAAGCCCGGTTATGTCGAGGACGCGCCACGTTTCTTGGGTTACGTGCGCGGGGCGTGCGAGCGCTACGCGCCGCTCGCGCCGCTGCTTGCGTTGCTCGACCGGATCGAGCGTCGGGAGCCGGCGGTCGGTTTTACGATGTGACGGGATCCCATGAAAGCGATGATCCTTGCTGCCGGCCGCGGCGAACGCATGCGTCCGCTCAGCGAGCGCATACCGAAGCCCTTGCTGCCGGTCGCGGGAAAGCCCTTGATTGCCCGGCTCGTCCACCAGCTCGCGCGCTGTGGCATTGCCGACATCGTGGTCAACATATCCCACCTGGGCGAACTGATCGAGAACGCGCTCGGCAGCGGTACGGCTTTCGGGGTGCGCATCGCCTATTCCCGTGAACCCGAGGCGCTCGAGACGGCGGGTGGCATCGCGGCGGCGCTGCCGCTGCTGGGGGATGCTCCGTTCATCGCGGTTAATAGCGATGTCTACAGCGATTTTGATTTCACGCGTCTCGAACCGGCGGCGGACAAGTTATCGCGCACCGGGGAACTCGCGCATCTGGTGCTGGTCGATAACCCGCCCCAACATCCTCAAGGGGACTTCTGTCTTGACGGGGGCATGGTCGCGGCGCACGGCAGCGTGTGTTTCACCTTCAGCGGCATCGGGGTCTACGAGCCAGCGCTTTTCTCGGCTGTGGCGCGCGGCGCCAAGGCTCAACTCGCGGCGCTACTGCGCGAGCCGATCGCGCAGCGCAGGGTAAGCGGCGAGCATCACGGCGGGTTGTGGATCGACGTCGGCACGCCCGAGCGTCTCGCACAGCTCGAGCGACTGCTGGCGCATCACGAAGACAACGAGTAGGCATTCGCTTGCGTTCGGTTGGGCTGCGACGTTAAATAGGCGCTTTCCGACCTTGTTTCTTCAATGAGCGACATCGACGTCTACGCGCGCCGGCGCGCCCGGCTCGCGCGCGAGATGGGCAGCGGGGTGGCGATCGTGCCGACCGCGCCCGAGCGCGTACGCAACCGTGACGCGCATTACCCGTATCGCTTCGACAGCTATTTCTACTATCTGACCGGGTTCCGCGAACCTGGGGCGGTGCTGGTCGTTGTCGCGGGCGATGCCGCGAAAAGCATCCTGTTCTGCCGCGACAAGGACGTCGAGCGCGAGGTGTGGGACGGCTTCCGCTATGGCCCCGAGGCCGCGCGCACGGGGTTCGGCTTTGACGAGGCGCATTCCGTGGCGCAGCTCGATGCGCAGATGCCGGAGCTGCTGGGCGACCAGGCCGCCGTGTTCTGCCATCTCGGCGCGGACCATGCCTGGGATGCGCGCGTCATCGGCTGGGTCAATGAGGTGCGCAGCCGGGTACGCAGCGGAGTGGCCGCGCCTCGCGAGATCAAGGACGTGCACGCGCTGCTTGACGAAATGCGGCTCATCAAGGGCGCGGAGGAGATCACTATCATGCGCCGTGCTGCGACGATTTCGGCCGGGGCTCACCGGCGGGCCATGCAGGCGACCCGTCCCGGGCGCATCGAGTACGAGATCGAGGCCGAGTTGCTGCACGAATTTCATCGCCATGGCGCGCAGGCGCCGGCGTATACGCCGATCGTCGCGAGCGGCGCCAACGCGTGCGTCCTGCATTACGTGCAGAACGACGGCGTGCTCAAGGATGGCGAGCTGCTGCTGATCGACGCCGGTTGCGAGTTCGACGGCTACGCCTCCGACTTGACGCGCACATTCCCGGTGAACGGCAAGTTCCGCGGACCGCAGAAAGATGTGTACGAACTGGTGCTCGCGGCGCAGGCGGCGGCGATCGCCGCTGTCAAAGCAGGCAATGCCTGGGAGGCACCGCACCAGGCGGCGGTTAAAGTGCTGACGCAGGGCTTCATCGATCTCGGACTGCTGGCCGGCAGCGTCGGCGAAGCGATAGAAACCGAGGCCTACAAGAAATTCTATATGCACCGCACCGGGCACTGGCTTGGCCTCGACGTGCACGACGCCGGCGAGTACAAGCGCGAAGGCAGGTGGCGGTTGCTTGAACCCGGCATGGTGCTGACGGTTGAGCCGGGCTGCTACATTCGTGCCGGCGACGGCGTGCCCGAGCGCTTTGCCGACATCGGCGCACGCATTGAGGACGATGCGCTGGTCACCGCGACGGGGTGCGACATACTTACCCGCGATGCGCCCAAGCAAGTCGCCGAGATCGAAGACTTGATGCAATCGCGACATGGTTGAGGCAGCGGATATCGTTGTCGTCGGCGGTGGCCCGGTCGGGGCGGCGCTGGCGTTGGCGCTCGCGGACAGCGGGTTCGCACCGGTGGTGCTTGAATCACGCGATCCAGACGTGGCGATCGGTGATCCGCGTCCGCTCGCACTGTCCTATGGCAGCCGCCTGATCCTCGAGCGCCTCGGGGCGTGGGAGGGGCTTGCGCCGGCCACGCCGATCGCTTCCATCCACGTGTCGCAGCAAGGGGGTTTCGGGCGCGTCGCGCTCGCGGCAGCGGAGGCGCGCCTGCCGGCGCTCGGTTATGTGGTCGATTATGCGCGATTGCATGCGGCGCTCGCGCAAGCGCTCATCAGCCGCGTGCCGCGGGCCATCGCCGGGGCCAGGGTAACGGCTATCAGACCCGGCCATGATGCGGCGACCGTCCAGTTTACGCTCGGCAGCGCCGCGAACGCGATTGCAGCCAAACTGGTGGTGGTTGCGGACGGCGGTGCGCTGCAAGACCTGGCAAGCACCAGGAAAGTCGACTATCAGCAGACGGCGGTGGTGGCGACGGTCGCGAGCGAACTGCCGCACCGCAACGTGGCGTTCGAACGCTTCACCGCGGGCGGCCCCCTCGCCCTGCTGCCCTGCGGCGATGATCTTGCGCTGATCTGGACGGCGAATCCCGGGCGCGCGCAGGATTTGTCCGGGCTGCCCGCAAGCGACTTTCTCAGGCGCCTTCACGAGGACTTTGGCGACCGGCTCGGCGCCTTCACGGCGGTCGGCGCCCGCTCGCTTTTCCCGCTTACGCTCAAGTATGCGAGCGATGTTGCGCTGTCGCGCACGGCGTTGATCGGCAATGCCGCTCAAACTTTGCATCCGGTGGCCGGCCAGGGCTTCAACCTCGGCTTGCGCGACGCCTGGGAGCTTGCCGGCGAAATCGTGCGCGCGAGTCCCGAGGCGATCGGTAGCACGGAGATGCTCGCTGCCTATCGAGCACGCCGCCGCATCGACCGCCGTGGCGGCATCTGGTTTACCGATTCGCTGGTGCGACTGTTCTCGAACGATATCGCGCCGCTCAGCGCTGCGCGCGGCATCGCACTCGCGCTGCTCGGCTGCCTGCCGCCAGCCAGGGATTTCGTCGCGCGGCGCATGATCTTCGGTGCTCGCGGCTGATATTCTGCCGGTTCCGCGTTCATATCCGACTTGCACGGCTGCGGTTTAGTCCTCGTCGCGCAAGCGTTGCTCGAAAGATTTTGAATAAGTGCTTACTCCAGCGAGTGTATTTGCTTGACCGTCCGCGCACCTGAAGCTTGGTGTGCGTTTGTCGCAACATCGATAAAGAAAATAGGCGACATCGCCTTTTCTTGCGTCAGCACTGCGATTACAATTACGCCCTCCCCCGGAACACGCAGACAATCCGCAGTGCAGATCGGTCCCTACCAACTGAAGAACAACCTGATCGTTGCGCCGATGGCGGGCGTCACCGACCGGCCGTTCCGCCAGCTGTGCAAGACCATGGGTGCCGGCATGGCGGTATCGGAGATGGTGGCGAGCAATTCGCTATTGTGGGGTTCGGAGAAAACCCGGCGCCGCGCCAATCACGACGGCGAGGTCGAGCCGATCGCGGTGCAGATTGCGGGCGCCGACCCGCAGATGCTGGCCGAGGCCGCCAAGTACAACGTCGACCAGGGGGCGCAGATCATCGACATCAACATGGGGTGTCCGGCTAAGAAGGTGTGCAATGTGATGGCGGGCTCCGCGCTGCTCCGCGACGAGCCGCTGGTCCGGCGCATTCTCGACGCCGTGGCGGCGGCGGTCGATGTGCCGGTGACGCTCAAGATCCGCACCGGCTGGGACCGCAGCCACAAGAACGCGCTCGCGGTGGCGAAGCTTGCCGAGGGCGCCGGCATCCAGGCGCTGGCCATACACGGCCGGACGCGCGCCTGCGGGTTCGGGGGCGACGCGGAGTACGACACGATCGCCGCGGTGAAATCGAAGATCGGCATCCCGGTGATCGCCAACGGCGACATCGATACGCCGGAACGCGTGAAGCAGGTGCTCGATTACACCCGGGCCGACGCGGTGATGATCGGCCGCGCCGCCCAGGGGCGGCCGTGGATGTTTGGCGAGGTGAGCCACTACCTGAAAACCGGCGAGCGTCTGCCGCCGCCGGAGGTCGCAGAGATCCACCGCGTGCTGGTCGCGCACCTGCGCGGCCTGTATGCGTTCTATGGCGAGCACATCGGCGTGCGCGTCGCGCGCAAGCACATCTCGTGGTACACCAAGGGGCTCGCCGGCTCGGCGGCCTTCCGCCAAGCCATGAACCAGTTGCAGACCGCTGCCGAACAGCTGGCCGCGGTCGACGAATTCTTCGCCCAGCTCGCAAGCCGGGGGCGGCATCTTACCTATATCGAGGAACTCGCGGCATGATGAACGAGAACGAAATGGCGCGCATGGTGCGCAAGGCGATTGACGGCTATTTCAGGGATCTCGATGGCGAGAAGCCCAGCAGTGTTTACGACATGGTCATCAACTGCGTCGAAAAACCCCTGCTCGAGTCGGTGCTGCACCGCGTGAAGGGCAATCAGACCCATGCCGCGGAAATGCTCGGCATCAACCGCAACACCCTGCGCAAGAAAATGAAGATGCACGGAATCAAATTCTAGGATTCAGGATCAAGGATCAAGCATTGAGGATCGAGTCCATGTGCTTCGGTTATCTCTGAATCCTGAATCCTCAATCCTGTATTCCAATGGCTGTCATCAAGCAAGCGCTGATCAGCGTTTCTGACAAGATCGGCATCATCGAATTCGCGCGCGGACTCGCGGGGTTCGGCGTGGCGCTGATTTCCACCGGCGGCACGGCGAAGTTGCTAAAGGATGCCGGGCTCAAGGTTGCCGAAGTTGCCGACTATACCGGTTTTCCCGAAATGCTGGACGGCCGCGTCAAGACGCTGCATCCGAAGGTCCATGCCGGCATCCTGGCGCGGCGCGACGTTGCCGGGCACCTGAGTGCACTCAAGAACGCGGGCATCCCGACGATCGATCTGGTGGTGGTGAACCTCTATCCGTTCAGCGAGACCGTCGCCAAACCGGACTGCGCGCTCGAGGACGCGATCGAGGGCATCGATATCGGCGGTCCGGCAATGGTGAGAAGTGCCGCCAAGAACTATCAGCACGTTGCAGTCGTCACCGATCCCGCGGACTACGCCCCGCTGCTCAGGGAAATGGCATCGGCCAACGGCGCGGTGGGGGCGGAGATGCGTTTCCGGCTCGCGCAAAAAGCGTTTTCGCACACCGCAGCTTACGACGGCGCGATCAGCAGCTATCTCACGGCGCTTGATCCGGGCGGCAAGCGCGGTGAATTCCCGGCACGGCTGAATCTCCAATTCGATCTCGTGCAGGCGCTGCGCTACGGCGAGAACCCGCACCAGGACGCCGCCTTCTACCGGGATCTCAAGCCTGCGCCGGGCAGCCTTGGCGACTACGTGCAGCTGCAGGGAAAGGAACTGTCTTACAACAACATCGGCGACGCCGATGCGGCATGGGAATGCGTGAAAACGTTCGACGCACCCGCGTGCGTCATCGTCAAGCACGCCAACCCGTGCGGTGTCGCGATCGGCTCCGGTCCGGTCGAGGCCTATAAGAGGGCGTTTGCCACCGATCCGACATCAGCCTTCGGCGGCATTATTGCTTTCAACTGCGAGCTCGACGCGCAAACGGCGGAAGCGGTTACGCAGCAGTTTGTCGAAGTAGTGATCGCCCCGAAGATCGCCGCCGGCGCGGCCGCGGCACTCGCGCAAAAGACGAACATCCGGGTACTCGCCGTGCCGCTTGCAGCGGGCGCCAACGCCTTCGACCTGAAGCGCATCGGCGGGGGACTGCTGGTGCAGACCCCGGACAACATGAACGTCGCTGCCGGGCAGCTGACGACGGCGACCAGGCTCAAACCAACCGAGCAACAGCTTGCCGACCTGCTGTTTGCCTGGCGGGTGGCGAAGTTCGTCAAGTCCAACGCCATCGTGTTCTGCGGCAACGGCCGGACGCTGGGCGTAGGCGCCGGCCAGATGAGCCGCGTCGACTCGGCGCGCATCGCGTCGATCAAGGCGGCCAATGTGGGGCTTGCGCTCGCCGGGTCGGTGGTCGCCTCTGACGCGTTTTTTCCGTTTCGCGACGGCATTGATGTCGTGGCGCAGGCGGGCGCCAAGGCGATCATCCAGCCGGGCGGCAGTCTGCGCGACGCGGAAGTCATCGCCGCCGCCGACGAGCACGGCATCGCGATGGTGTTTACCGGTTTCCGCCATTTCCGTCATTAAAGTGAGGAGCGAGGCGTGAGGAGTGAGGCGTTAGAGCCAGGCCTGCGCGGTGTGCTTTTGCGCCTCTCGCCTCTCGCCTTTCGCCTCTCGCTTTTATGAAGTTGCTTGTCATCGGGTCGGGTGGGCGAGAACACGCGCTGGCGTGGAAGCTCGCGCAATCGCCACGCGTGTCCAGGGTGTTCGTGGCTCCCGGCAACGCGGGCACGGCGCTGGAGGATGGTGTCACCAACGTCGCGCTCTCCGCGATTCCCGAGCTGGTCGCATTCGCGAGCAAGGAAACGATCACGCTGACCGTGGTCGGGCCGGAGGCGCCGCTCGCCGAAGGCGTGGTCGATGCGTTTCAGGCGGGGGGGCTCAGGATTTTCGGGCCGAGCAAACAGGCGGCGCAACTGGAAAGTTCCAAGGACTTTGCCAAGGCGTTCATGGTGCGACACGGCATCCCGACCGCAGCTTATGCGACTTTCAGCGAGGCGCGGGAAGCGCACGCCTACATCGACCGGCAGGGCGCGCCGATCGTGGTAAAGGCCGATGGGCTGGCCGCCGGCAAGGGTGTGGTGGTGGCGAGGGATATCAACGACGCGCATGCCGCAGTCGATATGATGCTCGTCGACAACAAAATGGGCGCCGCCGGGTCCCGTGTGGTGATCGAGCAGTTCCTGGACGGCGAAGAAGCGAGCTTCATCGTGCTCTCCGACGGTCGAAATGCGCTGCCGCTCGCGAGCAGCCAGGACCACAAGCGCTTGAAGGACGGCGACCAGGGTCCCAACACCGGCGGCATGGGCGCTTATTCGCCGGCGCTGGTGGTGACGCCCGCGGTGCATGCTAACGTGATGCGCGAAATCATCCAGCCCGCGATCAGAGGGATGGAAAAAGACGGGGTGCCGTATGTCGGTTTCCTCTATGCCGGCCTGGTGGTCGCGAAGGACGGCCAAGTCCAGGTGCTCGAATTCAATTGCCGCATGGGCGACCCGGAAACCCAGCCCATCATGCTGCGGCTGAAAAGCGATCTCGCGACGTTGATCGATTTGGCGGTCAGCGGCAGCCTCGATCGCGCCGAGACCGAATGGGACCCGCGGGTTGCGCTCGGCGTGGTGCTCGCGGCAGCGGGCTATCCCGATACTCCGCGCAAGGGCGACGTGATCCACGGATTACCCAATGCGGGAGACGGTTATCACGTGTTTCACGCGGGTACCGCGCTCAAAGACCAGCAGGTGGTGGTGAACGGCGGGCGCGTGCTATGCGTCACCGCCCTTGGCGACAACGTGAAGACCGCGCAGCGCCGGGCCTACGAAATCGTCGACAAGATTCGCTTCGACGGCATGCAGTTGCGGCGCGACATAGGATACCGAGCCATCGAGGCGCGCAGCGGCCCTCGCGCGCTGCAGGCCGGCCGGAAGTAGGAGGACCCATGGCGCCGGATCCAAGCTACGACCGTAGCGTAGAGGACGTCGACAACATCATTGCCCTCGAACACGTCAACGTGACGATTCCCGACCAGCGTCTCGCGACACTGTTCTACGTGGTGGGCATGGGCTTCACGCGCGACCCTTACTTGAATGTCGGCGATGAGAACATGTGGGCGAACGTGGGCAACCAGCAGTTTCATCTGCCGACACGCGCGCCGCAGGTGCTGCGCGGCCACGTCGGCATCGTTGTGCCTGACGTCGGCGCGCTTAAGGAGCGGCTGGCCGGCGTGCGCAAAAAGCTCGCCGGAACACGGTTTGCCTTCGCCGAAGAAGACGGCTGCGTCGCCGTCACCTGCCCATGGGGTAATCAGCTGCGTTGCCATGCGCCGGCGCCGCGCTTCGGCGACATGACGCTCGGCATGCCCTACGTCGAGTTCGCGGTAAAGCGCGGCACGGCGCCCGGCATTGCGCGCTTCTACGAGCAGGCCTTCGGTGTGAAGGGCGCGCTGGCAGCGGACGAGAGCAGCGCCACGATTCCCGTCGGCCGCGACCAGACGCTCGTCTTTCGCGAGAGCGATAAGCAACCACCCTACGACGGCCATCACATCGCGATCTACGTTGCTGACTTTTCCGGACCGCATAGATTTCTCAAGCAACATGACCTCATTACCGAGGAAAGCGATCAACATCAGTACCGTTTCCGGGACATCTTTGATCTGGACAGCGGCGTGAAGTTGTTCGAGATCGAACACGAGGTCAGAAGCCTCAAGCATCCGATGTGGGGGCGCCCGTTCGTGAATCGCAATCCGGCGCAGACGCAGCGCAACTACCTGCGCGGCCGCGACGCGTTTTACCCCTGAGCACCGTGGATTCCGCGGCGGTCAGGCAGTTCTTGCTCGCGTTGCAGGAGAACATCGTCGCGCGGCTTGCCGCCATCGACGGCCAGCTTTTCTTGCGTGACGCCTGGGAGCGCCCGCAGGGCGGCGGGGGCATCACGCGGCTGATCGAAGACGGCCGCGTATTCGAGCGCGCTGGCGTGAATTTCTCCCATGTTTTTGGCCCGAACTTGCCGCCGTCGGCTTCGGCATCGCGCCCCGAACTCGCCGGGCGCTCGTTCCAGGCGCTGGGCGTATCACTCGTATTGCACCCGCGCAATCCCTATGGGCCCACCGCGCACATGAACGTCCGTTTTCTGGTTGCCGAGAAATCCGGTGCTGACCCGGTTTGGTGGTTTGGAGGTGGCATGGATCTCACGCCCTACTATCCTTTCGCGGAAGACGCGGTGCATTTTCATCGCACCTGCCGCGCCGCGCTTGCCCCGTTCGGCGCGGACTACTACCCCCGTTTCAAGAAGGGGTGCGACGAGTACTTTTATCTCAAACACCGCCGGGAGCCGCGTGGCATCGGCGGCATTTTCTTCGATGATCTCAACGAACCCGGTTTCGACACTTGTTTCGGACTGGCACGCAGCGTGGGCGAGCATTTCCTCGACGCCTACGTGCCGATCCTCGAGCGCCGCATGAATGCCCCATATGGCGAGCGCGAGCGGGACTGGCAAGCCTACCGCCGCGGCCGTTACGTCGAGTTCAATCTGGTGTATGACCGCGGTACGCTGTTCGGGCTGCAGTCCGGCGGACGCACCGAATCGATCCTGATGTCGCTGCCGCCGCGCGCTGTCTGGCGCTACGACTGGAAGCCCGCGCCGGGCAGCCCCGAGGACAAGCTCTATACGGAGTTTCTGATCGCCAAGGACTGGCTGAAGGATCAGTGAATACGGCGGCGTGGCGGCGCGATACTACACACCGCTGGATATCACGGCTGGCGCGGCGCCTCCGGCGGCGCCTGCGTGCTCTCGACGAGGCGCCTCTCGAGTTCTTCGTGGTCGGCTTTCAGGGCAAGATGCGCTTGCCTGAACGGGTTCATCGGGTGCAGTATTTGTCATCATGTCGACTGGCCTAGGAGTTTGTCGGACTTAGCCCCGACAAACTCCTAATGCAAAACCGGCCGCGGATTTCACACAATGCGACTTCAAACCATCTCAAAACGGCGCCGGCATGCACAGTTTCTCGCGGTTCGTGCTACTCGATATCGTTTCTTGTCAGCTCTTGCTCGGCCGGTTTTGCCTAAAGAGCTTGTCGCATCTCAAGTCCGACAAGCTCCTGGCCCGATGCGCCACATGAACGCGATCGCGACGCCGAAATCCGCGCCTGATGCGGGTCTCGGAGCCCGTCGGTGACGTGGACGGGCCAACCGGAGGATTCGATGCCTGACTTGATGGCAGCCAGCCGGGGCGTCACCCGGTTGTCGAGTTCGCCGATCTCGATGCGGTCGCCGGGCTGATCGGCCAAGCGGACGCGCCCCGGCTCGACGAGATTGGCGGGCTTGTTGACGACGCCGCCGATCACCGCGTCGAGGGGAAAAGTTTTCGTGAGCGTGCCGTCGGGCGCAACCGATGCAAGACGCGAGCCGCGCAGCGGCGACCCCAGTTTCTCGAAATACCAGTACGACAGCCCGTTCTGCGGCAGGATGATCGCTCCGTCGCGTGACACGAGGCCGGCTATGTGCGTTGACGCACCTAAGCACTGACGAGTACCATTGATCATCCGCGCTGCCGGCCCCGGATCATCTGGTCGCCAACGCGTCGATTGGCTGATCGGCATGCCGTGGAACAACTGCTCGGTTTGCGTGGAATACGCAGCGGCAGGAGCAAGTGGACGCAGGCGCACTGCCGTTGGCTGGAGACCGCAAAGTTCGAGCAGCCGCATTCACATTGGACGAATAATATGAAAAGAACATTGCTCGGCGCTGCTTCTGCGATCGTGATTGGTCATTCCATGTTCGCCGGCACCTACGCGCAAGCGCAAGCGTATCCAAACAGACCGATCCGCTGGGTCCTCGGATTTCCCGCCAGCGGCGCGAGCGACATAGTGGCACGCTTCCTCGGTGTCAAAATGAGCGAAGCGCTGAAACAACAGTTCGTCATCGACAACCGACCCGGCGCGAGCGGCATCATCGCAAACACGCTGGTCGCGAAAGCGCCGCCAGACGGATACACGATACTGCTAGTCTCCAGCACTTACGCCAACCTGATCACCCTGCATAAGGCGCTGCCCTACGACCCGGGCGAGCTTGCTCCTGTCTCCTTGATCGCTTCGGCTTCTAACATCCTTTCTACCCATCCGAGCCTGCCGGTATCGAGCGTGAAGGACCTTATCGCGCTCGCAAAAAAGAGACCCGGTGAAATCAATTATGGAACGGGAGGCACCGGCACCGGGCAGCATCTTGCGACGGAACTCTTCCGCCTCATGACCGGCATCAATATTACCCATATCCCGTATAAAGGCGCTCCACCGGCCGTAAACGATCTGATCGCGGGCCGCGTGCAGATGATGTTTGCGCTATCTCCGGTTTCCATGCCGCACATCAAAGCAGGAAAGCTTAGAGCGCTCGCTATGTCCGGGAGCAAGCGCCTGGCTGAGCTGCCCGCCGTGCCGACGGTAGGCGAGACCGTTGACGGCTATGAGGCGACAACGTGGTTCGGGGTGCTGGTTCCGCGCGGCACACCACGGACCATCGTCGATACCTTGAATCGGGAGATTGCGAGAGTGCTCGCCATGCCCGATGTGGCCGAGCGGCTCGCGGCTCTCGGTTTTCAGACCCAAACCAGCACCCCGGAGGCGTGTAAAAAATACATCGAGTCCGAAACGGTAAAATGGGCTCGGGTGATCAAGGAGGCGGGGATACAGACAGACTGAAGTGGCGTGTCTTTCAGCGGATTGAGCGTGGCTTTTTGCGTCCACGTCCCGGCGCGGCATACCGTTGATGACGTGCGGAACCGATAATTCACCCACGGTGGCCGAGTATGCAACGTTCATGATGCTCGCGTTGTGCACGCGCGAGCGCGGCCATGGATGCCGTGGTCCGGCAGGGCCGCTGGTCCGAGCGTTACGCCGCGTTCGCCGCGGGGAACCTCGCCGGAGCGGGAATCGACGTGTTCTCCCCGGAGCCGCCGCTTACTGACAACCCGCTCTTCACGCTGCAGAACGTGATCGTTGCGCCGCACATGGCCGCCAACTCGCGCGAATCGCTCGACCGCGCGGCGCTGACGGTCACGCGCAATTTATTGAGCGTGCTGGACGGCGCGCCGAGGCGCGAATACGTGGTCAACCGGGAAGCGCTCGGCGGTCAGAAACCGTGAGCGGTGACCGGCGAAGACTGACCTGACGCCGCGGTGCGCCGCTAGTGCGTCCGGACGTACTTCACGATCCGCCTGCCACCGCTCCCCTCGCCAGACACGGGCTGAACGAAGTAGACGCTCCCTTCCGAGTCACACGCCACCCCGTGGCACTTATGGGATTTCTCTGAGCCCCAGCGCGCCAGCAGTTCGCCGTCCAGGGTCAACACGCTGAACATGCCGCCGTTGTGCTCGGGCACGTACACCGTGTCGTCGCTATCCACCCAGAATGTCGCCGCGCCTACGAGCTTCGACGGCCACTGCGCGATGAACTCGCCGGTCCGGGCGAACACCTGCACGCGGTCGTTCTGGCGGTCCGCCACCAGCACGCGGCCCCTCCTGTCGAGCCAGACACCGTGCGGCAGCATGAACTGCCCGGGGCCGGTGCCCGGCGCGCCCCACGAGTACAGATGCTTTCCTTCCGGGGAAAACCGGTGCACCTGGCAGTTCGCGTAGCCGTCGGTGATGAAGATGTTACCAGCCTCGTCTACCGCGACACCCGTGGGCATGTTGAAGGGGCCCCCGGGGTGCGTCACCAGCTTGTAGTTGCTGCTGTCGAAGGTGGTGTTGTCGGCCCCTGTGTCCGAGCGGTAGCCCTTGGTGCCGATGGTCATCAGCAACTCGCCCTTCGTGGTGAACTTGAAGACCTGGCACCGGTCCCGGTCGACGATCCATATGTTGTCATGGGGGTCGGCGAAGATGCAGTGGGGGAAGGCGAACATGTCTTCGCCCCACGCGTAAAGGTATTTGCCGTTCTTGTCGAAGACGATGACGGGGTGCTCGCCCCGGTTGAAACCGTATACCCGATCCTGGGAGTCCACGGTCAATGCGGCCATCGGGGCGCTCCAGCCCGGCGGGAGCTTTGCCCAATCTATATTGGCCTCGAATGTGTATGCGCCACTGCCGACAGTCGTTGCCATAATGCGCCTCCCTGCGTTGCGAAACTGGAAAATTATACAGTTATACAGCCAAGCGTCGGTCCTGGTCCCTCGAAGGAACAGCTCGATCCGCGCTGTCACGTCCGCGGTACTGCGCGACGGTTCGCTCGTCGCCTCTTGCCGGAAGCGTCGCCGCCGCGATGCGCGGTGATGCACCTGCGGGCACGCGCGCCGCCGACATTCGAGGAAGATCGCGGGTCCCGGGCAATTCTCCTGGCCGGATCAACCGCGCCCGTCCACTGCCGGTCATCACTCAGCATGGATGCCGGTGGCCTGGATTACCTTGCGCCACTTGACCAGCTCGGAGTGAAGGTATTGGATGAAATCCTGCCGCGAACTGGCCACGACGACAAAGCCCTGCGCGGCGAGTTTTTGCGTCGACTCGGGATCCTTGAGGAAACGGGCGATCTCCGCATTGAGCTTGAGGACGATCTGCTGCGGCGTGCCCGCAGGCGCCATGAGTCCGTACCACGTTTCCGCGCTGAACCCCGGGACCGTCTCCGATACCGCGGGTATATCCGGAAGATTGGGAGACCGCTCGGCAGTGCTCACCGCAATGGCTTTCAACTTGCCGGTCCTGATATGAGGAAGGGCGGGCGGCGCAGCGGCGAACAAGGCGTCCACCCTGCCGGCGATCACGTCGAGGATCGCCGGAGGCGTGCCCTTGTAGGGAACGTGGACAATATTGATGCCTGTCATGCTTTTCAGCAGCTCTCCGGCGAGATGCGACGAACCGCCGATGCCGGAGGACGCGTAGCTCAATTGCCCCGGTTTCGCCTTCGCCCACGCGATGAAATCCTTGACGGTTGCGACGTCGAGCGATGGCCGTACCACCAGTATGTTCGGTATCGTCGCCACGCGCATGATCGGGCTGAGGTCTTTGTCGACATCGTAAGGCAACTTGCTATACAGGCTCGGATTGATGGCGAGCGGTGAGACCCACGCCAGCAACAGCGTATAGCCGTCCGGGGAAGCTTTGGCCGCGATGCTGGTACCGATGATGCCCGTGGCCCCGGGACGCGTGTCCACCACGACCTGCTGATGCCATTGCTCGGTGAGCCCCTGTCCGATGAAGCGCGCCAGCATATCCATTCCACCGCCCGCCGGGCTGGGGACGATCAGCCTTATCGGCCTGGCCGGATAAGGCTGGTCCTGCGCTGCATTCGTTGCGACCGGGAAGATCAGACTGCCCGCGAACAGCCATACTTTGAGATTCATCGGTCCTCCTGAGGGCCCACAACATAATGAAACGCGTGTGCGTTGCCAGCGAAAATTGTCGATGTATTGTGGAATATGCCACATCGGTGACGCTTGCCCGGTTTCACGCCGTTGCCGTTGTGATACGTTGCACAATATGGTTCGACGGCGGAATTCGTGGGTGATTATGGCTTAGCTGCGGTTTTTCTGCTCGTTAAGGAAACGGTATAGTTTTCGGCAAGTGGCGTCG
>Ga0156176_1058_pt1 | contig 78716 bp, 71 predicted proteins | sample RifCSPlowO2_12_FD_107829 | JGI IMG/M metagenome (GOLD analysis project Ga0156176, IMG submission 107829) | Betaproteobacteria bacterium RIFCSPLOWO2_12_FULL_62_58
CCGGGTCATCCCGCACGAGCTGCTGGACAAGAACATCCCCGAGTACCTGCGCCACCGCATCGCCATGCAGGACCAGAACCTGCTCGGCGTGCGCACGGCTCTCGGCGACCAGGTGATGGCGATGGTGCCGGAGATGGAGCGCGACGTCACGGGGCTGCCGATGATCGAGAAGCTGGCCGCCGGCATGTTCGCCTAGGAGTTTGTCGGACTTGGTCTCGACAAACTCCTAATGCAAAACCGGCGCCAGAGAAACGCAAGAAAAGGATCACAAATATGCGAATTCACTCTTGCTTTTCTTCACATTCGAACGATTCGTGTAGTTTTACTTCCGAATTGTCAGCCGGTTTTGCTTTTAGCAGCCTGTACGGACTGTTAAGTCCAACAGGCCGCTAGCGGAGGCTCGCCATGGCAGAGATCACGATGCCGATGGGCCGGCACCTCAGTGAGCACCCCGCGCTGAAGTACCTCTTCTTCGGCGGCAAGGGCGGCGTGGGCAAGACCGTCTTCGCCGCCGCCGTCGCCATCGGGCTCGCGCGGCAGGGACGCCGCACGCTGCTCGCGTCGACGAATCCCGTCCACAGCCTGACGAGCCTGCTCGGCCAGGACGTGCTCGGCAAGCACGTCCCAATCGAGGGCGTGTCGAACCTCTGGGCCTACGAGATCGAGACCAAGGAGACCATCGAGCGCAGCAAGGTGCAGATCCGGGAGAAGATCCGGTGGTTCCTCAAGTTCGCCGATATCACCACCAAGGCCGACGACTTCGTCGAATCGGCGACGATGAACCCCGCGTTCGAGGAGTCGGCGATGTTCGAGAACATGATCGATCTCATGTTCAAGAACGAGTACGACGTCTACGTGTTCGACACCGCGCCCACCGCCAACGCGCGGCGCCTGCTCGGCATGTCGAAGGTCTACGCGCTGTGGGTCAACAAGATGATGAAGAGCCGCGAGGAGGCGCGCACGCTCCGGGAGATGCTCTCCTTCACGAAGAAGAAGGAGGCGGACCCGCTGATGGAGTACCTCGTCTCGTTCCGCGACCGGATGGAGCATGCGCGCGTGCTCCTCACGGACCCCGCGCTCACGGCGTTCTACTTCGTGACGCTGGCCGAGGCGCTGCCCATCGCGGTAGTCATGCGCTTCATCCAGTGGTTCAAGGACTTCGGCATCCCGGTGGGCGGCGTGCTCGTCAATATGGTCATCGACCGTGCATCGGTCGGTCCGGATGCCGCCGAGTTCGTGAAGAACCGCGTGGCGATGCAGCAGGAGCACATGCAGACGATCTGGCGGGAGTTTGACGGAGCCGTCCGCGCCGTGGTGCCGCTCTTCGAGACCGAGGTCCGCGGCGTGCCGATGCTCCAGCGCCTGTGCGACGCCATCTACGCGGCCGACGGCGTGAAGCCCGTGCCCGGTCACGGCGCCGGCCGGCCGCAGGAAGTCGCAGCGCGAACGTGATCACTGCGGGCGCAGCGACGAGCCGGCACGCTTGGCCCCCGATTGCCTAGCGCCGCGGCGCGGACCGCGTCGCCACCAACCTCGACGACTACCACCGTGTGCGCGCCGGCTTCACGTGGGCCACCGCGCGCGCGGCGCGATCATCTCGCGCTCCGCTGGCTCGGCCGAGCGGTGAGTGAAGAACGAGTTTTTCAACCAATCAGGCCGGAAGCCGTTGTTATGCTGGCTGGTCGGAGTGTCGAGCACACACAAGGCGGGCAGCTCAACAGCTCAACGACAAACATGGTGCCTCCATTTCGTTACCGACGGATTGGAGCGGGAGGATGAGTCAGAAACGCGAATTGCACTCCCGGTCACCGCCGCCCGCGCGACGGCAGTGCGCGGCAACCGCCCACCGCCTTCACCATGGAAACCGTGGCTGTCGAATATGCGCAATGCCCGTCCACGTGCCGGTCAGCGCGCACCGGCGTCGGCCGGATTCAGTGCCGGCGCCGGATTACGTCAGGCGATCTTGATCGTATGCCGCTTGGATTTCTCGACCTTTGGCAGAGTCAGTTCGAGCATGCCGTCTTTCAACTGCGCGCTCGCCTTCGATGCATCTACCGCGCACGGCAGCGTGACGGTGCGGCTGAATTCGCCGCTGCCGATTTCGCAGCGGTAATATTCAGCTTTCTCCTCTTTTGCCTCGCGGATGACCTTGCCCTTGATGGTGGCCGATGTGTCGTTCACCGAGACTTCGAGATCTTTCTTATCGACGCCCGGGACCTCGGCGCGTATGATGACATTCTCCTCGCCATCGAATACGTCCACGCGCGGCATCCTCATTTCGAACGGTTCGGCGAACTCGCTCAGAAGCGGCGACTCCCACCCCAACGGGCGCAGCCATCCGCGCGGGAAAATCCGCTCGAACAACCGGTCCACCTCATCGAATGGGCTTAACATCCTTCTTGGTGCGGCCTTCTCTATCTCCGTGCCTTTCCTTACCGTTACGTCCTGTCTGGTTTCGGTTGCCATTTCAGTTCTCCTTCCGGTTGATGCGTCAGTGTCACTGACCAATGTAGAATTGTGCGCACGCGCGGAAATCCCCGTATTGATGTAAATCAAGCTGGCGCGACGCTGGCGTGTAGATTCGGCGACCCGCGAAGAAAGTGCCGGCACAGCAAGCAGTTGCTGCTGTATCTCACGTTCCGCCATTTCGACGGGGCGGCGTTCATCATGGCGGGGCTGCCGTTCGCGCTGGTGGGCAGCTCCTGGTACGTGTACCTGCCCGGACACAACCGTCGGTGGCGAGTGCGGTGGGCTTCGTCGCACTGGACGGCCTCGCCGCCGAGTTCGGGGTGGTGATGCTACTTTTTTTGGGCGACGTAGAATGAGCGCCAACGGGATGCTTCTACGTGAACGCTTCAGTCATTGACGTCCGGGAAAATCAAGCGATCGCCGATAAGTTGCGCGAGGCGGCTGCTCTGCTCGAAGCCCAGGGCGCGAACCCGTTTCGAGCCGGCGCCTATCGAAAAGCGGCGGATACAATCGCCCGCCTGACGCGGCCGGTTCGCGAGACGTTCGACGCCGAGGGTGCCACGGGACTCGATGCACTGCCTCACATCGGCAAGGGCATCGCCACAGCAATCGCCGAAATCCTCATTACCGGTCGCTGGAACCAGCTCGAACGGTTGCGTGGGACGCTGGACCCGGTGAAGCTATTTCAGAGCGTGCCAGGCATCGGGCCACAGCTCGCCCAGCGCATACATGAAGCATTGCACGTCGACACACTGGAGGCGCTCGAAGCAGCAGCGCACGATGGGCGCCTCGAAAGCGTGCCGGGTGTGGGAGGACGGCGCGCGGCGGCATGGCGCGCGACGCTTGCCAATATGCTCAAGCGGGTACGTCCGAGAGATCAAGCTCCGCTGCCGGCGGTGGCAAGCCAACCCTCGGTCGCAACGTTACTCGAGGTGGACCGCGAGTATCGCCGGAAAGCTGAGGCCGGCAGCCTGCCGACCATCGCACCCAAGCGCTTCAATCCCGAAGGCAAGGCATGGCTTCCAGTGCTGCACACGCGCCGCGGCACGTGGCATTTCACAGCCCTATATTCCAACACCGCCACCGCGCATAAGCTCAAACGTACGCGCGATTGGATCGTCGTGTACTTTTACGATGACGACCACGTCGAGGGACAGCATACGGTTGTCAGTGAGACACGCGGCCCACTGGTCGGGCGACGCGTGGTGCGCGGACGCGAGGCAGAATGCCGGGAGCTTTACGCGCAGGAAGGAACGCGCCGCGACGCGCCGGCGTAGAAGCACCCGCCCTCGGTGCCCATTATCGATCCGGCTCGGCCACGAGCTCAGTGCCCGGACCGAAGCAGCGCCACGACGCACGGCAGGCGCGCCCTTCGGTCAGATAGCGAGCGCAGCGACCAACTCGAGAACAGAAACCGTGTCAGGATTAAGTTGCCACTTCACCAATTGTTCAGAACCATCCCGGCAGACTGAACAATATTCGAATTCCCGTACTTACCAAGGAACGGTGATCACGAAGTGACCGGGCCGGTTCACCCGCTTTACCTTTACCAATGACGCACGTACGACTCGGCCAGTTCAAGATAGTCATTTGCGCGCCGGCACCACTTGTCCGTGTCCCGCACCTCATGATCCGCGATGTGCCAGATGGCGATCCTGGCGCGCAGGCAGGCGCGGAACGCCTTGTAGAACCAGATCAGCTTGTCGGGGACAGTATCGCCCGTGGCTTCCAGATACTGACGCAAAACCTGATCACCGACAGGGGCGCCACCCAGGCGTTCGCACTCCATGGCCAGGTATGCGAATTCGTCGACAGGATCGAGCAGGCGGAATTCGCGCTTGAACTCCAGGCAATCGATGATCTTGGGCTCGGCGGTCAGGCAAATGTGTTCGGGCCTGAGGTCGCCGTGTGCGTCGACGATTTTTCCATCGCGGGCTCGTCGTTCAAGCAGATCGGCGTTCGCGCTCAGAAAGCGCCGCTGCGCCTGGGTGAGACGGTCGATCTGCGGCGTGGACAATTCGTAATCCGGTTTGCTTAGCTCCGCGTGGTTAGCGCGAATCTCACTCTCAAAACGCCCTCGGTATTCGGCTTCGCTCACAGCGACCGGAGCCGAGCGCTGATAGAACTCGCTAAGCAGATGGCTGAGCCTCCGCACGTCTTCGGCGCCGACCGTTCTGCCGCGTATCGCCGCATCCAGCATGCGGTGCGCGGGCAAGCGGCGCATCTTGACCAGCCAATCCACGATGCTTCCATCTCCACCCAGCTGGAGATTCCGATCAGCGCTCATGATGAGCGGCACGACGCCGTAATAAACATCACCGGCTAACCGCCGGTTTAGCTGCACCTCGCGTTCACAGTTCTGGCGCCGGGCCTCAATGGTGCTGAAGTCCAGGAACTCGTAGCGCACCGGTTTTTTCAATTTATAGACCAGTTCATCGGTCAAGAAGACCCATGACATGTGGGTCTCAATGACCTCAATTCCCGCGGGTCTGGCCGGATAGGCGCCGGGGCTTCGGAGAAACGCTACCTTCTCGTCGATAGACGCGTCGAGGCGGGATATGGATGTGTTCGGCATGGTGGATCTATCGAGCTTTACGTGACTTCGTTAGGTCGCTCGATCCCTCACCCCCAACCCCTCTCCCGAGGGGCGAGGGGAGCGTCGAGCGAGTCCGGATTTGTCATCCGGTTTCGAAATGATCGATACTTTGCGGCGGGACGCTCCGATCCGTCAACGACGTTCGCTGAAACGGTGGTCTCGTTTACTCGCGTCGGTCAACCTGGTTCTATGCCACTCATCTCCGCGTCGGGTTCCCCGCAATGGCGCAGTATTGCGGCTCGCGCGCCGTCGCGCAGATTGATCGCTGCGGCAAAGATATCCGGTATATCCAGCGGCGGCAGAATGGGGTCGGCAATGGTGACCAACAACGCGCCACGGCGCGGGAACCATTGGCCGGCGCGAAGCAGCGAGCGGCTGCCGCGGATGGCCACCGGAACGACAGGCACGCGGGCCCGCGCGGCAGCCGCAAACGCGCCGAGGTGGAAGGGCAGGAGTCCCGGAATCCGCGTGAAGGTGCCTTCGGGAAAGAAGACGAGCGGGCGTCCTTTCGCCGCCGCGCCGGCCATGCGCGTCGCGTCTTCGGCGCTCTGCTGCGTGGCAAACCGCTCCACGAATTCCGCACCCAGGCGCCGCAGGTAAACGCCGGCAACCCACTGTTCCCGGAGCTCCCGCTTCGCAACAAAACTGTAAGGCGCAGGCAGGGCGGCGACCAGGATCATGCCATCCAGGTAGCTCGCATGATTTGCGACGAGGACGCTGGAGGTGTCCCGCGGCAGGTTTTCCAGACCGCGCACCACGAGCGGCGTTCCGGAGAGCTTGAGGAACAGTCGTGCGGCAGCGTGTCCGATGGCCCAAGCCCACGCCGGGCGGGGCGTTGCGGCGGTCAGCAGCCAGGTGAGCGGCGCGACCAGCCAGAACACGGTCCAGACGTAGACGGCGTACAGAATCCCCGCGCCGACTATCCCCCAGCGACGAGCTTGCGGCAGCGCCGCGCGCACGATAAGCCGCGCCACCTGCCACCACGCCGCGCGTGGGCTGGCGCCGGCCAGCCCTGCTTCGTAAAGCTCACGGCTGGAGGAGCGGCGGATCTTGCCGCTCGAGGTCTTGAGTACAGTGTGCGGCGATGCCAACACGACCTCGTCCGGCGGCTCGCCGAGCACATCCAGCACCACATTGGAGACGGCGCCGCGCAGCGCTTCCCGAGCCGCCACATTAATTTCGCGCGTCTCCGCCAGCACCACCAGACGCTCGGTGCCGGACTGTGGGTCCGGGCTGCCGAAGACCGCGACACACCCCTTGCGCACACCGGGCAGTTGCCCCACCGCTTCTTCCAGCTCGTGGGGATAAATGTTGCGCCCGCCGCGAATAATGATGTCCTTGACCCGGCCGGTGACGTAGATGTCGCCCTCCGCCATGTAGGCCCGATCGCCGGTGTCCAGCCACTCGCCGTGGAACAGGCGCCGGGTCTGCTCTGGATTGCGGTAATAACCGCTGGTGGCGGAAGGCCCCTTGAATTCCAGCTTCCCTTCGACACGCTCGCCCACTTCCAGTCCCGTTTCGTCCACGATGCGCACCTGATGTCCCGAGAGGGGCCGTCCGCATGCCACGAAGCGCAGCGGATTCGCATCGTCCGGCGCGGCGGACAAGGCTTTGCGCTGGAGCTCGAACGGCTCGCGGCGGATACGGTCGATCACCGCGCCGCGACCCACCGGCGGAAACAACAAACCCACTGAAGACTCGGCCAATCCGTAGACCGGCGTAACCGCTTCGGGCCGCAAGCCGTACCGGGCAAAGTGCTCCCGAAAGCGAACGATGGTGTCCGGGCTCACTGCCTCGGCTCCGTTGAATGCAATCCGCCACGAACTCAAGTCAAGCCCCGCGAGCTGGGCGTCGTCGATGCGTCTCAGGCAAAGCTCGTAGGCGAAATTGGGTCCCGCCGAAAGGGTGCCGCGGTAGCGGTGAATTGCCCACAGCCATCGCTCCGGCCGGGCGAGGAAAGCGAGCGGCGACATGACGACCAGGGGCAGGCCGACGTACATGCTGCCCAGCCATGCACCGATCAAACCCATGTCATGGTACAGCGGCAGCCAGCTTACGAACACGTCTTGCGAGCTCACCTGCACGGCACGCGCCATCGCGCGGATGTTGGCGAGCAAATTGGCATGGGTGAGGACAACGCCTTTGGGATTGCCGGTGCTGCCGGAGGTGTATTGTATGAAAGCGACATCCTCGGCTTCAGCCTGGACGGGTGCGGGTTCACCACGCTTCTTCATCAGCTCCGCGCCCGTCACCACCCGGCGCAGTCCGGGAACATGGGCTTCCAGCAGACGCGCCACCCCCATGGCTTCGGGAACCGTGACCAGGATCGCTGCTTGCGCGTTGGCGAGTATGCCGCCGTGGCGGCGCACGTGCTCCTCGATCTGCGACAGCCGCACCGGCGGATAGATCGGCACCGGGATGCCGCCGGCGAGGAGAATGCCGAGATAGACGTAGAAATACTCCGGGGAGGTGGGCAGCATGATCGCCACTGTCTGCCTCGCCTCCAGGCCCTCGCTCTGGAGTCCGGCGGCCACCGCCAACGCACCCGCCTTCAGCCTGGCGTAGCTGATCTGCTCTTCGCCTCCATCCGCCAAGTAGACGATCTGCACGCGGTCCGCGTGCTCGCGCACGTGCCAGTCGAGCACTTCGAGCAAGGTGGCGGCATCCGTTGGCTCCGCTTCTGCGCCCTTCGACGGACGCATGGGCGCAGCGCGCGTTGTGGCCGGCGGCAGGGCTCCAGCCCGCGTGCTCGCCGAGCGCAGCGCAGTCAGCAAGTCGCGAGGCGTCTCCGCGAGTTGCAGCGTGTTTTCCGGCAACGTGACGCCGAAGCCCCGCTCGATCCTGAGCAGGAGTTCGACACGCGCGAGACTGTCCAGCCCGAGATCGCGGTCGAGCGTCGCATCCAGGCTGATCACGGCGGGCGCCTGCGCGCCGGAACGTACTTCGATAACGACCGCGCGCACGATATCAAGCAGGACGTCGACGCGAGACGTTGGATCAAGGGCCCGTTTGGGCGCGTCCGTCACCTCATTCATGGCGCAGCCAACCCCGAAAATCAGCTCTTGCCGCTGCCCCGCGCCACACCGGCCATGCCGAGCTCTTCGAAGAAGCGCGCAAAGCGCACGGCGGTTGGCATTGTTTCGACTTCTTCGTGGCGGCGCGGACGGGCAGCAAGCCGCTAGCAGCCTGTCGGACTTAACAGCCCGTACACGCTGCTAACAGCAAAACCGGCTGGCAATTCATAATAAACCCAGCCGAAGCGGTCGAATTTGAGGAAAAGCGCGGGTGAATTCGCATATCGGTCATCCTCTTCTGCAATTCTCCTGGGGCCGGTTTTGCATTAGGAGTTTGTCGGGGCTGAGTCCGACAAACTCCTAGGCGGCCCCTCGCACCTTGAAGTGGCCGTCCAATTGCGCAAGCTTCTGCACGACGCCGGTGTATTCGAGCTCGGACATCGGCAGCATGGCCGCGCCGAAAAAACCCTGGCGGCGCATCTCGATTGCCTTGACGGCGACGCGGTCTCGCACCGCGTTCCAGAACGGATGGGCGAAGCAGTCCTGCGGTTCGCTGAGAACGCCGTTATGCTCCGAAAACGCCGCGCAGCTCACGAGAGGCGGGCCGTCGAAGTAGCTGGTGCCCGTATTGAGCGCCACCGGCATGAGCGGCATGTTGTGCGAGCCGCGCATGCCGCCGGCGACGAAATGTCCCACCGCATACGGCGCCAGAACCTCGCCGGTGGCCGGGAAGTGCATTTGCACGCGCACCAGCATCACCGGGTCGTCCTTCCCCGTGTACTTGCCGGCGATATTGTGCAGCCGCGAAGTGGCCACCGCCACCGCCTGCTGGCCGCTCGCGCGCGACCACACCGACTCCACCACGTAGCGTTCGGCATCCCGCAACAGCGCCGCGATGTCGTACATCTGCTCGGGCGCGTCGAGCTCGATGATCCGGTCCCCTTCGGTGTGATTGACATCCATGATGACGAAGCGGAAGCCGCGCGACATGTCGGGTGAGAGGATGAGCCCCGGCGTGTTCATCACATCGGCGAAGGCGAGGTAGAGCGGGAGGTTGTAGGCACCCGGGTCGGTCTTGTCCGCGGCGAACAGAAGAAACGGTTCGCTCGGACGGTCCTCGATCTCCATCTCGGCCACCGCCGGACCCATGCCTTTGACGTTGCCGGAGAACGCGTCCTTGAGCAGATCCTGGCCGGCGCCGTAAAGCCCCTGTTCCTTGGCAACGCGCGTGCCGGCGATGAACGCATCCCATGCCAGGCGGTGAACCTGCTCGTCGCTCACGCCGCGGGTGTGCGTCATGAGAATCGCAATATCGTCCCCGGTGTGGCCGATGTAGCTGTCGATCAGCAGTCCGGCGCCGTGTTCGTGGATGTGGGTGCGAACGGCCTCCAGCAAGCGACGCGACGGCGCGATGTGGCCGCCGATGGAACCGATGTCGGCCTTGATGACACTCAGGGTAAGCTTCATGTGCTATCTCCTCGTTCCGGGGTCGGCGTTTGAAGGGTCTTCAATGATTACTCCACATCCGGCGCGGCACCTTGACCAGGATCAAACTCTTGGTTGCCCGCATACTGCTTAGCGCTCGCTACTCGTCGAGTTCATGATCCAAGTTGCCGGCGGGCATCCGTCCGCCTCCCGCGTCGGGCTCAAGCCAAAATAAACATAACCCAAAACTGCGCATCAGCTCTTGATTTAACGCAAACCGGCTGCGGCTGGAGCGCGCATACTTAAAAAATGAGGCGGCCGGCCCAAGGTGCTCTGTTTGCAAAGCAGGCCCACCGCATGATGGCCGGATTGAGTTAAATACAAGATGTACTATTTCCTACCTCGCGCCCTGCCTGAAGGCCTGGAAGCGCTGACGGAACTGGCGCTGGATTTGCGCTGGACCTGGAGCCACGCCAGCGATGCGCTGTGGCGGAAGCTCAATCCGGAGCTTTGGGAGCGCACTCGCAGTCCATGGGCTATTCTGCAGAACACCTCGCAACAGAGCCTTGAGGCGCTGGCCGGGAATCCAGTTTTCCAGGAGGAGCTGAAGCGCGTTTTCGAGGAGCGGCAACGCTACCTGAGCGAGCCGGGTTGGTGCGCGCAGGCCTATCGGGATCTCGGCATCAAGACGGTCGCGTATTTCAGCATGGAGTTCGGTTTGAGCGAGGCGTTTCCTCTTTACGCCGGCGGTCTGGGCATCCTGGCCGGGGACTATCTCAAGACGGCGAGCGACCTCGGCGTACCGGTGGTCGGCGTGGGATTGCTCTACCAGGAGGGTTACTTTCGCCAAATGCTCGACGCCAGCGGCAGGCAACGGGAAGCTTACCCCTATAACGATCCGACCAGTCTGCCGAATCAGCCTGTGATCGGTCCCGCAGGTGCATGGCTGCGGATTGCGTTGGAGCTGCCCGGCCGCACGCTTTATCTTCGGGTATGGCAGGCGAATGTCGGCCGCGTTCGCCTCTACCTCCTGGATAGCAATGACCTGTTAAATGGCCCGGGCGACCGCGGCATCACCGCCAAGTTGTACGGCGGCGGGGCTGAGATGCGACTGATGCAGGAGATTGTTTTGGGCATTGGCGGCTGGGCGATGCTCGACAAACTGGGCATCGAGGCCGATGTCTGCCACCTGAACGAGGGACACGCGGCGCTCGCCGTGGTGGAGCGTGCCCGGCAGTTCATGAAAAGAACGGGCGTATCATTTTGGGAAGCGTGGTGGGCAACTCGCGCCGGCAACGTGTTCACCACCCATACCCCGGTGGCGGCGGGCTTTGACGTGTTCTCGCCCGATGCGATCCAGCAGTATTTCCGCAACTATGTCGCGGAACTCGATACCCCTTTGCGGGATTTTCTGGCGCTCGGCCGCAAAAACCACCTGGATGACGAGGAACCCTTCAACATGGCCTATCTGGCGCTGCGCGGTTGCGCGATGGCCAACGGGGTCAGCCGATTGCATGGGGAAGTGAGCCGTCATCTTTTCCACGAACTGTACTCCGGCTGGCCGGAATGGGAAGTGCCGATCAGCTGCGTCACCAACGGCATCCACGTCCCTTCCTGGGATTCGCCGTGGGCGGACCGGTTGTGGACCAGCGCCTGCGGCAAGGACCGCTGGCTCGGCACGGTGGAAAACCTCACTGAAGCCATCCGGGCAATTGACGATGAGACGCTGTGGAGATTTGCCGCAGAGGAGCGCCGCGACCTCGTTCACTATGCGCGCGAGCACCTGGCATGGCAGCTCGGACAGCGCGGGGAATCCCCGGAACGGGTGAGAGAAGCCGCTCAGGTCCTCGATCCGAATATCCTGACCTTGGGTTTCGCGCGGCGTTTTGCCGAGTACAAACGTCCCAATCTCCTGTTGCACGACCCGCAACGCCTGGCGCGTCTGCTGTTGAATCCCGGGTATCCCGTGCAGATCATCATCGCCGGTAAGGCGCACCCCGAGGATGAAGAAGGCAAGCGGTTGGTTCAAGCATGGTTCAATTTCGTCAATCGGCCCGAAGTGCGCGCCCGCGCGGTATTCCTGGAAGACTATGACATAGCGCTCGCGCAGCAGTTGGTGCAGGGCGTAGACCTCTGGATCAACACGCCCCGCCGGCCATGGGAGGCCTGCGGCACCAGCGGCATGAAAATACTGGTGAATGGCGGCCTCAACCTGTCTACACTCGATGGCTGGTGGGCCGAGGCCTACAGCCCGGAGGTCGGGTGGGCGATCGACGCGGCGGAACAGCCGGGTCTTGACCGGGACGCAGCGGACGCCGGCGAGCTCTATCGTCTGCTCGAACAGGAGGCGGTTCCGATGTTCTACGACCGCGACGCCCGGGGAATTCCACGGGCCTGGGTCAAACGCATGCGCGCCAGCAAGTCAAAACTGGCACCCTCGTTCAGCAGCAACCGCATGCTGCAGGAGTACTTGGATAAGTTCTACCGGCCGGCCGCGGCGGCGTTCCAACGTCGCAGCGACGGCCAAGGAAAGCTGGCAAAAGAGCTTCGTGCGTGGCAGACGAGACTCGCCGCGAGCTGGCACGAAATTCACTTCGGCAGATCGCAGGTGGAGCGGCAAGGCGATCGATGGCGCTTTGATGTTCCGGTATATCTGGGGGAAATTTCGCCGGAATGGGTAAAGGTGGAACTTTATGCCGACCCTGAGCCGGGGCGAGAACCGATACGGCAATCGATGGCGCGCGGCGGCCCTATTCCCGGGGCAATAAACGGGTATGTCTATGGGGCGAGCGTGCCCGCTTCGCGCCCGGAGTGGCATTTTACGGCCCGCGTCACGGCGTATCATCCGGAGGCATTCACGCCAATCGAATCGGCGCTGATATTGTGGCAGCGGTAAGCCTCACGAGCTCGCGCTCGCCGCGCGCGCGGGCTGCTGGTGCTGCAACACTTTCAGGTCTTCTTCGGTCAGCGTTTCCTTCTGCAACAGCAGCTGCGCGCCCTGTTCGAGCGCGGCGCGCTTTTCAGTGACGATCGCCGTCGCCTTGTCGAAGGCGTGCTTGACGATGTCGCGCACGGCACAGTCGATCTCGCGTGCGGTTTCCTCGCTGAATTCGCGTTGGCGCAGTGCCGCGCCCGGGATGTCGAGAAAGGAAGGCCGGTCCGCCTCATAGGCGACGTGGCCGAGCTTTTCCACCATGCCGAAGCGGGTGACCATGCTGCGCGCGATATCGGTGACCTTGACCAGATCGTCAGCGGCGCCGGTCGAAAAGTATCCGAACACGGCCTGTTCCGAGGCGCGTCCGCCCAGCAGCATCGTCAACTTGTTTTCGAGTTCGGCGGGCGTCATCAGGAAGCGGTCTTCGGTCGGACGCTGGATGGTGTAACCGAGCGCGCCGACGCCGCGCGGAATGATCGAAATTTTGTGCACCGGATCCATGCCCGGCAGCGACATCGCGACCAGGGCATGCCCCATCTCGTGGTAGGCCACGATCTTGCGCTCGGTTGGATTGAGGATGCGGCTTTTCTTTTCCAGTCCCGCGATAATGCGCTCGATCGCGCCGGTGAAATCTTCCGGGGCCACCGCCTCCGCACCGCGGCGTGTGGCAAGCAGCGCCGCCTCATTGACCAGGTTGGCGAGATCGGCGCCGCTGAATCCCGGCGTGAGCGCCGCGATTTGCTCGGCATCGACATCCTCGCGCAACCGCACCTTCTTGAGGTGCACCCGCAAGATCTGCACGCGGCCTTTCTTGTCCGGGCGATCGACCAATACCTGGCGGTCGAAGCGCCCCGCGCGCAGCAGGGCCGGGTCGAGGATCTCGGGCCGGTTCGTCGCCGCGAGCAGCACCACGCCCGACGTTGGATCGAAGCCGTCCATCTCGGACAGCAGCTGATTCAGCGTCTGCTCCTTTTCATCGTGACCGCCGAGTCCGTAGGCGCCGCGCGCCCGCCCCAGCGCATCCAGCTCGTCGATGAAGATGATGCAGGGGGCCTTGGCGCGCGCCTGTTCGAACAGATCGCGCACGCGCGCCGCGCCGACGCCGACAAACATCTCGACGAACTCCGAGCCGTTGATCGACAGGAACGGTACAGCGGCTTCGCCGGCCACCGCGCGCGCGAGCAGTGTCTTGCCGGTGCCGGGCGGACCGACCAGCAGCACGCCCTTGGGCACGCGCCCGCCGAGCCGGCTGTAACGCTTCGGGTCTTTGAGAAAGCCGACGACTTCCATCAATTCTTCCTTGGCTTCGTCGACACCCGCTACGTCCTCAAAGGTGACCTTCGTATCGCTTTCGAGATAGACCTTGGCCTTGCTCTTCCCGATCGTGAGAAAGCCGCCGCCGAGCCCCTGTTTTTCGGCGAAGCGGCGCATGAGGTAGAGCCAGATCACGAAGAATGCCGCCGCCGGCACCACCCACGACAGGATGTCATGCAACAGAGTGCTCTTTACCACGCCGGCGAACTTGACGTTGTACTGTGCGAGATCCCTGGCGAGGTCGGGATCGACGCGCACCGCAACGAAGCGGGTGCGGCCGTCGGGCAGCGGCTGTCTGAACGTGCCCTCGACGCGATCGGGCAGGATGCTGATTTCCGCGATCTTGCCATCCTTGAGATAAGCCTGGAACTCGCTGTAGCCGATCGGCTGCACGGTACGCGCCTGGAGCCACAGGTTTTGTATCCACAGCATCGCGATGATGGTGACGATCAGATACCAGATGTTGAACTGTGTCTGTTTTTCCATGAGTCATCTCTCGCTATGAAAATGCGCGGCGCCGGCGCTGTAAAAACGTCCGGATGATTTCACTTTCTTCCGCGTGGCCACATTGTGTCGAGGTGCCGTCAGACCAGCATGCGGGCAAGGCGCTGCGCGTCCCGCGGCGCGTGCCCCGCATCGGTGTTGTCGAAGTAGATGTGCACATCGCGTCCCTGTGCCAGCCACAACCGGGTGCGTTCAGCCCAGCCGAGGAGTTCCCGCCGGGTGTAGGGCGAGCAGTAGGTAACGCGGTGCCCGTGCAGCCTCACGTACACGATATCGGTTGTCACCGTATCCCACAGGGGCCAGTCAGCGGAATCAGACTGGCAGGCGGCGAGGCGGTGACGGCGCAAACAAGCCGCGGTCGATTCGGCAAACCACGACGGATGCCTGAATTCCAAAGTATGCCGGGTCGCCCGCCAGGTATCGAGCAACCGTGCGAACCGCTCCAGGCGCGGCAGATCGCGCTTCAGGCCGGCCGGCAGCTGCCACAATATCGCGGCGAGCCGTCCGCCCAGCGCTGCACCAGCCTGCTGTTGCCGGACAAACGTTTCCAGAGGAACCTCCAGCTTCATGACATGGGTCAGATAGCGGTGGCCCTTGATCGCGAACCGGAAATCGGGCGGCGTTTGTTCCAGCCAGCCGGCAAAAGTGCTCGGCTTCAGCTGATGATAAAAAGTGGCATTCACCTCGACTGCGCGGAAATGCCGCGCATAATGCGCCAGCCACGCTCTGCGCGGGACACCCGCGTAAAAATCCGCCCGCCACGCATCGTAAGTCCAGCCGCTGGTGCCGACGTAAGCTTGTCCTTGCATCACCACACGCTCGGCTTTGGGCGTGCCTCCGTGTCATCCGCAACCCGGCTTCATTTTGCCGGAGCTGTTTGGGGCCGGGTTGATCTGCATCAATAGGAAGACGCGCGGGATGCGCAAGAACGGCAGGCCGATATCCGTGCCAGCGTTTCCACCAGGCGGTCTGCTTCGCGCCGACTTAACTCGCGACCGGTCCGCCGAACGCTGCTTCGAGCTCGGCGCGGAGTTCCGCCTCGCGCCCGGCGTAGCGCGGCGAGAAATGGAACGGAATGACGACGCGCGCGCCCGCCGCCCGTGCCATCGTGCCGGCCTGGCGCGCGGTGAGGTGCTTCTTCTCCTGTGCATGGCCGACATCGGCATCAAGGAACACCGACTCGATGAAAAGCAGGTCCGCGCCGCGGACGAGTTCCACAACGCGGCGCAGGTTGTCCTCGTGAAAGGCGACGTCGGTGACGTAGCAGATCTTCTGCCCCTGCACGAGCTGCAGCGCCTGCGCCTTCAGCTCGCCAAGCATCACCTCGCGCTCGTGAATCACCCCATGCTCCTTCCACCATGCAAGCACCGGCTCGTCGTCGGGCCGGCCCGCGAGCACCGCGCGCTTCATCTCCTTCAACCACGGCCCGGTCTGCAGGCCCATGGCGAGCAGACGGTTCTTCCATACGTTGATGTGCATTCCTTCTTCGATCGCGAAGCCGAGGCACGGCGTGCGGTGGTCGAGCGGCGTGGCACGCACGCGGAAGCCCTCCTCCTCGAGGAGCACGCCGCCGCTGACGGTCGAATCGGGCAGCGCTTCACGTTCGAACCGCAGCCTGGAGCGCTCTTAGCGGGGTGCGACGGCGATGCGCGTGAGCGCGCCCTGCGGCGAGGTCGTGAAGCGCACCGGCAGGAATTGCTCGATGAGCCACATCGCCGTTCTGGCGTGGCTGGTGAACTCGCGCGTGGTGAATGACGATTCCCCGCCGGCGAGCGCCAGATAGACGAGAATCTGGTCCGCTGCGTGCACATCGATCGTTGCATGAGCGGCGAGATCCGCGGCGAGTTCGCTGCCGACAGCCTCACCAAGCGTCTCCGCACGCACCCCACGCTCGGCGACACGGCCCGCGCCGACCACTGTGTGCTCGAATTGCGCCCACATCACTACCGCTCCACCTTGCCCGATGGCTTCCTCGTCCGCAACGATAGCAGTTTCGCACCGGACCGGCACGTCGCGGGGCCCGAGCCGCTTGAGCGCGGCGGCGCCCATCCGCTCGGCGATATGCATCGGCAGGTGGGCAATGTGCGCCAGACCGCCGATTTGCAGTGATTGTCCCACCGCCTCGAGACAAAGTGGCCGCAGCCGGCTCGGGTTGAGCGAGACCTCCACCACGCCGCCACCGCGCGGGTAGTAGCCCCGGCGCCGTGTGACAAGGCGCGCGTGGACACCCATGCGCGAGATGAGCGCCAGCACGACCTCGCGCAGGTAATCGAGCGGCGGCGCGCCGCGAATGTCAGTGCCGCCGGTGACGCGAATCCGGAAGCTTGCCCGCGCCGCAACCATGACCGGAAGCAGCGCTTGCAGCACCAATGTGACGCTGCCCGCCGTTCCTACGTCGAAGGCGAATTCGCCGCCGCGCAGGCTGCTCGGCGCGAACACGATCTCCTGGGAGCGCAACGCGAGCCCATCGACACGAGCGCCGCAAAGCACGGCGACAGCGTGAACCGCTGCGAGATGTTGCGGCGCGAGTCCGGGTTCATCGCGCTTGGCCCGGATGGCGCGGAACCGGAGAGGAGTACCGGTCAGCGCCGCAAGCGCAACGGCCGTGCGCAGCAGCTGTCCACCGCCTTCGCCATGGGAACCGTCGATATCCAGCATTCGGAATTCCCGGCCGAAGCGTCAGGGCCCAAGGGTATAAGCATGCGCGCCTGGCTTGAGCTGAGGCAACTTGCGCGCCGCGTCGAGCATTACGTGGGCGGCGAACGTCGCCACGTCAAACCGTGCTTCCAGGAGCAGGCTCTGGTGCGCGCCCGCACTGCCCGTGCCGTAGCGCCTGAGCAGGACGCCGGAACCCCCGGCCTCGACTGCGGCGAGGTCCGGGACGGGGAACACAAACGTCTCTTCGCCGGCGTAGAGCGGATCTGCGGTAATCGCCCGCTCGACATCGCGGATGCTCGTGCGCTCGTCGAGCTTTACGTAGACGTAGTGCTGTATCCGCCGGTCGACGGTGCGGCGCTCGCAGACGAGAGCCCCTGCCACGCCCGGAATGGATTCGACGGCGGAATGATGCAGGCTGACCCCGGGGTGAACTCCCGCTTCCGTGTGTCCGCACGGAATCAGCACCTCGAACAGCCGCCGCATGAGCTGCAGTACGCCCGGATCCCATCCTGCGCCGACGACGGCGGCAACGTGGTGATGCCGCGCCGCCACATCGAGCGCCACGTAGTGTGCCTCCAGCGCGCGGGCTTCCAGTATTGCGCATTCGACCACCGCTACGCGTTGTTGCAGGATCTCGCGCGCGACACCGAGCACCTGCTCTGCCGGCACGCAGATCAGTGCGGCATCGACGTTTTTTAGTTCGCGCAGGTGGCCGGCGACGGCTGTGTGTTCCAGCGGAGGCGACAGCGCAATCGGCTCGCCATGACGCACTACCCCGGCGAGATCGAGATCGTGGCAGTCGCGCAGAGCTGTCGCGCAGGCGCGGCCAAGCCGCCCGAACCCGACGACCGCGAGCCGCAGCCGCGTCATGCCTCCAGCCTCCCGCGGCATGCCGGAACGCCGTGCGTCGCCGCACGCCCGGCTTCCGGTGTGCTTCCATGTAATCTGCAACCCGGCTTCATTCTGCCGGAGCCGTTTGGCGCGGGCTTGATCTGCGTCAATATGAAGACGCGCGGAATGCGGATCATTGGAGCAATGTTGGGCGTGATTGCAGCGCCGGCAAGCGCTATCCGGCACGCCGGTCGCCGCGACGCCGCCAACATGCGATCCAAGCGACAACGAGGAAACGCCATGTCAACCTTTGTGATGGTTACCCGCGTCGACCCCGCCGCATTGCGTTCACCGCAATCACTCGAGGACCTCGAACGCCAGGTCTCCGAAAGCATCCGCGTGCAGTGCCCGAAAGTGAAATGGCTGGCAAGCTACGCCGTGCTGGGGCCTTATGACTACGTCGATATTTTCGATGCGCCCGACATCGAAACGGCGGCCAAGGTGTCGACCTTGGTACGAACCAACGGCCGCGCGCACTCCGAAATCTGGGTCGCGACCGAGTGGGCGAAATTCAAGCGCATGGTGCACGCCATGCCGAAGGGCCGAAAATAGCGGGAGTGCACCGCTGCGTGCGCCTTTTGACCGGAAAGCCATCCGGATGGCGCACTACTCGAAGCGTATGAGATTCTCCGCCACGGCATCCTTGCCGAAGCGTCGGATGAGCGCGTCGATCTCAGCGAGCAGCGTATCGTCCTCGTCAGGATCAATGGCGCCTTCGCCCACCAGTCGCGCCGTCAGGCCATTCACCATCGCCTGCCGCACGGCACCCAACGTCGGGTTCCTGGGAAGCCGGACGCCGGTCATCGCCGTCTCGATGATCCGCGACAGACCTTCGCTCGCTTTGGCGGCGACGAAATCGATGGCGAGCATCTCTTCGCCGTACTCCTCGATAAGGCTCTCGATTTCGGCCAGCGACGATGTCCGGTCCTGCGGGTGCATTCTCACCTCGGCTGCCCTGCTGCTCTCGTGCAGGGCAGCCCGCACGTCTTCCAATGTCGGCGGGTCGTCCCGGTCCGGGTCGTTGACCACCTTGGCGATGAACGCGGACAGTATCGCGCTGACGCGCGTGGCAACGTCGATGGGAGCTCTCACGGCTATGTCTCCTTTCAGTGGGGGTCTGCGTCCTAAGGCGTCTTCGCCTGGACGTTGCGGTTACGCGGCGGGCTGGCGCGCTGATCCGACGGTACGCCGGCCCGATCCGCCGTCACTTGGCAATGGGGTCTCTTGTTGGCGGCGTCGAAATGGTTGCGCCAGTGGAAGGGGCGAAGATTTTCGGGCGTGTCCGGTTCGCCGCTGGAGATATTCTGGATCTTCCATCCGAATTCGGAATCGTCGTGACCGAACTGGTTGCGCAGCATCCATGCTCCGCAGGCGTCCTGTCGCCAACTGGACGGATCGGCTTCGGGTATCACTCTACCGTGTTGCCACACACTATCGACCTGCTCTTGGGTTAGGTTCATGTTCTGAGTTCCCTGGTATGAACGGGCGCTGGTCGCCTCCTGGACGGGGCTCAAGCAAGATAAACATAATGCAAAATCACGCATCGGACCTTGATTTAACGCAAACCTGCGGCGCGCGGGCAGTGCCGTGCTCCTGATGACGCATGTCGAGCCGGTCGCGAAGATTGCCGACCGCGCGTCCTGCCTGTGCGGAGGACGCGTTACCTTTACGGGTGATCCGGCAGCAGCGGCCGAACATCACCGGTCGCGGCGCTGCGCAACCCGTGGCCTGTTTCCCAACGGCACTGATTGCCCGCCGGAGTAACATAATTCCCATGCACCGCTACGACGCCACCTATATCGCCGAACTCGCGACTCGCGTGTTTGCTGACCGCAAGGAGGCTGCCGCATGGCTCGATCGGGCGAGCGTTCAACTCGGTGGACGCTGCCCGCGTGAAGTCCTCGGCACCGAGGACGGGGCCCGCCGCATCGTGGAGCTGCTGACACAGATCGACGATGACGACAGGCTGCACGGCGGCGGCATCACCGGGCAGCGCTAAGCTGCGCGTCTGACGGCGAAAGCGTCTTGAGTGAACCCGGGGTCGGCCTCAGGCGCCGTCGCGCGCGGCTAAAAGCAAAACCGCCTGCGGATTGGGAATGAATCTGACGCTTGCGACCGCTCTTGTCTTCCAATGGGCGCGCGAGCAGGTTCAAAATGAGCTGTTCACTGCCTTTTTCTTCCATTTTCGTGCAGGCCGTTTTGCATTAGGAGTTTGTCCGACCCAAGTCCGACAAACCCCTAGGGCAGCCTGTTTGATCTGCATCAACATTCATACTCGGGATACTCGTATCCTTGTATCGGTAATCAGTCCAAACAGACTGGAACAGGCAAGGAGTTCTGACGTGACACACCTTATTCCCGAAACGCCTCCCGATTATGACAAGACCCGTATCATTGAGCGTCCCGACGGGTTTTATTGGCAGTCCAAGGTGAACGGCCGGGAGTTCGGACCGTTCGTTTCCCTGATCGAAGCGGTTCAGGACATGCAATACAAGGGGGAAAATGGACCCGAGCCCGGCGTGACCGTTGAGGAGGCGGAAGCCAGTCTCGGAATCGCCGAGTGGACTGACCCCACGACCGGCGAACCGGCGGAGGAAAGCGTTCCCAGACTGGAAGAGCACTGAAGCGGCGCGCCCGGGAGCGAGAATCTCGGGACAACGGCCCAGTAAAACGTTCGGCCACTGTGACCTAGATCAAAGCGTCAACTTGAAAGCGGCGTATCTTTCAATCCATGCAAATACCGCTACAGATTACATTCCGGAATCTCAAGCGATCGGAGGCTGTGGGAGCCAAGGTCCGCGAGTACGCGGAGAACCTGGAGAAGTACTGCGATCGCATTATGGGCTGTCGCGTGATGGTCGAAACCACGCACCAGCATCACGAGCATGGCAATCATTACCACGTCCGGGTTGACGTGACCGTCCCCGACCGGGAGCTTGTGGCGAGCCGGGAGCCGGATGAGCATCACGCATACACGGACGTGTACGTCGCAATTCGCGATGCATTCGATACGATGCGCGGGCAACTTGAGGATTACACGCGGCGCCAACGCCGCCAGGTCAAGGCACACGAAGTGCCTCCGCACGGCAGAATAACGGAACTGCTGCCGGATGAAGAGTCCGGGCGGATCGAGACGCTCGACGGCCGGCTGGTCTATTTCCACAGGAACAGCGTGATCAACGCGGATTTTGACAAGCTGCAAGTTGGTGACGAAGTGCGTTTCGTCGAAGAGGCGGGTGAGCGCGGTCCCCAGGCGAGTACTGTCCAGCTTGTCGGCAAGCACCACATCGTGGGGTAGAACCGCGAGTCGTCAGTACACGCCTCTCTCACAACGCATCATGCGTCCATTATCGAGACGGGCTCTTTGAGACGGCCGCTGCAAATGCCCCGATCGGAACCGGCGCTGTACTTGATACCTGTCGGCAAGACGTGAAGTCTCGATCACTGCATGCTTCGCCCTGCGCGTTGGGCCGCTTCGATTTGCTGCTCTACCTCGAGCACGAGCTTGCGCGTCTGCAGGAGGGTGTCCGGATTGACGCTGATCGAATCGATGCCGATCCGCACGAGGTATTCGGCGATCTCGGGAAAATCCGAAGGCGCCTGGCCGCAAATGCCGCAGTGTCTGCCGTTGCGATGGGCGCCGGTCACTGCAAGGCGGATCAGCTCCTTGACCCCTTCGTCGCGCTCGTCGAAGTCGAAGGCCACGATTTCGGAATCGCGGTCGACGCCGAGCGCGAGCTGCGTGAGATCGTTGGAACCGATGGAGAAACCGTCGAACAGACGCGCGAACCTGTCAATCAGAATTACGTTGTTGGGGATTTCGCACATCACGTAGATCTCCAGGCCCGCCTCGCCGCGCGCAAGCCCGTGCCCGGCCATGGTGGCGAGCACGAGCTCGGCCTCCGCGATGCGCCGGCAGAAGGGGATCATCAGCTTCACGTTGTCGAGCCCCATCGCTTCGCGCACCCGCCGCATCGCGCGGCATTCGAGAGCAAAACCGTCGGCATAAGCGGGATGCGCATAGCGCGAGGCGCCGCGAAATCCGATCATCGGATTTTTCTCGGCCGGCTCGAACGACCGGCCGCCCAGCAGTGACGCATATTCGTTGGTCTTGAAGTCGGACATGCGCACGATCACGGGCTTCGGGTAGAACGCGGCGGCGATGGTGGCGACGCCTTCGGACAGCCGCTCGACGAAATAGTCGGCAGGTGTCGCGTAGCCCAGCGCGAGCTGCTCGACCGCGCTGCGCTCGGCCGGATCGGCGATGCGCTCCGGATGCGCGAGCGCCATCGGGTGGGCCTTGATGTACTCGGTAATGATGAACTCCATGCGCGCCAGTCCGACGCCGTCGTTCGGGAGAAAGCTGGTGCTGAACGCGATGTCCGGGTTGCCAAGGTTCACCATGACGTGAGTGCGCGGCCGCGCCAGCGCCTCCACATCCACTTGCGAAATCTCAAATGGAACCGCACCCGCATACACCCTGCCTACCGTGCCCTCGGCGCACGATACTGTGATCTCCTCGCCTGTGGCGATCCGCTGGGTGGCGCCCTCCGCCCCGACGATGGCTGGAATGCCGAGCTCGCGGGCGACGATCGCCGCATGGCAGGTGCGGCCACCGTGATTGGTGACGATTGCCGCGGCGGTTTTCATCACCGTACCCCAGTCCGGGGCCGTCGTCTCAGCGACCAGAATCTCCCCGCTGCGGAATGCGGCGAGTTCGGCGGGTGAGTGGATAACGCGCGCGCGTCCCGACGCGATGTTCTCGCCCACCGCACGCCCGGCGGTTTTCACGGGCGCTGTGCCCGTGAGGCAGTACCGTTTGAGTACGCCACCAGCGCGCCGCGACGCAACGGTCTCCGGCCGCGCCTGGATGATATAGAGCTCGCCATCGAGACCGTCCTTCGCCCATTCCAGGTCCATCGGCATCGCCCGTCGGGCCATGGCGCTGTAGCGTTCCTCGACCTTTATTGCCGCACCCGCCAGTGTCAGAACCTCGTCGTCGGTGATGCAGTAGCGCCCGCGCTCTTCCGGGGTTGTCGGCACATTGCGTGTCGCCACGCCATCCCCTTTTGACGCATAACCCATTTTCAGCTCCTTGGTACCAAGACTGCGTCGCAGTACCACGCGATGCCCTGCCTTGAATGTCGGCTTGAAGACATAGAACTCATCCGGATCGACCGTGCCCTGGACAATGTTCTCGCCCAGGCCGTGCGCGCCGGTGACAAACACCACGTCGCGGAATCCGCTCTCGGTGTCGAGCGTGAATATCACGCCGCTCGCCGCAAGGTCGGAGCGCACCATTTTCATCACTCCGACTGACAGGAACACGCGAAAATGATCGAAGCCGTGGTCAATGCGGTAGCGGATTGCCCGATCGGTAAAAAGGCTGGCGAAGCAGCGGCGGCAGGCGAGGAGCAGCTGTTCCTCGCCGCGTATGTTGAGATAACTGTCGTGCTGGCCGGCGAAACTCGCGGCAGGCAGATCCTCTGCGGTCGCCGAGCTGCGCACAGCGACACTCAGCTCCTGGCCGTACTGCGACGCAAGCTGCGTGCGGGCCGCGAGGATCTCGTCTGCAACTTCGGACGGCAGCGGCGCGTTCATGACGACCTCGCGCGCCTTCGCCGCGCGCTGCGCCAGGTCATCGACGTCGGCAGGATCCAGCCCGGCAAGCGCTGCTCTTAGCGCCGGCCACGCGCCCGCGCTGTCGAGGAGACGCCGATAGGCGTCGGTCGTGACCGCAAATCCGTTCGGCACACGCACGCCTTCTGAAGCAAGCCCGCAGTACATTTCGCCAAGCGAAGCGTTCTTGCCGCCGACCAATGCCAGATCGGCCATGCCGATCTCTTCGAAAAACCGCACGAAGCGCCCGCGGGTCTGCATGCCTGGGTCTCCTTAGACCAACATAACCCAAAACCGCGCATCAGCTCTTGATTTAACGCAAACCGGCGGGGCAGAACCGAAAAGGGGCGTGATCCCACGAAAGGGCCATTACGGAAAGCGCCGGCAGAAGCGCGAGGAGTTGTTGGTGGGACCCCCCGGCCTGCCCGAAGGCCTGTGCTTGCGTGCAGCGAAGACATGGTCCACATTTACCTCTTCGGTAGATTCGGGGTAGCGGCGAATTGCGCGTCCCGGGGGTCGTGGGACAGGATCGGGAGATTTGGGATGGCTGGGTTGGGAGCGGATTTGGAGGGGGCCACGGAGGCTGCTTCGGCCCTGCTCAAGGAGCTGGGACTGGAGGCTTACCTTTTCGCAATCGAGCCCCGCGAGGGCGACTGGGAGCTCAAACTGGAGTGTGCCGTCAAGGAAGGCTGGCAGACGGTGACATTGTCCGTCGATATCCGGCTGCTGCTTGCGAGCCGCACGGACAGCGACGCGCGGGCGCGTCTCTTGCGGAGCTGGGGCGCCAAGTTCGCGGCCTGCCTGAGAAGTACGGACCGGGAGCCATGACGGCGCCGGCACGCGCACGCACCGCTCGGTCCCTTGATCGAGATCAAACTGGCCGCGTTTTGAGGGTGCATACTGTAAAAATGATGTGACGCGCTCGACGCGTCTTATTGGACGGGGAACGCCAAAGACAGCGGGCGTGCGCCGCGAGGCTTCCTGATGCGCACGAATTCGGCGTTGCGCATTTCGGGCGCCGGCCGAACGACTGATGCGGCGCGAAGCGAGACGGAGTGGAAGCGCGGGCGCCCGCGCTGCGATACCTCCGTACAAGGAAGGAGCGGGCCGTGCCGGACAAAGACGAAGTCATCAAACGGGTTCACCGGGCGCTCGAGTATGAGCCGCGCATCAATCTCCACCGCTACCCGGTCAAGATCGGTTTCGTCGACGGCGCGGTGGTCCTGGAAGGCGAGGTCGGGCATGTGGGGGCGAAGAAGCTGGCGCTTGAACTCGCCGCCGCGGTTGAGGGCGTACGCGGCGTAATCGACCGGCTGCGGATTGCTCCCACGGAACGCAAGGGCGACGGGGCGATTCGCGACGTGCTGTGTGGCTTCTTCCTTCACGAGGCCGAGTTTCAGAACTGCACGATACGCGTCCGGATAAAGGGACGCCTCGAGACCCTGCACGAGGTGCACGGCGACGCCGGCGGCGAGATCGAGACCGCCGTCGAAGATGGCGTGATCACGCTGGAGGGGAATGTCATCAGCCTCTCGCACAAACGCGTCGCCGGCGTGCTCGCGTGGTGGACGCCGGGCTGCCGCGACGTGGTGAACTCGCTCGACGTCCAGCCGCCCGAGGAGGACACCGACGACGAAGTCCTGGATGCGCTGCGACTCGTGCTCGAGATGGATCCGCTGGTGCAGGCCGGCCAGATTCGTGCGAATTGCCGCAACTACGTTGTGACGCTCGAAGGCTGCGTCCGCACCGAGGAGGAGCGGCATCAGGCCGAGCTCGACGCATGGTGCCTGTTCGCGGTGGACAGGGTGACTAACAGAATTGAGGTACGCGGGTAGGCAGCGGCGGCCCGCTTGAACGGGAGCAATACCGGCGACTGGGCGTGCTTCCATCTCCAACGGTTTTTCTTGCGAAGCTGTCCCGCGCTCTTTCGCGGGCGTCGCACGCGCCGTGTGATCTAGATCAATAAGGGCGCGCTCTTTTTGTGGGAGCATGTGCAGGCAATTGAGGAGTTTCGCATGCCCAAGAAGCAAGGCAAGCAACCCCGTGCACCTGCCGCGAAAGCGGGTGCGGCGCAAACAAGTATGGAACCGTCAGCCGGTCCGGAAGGTGCTGCGGCCGTTTCGCCCGAGGAGCGGCTTCGCATGGTTGCCGAAGCAGCATACTTTCGCGCGGAGCGCCGCGGTTTCGCTACCGGCGGCGAGGTGGACGACTGGATCCAGGCAGAAACCGAAATCGATCGCCTCACTGCATCCGGCGGCTCGCGCTCCAAGCATTCTTTGCGACACATGTGATGCGCAGGGCAGGGCCAAGTCGCAAGGACGCCGGGTGCGAAGCGGCGATCGGACTGTCTATTGAGTTTTACGTAAATGAATGACATTCATTTACGTCTCGAATCTCCCCTCTCCTTGCGGGAGAGGGGGCGGGGGTGAGGGATTGAGCGTGTCATGCAGTTAAGAAAAGCTCAATAATCGCCGCCATGTGGGGTCGTGGGCTGGTTTGATGCGATGCTATGAGCGCTGTCTGCGAGCGTGAACCCGGCTCGCAGTCGCTGATTCGATCTTGCGCACCCGGGGGCGCGTTCAGGAGGTTACGATGCCGGTAAGCAGATTGAAACATTGTCTGGATGGCCATAACGTCAAGTATGTGACCATCAAGCACTCACCCGCTTACACCGCTCAGGAAATCGCAGAGTCTGCCCACATTCGAGGACAGGAGCTGGCCAAGACCGTCATGGTCAAGATAGACGGGAGGATGGCCATGGCTGTTGTGCCCGCTTCCCAAAAAGTGAATTTGAATCTTCTGAAGCAGGCGGCGGGGGCGAGCAAGGCCGAACTGGCGCGCGAGGACGAATTCAAGGACAAATTCCCGGAATGTGAACTGGGCGCGATGCCGCCCTTCGGCAATCTCTACGGGATGGAGGTCTTTGCGGCAGAAACATTGGCGGCCGACGAGGAGATCGCGTTTAACGCAGGGTCGCACACAGAGTTGATCAGGATGCCCTACAAAGACTTTGAACGCCTGGTGGAGCCACGGATTATCAAGCTGTCTTCCCCCGGCTAGCTTTCGGGCACAAGCGGCCGATGTCGGCCTTGATGACGCTCGGCGCGACTGTCATGGCTTGCTCCTGTCGCCAGCGGATCCGAAAAATCCGAAGGCGGTTTTGCTGTTTGTGGTGCTTGCCGACAACATGTGTCCAAACTTCCCTGTAACACGGACGAAAATTGAGGGACGAGCCCGATCACGCCGCGGCCGCATCGCCTGGCGCTGCGGACAACGCAGCCGTCAACGCGTCATCGACCTGCTCGATCCAGATCAGCTTGAGCTTATCCCGCGCCTCGGCTGGGATCTCCTCAAGTTCCTTGCGATTGCGCGCCGGCAGCAGAACCACGGTAATGCCGGCTTGCAGCGCCGCGAGCACCTTTTCCTTGATCCCGCCTACCGGCAACACCAGGCCACGGAGGCTGATCTCTCCGGTCATTGCGGTATCGTTCCGTACTGACCGCTCCGTAAGCAGCGAAGCGAGCGCAACAAACATCGCCACACCCGCACTCGGACCATCCTTCGGTGTCGCGCCCGCCGGGACGTGAACGTGGATGTCCGATTTCTCCAACACTTCCGCCTCGATCCCGAGTTGCTGTGAGCGCGCCTTCACCAGCGAGAGCGCCGCCTGCGCACTCTCCTTCATGACATCGCCAAGCTGGCCGGTAAGGATGAGTCTTCCTGCACCCGGCACGCGCGTTGCCTCTATGAACAGGATGTCTCCACCGACCGGCGTCCACGCCAACCCCGTCGCTACGCCGGGCACGCTGGTGCGCATTGCGACCTCGGATTCGAATCGGCGCGGTCCCAGGATCGCGGCGATATCGGCTGCGCCGATGGTCACCTTTTCCGTACCGCCTTCCGCGATGCGCACGGCAACATTCCGGAACACCGAACCGATCTCGCGCTCCAGGTTGCGCACGCCGGCTTCACGTGTGTAATCGTGAGTTATCGCGGTAAGCGCATCGTCGCCGATCTCGCACCGCTCGGCGGTGAGACCGGTCGCGGCGAGCTGGCGGCTGACCAGATAGCGGCGCGCGATCTGCAGTTTCTCCTGCTCCGTGTAGCCCGGGAGTTGAATAACCTCCATACGATCGCGTAGCGGCCCGGGGATGGTATCCAGCACGTTCCCGGTGCAAATAAACATCACGTGCGACAAATCGAACGGCACTGCGAGATAGTTATCGCGGAACGTCGCGTTCTGCTCGGGATCAAGCACTTCGAGCAGGGCCGACGCCGGATCGCCATGAAATCCTCCCGCCCCAAGCTTGTCGACTTCATCCAGCATCATCACGCAGTCGCGGGTTCCCGCCTTGCGTATGCATTGGATGATGTTGCCAGGCAGCGAGCCGATGTAGGTGCGCCGATGACCGCGGATCTCGGCTTCGTCGTGCACCCCGCCCAAGCTCACGCGCACGAACTTGCGCCCCGTGGCCTTGGCGATACTCTGCCCGAGCGAGGTCTTGCCCACTCCCGGCGGCCCGACGAAACACAAGATCGGGCTCTTGCCGGAGGGATTGAGTTTGCGCACGGCAAGATATTCGAGAATGCGCTTCTTGATCTTGTCCAAACCGTAGTGATCGCCATCGAGAATGCGCCGAGCCTCGGCGATATCGACGGTTGCCGCACTTTCATTTGCCCACGGCAGCTCGATCAGCCAATCGAGGTAGGTGCGAACCATTGAATATTCACCGGCGGACTCGGGCATCCGCTCGAGGCGCTTCAACTCCTTGCGCGCATGTTTCTCGACCTCTTCGGGCATCCTGGCCTCGGTAATCGCCTTCTCGAGTTCCGCGATTTCCGCGGTACGCTCGTCGCCTTCGCCCAATTCCTTCTGGATTGTGCGAAGTTGCTCGCGCAACAGGCGCTTGCGGCCCTGCTCGTCGATCGATTCCTTGGTGCGCTCGTCTATTTCGCGCGATAGGCGCAGCACTTCGATACGATGCGACAGCGACTCCAGGAGCTTGTCGAGCCGAGCCTGCAAGTCAAAGGTTTCGAGGAGAGACTGCTTTTCCTCTGCGCCAAGCTCGGTCAGGCCCGCGATGAAATCCGCAAGTCGCGATGGTGACTTGAGGCCCTCCACCGCGGACACCATATCCTCGGGAACGTGCGGCAGCAGCCGCAGAATCTCGAGCGCCCGCTGTTTAAGATTGAGCGCCCGCGCCTCGATGTCAGCGCGCGCAGCCTCGGGCTCCTCGATGCGTTGGACGCTCGCTACCGTGAACGGATAGCCCTCCAGGAACTGCAGTACACGAAATCGCTGCTCGCCCTGGCAAATGACGTGATGCGATCCATCCGGTGCGGTCACGTAACGCAGCACGTTCGCGGTAGTGCCGACCCAATGCAGGTCGTTGGGACCCGGCTCATCCACATCCGGTTTGCTCTGCAACAGGACACCGATGGGACGCTGCATGCGCGCGGCCTCCTGAGCCGCCGCTCTCGAACGCCGCCGCCCGATCGTAATCGGCAGAATGGTTCCGGGAAAGAGCACAAGGTTGCGCACCGGCAGGATGATCAATGCGTCCTCCGGCAGCGGCTTTACCTGACGCTCTTCTTTATTTTGCCTAGTATCAGCGTGGGCCGCTTTGGGGCGCACGCTGGAGTCGGCATTAATTCGTTCGTTCATGGGTTGTCCGTTCATGACGCGTCCCGCCTAGCAGCCTGTCGGACTTAACAGTCCGTCCAGGCTGCTAACAGCAAAACCGGCGGATAATTCAAAAAAAACCCAACCGATGTGGTCGAATGTGAAGCAAAGCCACGGTGAATTCGCATATCTGTCATCCTCTCTTGCGGTTTTCTTAGCGCCGGTCTTGCATTAGGAGTTTGTCGGGGCTAAGTCCGACAAACTCCTAGCGCACTTTGCGCATACTCAAAATGAGACAGCCGTCGATCAATTCCCGGGCTCCCAGTTCGAGCTGCGTTGCCGGCAGTTGGATGCGTCGCTCGAAATATCCGTGCGGAATTTCGAGGCGGTGGATGGCGACGCTACGCGCGCCAAAAGGAATTTGGCGCCGGGCGCGGACCACAACCGTGCGGGCATCGATAGACACCTCAATGCGTTCCGCCGGCACACCCGGCAGTGCGACGACGATCAGAATCCCGCCTTCATCTTCGAAGATATCAACCGGCGGCTCCCACGCAAGTTGCGCTCCGCCAAGGTCGCCCAGCCGAAAGAACTGCCGGTGCCGTCGCTCCGCTTGCTCCAGAAGCCGGCAGGCTTCAGCCCACATCCACATGGTCAAATCACGCGATGACATGTTCACCAATTGTTATGAATATCGGGCAGATCCCGGCAAAATCAAGGCTTCGCGCCCGGGATGTCCGGCCGACTGGCTCTAGCGCGTGCGACGTGGTACTTGTGCACGCGAGTGGCGTAACTGCGCTTCGAGGTCATGAATCCGGTCCAGAAGCGCGATGACCACGGCAACGCGGTGCACGTCGAGGTCGAAGCTGTCGCGCAAGCGGCATGCGGTCCGGATGGCATCCACGCATGTCCCGCTGAAGGTCCACTGCACTTGAACGCGCGTGGCACGCGGCGCGGAAAGCCATGCTCGTCATATTCGGGCACGGTCAACTCAGTCTTGCTCGTGACGATCCGCGACGCGCTGCCCTTGATTCGCCCTGGGTTTCGCGGCAGACCCGGTGTTTTTCACCGGCAACCCGGGCCCAAGCTCACGACGCCGCGTCCGCCGCCGGCGGCGTCTATCGAGCCTGGCGCCTACGAAACGGTAAGTTCCTTGCGCGCGGTTCCCGTCTTCTTGGGCAGCGTCAGCTCCAGCACGCCATCGCTGTATTTGGCCTTGGCCGCATCCGGATCCACATCGTGGTCGAGGGTGAAGCTGCGGTATGCCTTGCCGTAATAGCGCTCACTGTGAACCACCTTCCTGCCCTCTTTTTCCTCTTTTTCCTTCTTCACCTCGGCGCTGATGGAAACCTGGTTGCCATCCACCGACACCTTGATGTCTTCTTTTTTTACGCCCGGGATTTCCGCGCGTATCGTGTACGCCTTGTCATCCTCCGACACGTCCATCTTGATCTCCGGCTCCAGTTCACGCGAAACCGGCCTGACCAAAAAGCCCTTGAACAGGTCGTCAAAGTTGCGAAACGGGTCGAATCGGGTGATTTCCCTGAACGGATCGTAACGGGTAATGTTTGCCATGACGCGCTCCTTTGTGACGGGTTGAACTACACTGGATCAGCGAGCGTTCGATCTTCGACTGAAACACAAACCTGCGACGCCGGCGCTATCCAATTTACAGGCACAGCCGCGTCGCGGAATCATTCAATCGAGATCGCGCGCGCTCATGTTGTTTTTTAGCACTTGGACGCCGGCCGGTGTTTGATCCAGGTCATGCTCGGGCGCTTTTTCGGTTCGCATGAATATGGAGGCGGAGCAGCCATTCGTTCAACGCCCCCTGCGGCACGTAAGGATCCGCCAAACCGGCATGGCATATCCCCAGCGGGACTTGATCTAAGTCAAGCCGTTGGCAACGATTCGGAGCTAACGTTACCAACAATTGCAAGAACGTCTTGGGGCTTGCCGGCGCGGCGCCGGCAGGTTGCGGACACGTTCCCAAAAGGTTTACCGACATGGCGATCATCGGCATCGATCTCGGCACGTCCAACTCCGCTGCTGCGGTGCTGCGCGGCGGGCGGCCCGTCATCATTCCCAGCGCCGAAGGCGCGAGCCTGGGCGGCAAGGCCTTTCCCAGCTTCGTTGCGGTCACCGCAGACGGCCAAGTCCTGGTGGGCGAGCCGGCGCGGCGGCAGGCCAGCGCCAATCCCGAAGGCACCGCCACGGCATTCAAGCGCAGGATGGGACAGCGCGACAAAATCCGCCTGCGCGACCGCGAGTTTTCGCCTGAGCAACTCTCGGCGTTCCTGCTGCAGAAGATCAAACGGGACGCCGAGGCGTTTCTCGGCGAGCCGGTGGAAAAGGCGGTGGTGACCGTCCCCGCCTATTTCGATGACAATCAGCGCTCGGCCACCAAGGACGCGTGCCGCATCGCCGCCCTCGAAGCCACCCGCCTCGTCAACGAACCGACTGCCGCGTCGCTGGCTTACGGGCTCGATCGGTTGGGCGAGGAATTGCGGATTGCGGTCATCGACCTTGGCGGCGGCACGCTCGATGTGACGATCATGGACTTTGGCAAGGGGGTGTTCGAAGTCAAGGCAACGAGCGGTGACACTCGTCTCGGCGGCACTGACATGAACCAGCGCGTTTTCGATCACCTCGCCGATCGCTTCCGCGACGAAACCGGCATCGAGTTGCGCAACGATCTGAAAGCAACGGCGCGGCTGATGGAAGCCGGCGAACTGGCCAAGATCGAGCTCACCGCCAACGTCACCACGCACATCAGCCTGCCCTACATCGCCGCGGTAGGCGGCACGCCGCGCCATTTCGAGATGGACCTCACGCGCACCGAACTTGAGCGGCTGGTGCGCCCGGTCATCGAACGCTGCCGCGGTCCGGTCGAGCAAGCGCTGAGCGATGTCGGCGTAAAGCCAGCCGACATCCAGCGCATCGTGTTCGTCGGCGGGCCGACACGGATGCCCGTGGTGCGCGCCTTTTTCGAGGACATCTTCGGCAGGAAATCCGAAATGGGGGTCGACCCGATGGAGTGCGTCGCGAGCGGGGCGGCGATCCAGGCCGGCGTGCTCGCCGGCGAAGTCGGCGGCATCGTGCTGGTGGACGTCACGCCGCTCACGCTCGGCGTCGAAACCCTCGGCGGCATCGCCACGCCGCTGATCGCCCGCAACACCCCGATACCGGTGAAAAAGAGCGAAACCTTCACCACGGCCGCGGACTTGCAGACCAGCGTCACGATCCACGTGTTCCAGGGCGAACGGCCGATGTCCACCGACAACGTGAGCCTCGGCGAGTTCAATCTGGACGGGCTCGCGCCGGCGCCGCGCGGCATGCCGAAAGTCGAAGTCACGTTCGACATCGACGCCAACGGCATCCTCAACGTTGCGGCGCGGGACACCGCGACTGGAAAATCGCACTCGATCCGCATCACCGGCTCGAGCCGCCTGTCCGAAGAGGAAAAGAAGCGGATGGTCAGTACGGCCGAGCGTTATGCCGAGGACGACCGCAAGCGGCGCGAACAGGCGGAAAAGCTCAATGCCGCCGATGCGCTGTGCTATGAAGCAGAAAAAACCCTTGCCGACTTCAGCGACAAGCTCACCGCGGATTTGCGCAAGCGCGTGGATGCAGCGCTGCGCGACACGCGCGAGGCATTGCGCAGGAAAGATGCGGCGCTTGCGACTGAACGGGCCGAAGCCTTGCGCAGCGTCTTGAAGGAGGCCGGCGCCGTCATTTACGCGCAAAGCCCCGAAGCGCCGAAGAGCGGTGCTTATGCGGAGCACCGCTGGCCGGGCGCCGAGGGCGGCGCGCGCAGCGCCGCCGAAGCGTCGCCCCACGGCCGCGTAGTCGACGCCGAATACAAGGAAACCAAATAGGTCCTGGCGCGGCCCGGCAGGTGACCCATCGCGACCACAGCGCAACGCGATTATTACGACGTGTTGGGCGTCGCGCGCGATGCCGACGGGAAGGCGATCAAGGACGCCTTCCGCAAGCTCGCGCTGCAATATCATCCCGACCGCAACAAGGAGCCCGGCGCCGGGGAACGCTTCAGGGAAATCGCGGCAGCCTACGCGGTGCTCTCCGATCCGAAGAAGCGCGCCGAGTACGACGCGCACGGCTTCGCCGGCGTCGCGGGCTTTTCGCCACAAGACCTGTTTGGCGGGATCAATTTCGATGATATTTTCGGCGGTCTGAACTTCAGTTTCGGCGGCGGGCTGTTCGACACGTTTTTCGGTCGGCGCGCCGCTGGGCCGCCGCGTGGCGAGAACATCGAAGTCGAACTGGAAGTTCCGCTCGAGCGGGTGCTCAGGGGCGGCGAGGAAAAGCTGCGTTATGAGCGTCCGGCAGGCTGCCCGACGTGTCACGGCTCGGGCGCGAAACCCGGCACCGAGCCACGCAAGTGCGACAAATGCGGCGGCACCGGCCGCCAGGTCAAAAGCCAGCGCGAGAAGGGCGTCATGCTGCAGCAAGTCAGCACCTGCCCGGCGTGCGCGGGCCGCGGCACGTTCATCGACCAGCGCTGCCCGGAGTGCAAAGGAAGCGGTCAGGTCGTGCGCGAGGAAACGCTGACCGTAAAAATACCGGCCGGCATTGAAGAAGGCACCGCCCTGCGCGTCGCGGGCCATGGGTTGCCGAGCGATCGTCCGGGCGGCATTCCGGGCGATTTGTTCGTGGTGGTGCGCAGCGCAGCCGATCCGCGCTTCGAACGCATGGGAAGCGAACTGTGGCGCATGGAAAGCATCGGCGTCGCCGATGCGGTGCTCGGCACCGCACTCAAGGTGCCGACCCTTGACGCCGACCCGGTCACCGTCACGGTGCCGCCGGGCACCCAGCCGGACACCGTGCTGCGCCTGCGCGGCAAAGGGTTGCCGGATTTCGGCGGACGCCGCCGCGGCGACCTCTTCGTGCGCATCAAGGTGCACGTGCCGGAGCGGCCTTCGGCCGAAGAGCGCAAGCTCTACGAGCGGCTGCGCGCGCTCGCCATGAATCGGCGCTAGGAGTTTGTCGGACTTAGCCCCGACAAACTCCTAATGCAAAACCGGCGCCAGGAAAATTGCAAAAGAGCATGACCGATATGCGGTCATGCTGCGCGGGGCTCGAACTTGCGGTAAATTGCCCGGGCGCCCGGCCACGGCGCGAGCCCGGTTACGCCCTCGGGCAGCGCTTCGTGAATGCCGATTACGAGCGCGCCGCCGGGGCGAAGTCGTGCGACCACGCGTTCCAGTACTGGACGCTGCAGCGCCGGCGCGAAATAGGTGAGTACGGCATTGCGGCAAAAGACGAGATCGAATTCTCCTTCCGGCGTAGCCTGCCGGATGTCCTGATGCAGGAATTCGATCGTGCGAAACTCGTCGCGGACGCACAACTGCGCCGCACGCCGCGCGAACGCCCCGGCGAGCAGCTCAGGCGGCAGCGCCTTGAGGCTGCTCGCGCGGTAGCACCCGGTGCGGGCGCGCTCCAGCAAGTGCGTATCGATGTCGGTCGCAACCACGCGCAGCCGGACCTGCGGGAACCGGCGCCGCAGGCGGAGGCGCCACAGGACCGCGAGCGTATAGGGTTCTTCGCCGGAGGCGCAGCAGGCGCTCCAGCATGCGAGCGTGCGCCGTTCCCGGACGGCAGCGTCTTCAGCAAGCGCTGGAAGCACCTCGCGCTCGAGGTGCTCGAATACGCCGCGGTCGCGGTAGAAGCGCGAAATCGGGATCCGGCAGCAGCCATCCAGCACAGGCCATTCGTCGGGGTGGCTTTCGAGATAGGCCCGGTAGGCACGAAGGTCGGGGACGTTCAGCTCGCGCAGTCTTCGGTTCAGCCGCTTGCATACGAGCCCGCGCACTTTGCGGAAACCCGGCCAGCGCAGGCCGAGCCGCGGCAATACCGTGTGCAGGAACTCGACGCAATCGTGGTCCGTCATTGATGCTCGATCCTGGTCGTCGCTTCCGGGTGAATCGCATTGTACCCGGGTCTGCGGCCGTGGCCTGAGACGCATCAGCCATCGCTGCAAGACACCGATCTGAATCCGGTCTCGTCCTCGTCAGCCGGCGCAGCAAAGAATCCCATGCATCGCCATGGAGCGATGGCCCGCGGTCTCTTGATCCACGTCAAAACCTGGCCGCTGAGGGGCCTGGCATGTTATATAGTTTGCTCGCCGATAGTGTATTGGAGCTTTTTTCCGGCGTGCGCACCCCAATCCTTGCTCGCTGCGTCGCGCCCGACCTGATGGGACAATCATGATACTTGCGGGCGATATTGGCGCCACCAAGGTTCTGCTCGAGGCAGGAGCGCTGCAACGGGGCCGTTGGCGGACCGCGTTCGGCAAGCGCTATGCCAGCGCAGACCATGCGGATTTCGGCAATGTGCTGCAGGCATTTCTCGCCGAATTGGCCGCGCCGCGGCGCGCGCCGCTGAAGATCACGCGCGCCTGTTTCGGGGTTGCCGGGCCGGTGGTCGGCAACCGGGTGCAGATGACCAACTTGCCGTGGCTCGTTGACGGCGATGCGATCGCCGCCCGGTTCGGCATTGCGCGCGTGCGCGTCGTCAACGACTTCGCCGCCGCGGCTGCGGGCATCGAGTTGCTACAGCCTGCCGACCTCGTCACCCTTCAACCCGGCGAGCCGGTCCCGGGCGCAGCGCGCGTCGTGATCGGCGCCGGGACCGGGCTGGGCGTGGCCTACATGATCCGGGCCGCCGGCGGGTGGCGGGTCATCGCGGGAGAGGCGGGACACGCCGGCTTCGCGCCCGCTGCACCCGAGCAAGTGGATCTGTGGCGTGACCTGTATTCACGCGAGGGGCGCGTTGCCGCCGAAGACGTGGTTTCAGGCCCGGGACTGGTACATATCTACGATTTCCTCCGCCGGCGCGAAAGCGGACCGCCGCTGCCCGCCGGCGCCGCCGCCGCGGCCATCTCGCACGCCGCGCTCGAACTGGGTGACCCGCTTTGTTCCCGGGCACTCGACTTGTTCGTGTCCTGTTTCGGAGCGGTCGCGGGCGACCACGCGCTCGCGGTCATGGCGCGGGGCGGCGTTTATCTCACCGGCGGAATCGCCCCGAAAATTCTCCCGCGCCTGGCGAGCGGCGGATTTTGCGCCGCATTCAACGCCAAGGGTGTGCATTCCGGCGCCGTCCGGAAGATTCCGGTGATTGCCGTCACCGACGAGAAGCTGGGCCTGCTCGGGGCCGCCCTGATCGCGGGCGCGCGGTGAGTAGCCCGGATGTTTCTTCAGGACGCGGGCCGGTCTCGTGAAACATCCGGGCCAGGCGAGTGCGGGCCGGCAATTGCGAGTACCCTTGACCTATATCAAGACGCCACAGCATCAGGCGGGTAACTTTCGAAATGAAGCTTTCAGGAGGGCACGTTCATGAAGACCCAGCGAACAGTTTCTTCCGGGCAGGTGCGTCAGAAAGGCTTGGTGCCGGTAGCGGGGAAAATGGCGAAATCCGCGCGGCGGGGCCGGGCCGTCAGCAAGACGAGCACCAACGGTTCCACGCGCATCGATCCGGCCGAGCGCCAGCAGTTGATCGCGGAGCGCGCGTATTTTCGCGCCGAAAAACGCGGCTTTGCACCCGGCGGTGAGTTGCAAGACTGGTTCGAGGCGGAAGCCGAGATCGAGCAGGTGCTCCGTCAATGATGCGGCTTGCGAGGTCGCATCATGCGTGCTTGCATGTCGCCGTCACACGTCGCGGGGGACAAGAATAATTCCCGCCAGCGGCGGCAGCACGAGGTCGATGCAGCAGGGCTGTCCCATCCAGGGGTGCGCGCGCACCAACCCGCGACTACCGACGTCGCTGCCGCGGCAGCGGCGCGGGTCGCTGTTCAGCGTTTCGCGGTAATCGCATACTTCCGGAACGAACGGCTCCCACGCGCCGCTCGCGCCCAGCATCGGTACTGGTATCGAAATCCAGGACGGAGGACAACGTGACGGTCGAGGAACGCTGCCTGCACGAGGAGTACTGCCCGGTGCGCACCCAGCCGGAAGCGACGCGTTTCGTGAGCCAGCTCACGCGCAGTACCTTCGCCCTGGTACTCGCCGGGGGGCGGGGCAGCCGCCTGCGCGAGCTTACCGACTGGCGCTGCAAACCGGCGGTGCCGTTCGGCGGGAAGTTCCGCATCATCGACTTCACGTTTTCCAACTGCGTGAACTCGGGAATCCGGCGCATTGGCGTGGCCACTCAGTACAAGGCCCACAGCCTGATCCAGCACATCCAGCGCGGCTGGAGCTTTCTCGATGGCCGTTTCGATGAATTCATCGAACTGCTGCCGGCGCAGCAGCAGATCGCCGCGGCGTGGTATAGCGGCACCGCCGATGCGATATTCCAGAACCTCGCCGTGCTGCGACGGCATTCGCCGAAGTATGTGCTGGTGCTCGCCGGGGATCACGTCTACAAAATGGACTACGGGCGCATGCTCGCGTTCCACGTGATGCACGAGGCCGACATGACGGTGGCGTGCGTGGAGGCGCCGCTGGCCGAGGCCAGCGCCTCCGGAGTAATGGGGGTCGATGAAGGCGGACGCGTGGCGAGCTTTGTCGAAAAGCCGGGGGAGCCGCAGCCTATCCCCGGACGGCCCGGGCAGGCGCTGGTGAGCATGGGGATTTACGTGTTCAACGCCCAATTCCTTTACGAACAACTGATCCGCGACGCCGACGATCCGTGCTCGTCGCATGACTTCGGCCGGGACCTGATCCCGCACATCGTGCCGCGCTACCGCGTGTTTGCGCATCACTTTGCCGAGAGCTGTGTCGGCATGACGCCGGCGCAGGAGCCGTATTGGCGCGACGTCGGGACGATCGACGCCTACTGGGAAGCCAACATGGAGCTCACCAAGGTCGTGCCGGAACTCAATCTGTACGACCAGGACTGGCCGATCTGGACCTACCAGGAACAGCTGCCGCCGGCGAAATTCGTGTTCGACGACGCTGACCGGCGCGGCATGGCGATTGATACGATGATATCCGGCGGCTGCATCATCAGCGGCGCCGTGGTGCGCCGCTCGTTGTTGTTTTCCGATGTGCGGGTCGAGAGCCGCAGTGTGATCGAGGACTCGGTGATCCTGCCGAACGTCAGGATCGGCTGCAACGTGGTGCTGAAGCGCGCGGTCATCGACCGCCGCTGTGAGATCCCGGACAGGACGGTGATCGGGGTTGATCCCGACGCGGACCGTAAGCGCTTTCACGTTACCCCGGGGGGGATCACGCTCATTACACCCAACATGCTCGGCCAAGAAATCTACTACGTGCGGTGATGGGGTGAGCAGCGGCGCGCTCGAGATCATTTTCCTGTGGCACATGCACCAGCCCGACTACCGCGACCACGCGCGCAGCGAGTTCACGCTGCCCTGGAGCTACCTGCACGCGCTCAAGGACTACACCGACATGGCGGCTCACCTCGAGCGCCATCCGCGTATCCACGCCGTGGTGAATCTCGTCCCGGTGCTGCTCGACCAGCTCGAGGACTACACCGAGCAATTTGCCACCGGGAACTGGCGCGACCCACTGCTCCGGTTGCTGGCCGAGCCTGATCTCGGCCGGCTCGGCGCCGCCGAGCGCAAGCTGCTGCTCGACACCTGCTTCCGCAGCAACCACCTCAACGTGATCGCGCAATTTCAGCGCTATAAGCGGCTGCACGACCTGTTCCGGATCATCGAGGGCCAGGACGAAGCGGCGCTGGCGTATCTGTCGGCGGCCTATTTCGCCGACCTGGTCACGTGGTACCACCTCGCCTGGACCGGGGAGACCGAGCGTCGCCGGCAGCCGCTGGTGGCTGCGCTGATGGCCAAGGGCGAAGGCTTTACTGCGGACGACCGCAGGCAGCTCGTGGGGCTCATGGGTGAGCTGGTGCGCGGTGTCATCCCGCGCTACCGCGCGCTCGCAGCGAGCGGGCAGATCGAGCTCTCGACCACGCCGCATACCCACCCGCTCGCGCCGCTGCTGATCGATTTCGCCAGCGCGCGCGAAGCCGAACCCAATGCCGAGTTGCCTGTTGCCGCGTGTTACCCGGGCGGTCGCGCGCGCACCACGGCGCAGCTCGAACATGCGATCGCCAGCCACACGGTGCGTTTCGGCGCGCCGCCGGCGGGCGTCTGGCCGGCGGAAGGCGCGGTGTCCAACGCCTTGCTGAAATTGATCGCTGCGCCAGGCTGCCGCTGGACTGCGGCGAGCGAAAGCGTGCTCGCGCACAGCCTGCGCCAGGCGGGCCGCGAGCTGCCGCCGCGGGAGCAATACCTGTATCGGCCGTACCGCGTCGAGAGCGCTCCGGGCGTCGCCGTATTTTTCCGCGACGAGCAACTCTCCGACCTCGTCGGTTTCGAGTACCGCAAGTGGCACGGCAGGGACGCGGCTGCGGACTTCATCTCACGGTTGCACGCCATCCGCCGCCAGGCGCCGGCCGGCGAAACCGCGGTGGTGACAGTGATTCTCGACGGGGAGAATGCCTGGGAGCACTACCCGTATAACGCGCACTACTTCTTCGAGGAGCTCTACGCGCTGCTCGAGGCCGACCCCCAGCTGCGAACCACGACCTGTGCCGATTTCATCGCGCGGCACCCGAACGCCACGCGCACGCTGCCGGGCGTGGTCGCCGGCAGTTGGGTCTATGGCACGCTCTCGACCTGGATCGGGCATCCCGACAAGAACCGCGCATGGGATCTGCTGTGCGCGGCGAAGCAGACTTATGACCTGGTGGTCGGCAGCGGGCGTTTGAGCGCGGAGGAAGAGCGCGCCGCCGCGGCGCAACTCTCTGCGTGCGAAAGCTCCGACTGGTTCTGGTGGCTCGGTGATCGCAACCCGCGGCACACGGTGGCGAGTTTCGACCGCCTGTTTCGCCTCAATCTTTCCAATCTCTATCGCCGGCTCAAGGTCGAGCCGCCTCTCGTGCTCGCCGAGCCGGTTAGCCACGGTGGCGGTGCAGCGCCCGAAGGCAATGGTACAATGCGCCGCGCGGGCTGAGCGCAGGCGTACCGCACCGGTTATCGCATGGCCGCCGCGAATCGTGTCACGGCGCCCAAAATGACGCACAATAACGATCTCTGACCCGTCGACAGCAGAATGCCCGGCACTCCCTATCAGCTGGAAATCAATCCACGGCTGCCGTCACGTCTGGCACGGCTCGAAGAGCTTGCCAACAACCTCTGGTACAGTTGGGACCGGCCGACACGCAACCTTTTTTCACGGCTGCACCCGGCGCTGTGGCACGCCGTCGGCCACAGTCCGAAAGCATTTTTGAAACGCGTCAACCAGCAGCGCCTGGTCGATGCCGCCGAGGACCCGGTATTTCTCAGCAGCTATAACCGGGTGCTGTCGGCGTTCGACACCTACCTCGCGGAAACCCAGCGCGGCGAGGGCCTGGCGCAGGGCGATTTGATCGCCTATTTCTGCGCCGAGTTCGGTTTCCACGAAAGCCTGCCGATCTACTCCGGCGGGCTGGGTATTCTCGCCGGCGACCACTGCAAGGCGGCGAGCGACGTGACCCTGCCGTTCGTCGGGGTCGGCCTGCTTTACCGCCAAGGCTATTTCGCCCAGACCATCGACAACGAGGGCCGGCAGCACGCACTCTATACCGACTCCGATTTCGATGACCTTCCGATCACGCCGGTGATGCGCCACGATGGCTTTGCGCTGCGCGTCAGCGTCGAGCTTCCGCAGCGCAACGTCACAGTCGGGGTGTGGAAGGCGCAGGTCGGCAAGGTCCGCCTGTTCCTGCTCGACACCGACCTCGAGGAAAACAGTGTTGCCGACCGCAACATCGCGCACCGCCTCTATGGCGGCGATCGCAACACGCGCATCGAGCAGGAGATCGTGCTCGGCGTGGGCGGGGTGCGTGCGCTCAATGAAATGCGCCTGAAGCCGACGGTGTGGCACATCAATGAAGGCCATGCTGCGTTCCTGGTGCTCGAGCGCATGCGTCAACTCACGTTACGGGGGCTCGATTTTGAGAGCGCGCTGGAAGCGACGGCGGCGAACACGATCTTCACCACCCATACTGCGGTGCCGGCCGGCCACGACCATTTCGGCGAGGACATGGTCCGGCACTATTTCGATGGCTGGTGTCGCGATCTCAAAATCAACTGCGACGAGCTGATCGCGCTCGGGCGCGACCCCGAGAGCAGGGATTTCAACATGACCGCGCTGGCGGTACGCGGGTCGCGCTTCCAGAACGGTGTGAGCCGCATTCACGGCGGCGTATCGTCGCAGATCTGCGCCGGGCTGTGGCCACAAGTGGAGCATGTCGACAATCCCGTCACTTACGTCACCAACGGCGTGCACGTGCCGACCTTTCTCTCCGACGAGTGGCACGAGCTGTTCGATCGCCAGCTCGGCCCCGGCTGGAGCCAGCGGCTGGCCGACGAAGATTGCCAGCGTGGAATCTACGCCATACCGGACCATCTGCTGTGGAGCGTTCATCAGTCGATCAAGGCCCAGATGCTCCACCTGGTGCGCTTCCGTATCTCGCAGCAGCACGCGCGCAATCACGGCTCGGAAGCGCACCTCGACCGCATGCTCAAGCTTGCCGATCCCGCCAACCCCAACGTCCTGACCATCGGATTCGCGCGCCGCTTCGCCACTTACAAACGCGCCACGCTGCTGTTCGAGGACGTCGGCTGGCTGCGCGAAATCGTTTCGGGCTCGAAGCGCCCGGTATTGTTCGTTTTCGCCGGCAAGGCGCACCCGGCCGATCAACCGGGCCAGGACTATCTGCGCCGCGTGACGGAGATTGCGCGCATGCCGGAGTTCGAGGGCCACGTCCTGCTGGTCGAAGGCTACGACCTGCATCTCGCGCGGCGGCTGGTATCGGGCGTGGATGTCTGGCTCAACAACCCGGTGTATCCGCTGGAGGCGTGCGGCACCTCGGGCATGAAGGCCGGCATGAACGGCGTTATCAACCTGTCGGTGCTCGACGGCTGGTGGGGTGAGGGCTACGACGGCAAGAACGGCTGGGCGATCAAGCCGGCTTCCGCCGCGCTCGACGAGGCCCGCCGCAATCATGAGGAAACGCGCACGCTGTACGAGCTCCTGCAGGACAGCGTAGTGCCGCTCTACTACAACATCGGGCCGGCGGGCTACTCGCCGGGCTGGATCGCGATGGCCAAGCGATCGATCGCCTCAATCCTGCCGCGCTTCAATGCGACGCGCATGGTCGGCGAATATCTGAAGTTCTACGAACCGGCGGCCCAGCAGTGGCACCGCTATGCCCAGCTCGAGTTCGCGGGGGCGCGCGAGGTCGCAACCTGGAAAGCGAAAGTACGCGCAGCGTGGCACAAGCTGTCGATGCGCCGTATCGACAATCCGCTGCGGCGCATCGCGTTTGGCGAAAACCTGCGCTTCGAGGTTGCGGTCAACCTCAACGGACTCGCCGCCGACGATGTGATCGTGGAACTGCTGTTGGGGCGGCCGAGCGACAGTGGCCGGCCGGAACAGGCCCAATCGTACCGTTTCGAGGACGAGGGGCCGATTGCCGGCGGCAGCGAGCACCATTACGTGCTCGAGTTCACGCCCAAACTATGCGGCAAGATCGAGTACCGCATCCGCGTCTATCCCCACCACAAGCTGCTCACCCATGACTTCGAGATGGGAATGATGACATGGTTGTAATCGCGCCCGGCGCAGCGGCGAGCTGAGCAGACCTGTTCCGTGCAAGACGCTCATCGACTCCGGGTCCTGTTCGTGGTCTCGGAACTGGCGCCATGGGTCAAGACCGGCGGGCTGGGCGAGGTTGCGGCGACATTGCCGGCGGCGTTGCGCGCGCTGGGCGTCGACGTGCGCGTGCTGGTACCGGGTTACCCGGCCGTGTTGCATGCCCTGCCGCACGCGGGCGCGGCCGCTGATTTCCCGCATCTCGGCGGCGTACTGCCGCGCGCATTATTGCGCGCCGCCGAAACGCCGGCGGGCATCCCGCTATTCGTCGTGGAATGCCCGCAGCTCTATACGCGTCCCGGCGGCCTCTATCAAGACAACAATGGCGTGGACTGGCCCGACAATCATTTGCGTTTCGGCTTGTTGTCGCGAGTCGCCGCGGCGATTGCCAGCGGAGTTGATGAGATCGGGTGGCGGCCGGCAATCGTTCACTGCCACGATTGGCAGACCGGCCTCGCACCGGCGTACCTCCATTATCACGCCCCGCACGCGGCACGCACCGTGTGCTCCATCCACAACGTCGCCTACCAGGGCGTGTTCCCGCCGCGGACGCTGCAGGAGCTGGGCCTGCCGCCGCAAGCGTTTGCGATCAATGGCGTGGAGTACCACGGCAAGCTCTCATTTCTCAAGGCCGGCATCCAGTATGCCGATCGCCTTACCACTGTCAGCCCCACCTACGCGCGCGAAATACAAACCGAAGCGTTTGGATTCGGCTTGGACGGCCTGCTGCGCAGCCGCGCTGACGTGCTGTGCGGAATTCTGAACGGGATTGATACCCGGCGATGGAATCCGGCCACCGACGATTATCTCGTGCAACGGTATGACGGTTCGTGCGTCGAATCGAAAGTTGCCAACAAATCGGCACTGCAGCGGCGAGTGCGACTGCCCGTCACCGACGATGTGCCGTTGCTCGGCGTGTTGAGCCGGTTTACCCACCAGAAAGGGCTTGATCTGCTGCTCGATGTGGCGCAAAAGGTCATCAGGCAACCGGCGCAGATCGTGGTGTTGGGCGAAGGAGAAAAAGCGCTAGCCGCGAAATTCATGGCCCTGGCACGCGCTCACCGCGAGCGGTGCGCGGCGGTAATCCGTTTTGATGAACCGCTCGCACATCTGATCGAGGCGGGGGCGGATATCTTCGTCATGCCGTCCCGCTACGAACCCTGCGGCCTCAACCAGATGTACAGCTTGCGCTACGGGACACCGCCGGTGGTGCGCGCGACCGGCGGCCTGGCCGATACGGTCGTCGATTGCAATGAGCGCACCGTGCAGGAGGGCACTGCAAACGGCTTTGTCTTTGAGGAGCCGACGCCGGCAGCCTTGCTCAAGGCGCTTGACCGTGCGGTGACGACATGGCGGGACCGAGTGGCCTGGCGCAGGCTGCAGCGCAACGGCATGCGTATGGACTTTGGCTGGGAAGCGAGCGCGCTGCGCTACCGCGATCTTTATCGGGCGTTGATCTGATGTCTTAGCTTTGGTTACGCGGGCCGCCTCAGCGGCGCCAGCTCGCACGAAGCAGGTTTTCTTCCTTGTTGTAATGGAAATCCAGCTCGCCTTTGTAGGCATGGTGCAGTCGCTCGGCGATCTTGCGGGCAAGGTGCGTGTCGGTGGTCGTGAGCGTTACGCCGTCTTCGGTGTCCTCGATCGCCATGATGCGCTCGAGCGGGTGTTCGGCCTTTTCCGTCACCTCGCAGTTTCTTAGCAGACCCACGATCTCATCGCGGTGCCGGCGGAAGAACTCGCCGCTCAGCGTCACGTAGCCGGCAGGGAAGTGGTCGTGGATACGATGGCATGCCGGGCATATCTGCTCGTGCGCCCCCGCCGGCGCCATGTCCCAGGTCCAGCGGCCCGTGTGGAACGTGGCGCCGCACTTGGGGCAGCGCGTCGGTTCGGGCAGCTTGCGCTTTGACTTGTAGCTGTCGTGTACCAGCTCCTGCAGCAACTGCTCCCTGCGGAGCATCCGGAAACCCCCACGTTCGCCTTTCATGTCTTACCTCTCATTTGGGTGACTGCGCCTACAAGAATACTCCACCGCAGAACTCCGGAGTTGATTTCGATCAAACGCGAGTTCTGAAAAAACAAAATTCTGAACGGGAGACTTCGCACCCTGCGCCCGGTCGTGAAGCAAGGTTGATCTAAATCAAGGGGCGCCTCGCCCGCATGCCTATCATGGGAAGCGGACCATTGGAGGCAAAGCGATGAAGACCTCGATATCCCGGCATGCGAAGGGCTGGGGTCACGCAGCGGCGCGGCATGCGAAGCAGCGATCTAGGGGAGCGTCGCGCACGCGCAGAACGGACGCGAAGGAGACGTTTCCAGAGCGCGAGGAGGATGCGATGGAGTATGACAGCATTGCGCGCGACTTCGCGCAGGCCCATCGCGAAGCGCTCGACGCGGAAGATTACAACTGAATTCGGGCGGGCAAACCCGGAAGGAGAAACGGATGGCAAACGTCGGGGAAATCTGCAAACGCGACGTGGTGTGCGCAAGCCGTGACACGACGGTCGCCGGCGCGGCCAAGCTGCTGCGCCATCACCACGTCGGCAGCCTGATCGTGGTGGAGCCGATGAACGGCGATGGTCGAATGCCGGTCGGCGTCGTCACCGACCGCGATATCGTCATCGAAGTGACGGCCGTGGATCTCGATCCGAATGTCATCACGGTGGGCGACATCATGGCGCCGGAGCTGATCACCGCGCCGGAAAGCCTGGGCATACTCGAAACCATGGAGGTGATGCGCTTCAAGGGCGTGCGTCGCCTGCCGATCGTGGACCGCGGGGGCCTGCTGGTCGGCGTCGTTTCGATCGATGACATGCTGGAGGTGCTGGCGGAGGAACTCACCGATCTTACCCGCATCGTTGCCCGGGAGCAGGCGCGCGAAATGCAAGGCCGCAAGTAGCCGGCGGAAAGGAATCGACTACCGTGCACAGCCAGCTGCAAATCACCGTGCGCGACATGGCGCACTCGGCGGTGCTCGACGACGACATCCGGAGGAAGGCCGCCAAGCTCGAGCAGTGCTGTTCGCGCGCCACCGCCGCTGGACAGGGCGCCGGCGATGACTAACTGGTGCGTGGTCGTCGCCGACGGCGCGCGGGCGCGCATCTTCGTGCTCGAGCCGGGGGGCGGGCGGGCGGGCGATCCGAGCCTGCTCGAAAAGGCCGATCTCGCCAATGCGGGATACAGCGCGCGCGGCGCCGATGCGCCGCACATGCGCACCGAGCGCAATACCAACCGCCAGACGGGGCCGATGCATGCCGTGGGCGAGAAACGCGAGCAGCACCGGCTGGAGGTGGAGCGCCGCTTCGGCGTACGGATCGCCGAGCGCGTTGCAGAAGTGGTCAAGGGCTGGAATGAAGGATCGATCGTGCTGGTGGCCGATCCGCGGCTGCTCGGGCTGATGCGCGAGATGCTGCGCGAGGCGGTGAAATCCGAAATCACGCTCAAGGAACTGGCGAAGGACTATACGCGTCTCTCCGCCACCGAATTGCACGAGCATCTCGCGAGTAACGGGCTGATTCCGATGCGGCGGCGTAATGGAGCGTGAGGCGCAGGGACCGCCGGCCGGTTGCCGTTGTGCCACAATACGCGTTGTTGCCATGATAGTTCGGAGTTTTTCCGCGATGCTGTTCGTGACGGCGACGTGGGCGCAGGCCGCCGAGCCGCTCGCCACGGCGACCGCCGCATTGCGCGAGGTCGAGCAGGCCTACGCGGCTGAAGGGGTGGTCGAGGCGGTCAAGCAATCCACCGTGGCGGCGCAGATTTCCGGGCGCGTCGTCGATATCCGGTTCGACGTCGGTGACAGCGTCAAGAAAGGCGAGGTTATCGTGCGTATCGACGAGCGCGAAGTGAGCGACGCGCTCGCGAGCACTCAGGCGCAGATCGCGCACGCGCAAGCCACCCTCGCCAACGCCAAGGCGCATTACGAGCGCACCCAGCAGCTCTACAACCAGAAATTCGTGAGCCAGGCGGCGCTCGACCGCGCACAGGCCGATTTCCGGGCGGCACGGGCACAACTCGAAGCCGCGGTGGCGGTGGCGAGCCAGGCGGCGACGGTGAAGAGCTTTGCCACCGTGACGGCGCCGTACAGCGGCGTCGTTGCAGCGCGCCACGTCGAGTTGGGCGAGATGGTGGCGCCGGGCAGGCCGTTGATGACCGGCTTCGACCCGGGCGACATGCGGGTCGTTGCAGCCGTGCCGCAATTCAAGCTCGCCGAGATCAGGAACAGCGCCGCGGCGAGCATCGAATTCCCCGCGCTCATCCAGTGGGTCAAAGCCGGGACGATGACAGTGCTGCCGTCCGCGGATCCGAAAACCCACACCACCAGCGTGCGCCTGGCGCTGCCGCACTACGTGAGCGGCACCTATCCCGGCATGTTTGCGAGAGTGCATTTCGTCGTTGGCCGTGCCCGGAAGCTGGTGATCCCGGCGAGCGCGGTGGTGCGGCGCACCGAAGTCACCGGTGTCTATGTGGCCGGCGCGGACGGTGCGGTCCAGTTCCGCCAGGTGCGCCTGGGCGAGCCGGCCGGCGAAGCGGGCGTCCAAGTGCTCGCGGGACTCAAGCCGGGCGAGCGCGTCGCGCTGGAACCGGTCAAGGCCGCGATCGCGATGAAGGCCGCGCAGCAACGGCAATAGGCGGAATCCCGCCGCCGGCGTTGGCGCGAGCAACGATCCAAATCGAACAAGGCCATGGGCATTTCCGGGCGCATCACGCGTGTTTTCCTTGAATCGCAGCTCACGCCGCTGATCGCACTGGCCGCGCTCCTGCTCGGCGCAGTTGCGGTGCTGGTCACGCCGCGCGAGGAGGAGCCGCAGATCAACGTCACCATGGCCAACGTCTTCATCCCGTTTCCCGGCGCTTCCGCGCGGGACGTGGAGGCGCTGGTGGCCACCCCCGCCGAGCAGGTGGTGGCGCAAATCTCGGGCATCGATCATGTCTATTCGGTATCGCAGCCGGGGCTCGCGATTCTCACTGTGCAGTACAAGGTAGGTGAGGACCGCATCCAGGCGCTGGTGCGGCTCTATGACACGCTCTATGCCAATCGCGACTGGGTGCCGCCCGAGCTGGGCGTGGGCGAGTTCATCGTCAAGCCGGTCGGCATCGACGATGTGCCGATCGTGACGCTCACACTGTGGACGCCGGACCCGGCGCGCGGCGCCTACGAACTGAAGCAGGTCGCCAACGCCGCGGAAATCGAGTTGAAGCGCGTGGCGGGCACGCGCACGGTGACGACGGTGGGTGGCGCCGCGCGCAGCGTGCGCGTGCTGCTTGATATCGAGCGCCTGAACGCTTTTCATGTTACCGCGAACGATGTGCGCGGGGCACTGCTCGCCGCCAATGTGGCGCTGCCTTCGGGCCATTTGACGCGCGACGGCCATGAGGTGCCGGTGGAGACGGGTGCTTTTTTCGCGTCCGCCGGCGAACTCGCGCGCTTGGTGGTCGGACGCGAGGCGGGCCGGCCGGTGTTCCTTTCCGATGTCGCACGCATCGAAGACGGTCCCGAGCAGCCGCGGCACTATGTCTGGTTCGGCCCCGGAGCGGCGACGCAGGGCGCCGCGCGCGGCGAGTTTCCGGCGGCGACCATCGCGGTATCGAAAAAGCCCGGCGAGAACGCGGTGGAAGTCGCTCAGCGGGTGATCGCGCGCCTGGCGGAACTCCGCGGAACCGTGATTCCGGAAGGCGTGCAGGTCGCGCTCACCCGCAATTACGGCGAGACCGCCAACGACAAGGCGCAGAAGCTCATCCAGAAGCTCATTTTCGCGACGCTGTCGGTGATCGCGCTGGTGTGGGCGGCGCTGGGCCGGCGCGAGGCGGTGATCGTCGGCGCGGCGGTGTTGCTCACGCTGGCAGCGACGCTGTTTGCGTCCTGGGCGTGGGGCTTCACGCTCAACCGCGTGTCGCTGTTCGCGCTGATCTTCTCGATCGGGATCCTGGTCGATGACGCGATCGTGGTGGTGGAGAACATCCATCGTCACCGCGCGTTGTCGGATGCGCCGCTCGCTGCGCTCATTCCGCAGGCCGTAGACGAGGTTGGCGGCCCCACCATCCTCGCCACGCTCACCGTGATCGCGGCGCTGCTGCCGATGGCCTTCGTGAGCGGACTCATGGGACCGTACATGAGCCCGATCCCGATCAACGCTTCGATCGGCATGCTGATTTCGCTCGCGATTGCGTTCGTGATCACGCCGTGGCTGGCGCTCAAGCTCACTTCGCGCACGCCGGCGGCGGCACACGCCGAACGGACGGGTGACCGTCCGCTGCGCACATTTGAACGCCTGCTCGTGCCTTTCCTCGACGGCGCGCGCGGCCGGCCCCGGCGCCGCCTGCTGTGGATCGGCACCCTGGCGGCGATCGTGCTCGCGGTGGCGCTGGCCGCGCTGCAGCTGGTGATTCTCAAGATGCTGCCGTTCGACAACAAGTCCGAGTTCCAGGTGGTCGTCGACATGCCGGCGGGAACAGCGCTGGAGGATACGGCGCAGGTGCTGCACGAGATCGGGGCGTACGTGGCGACACTGCCGGAAGTGACCGATTACCAGGCGTACGCCGGGACTGCGGCGCCGATCAATTTCAACGGGCTGGTGCGGCAGTACTATTTGCGCAGCGGCCCCACCGTTGGCGACATGCAGGTCAATCTCGTCGATAAACACCGGCGCAGCCGGGCGAGCCACGCAATCGCTGTTGCGGCGCGGCCCGGGATCGGGCGTATCGCGCAGCGCTACCGCGCACGCGTGAAGGTGGTCGAAGTGCCGCCGGGCCCGCCGGTGCTGGCGCCGATCGTGGCGGAGATCTACGGCCCGGACCACGCGGGGCAGATCGCGGTCGCGAAGTACGTGCGCGCTGCGTTCGCGGCCACCGCCGACATCGTTGATATCGACGACAGCAGCGAGGCTGACGCCGACAAGATCGTGCTGCGCGTGGACCGGACCAAGGCGGCGCTGATGGGCGTGACGCAGCGCGACATCGTCGCGGCGGTGGGGCTCGTCCTGGGCGGCGAGAACGTGACCGCGCTGCGCACCGGCACTGCGAAATACGAGGTGGCGGTGCAGGTCGGGATGCCGCCGGAGCAGCAGCACAGCCTGGAGCGGGTGCTGCACCTTAACCTGCGCTCGGACACGGGCGCGCTGATCGCGTTGTCCGAACTGGTGCAGCCGGTGACGGCGCAGCGCGACAAGGCCATCTACCACAAGGATCTGCTGCCGGTGGTCTATGTGGTGGGCGACATGTCGGGCAGGCTCGACAGCCCGCTCTACGGCATGTTCGCAATCCGCGATCGCATTGTCGGCCGGGCGCTGGAGCAGGGCGGCACGCTCGGCGAGTATTTCATCAAACAGCCCTCCGACCGCTATGGGGGCTACGCGCTCAAGTGGGACGGCGAATGGCAGGTGACCTACGAAACGTTTCGCGACATGGGAATCGCCTATGCGGCCGGGCTGATCCTGATCTATCTGCTGGTGGTCGCGCAGTTCAGGTCCTACGTCACGCCGCTCATCATCATGGCGCCGATCCCGCTCACGGTGATCGGCGTGATGCCGGGGCACGCGCTCCTCGGCGCGCAGTTCACCGCAACCTCGATGATCGGCATGATCGCGCTGGCGGGCATCATCGTGCGCAACTCGATCCTGCTCGTCGATTTCATCAATCTCGAGGTGGCGCAGGGGCGGGACTTCGAGCGTGCAATCGTGCGCGCCGGCGCCACCCGCGCCAAGCCGATCATACTCACCGGCCTTGCGGCAATGCTGGGGGCGCTATTCATTCTCGACGACCCGATCTTCAACGGGCTCGCGGTGTCGCTGCTGTTCGGGATCCTGGTTTCCACGCTGCTCACCCTGGTGGTGATCCCGGTGCTCTATTATGCGGCGAACCGGCGACGCTTTGCGGCGCCTCCCGCATAAAGCGGTGCGGCGGTGACAAAAGCAAACGGGACGGCTCAAGCCGTCCCGTTTGCGGTGACAGCAGCGGAAAGAAGCGCGTTACATCTTCCAGCCGTAGGCGATGCCGAAGGAATTCTGGTACATCTTCAGCGACTCGGTGCCGAACGACCCCGGGAAGCCCATGCCATTGATCATTGTCGTGATCGCTGATGGGCCGGTCACGGTGTTGCTGAAGGCGTGCATGTAAGCGAACGTCAGCTCCCCGCTGGTCGAGGTCTTGTAGGTAAGACCTAAGGTCAGGTGCTTTTCGACCACGCCAGGCGCAAGGATGTTGAACGAGATGTCGTTCGCGGTGGTGCCGAACGGCGCCTTGCCGTAATTAAATCCGCCGCGCAGGGTGAGTTCCTTGCTGTAGGCGTATTCCAGGCCGAGCTTGTAATAGGTCCGGTTTTGCCAGCTGAACCCGGAGCCGCAGGCCGAGCCGAGCGGGCAGGCAAATGGGTTCACAATGCTGTTCAGTACGCCGTTCGAGATGGACGTGGTCTTGCCGTAATTGATGCGCTGCACGTCAAACGCGACCAGTACTGTCGGTGTGGCCTGGACCGCGATGCCGACGTTGTAGTTCTCGGGAATGTCGAACCCGCCCTGTTCGGCAAAGAGCCCGCGGTACTTGTCGAAATCGCTCATTGTCATCTTCGACGCATAGGCGGCGCCCAAGGTCACGGTATCCGACACCTTGCCCATCCAGCCGACGCGCACGCCCCAGCCGGTCGAGTGATCGTAGCCCTGGTTGGTGAGATTGGCCGGGGCGCTGCTGATCGGCGCAAAGGCTTGCAGGCCGTCGACCTTGAACCGCCTATAGCCGAGCAGCGGCGAGAGGCCAATGGAATGGCTCTGGTTCAGCTTGTAGGCCACGGTCGGCGCGACGATGAGCTCCATATAATCCACGCCCAGCTTGCCGCAGCCGAGCAGCATGTTGGCCTGTGCGGCGCCGCACGCCGCAAAGGGCGGGCCGGCGAGCGGGGTGTTGAAGTCGGTATTCATCCCGCCGTTGCCGTAAACGCTCACGCCCAGCGACAGGTTGGGGTTGATCATTTTGTTGTAGCCGAATTCGGGGATCAGGAAGTAGCGGCTGTCGCTGTCGGCGCTGCCGTTGTAGAAGCCGCCGAACGCCGTTTCGCCCTGGCGCGATGCCGAGCGGCGCGGGCTGAACAGGTCGGCGCCGAAGTCGATGCGGTCGCCGACGAACACCATCTTGGCGGGGTTGACTGAACCGCCGAACGTATCGGACGCGACCGCGGTGGACGCACCGGCCATGCCTTTTGCTTTCAGGCCGTAGCCATGTGAGAAATAGCCGTTGGTCGCCGAGGCGAGGCCCGGCGTCAAGCATCCGGCGGCAAGTAGCCCGATCACAAGTTTGCGCATTTGCATATGCTCCCCCTTTCTCCTTCAGTATGTAATTTCCGGCTGTTACCCCGGAACGCTTCAGATAAACAGGCTCACGTCGGCGTCCTTGGCCATGGGCAGGAAGGTCGCGGCGCCGCAATATTCCTTGACTTCCGGAATGAAGTCGTCGTGCGTGAAGCCGAACAGGTCGACCGTCATCTGACACCCGATCATATTGACGCCGGCCTCGATGCTCAGCGAGCGCAGCTCCGCTACCTGTGCCACGCCGCTGTTCGTGATGGTTTGCTTCATGAGCACGGTGGCGAGCGATTCGAAGCCGGGGATCGTGGCCTGGACCAGGTTGGGGATATTCCAGTTGATGCCGCGAAACCACTTCGGTCCGAACGGCATTTTCATCGGCATGCCGGGGTTGCCGAGAGGACTCACCTTGAGGTGCGACAGATCCTTGCGCAGCAGTTGCAGCCCGTAGAAGGTGAAGAACACCGACACGTTCCAACCGAGCGCAGCTGCGGTCGAAGCGAGAATAAACGGGGGATAAGCCCAGTCGAGCGTGCCCTTGGTGGCGATGATCGTCATCGAGGGCGTTCTGGCCCGCTCGATTTCCTCGAGCTTTTTCGGCAGCAACACCTCGAGCCGTTCGTTGATGATCTGATCGATGCGCGAAACGTCAATGCCTTCGGACATCGCGTACCTCCTTTTGCTCGTTACACCTTCGCCTAGCAGCCTGTCGGACTTAACAGTCCGTACAGGCTGCTAAAAGCAAAACCGGCCGACCATTCATAATAAACCCAGCCGAAGCGGTCGAATTTGAGGAAAAGCGCGGGTGAATTCGCATATCGGTCATCCTCTTCTGCAATTCTCCTAGGGCCGGTTTTGCATTAGGAGTTTGTCGAGCCTAAGTCCGACAAACTCCTAGGCATTGGCGCGGCCCTTGTTTCCCAGACCGGTCCAGCCAAACTTTTAGTTAGTTTCACCAAATATTACAAAATTAGCAAGTAGTAATATGACACCTTTCCATGGCTCATTGGCGCAATCCGGGATGTGCAGCAGCCTGTCGGACTTAACAGTCCGTACAGGCTGCTAACAGCAAAACCGGCTGGCAATTCAAGAAAAACCCAGCCGAAGCGGCCGAATTTGCGGAAAAGCGCGGGTAAATTTGCATATCTTTTATCCCCTTCCGCAATTCTCCTGGCGCCGGTTTTGCATTAGGAGTTTGTCGGGGCTAAGTCCGACAAACTCCTAGCTAATTCATCTATACTCGGCCGCCTGTCAGCCCCGGCAAAACAGCACTACTTTTACCCAGACACCGGCGGAGGGGATTGACGTGGATCAATAAAGCGCCCCATGGGTTGGAATTAGATAGCTCTGGTGCCGGTCCCCGGCGGGCACGCGTCTCTGGCCACGACCATGGAGGCGATGAAGATGGATTTCCTGGAGTTTGCGCGAGGCCCTGCGCTATGGGTGTCGCTTGCGATCCTGCTGGCGGGCAGCGCGTGGCGGACCTGGCGGATATTCCGGCTCAAGGGAAAGCCGGATTTCTCCGAACCGCGCAGCACCCGGCTCGCGGCGGGCGCGATCGGCACCGTTCTGAGCCGGATGATCCCGAAGCGGGAATTCCGCGACAGCACGACCCTGGCTACCAGCAACGCCTACATTTATCACATCGGCCTCGCGATCGTTGTCTTCGGCTATCCGCCGCACATCATCTTCATCGAGCGGCTGACCGGCATCGCCTGGCCGCCATTGCCGGCGGCGCTGGTCTATTTCGCGGTCGCGGCCACTTTCGTGTCGCTGCTGATCTGGCTGCCGTTCGGCAAGCTCGCCCACGCTTTTCTGGTCTTCATTTCGCGCGGCATGACGGGGGCCGCCTTTGCGCGCAGGGGAGCACGCACATGAGCGACATCAACGAACTGCACCCGCTGGAACTGGAGGCGCCGCGTTTCGGCATCAAGAAGCCGCCGGCGAGATTCGACAAGCAGGGCACGCGGGACGATGGGGAGCGTGTCAAGACCGCGCTCGATAGCTTCGTCAGGGATTTTTCCCGTACCACCGCCGCCTACATGGAAGCGTGCGTGCATTGCGGTCAGTGCGCCGAGGCTTGCCACTTCTACGTCACGACCCGGGATCCGAGATACACGCCGATCTGGAAGCTCGAACCGTTCAAGCAGGCCTATTCGCGCGAGGCCGGGCCGTTCGCGTGGCTGTTCCGCACGTTCAACCTGAAGCCTGCGGTTACCATCGGGGAGCTCGAGGAATGGCAGGAACTTATCTACGATTCCTGCACCCTGTGCGGCCGCTGCACCATGATCTGCCCGATGGGCATCGACATCGCGGCGCTGGTGGGGCTCGCGCGCCACGGCATGTTCCAGGCGGGGCTGGTGCCGCACGAGTTGTGGGCGGTGGCGCAGCGCGCCGAGCGCGAAGGCAGCCCGCTGGGAGCCACGCCCAAGGTGCTCAAGGAGCGCATCGAGTGGCTGGCCGACGAGCACGACGTCGAGATTGCGCTCGACCAGGCCAAGGCCGACATTCTGGTCACGCTGTCCTCGATCGAGATCATGAAGTATCCCCGGTCGATCGTCGCGGTCGCCAAAATTCTCAATCACATGGGCGCATCGTGGACGCTCTCCAGCGACGGATACGAGGCCACCAACTTCGGCATGCTGTCGGGCCATACGCAGTGGCAACGCGACATAAGCGTGAAGATGATCGAGGCCGCCATCGCCTGCGGGGCCAAGACGCTGATCCTGCCTGAATGCGGCCATGCCTACGGCGCGCTGCGCTGGGAGGGGGCCAATGTGTACGGCAGGCCGCTGCCGTTCAGCGTGCTGCACATCTCCGAGTTCCTCGCCGAGAACGTTAAGAACGGCAGGATCAGACTGGAAAAGGTCGACAAATCGCTCACGTTCCACGACCCGTGCCAGGTATCGCGGCGCGGCGGCGCGACCCAGGCGCCGCGCGACGTGCTCGCCGCGCTTGGCGTCGAACTGCGCGAAATGCCTTCGACCGGAGACATGAACTGGTGCTGCGGAGGCGGGGGCGGCGTGGTGACGATACACCGCGCCGACCCACTGCGTTACAAGGCGTTCGAGATCAAGATGCGGCAGGTCGAAGATACGCGCGCGGAGGTGCTCGCCACCACCTGCTCCAACTGCCGTCAGACTTTCGACGATGGCCAGGCGCATTACAAGTGGGACAAGCGGATGCACAGCCTGCTCGAGCTTGTGGCTGACAATCTCGCCGCATGACGGGCGCATTGCATCCCGGCAGCCTGTTGCCGCTGGGCGCGCGCCTGTGCCTGAATTTTGCCGGTCCGGCCCGTATCGAGGCTCAGCGCCGGCCGATGAGCATTCCGATCGCGAACGCGATGGCGGCCGCTACACCGACCGCCGACCATGGATGCTGGTGCACCGACTGGTCGACCGCGCGGGCGGCGACTTTCGCCTGTTCGGTGGCGGCGGCCTCCGCGCGCGATATCGCGACCTTCGCGTTCTGCAGCGCCAGCTGTGCCTTCCCGCGCGCCTCCGCAAGCTTCTCTCCGGTTTGCGCGGCGGTCGCCTTGATGAGTTCTTCCATATCGCCCATCAGGATCTTCATGTCCGTAACGATTTTTTCAGTGGGAACGGCGTTCATCATCATCTCCTTTACCATGCGGACCGCCAGCGGTCCGCGGTTTCCATTTTAAGCGGGTCATAATCAGGACGCTTGATGCAGATCAACCCCCGGTGCGGTCGGCCTCGCCGTTTCCCCATCTTATCGAGCTTTACGTAACTTCGTTACGTCGCTCGATCCCTCACCCCCAACCCCTCTCCCAAGGGGCGAGGGGAGCGTCGAGCGAGTCCGGATTTGTCATCCGGTTTCGAAACGATCAATAGATCAGAATATCTTCAATGGGACGCCGCGGCGTATGTTTGGCCGGAACGCCGCGCCCGATGCGCAGCAGGACTTGCGGGTAATATTTATGTGCCGAGAGCCCGCCCAGCTTCGGACGCAGCGCCGGCACCTCGATCGGTTGGTTGAGAAACGACGCGTCGAAGCCATGCGCGGTGGCGACGAGCAGGACCCGTTGTAAGGCTTCTCCGGCGTTAAGCCATGCGAGAGGGTCGTCACGCGCCGTTCCCAGGCAGGCAAGCAACGGCGATCCGGTGGCCAAGTCACTGTCGCGTGCCGCGACCCCGTTTCCGACATCGAAGGTGCGTACCAGATAGGCGATCGCCGGCGCCGTGAAATCGAGCAATTCGTTCACGCCTTTGGCATAACCGGGAACGCCGTCTTTATCGCGGGCCGAGTGCAGCCATTGCGCGAGTTCCCTGCGGAACCGCGGATTGCTGAATTGGATGCGATCGCCCTCGGCGATCAGCAAGGCGACCGCTTTTTTGACGCGTGCGCTCTTGAAAAGAGCGAGCCACGCGCCTTCAAGGCGCGCCGCGTCCCGCAGTGCCGCCTCCAGGGCGGGCGGCGCCTCGCGCGGCTCGAAAGGTCCGCGGTTCGTGCAGCGGACGGGAATCGCGTTGAATAACTCGGTCCATCCACCGGGATGGAGTTTCGATGGGTCGAGGGTGACGCGGGCAAGAAGATCCGGTTGTCGGGGATCGGGGAACGGACGCGCCTCGCCGACGCAGCCGAAGTAGTACATGGCGGTGCGCAGGTTGAAGAGCGCCGCACCGCAACTGATCGCCAGCGCACGGCCATCAGGATCGACTACGCGCAGCGAACGCTTGCGGTCCGCGAACAGTTCGAGCGCTTCCCCTGTGACGCGAAATCGCCACGGCTGCGAATTGTGTATCGAAGGCGCGAGAAGCGCGTAATTCACCAGAAATTTGAATTGTTCCGCGTGCGTTCCTCTCTTCGGGAATGCGTCTTTCGGCACACGCCATGCGCTCAGATGGGTTTGCTCATTCATTATCGGGACGGTGATGGCTGCGCGACGGCCGCGGTGCAATGAGTGGGGCGTATCGTTGCTCTGAGATCAATGAGAAGTATAAGAAGCGGTCGTCACTGACAGGTTGATCTAAATCAAGCCGCCACAACCCTGCGCCGCAGACTCCATAGCGCATGCCCCTTTTGCATTCCGGCGACAGGCGCTGCATACTGCAATACTTACCCGGTCCCGAGCTTCAGGCGGGAATTCCACGCGGCTCACCGCTATAATGCGCGCTGGGCAGCCGAACGAGGCGCCCGACTCTACACCGGATTGCCGGGGACGGTCGTGCTCACCTTGCTTGCCAAGAATGCCATTCCGCGCCGCGCCGTGATCGTCGCGGGCGGACTGCTCGTGCTCGTCGTCCTCACGGGCACGGCGATCGCGCTCTGGCTGTTTCGCAGCGCCGCCCTCGCCACCGCCGAATGGGATTTGAAGAATATCGCCGTAGTGCTCGCCGAGCAGACACGGCAGGGCATGCTGACGGTGGACATGGCGCTGCGCGCGACAGCCGAAGATTACCGCGGGCGGGGAGCGGCCGCCCGCCCGCTGTCGGAGGAGGCTTTGCACGCGCGTATGCACGAGCGCGTAGGAGATCTGCCGCAGTTGCGTTCTCTTCTCGTAATCCGCCCCGACGGCGACCTCGGCGCTCACTCAAACGTATTTCCGGCGCCCGAAATGAATTTTCGCGATCGCGACTATTTCACTGTGCATCGTGATGGCAAGGGTCCGCCGCTTTTTTTCGGTGTCCCGGTGAAAGGCCGCGTGATGGGCGCGCACCTCGTGCACACCTTGAGCCGGCGCATGGAGGATCCACAGGGCGAGTTCCTCGGCGTGGTGATTGCGGGCATCGACGTGCGGTATTTGCATGACATTTACCGCTCGCTCGAGCTCGGTCCGGCGGGACGCGTCTTCCTCTTTCGCAAGGATAGCGTTCTGCTGACCTCGTTCCCGGCGGATGATGCGGAGATCGGCGGCTCGTTTCCGGCTCACGCGCTGTTCAGCTCGGCGCTGCCGGCTGCGGCAAGCGGCGTGTTGCAGGCCAGGGGGCTGCTCAGCGACCAGCCACGGCTGATCGCTTACCACAGCCTTCAGAACTATCCGCTGGTCATCGCCGTGTCATCCACCACGGACTACGTCCTGCGGGAATGGCGCAAGCAGTCGTTATACGCGGCGATCAGCGCGCTCGGCGCGGCAGGCGTCATTGTGCTGGCGACCTTTTTGTTTGTCCGCCAGTTGCACGTTTCGGAGGAACTCGCCGGCGAGGTCACGGAGTCGGAGCTGCGCTGGCGCACGGCGCTCGAAGCCGCGGGACATGGCGTGTGGGACCTCGACGTCGCGGCGGGACGCGTATTTTGTTCGCAACGCTATCGGGAGATCCTGGGACATGCGCCCCGGGAAGCGACGCTTGAGCGCGCGGAATGGCTGGCGGAAATCCATGCCGAGGATCGCAGCGATTTTGAGCGGAAAGTCGATGCCTGCCTCGCCGGGGAACATTCCACGTGTTCTGCGGAGGTGCGCTTCGATCGTGGTGACGGAGGCTCGAAATGGGGGCTGATCCGCGGCACGATGGTGAGCGCCGATTCGCAAGGTCGCGCAAGGCGTGTGGCGGGCACCATGACCGACGTCACCGAGCAGCGGCTGGCGCAGCAGCGGCTCGGCGAAAGCGAGGCGCGGCTCAATAGCATTATCGGATCGGCGATGGATGCGATCATCACCGTCGACGGACAGCAAAACGTGGTCCTGTGGAACGCCGCCGCAGAGAAAATCTTTCATTGCCCCGCGCGCGAAGCTGTCGGAAGACCGCTCGATCGCTTCATTCCCGGGCGGTTCCGCACGGCGCACAGCGAGCACGTCGGGCGTTTCGGCGCCACGGGCGTGACCATGCGTCAAATGGGAGCGCGCACGGCGCTTTTCGGCTTGCGCGCCACCGGCGAGGAGTTCCCGATCGACGCCTCGATTTCCCAGGTCGAGGTGGGCGGATACAGGTTCTATACGGTGATCCTGCGTGACATCACCGGGCGTCAGAAAGCCGCGGCGGCGCTGGACAAATCGCATCAGGAGTTGCGCGAACTCTATACGGCGATGCACGAGGTGCGGGAGGCGGAGCGCACGCGCATCGCGCGCGAGCTGCATGACGAGCTGGCACAATGGCTGACCGCGCTCAAGATGGACGTGTCGTGGATTGCCGCGCGGCTGCCCAAGGATCTCGACCCGCTCGTTGACAGGGCCGCGAAAATCAAAGGGGTAGTCGATACGACCGTGGCGGCCGTGCGCCGCATCGCCGCCGATCTGCGGCCGGTGATGCTCGATGATCTCGGTGTGGTGCCCGCGGTCGAGAGCCTGCTGCACGGGTTCTCGCAGCGCACCGGCATCGTTATCGGTTTCAACGTCGACTGCGACGGCATGGAGTTCAAGGAACCGCTGGCGACCGCGGTCTACCGCATGGTGCAGGAGGCGCTTACCAACGTCGCCCGCCACGCACAGGCCTCCGAAGTCGAGGCCGTGATCCGGCTCGACGGCGACCGCTTGGTGGTGCGTGTCTGCGACAACGGCCGAGGCATCGACGCAGCACTGCCGCGGAAGGCGAAGTCCTATGGGCTCCTCGGTATCCGGGAACGGGCGCAGACACTGGGCGGGACGGCGAGCATCTTCAGTCCGGCCGAGGGCGGCACGGTGGTTGAAATCGTGATTCCGGTAGCATCGTACCGCAGCGGGGAAGCCGAAGCATGATCCGGGTATTGCTGGCCGACGACCATGCCATGGTCCGCACCGGCCTCAAGGAAATACTGGCCGATACCGGCGATATCGCGGTCGCAGGCGAAGCCGCCAATGGGCACGAGGTCGTCGCCTCGATTCGCGCACAGGAGTACGACGTGGCGGTGCTCGACATGTCGATGCCCGGCCGCAGCGGCATCGAACTCATCAAGCAGGTGAAGAGCGAGAAACCCAGGCTGCGCATCCTGGTGCTCAGCATGCACAGCGAGCAGCAGTATGCGGTACGCGCGCTCAAGGCGGGCGCCTCGGGATACCTCACCAAGGACAGCGCCGCCGAGCAACTGGTGGCGGCGATCCGCAGAATCGCGGGCGGCGGGGCCTACGTCAGTCCCGAGACCGCGGAGCGGCTGGCGCTCGACCTCAATCCGGCGGTCGAGGCGCCGCCGCACACGCTGCTGTCGGACCGCGAGTATCAGGTGTTCGAAATGATCGCTGCCGGCAAGTCGCTGACCGACATCGCCGATCGGCTCAAGCTGAGCGTGAAGACCGTCAGCACGCACAAGACCCGTATCATGCAGAAGATGGGTGCGGGCAACCAGACCGACCTCATCCGCTACGCGATCCGGCACAAACTGATCGACGAATCAGACGGATCGGCGCAGTAACCGCTGCCACGCCGGCGCGGCTCCCGCCGCGCGCCGTGTAGGAATCGTCCTACACCGCTTCCGTTTTTCCTACCTCCAATTTAAGCGCTTGCCGATAGTTTATGGCGCCCGAGCCCCGCATACTGGCTGCCATTAAACAGCACCAAACACGGCAAGCGCAAAATGGGATCAGATGTGTGTGTCCACCGCCAGGCCCGGCGCGGCATCGACAAGGTTTTTACAACGTATAACGGTGAGCAGGGGATGAAAGTGTTCCTGGTTGAGGATTCTGCCGAAATCCGCCGCAGGCTGATCGAGATGATCGATGACATCGACGGGGTCGAAGTGGTCGGCGAGGCGGAGACCTACAACCAGGCGGTTGCCGGCATTGTCCAAAGCCGGCCGGATGTGGCGATCTTCGATATCAAACTCGCGGAAGGCAACGGCATCGATGCGCTGGTGGAAGTCAAGCGTCACTTGCCTGCGCTGCGGGGAATCGTGTTGAGCAACTACGCCACGCCGCAGCACATCAAGGCGAGCACCGACGCGGGCGCCGAATACTTTCTGGACAAGACGGCGGATTTTGAAAGGATCGTCGAGATACTGGCGCACATGCAAGCGTCGTCGAACGGCGGGCGGGATTGACGGCCGCGCCAGTCGTTTCGTCGCAACCGGCAGACTACTTTGACCAGGAGATCACGATGTTGAATGCAGCGATTCCCCACAACACCAGGATTGTGCCTATCTTGGCAGTCAGCACTTTCCCGCAACCGATCAGGCCGGCGCGATCCGGGGTTTGCTGCGGGAGTTGCTGCCTGCAGGAGGTATGCCTGCCATGCGGGTTGTCGGCGGCCAACGTGAGTCAACTCGATCAGCTGGCCACCGTCAAACGGAGGGTGGCGCGTGGCGCCGCGCTCTACCGCAGCAGTGATGCATTCGACGCGCTCTACGCGGTGCGCAGCGGCGCGTTCAAAACCATGAGTATCTCGCGCGGCGGCGTGGAAAAGATCACGGGCTTCCACCTGCCCGGCGAATTGATGGGTCTTGACGCCATCAACACCGAACGTCACAACTACGATGCCGTTGCGCTCGAAGACAGCGAAGTATGCGTGATCCCGTTCGCCAAGTTGCAGGCGCTCGCGCTGCGCATTCCCGAACTCCAGCACCAGTTGTTCCGGCTGCTGAGCCGCGATATCGCGCGCGACCAGGGGCTGATGCTGCTGCTCGGCAGCATGACTGCGGAGCAGCGCCTCGCCGCTTTCCTGCTGTCCCTGTCGCGCCGTTACGAGCGGCTCGGTTACGCCGGCGATTGTTTCAATCTGCGGATGACACGCGAAGACATCGGCAATTACCTCGGGCTTACCATGGAGACGGTGAGCCGGTTGATGTCCAAGTTCCAGCGCCAAGGGCTGATTGCGGCGCAGCATCGGGAAATCGAATTCAAGAATCCCGGCGGGTTGATGGAACTCGTCGGACACTAGGTGATCGGTCGAAACGACTCCCCCTCACCCCGTTTCTTCTAATGCGGGGTGTTTCAAACGCCGGCCCTCATCGGGACCGGCGTTTTTTTGCACGCGAGCCGTGCCGCCTTCACGATCGCGTCGCCTGCAAAATCGCTGAGCGTGTAATAGCATGCGCACGCCACGGCCGCATCCGCGGCCGCCTTCTTCGCGGCATCGCCTGACGCTCTTCGACGCTCTTCGCGGTGTGCATTCGTTGGCGACACTCATTATTTGATGTAGATCAAAACCGGCGCGCGGGCCCGACCGTACTATTCACGCAGCGGTTATTTCCCAGGGAAGGCAACGATGGAAATCCAGAACACGTACAACTACCAGGTAGTGCGCCAGTTCGCGCTCATGACCGTGGCGTGGGGCGTGGTCGGCATGGCGGTGGGCGTGCTGATCGCCGCACAGTTGATCTGGCCGGAACTCAACCTCGCGCCGTGGCTGTCCTACGGACGCTTGCGCCCGCTGCACACCAACGCCGTGATTTTCGCGTTTGGCGGTTCCGCCTTGTTCTCGACCTCGTATTACGTGGTGCAGCGCACCTGCCACGTGCGTCTCTTCAGCGATGGGCTCGCCGCGTTTACCTTCTGGGGCTGGCAGGCGGTCATCGTGGCCGCCGCCGTCACCTTGCCGCTCGGGATCAATACATCCAAGGAATACGCGGAACTCGAGTGGCCGATCGACGTGCTGATCACGCTGGTGTGGGTCGCCTATGCCGTGGTGTTTTTCGGCACCATCGCCAGGCGCAAGACGCCGCACATTTACGTCGCGAACTGGTTCTTCGGCGCCTTCATCCTGACGGTGGCGCTGCTGCATCTCGTCAACAGCGCCGCCATTCCGGTGACGCTGTGGAAATCGTATTCGGCGTACGCCGGCGTGCAGGACGCGATGGTGCAGTGGTGGTACGGCCACAACGCGGTGGGCTTTTTCCTGACCGCGGGGTTTCTCGGCATGATGTATTACTTCATCCCCAAGCAGGCGGGGCGCCCGGTTTACTCCTACCGGCTGTCGGTGGTGCACTTCTGGGCGCTGATCTTCACTTACATGTGGGCGGGGCCGCACCACCTGCATTACACCGCGCTGCCCGACTGGGCGCAGTCGATCGGCATGCTGTTTTCGTTGATCCTGCTCGCGCCGTCGTGGGGCGGCATGATCAATGGCATGATGACGCTGTCCGGCGCGTGGCACAAGCTGCGCGATGACCCCATCCTCAAATTCCTGGTGGTGTCGCTGTCGTTCTACGGCATGTCGACCTTCGAGGGCCCGATGATGTCGATCAAGACGGTGAATGCGCTGTCGCACTACACCGACTGGACGGTGGGGCACGTGCATTCAGGCGCGCTGGGGTGGGTGGGATTCATTTCCATCGGCAGCATCTACTACCTGATTCCGCGCCTGTTCGGCCGCACCGAGATGCACAGCGTGCCGCTCGTCACGCTGCACTTCTGGATCGCCACCATCGGCGTCGTGCTCTATATCGCCGCGATGTGGATCGCCGGCGTGATGCAGGGCCTGATGTGGCGCGCGGTCGATCCCGACGGCACGCTCACCTACAGCTTTGCCGAAGCGGTGAAGGCGACCTATCCTTACTACGCGATCCGGCTGCTCGGCGGAATCCTTTATCTCACGGGCATGCTGGTCATGGTTTACAACACCTGGAAAACCGTCGTCGGGCAACAGGCGGTCGAGGCGCCGATCCCGGCCGTGGCCGCTGCCTGATAAAGCGTGACATGGAACAGCGTGACGTGGTAATGCGTGACCAAAATCCCGATATGGATGAGGAACGACGCCTCATCACGTCACGCCTCATCACGTCACGAGTCATCAGTCACGAATTTGGGAGAAATGTGTGAACGCAACATCCAAGCATGAATTGATCGAAAAGAACATGGGGCTGCTGATCGCGCTCGTCATCCTGGTGGTGAGCGTCGGCGGTCTGGTCGAGATCGTGCCGCTGTTCTTCCAGAAATCGACGATGCAGCCGGTGACCGGACTGAAACCGTACGCGCCGCTGCAACTCTCGGGCCGCGACATCTATATCCGCGAAGGTTGCGGCAACTGCCACTCGCAGATGATCCGGCCGTTCCGGGCGGAGACCGAACGCTACGGCCATTATTCGGTTGCCGGCGAGTTCGTCTACGATCATCCGTTCCTGTGGGGCTCGAAGCGCACTGGGCCGGACCTCGCGCGCGTGGGGCTGCGCTATTCCGACGAATGGCACCGCGTGCACCTGATCAACCCGCGTGATCTGGTGCCGGAGTCCAATATGCCGGCCTACGCGTGGCTCGACCGCACCCCTCTCGACGGCTCGCATCTGCCCGCGAAAATGAAGGCGCTGCGCACCATCGGCGTGCCTTACACCGACGAGGCGATCGCCCAGGCCGCCGAAAGCGTGAAAGGCAAGACCGAGATGGAAGCGGTGATCGCCTATCTGCAAGGGCTCGGCACCGTGTTGAAAAACGTGAGGTGAGGCAATGGACATGAATGTGGCGAGAGCATGGATGATGCTGGTGCTGTTCGGGGTGTTTATCGGCATCGTCCTGTGGGCGTGGAGCGGCCGGCGCAGCGAGGCCTTCGACGCGGCGGCGCGGCTGCCGCTCGACGAAGACGACGGCGGCGGGCGGGCGCCGCACCCGCGACCGGGAGAATGAGGATGAGCGATTTCACGCACGAGGCCTGGGGCATCTACATCGCGGTGATCACGCTGGCGAGCATCGTCGCCTGCGCGGTGCTCCTCAGGTCGTTGTCCACCCGGCGCGTCGCGAAAGGCGGGCAGGTAGGCACCACCCATACCTGGGACGAGGACCTGACCGAGTGGAATAATCCGCTGCCGCGCTGGTGGATCTGGCTGTTCTACAGCACCATTGTTTTCAGCCTGCTTTATCTCGTGCTTTACCCGGGGCTGGGGAGCTTTGCCGGATATTTCGGCTGGAGCTCGAGCGGTCAGTACGAGAACGAGCAGAAAATGGCGGCTGCGAAGTATGGCCCTTTGTTCGAGCGCTTTCTCGAGCAGGACATGAAGGTGGTTGCGGCCGATCCCGAGGCGCGGCAGATCGGACAGCGGTTGTTCCTGACTTATTGCGCGCAATGCCACGGATCGGATGCGGGCGGCTCGCGCGGCTTCCCCAGTCTGACCGATCACGATTGGCTCCACGAGTACGATCTCGACACGATCAAGGACATCATCACCAACGGCCGTGTCGAGGTGATGCCTCCGATGGCGAGCGCGGTGGGCGGCGACGAGGGCGTAAAGGATGTCGTGCATTACGTGCTTTCGCTCGCGGGCCGCACCCATGATTCGTTACGCGCGTTCCGCGGCAAGTCCAAGTTCGCCGCCATCTGCGCCGCATGCCACGGCGCCGACGGCAAGGGCAACAAGACGCTCGGCGCGCCGAACCTGACCGACGACATCTGGCTCTATGGGGGGAGCGAGGCGGCGATCGCCGAAACCGTTGCCAGGGGCCGCGGCGGGGTCATGCCCGCACACAAAGGCCTTCTTGACGAGGGCAAGATTCACGTGCTCACGGCCTACATCTACAGCCTGTCGGCTGAGGAAAAGAAGTAGCCGCCGATGAACGCCGATCAAGGACAGCGATGGTCGCCATCGTAGTCCGGCCCGTAGCTGCGTTTATCGGCGTTCATCGGCGGTTATATGGTTGTGGGGTTTGCCGTTGAGTCAGCCGGCGCGTAGCCTCAAATTGGCCTCCGTCAGCAATGAAGTCGAGACCGCACTCTACGAGGTGCGGAGGAAGATTTATCCGCGCGCGGTACGCGGCTGGTTTGCGGGGTGGCGCTGGGCGCTGATCTGGCTCACCCAACTCGTCTTCTACGGCGGGCCGTGGCTCACGTGGAACGACCGCCAGGCGGTGCTGTTCGATCTCGGCGCGCGCAAGTTCTACATCTTCGGCTGGGTGTTCTGGCCCCAGGATTTCATTTTCCTCACCGCGCTGCTCGTGATATCGGCGCTGTCGCTGTTCCTCTTCACCGCGATGGCCGGCCGCTTGTGGTGCGGCTATGCCTGCCCGCAGACGGTCTATACCGAAATCTTCATGTGGATCGAGCGCAAGGTGGAAGGCGAACGCCTGCAACGCATGCGCCTCGACAAGGCAGCGTTCACGCCGCGCAAGTCGGCGCTGAAAGCGGTAAAGCACGGCATCTGGATCGCCCTCGCGCTTTGGACCGGCTTCACCTTTGTCGGCTACTTCACGCCGGTCAGGACGCTCGCCGCCGAGGTCGCGACCTGGACGCTCGGCCCGTGGGAAATGTTCTGGATCCTGTTCTATGGCTTCGCGACCTACGGCAACGCCGGCTGGATGCGCGAACAGGTGTGCATTTACATGTGCCCCTACGCGCGTTTTCAGAGCGTGATGTTCGATCCCGACACGCTGGTGATCACCTATGACGCGCGGCGCGGCGAGCCGCGTGGCTCGCGCCGCCGCGCGGCCGACTACAAGGCGGCGGGGCTCGGTGACTGCATCGATTGCGGCATCTGCGTGCAGGTGTGCCCGACCGGCATCGACATCCGCCATGGCCTGCAGTACGAGTGCATCGGCTGCGCGGCGTGTGTGGACGGCTGCAACCAGGTGATGGACAAGATGGGTTATGCGCGCGGGCTCATCCGCTACTCGACGGAAAACGCCGTGCGGGGTCGTTATCCTGAGGCGCGCATTCTCAGGCGTGTATTCCGCCCCCGCGTGATCGTTTACGGCGCGCTCCTCACCGCCGTCGCCATCGGGCTGCTCGCGGCGCTCTACCTCCGGACGCCGCTCAAGGTGGACGTGATCCGCGACCGTGTGACGCTGGCGCGGGAAACCCGCGACGGTTTGGTCGAGAACGTCTATCGCCTGCAGCTCATGAACACCGACGAGCGTACCCGCCGCTACATCATTTCCGCGACCGGACTGGACGGCCTGAAGGTGGTGGTTCGCCAACCGGTGGAGGTGGCCGGCGCTACGACCCAGGCGGTGGCGGTCGCGGTGCAGATCGATCCGGCCGGCGTAAAGACCGGTTCGCGCCCGATCGTGTTCCACGTCGAGGACCTGGACGAACCGCGCGTCAAGGTGAGCGAGAAGTCGCGGTTTTTTGTGAAATAGGTGAGCGGTAAGCGGTGAGCAAGCCATTGATAATGTCGTCGGATCACTGTTCACTGATCACCCTTGCCGCCGAAAGAGGGCTGTATGTCCATGAAAAGCGTTGAAGTCAAGCGGTGGTACCGCGAACCATGGCCCTGGATGCTGATGGCAGGACCCGCCGTGGTGGTCATTGCCGCGATGGTGACGCTGTGGCTCGCGCTTGCCAGCGACGATGGGCTGGTCGCCGACGATTATTACAAGCGGGGTCTCGCCGTCAATCAGATCCTGGCGCGCGACGCCGTAGCCGGCGCACGCCGCTACCGGGCGCAAGTCACGTTCGCTCCCGCTTTCGATCGCGTGCGGGTGACGCTGGCGGGCGATGAACTGCCGCCGGCGCTCATGCTGCGCGTCGCGCACCCGACGCGCGCCGGCATGGACCGGGTGGTGCCGCTCGCCGCGGCCAGCCCCGGCATCTACGAAGCTTTGCTTACGCCACCGCCTGCCGGCCGCTGGCAGCTGACGGTGGAGGACGCCGGCCATACCTGGCGCTTGAACGCCGCCTGGCACGTGCCGGGCGAGACCGTGCTGCAACTCGGGAAGCGTTGACGGAGGAACCCATGAAGCGCGCAATCTGGATTTTATGGCCGTCGTTCATCGTCGGCGGCGTGGCGGAGGCGGTGTTTTTCACGCTGTTCGACCCGGCGGATCTGCACGTCTTCGGCGCCCCCGTCGCCCTGAGCCGCACCGGTGTCTATACGCTCGGTTTTTTCGTATTCTGGCTGTTCGCCGCGGCGTCGAGCGCGTTCACCTGTTTCCTGCAGCGCAACGCCTTCGAGATCAACCGCATGTGCCCGCTCGAGCCCGAGGACAGGCCGGCGGGTTGTCCCAACCGCGCCGATCACGACCCGCTGCTCCCTTCCTGAGCGCCGGGGCCGATCCGGCTTGACTTGGATCAAAGCGCCGGTCGCCTCGGCGAGTATTCTGAATCTGACGGTAAACTGAGGGCGGCGCAACGAGCGTGGATTCGTCCCGCAAAGCGGGCGGGCAGCGGACCGGGAGGCGCAAAGCGCGCCCCGGGGCGCGGCGCCTGGCGCCCAAGCCGGCCGCCGAGAGCGGGTCGGCCCGCGTCATCGTCGTGACGGCGGAGCAGCGCCAACACCTGATCGAGGATGCGGCGTACTTCCGCGCCGAGCGCTTCCGTCAGATCGAGCCGGGGAATTGCCGCCGTCAGGACCTCTGCGATGCGGAAGTGGAAATCGAGGCGGTGCTGAAGAAGCACAAAAGGAAGTGATGCGGCGGAACAGGACCGTCTTTGCCGTCGTGGCGCCGGGCGCGCAGGACGTCGAGGACGTGGTGTGGTTCTTGAACCAGACGCGCTACCGCTACCCGCAGCAGGTCCGGTTAGGTCTGGCAGGCGTGCTGGCCGATCAGCCCGCGCAACACGTCCATCTTGACGATCCTGATGAGCTTGCTGCGCACCTCGATCACCCCTTCGTCATGGAAGCGCGACAGCACGCGGCTGATGGTCTCGAGCTTCAAGCCCAGGTAGCTGCCGATTTCCTCGCGCGTCATGCGCAGGTTGAATTCGGACGGCGAGTAGCCCCGCGCGGCGAAGCGCTGCGACAGGTTGAGCAGGAACGCGGCAAGCCGCTCCTCGGCGCGCATGCTGCCCAGCAGCAGCATCACGCCGTGGTCACGGACGATCTCGCGGCTCATGATGCGGTGGAAATGCTGTTGCAGCGAAGGGATATCGTGTGAGAATTGCTCCAGGACCGCAAACGGGATTTCGCATACTTCGGTATCATCGAGCGCGATGGCGTCGCACATGTGCCGGTTGGAGCTGATCGCGTCCAATCCCAGCAGGTCACCCATCATGTGAAATCCGGCGACCTGTTCACGGCCGTCTTCGTGCAGCACGCAACTCTTGATGAAGCCGACACGGATGGCGTAGAGCGATTGCAGCTCGGAACCGGCGCGATAAAGATAGTCGCCCCGCTTGACCGGCCGCCGGCGGTTCACCAGGCGGTCGACGGCTTCAAGTTCGCGCTGATCGAGACCGGCGGGCAGGCACAGCTCGCGCAGGCTGCATTTCGAGCAAACGGTCCTGAGCCGGTTGACGTCAATCGGGGTAAGACCCAGGTGGGAGGGCATTATCAATGGCTCGTCGGCAGAGCGGCAGGGTGTCGCCATATTACACCGGTTTTGACCTAGATCAAAACGAGGTTCTCTGCCGGTGCGATACTGGATCGCGTCGCCCATGGTATATAGACACCGCATGAGCTCATTTTCCGATCATTTGCCGTTTGAAATCGACCTCGATCTGATCCGCAAGCTCGATCGCAACGGTCCGCGCTACACTTCGTACCCGACCGCGGACCGTTTTATCGAGGCGTTCGGACCGGAAACTTACCGGTCATGGGCCGCCAAGCGCAACATCGGCGGCATCCAGCGGGCGCTTTCGATCTACGTGCACCTGCCGTTTTGCAGCACGATCTGTTTCTACTGCGCCTGCAACAAGATCGTCACGCGCGACCACGGCAAGGGCGTGAAATACCTCGACTATCTGGCGCGGGAAGTCGCGCTGCAGGGACCGTTGTTCACCGATGATCCGCGGGTTCAGCAGATGCACTGGGGCGGCGGTACGCCGACCTTCTTCAGCACCGAGCAGCTGAGCGGGCTGTTCGCGCTCTTGCGGCGACATTTCGAGTTTGCCGGCGACGGCGAGTATTCGATCGAAATCGATCCGCGCACGGTCGATGAGGGCAGGATAGCCGCCTTGCGCGGCATGGGTTTCAACCGGCTGAGCCTCGGGGTGCAGGACTTCGACCCTGACGTGCAGCGGGCGGTGAATCGCGTGCAAAGCGAGGAGCGGACGCTGGCGGTGATGGGCGCGGCGCGCAGCGCGGGATTCCTTTCGATCAATGTCGATCTCATCTACGGGCTGCCGAAACAGAATCTGATCACCTTCAACCGCACGCTCGCGCGCGTGATCGCGGCGCAACCGGACCGCATCGCGCTCTACAACTACGCTCACCTGCCGACGCGGTTCAAGTCACAACGCCGCATCAACGAAGCGGAGCTGCCATCGCCCGAGACCAAGCTGAAGCTGTTTGCGCTCGCCGCGCAACGCCTCGTCGAGGCCGGTTACGTCTATATCGGCATGGATCATTTCGCGAAGCCCGCCGATGCGCTGGCGGTCGCGCAGTGCCAGGGCCGGCTGCACCGCAATTTTCAGGGTTATTCGACGCATGCCGACTGTGACCTGGTGGCGCTCGGCGTGTCGGCGATCGGCGGCATCGGCCCCACCTACAGCCAGAACTACCGCGATCTCCAGGATTATTACGACAGCCTCGACCGGGACGTGCTGCCGATCATGCGCGGTCTCGAGCTGAGCGCCGACGACCTGCTGCGCCGCGCGGTGATTCAGGCCCTGATGTGCCACTTCACGCTTTCGAAAGAGGCGATCGAGATCGCGTACCTGATCGATTTTGACCGGTATTTCGCGGCCGAACTCGAAGAGCTGAACGACCTGGCACGCTCCGGGCTGCTCGACCTCGATGACCGCTGGATCAATGTGACGCCAAAGGGCCGCCTGCTGGTGCGCAACATCTGCATGGTGTTCGACCGCTATCTGCGCCACGACCGCGAGGTGTGCCGCTATTCCCGCGTGATCTGAAGAGCGGGAGGTCGGAAGAGCGGGAGATCGGGAGATCGTAAGAGGGTCTTGGTTCGCACTCACGCTCTCCCGCTCTCACGCTCTCCCGATCTCCCGATCTCCCGACTTCCGTCTTTTTGAAGAATGAACGGCTGGCTTGAAGCGCTCCTGCTCGCGGCCTTCGTTGCCGGCCTCACGGGCGGCGCGCACTGCGCGGCGATGTGCGGCGGCATCGTGGGGGCGGTTTGCGCACCGCGCGCCGGGGCCAACACCGCCGCGCCGCGGTGGCGTCATGCACTCGCTTATAACTTCGGACGCATCATGAGCTATACCGCGGCCGGCACGCTGGTCGGCGCGCTGGGCCAGGCGGGACTGTGGCTGCGCGGAGGACCATTCGCCCAACAGGTGCTGATGTTCACGGCGGCGATGATGTTGATGGTGCTGGCGCTCTACGTTGCCGGCATGACGCCGATCGTGCGCGGTATCGAAACCGCGGGCAGCGTGGCATGGCGCCGCATCCAGCCATATTCACGCTGGTTCCTGCCGGTCGATTCCGTGCCGCGCGCGCTGGGGCTGGGCGTGGTGTGGGGTTGGCTGCCGTGCGGAATGGTTTATGCGCTGCTGCTTACCGCACTGGCTACTGCGGATCCCGGGCGCGGCGCGCTGGTGATGTTCGCGTTCGGCCTGGGCACGCTGCCCAACCTGCTGGCCATCGCGCTGCTGTTCGAGCAGTTCAGGAAATACTCAAGAGCGCGTGCTGCACGGATCGCGGCGAGCCTCATCATCGCCGGCGTGAGTGTCTTCGGGATCCTCAAAGCAACGCAGCCCGCCGCCTTTGCGGCCGACGACGGGCTGCTGTGTCACTTCATTCCGGGACTAAGCGCCCTGCTGCCGTGATCAACACTTGACCTGCTGCTTGCAGAAGCTGGAAAGCTCGGTCACCACGCTGCGCCCGGCGACCCGCCGGCGCATCTTGCCGGCGCCGTAATCCAGCGCGAGCTTGAACTCGAACTTGGCGAAAAAGGCGTTGAACATTTCGCCGCCGAGTGTGCCTACCGCGTAGAGCGCGTCGGTTCCGCGCTCGTATTCGAGCAGGATCGCCGACAGCGGCTGTGGCGCGGGGCCGCCCAGCACGCGCGCGCCCGAGGCTGGATCGTATTCGCTGTGTTCCGAGCAGCAGTGGATCACGTTCGGGCTCATCACCCTGGAGGCGCTTGACTGGTCGCGGTAGCTGATGAAGCTGATCTGGCGCGTCGGATAGGTCATGCGGTGCGCGCAGATCGCCGAGTAGCCGACGATCGCATTATTGGGTCCGACGCCCCCCGGCCATTGATAAGTGCTGCCGTCCTCGGTCCTCAGCTGCACGTTCCGCACCGTCGGTCTGCCCAGGTTGAGCAAGAAGCACGGCGTGCCTTCGAACGGATAGTGAAAAATGTAATTTTTGCCTGCTGCCAGACTGGAGGCTTTCAGCGGTTGCGCTCGCTCGCCGACCAGTTGCGCGCGCGTGTAGAAACGCGGCTTGAGGTCCTGGGCGGCGAGCGGCGGGTGCGCGCCGAGCGCCGCGGTCGCGGCGCAGAGCTTGAAGAAGTCGCGTCGTTGCATTTATCCAATTGTCGCGACAACGCTGAGCAGGTGTCAACTTTACCTGCTGCGAGGTGATCCGCGAGCCGCGGACCGGGCAATCGACAATTGGATCAAAGATCGTAAATCACGACTCCCTCTTATGGGTTTACCGTCAAGTAGCCGTCGGGGCGCCGATGCGGCGCAGGCCCCACTCGGCGGCGAATTCGGTCTCCATTTCTCGTCGCACGCTCATGATCTCGCTATCGGCTGCCACGACATCGGTCCATGTAAGTATCGCGCCCTTGTTAATGGCGTGCGCGAGGCGCACGCCATTCGCGAGCCCGATCGGGAGCCCACCGCAGGCGATCGAGTCCCGCGCCGGCATAAGCCTGCCGTATACCGTGTAGCCGCCTTCGCCATCAAGCATCTCGCCGGCTTTGAGATCGCGCTTCGCGATGGCCACTGCGTCGCCGCGGAAGCCGGTCGCGCAACCGGTCGCTTCGCCGCGCAGTCCCACGCTGGCGACGCTGATGCCGAGCTCGAGGCCGATCAGGTGATAAGGTTTGTACATCGCCGCGTAATTGCCGGTATCGTCGGTGACGAGGCCGTATTCCCGGAAGCAGCGGCGCACGTAGTCAGCGTCGGCGGCAAACGTGACGTAGACACCCCAGCGCAGATCACGGAACACCGGCCGGCCGTCACGCTCCAGGCTGGAGACGACTTCGACCTGCCCGCGGTGATGCAGCCCACCGCCTTCAAGGCGCGGTTTGAGCACGCGCGGCAGGTCGTCGACCCCGCACGGCGGAAACGCCAGTCCGTCGGGGGCGGGCGTGAGCCCGGTGGCGTTGGCCACCGCCGCCATCTCGAGCGCCGACTTGGTGCCGTCGAGGAATGAATTGAACATCTGGGCATTGAAATCGCCTTGCACGACCATTTCCGGCGTAAAGCCATAGTGGCCCCATACGGTATCGGGCGTGGATTCGTGATAGGCGGGCAGGTACTTGGTGCCTTTGCCGGCAGCAACCACTTCAAAACCGGCGGCGCGCGCCCAGTCCACCATTTCGCAGATCAGCGCTGGCTGGTCGCCATAGGCGAGAGAGTAAACGATGCCGGATGCGGCGGCGCGACGCGCCAGAAGCGGTCCCGCGAGCGCATCGGCTTCGACATTGACCATCACGATATGTTTGCCGTGGGTGCAGCAGGCGAGCACGTGGCGGATGCCGGCTGCGGGACTGCCGGTGGCGTCGATCACGATATCGACTGCGTCGCTCGCAATCACCGCCGGCGCGTCGTCGGTGACAAATGTGGCGCTGCTTCTGGCGGCCTCAGCGAGTGAGTTTGCCTGATATTGTTCGGCGGACCAGCCCACGCGGGCGAGGCTAACTCGCGCGCGCTGCGGGACAAGGTCGATTACCGCCGTGAGATGCAGGCCCGGCGTGCGACGCGCCTGCGACAGGAACATCGAGCCGAACTTGCCGGCGCCGATCAGCGCCACGCGCAACGGCCTGTTCTCACCGGCGCGCTGGGAGAGTAAACGATGCAGATTCATGATGGCGATAGCATGGGCTGATGATGCGACCCAATTCTATCGCAAAGGGAAGCCGCGGCATGCTGCGAGTTGCGCCTGCCCGTGATCGGGCGGGAGCGGCGATGGCGTCGCCTCCCATCGCCCAACCCATCTGGACAGCTCGAGCGCGTTACTTCGCTTGACGTACCATGTATTCGACGGCAGCCTTGATGTCAGCGTCGGATGAGGAGGCCGCTCCGCCCTTGGGCGGCATTGCTCCTTTGCCTTTGACGACCGATGCAACCAATGCATCGGTACCCTTCTTGGCGAGGGGTCCCCACGCCGCCTTGTCGCCCAACTTCGGCGCCATCGCATTGTGGCACCCACCACAGGACTTGTCGTATACCGCCTTGCCATCGGCCGCTGCCGCGATCTGACCGGAACCAAACAGCACCGCCATCCCCGCAACGACCGCAAGTCCGAGCTTCATGCCAACCTCCGTTTCATGTGTTGCCGTCAACAAAAACACTCTGTAGCCGCGGTCGCTGAATAACCCTCGCTGAGCGCTCATTTTCCCGGCTGACCGGCATAGAACGACGCGACGCTTTCTATGATGGAATCGCTATAAGGCAAGCTCATCTTATGCATCGTAGTGCTTTCCCGTCGATCGTCGCGATAGGCCCTTAGGGCCATTACGAGATAGTCCCTGTCCTGCCCGCTGATTTTCGGAACCGCCATCGCAGGGTTGTCCACCTCGCTGCCATGGCAACGATTGCATTTTTCGGTCAACTCCTGAACGATCGTCTGTCCCTTTTCCGCGGCTCTGGACTTTTGGGCCGCGTAGAACGCGGCGATGTCCTGGATGTTTTTATCACTAAGACCGGTAACGTAAAGGCGCATGTTTTCACGCTTGCGAGTTGTTCTGTAAGCCTTGATCGCATCCAGCAGGTACCCGGCATCCTGACCGGCAAGGCTGGGCGTCGCCGTGTCGGTGCTCACACCGTAAGAGCCGTGGCAACCGCCACACACGGCAGTGAGCGGTTCGCCGGCCGCCGGATCGCCAAGCGCCGGTGCGGGACGTTGGACCGGGGTCTGAGACGCGAAATACAGCGCCAGACTTTCCATATCGAGCTTGCCCAAACCAGGTAGCATCGAATGCATCGGCGATTTCTTGCGATCTGCGTTTAGATACTCCTGGAGAGCAAGCACAAAATAGCGGGGCTGCTGGCCGGCCAGGCTGGGTGTGCCGGGAGTCGTGCTGTTGCCATCTTCGCCGTGACACTTTGCACATCCTGCCGCCAGCGCTTTACCGCTCTCATAGGGGGAAAAGAATGGAGCCTCCTTGCCTGAGGCGGACGCGACCGGAGGAAGACTGGCGTAGTATGCGGCCACATTTTTCACGTCCGCTTCGCTCATGCGGCCCGCCATTGTTCTCAGGGCGGAATGGTGGCGCTTTCCTTCCTTGTAAGCTTGTATTGATGCGATCAGATAGCGTTCTCGCTGGGCCGCCAGGCTGGGAATGGCCGGTGCAGTACCCTTGCCATCAACACCATGACACGCCTTGCACTCTCGTTCCGCAAAGGCTTTGCCCGCTTGAACATCCGCTGCGGGTTGCTTCTGAACCGTACTCTTGACGGTTGATGGCTCTTTATCCGCGCAGCCGATCAGCGCCACCGAAAATACAATAGCCAGCATCAAACGTTTCATCAAGAACCTCGAAGATCAGGGGTCGCCAATATTTGCTTACGTACGGTCAAATCATGGCAGCCATGGGCCGAATCAAACCACCGGCGCAAAAATTCTCGCCCTTTTACGCTATACAAAACGGCGTCGACCGTGTTGACATAGATCAACATTGAACGAGATCGCGAACCAAGCGGCGGCTTTGCCCGTGCTTCCATCAACCAACGGCGCGAATATCGGTGCTTTCTCTCTGGGTCACCGGGGAGGGTGTCCGAGAGAACCAAAGCTGATACATGGACACTCCCCACATGAACGCGAACGACAGGCCCATAACAGCCCCGGCGGCGATCACCACCCAGGCAAACGGGTGATAGAGCTTGGTGAAATACCAAGAGCCGATATCCAGCGTGAGGGAGACGAATGGAAGCGCGACGACGGCGCACTTGAACCACACGGGCCGCACGTAGGCATGGCTGAAGATGAGACCCATGATAAAGAAGACGAAGGTGATGCCGAACAGGTGAATGTGCGAAACGCGAACCAGCGTGAAGATACCGGTGCCGGTGTCGATTTCGGTCATTTTCTTGAGGTTATCGTATCCGCTGAAGTTCGCAAGGTGCGGGTTGCTGCCGTCGTGACAAGTCATGCAGCGCTTGTCCAGCGTCGGCTTGATCACCTTTTCGTACTGGGCTCGATCCGCGCCTTCCTGCACCCAGCTGATGATGGGTTCGATCTCGTCCGCCGGCAGCATGCTGCGCATCGGTCCGCGCAGGGCCGATTCGAGGCGCGAAGCCTTTCCGCTGCCGCTATAGGCGATGACGACGTCCTGGTACGACAACGTTATCGGATTGCCGTCCTTCCCGGAATAGGTGTGATACAGGTAGATTCCGGCGAACAGGTAGGCCGACCCGAGCACGAGGAGCGCCGCCGTATACAGCACCCGCATGCTGTATGGCAGCTCTGAATAATGAAGATAAAACCGGTGCAGCGGAACATCACTCATGGTCGGTTCCCGCGGTCTTGCGGTCCGGAACACTCGGGCACAGCTCAAGCGGCATCAGAGGGACTCCAGCCTGCGCATTGGCGCTGCTATTTTACGCCAGCGCGAATGCGCGCGACGGGATATCACTTTTTCTTGAGCGATGCATAGTACGCGGCCAGATCCGCCACCTCCTGGTCGTTGACCTGGCTTGCGAACGTCTTCATGACCGGATTGGCGCGCTTGCCCGACTTGTAGTCCTTCATGGCCTGAATGATTTGATCCTCCTTCTTACCGGCCAGCGCGGGATTCGGTGCGATCCCCTCACCGTTTGCCCCGTGGCAACCGGCACAGGTGGCGGCTTTGTTCTTGCCCGCTTGGGCGTTTCCACCCGCCTGCGCGGCGCCGACGACTCCCAGCAATGCGGCGACCCCAACGATCAACAGCGTGCGTTTCATGGCGTACCTCCTTTTTGGAGCTGGATGATTTCAAGCATCGGATGTGCGTTTCAGGCCACTGACACTACTCACTTGTAAGGCACGGTCACGTAGACGAAGGCCCGCGCCCGTTGGCGCGCATAGTAAGCCGCGAGCGCCTCGACATCCGCATCCGCCAGCGAAGTTGACATCGCAGCCATCACCGAGTCCTTGCGTGCGCCGGTCTGATAGGCGCGCAGCCCTTTCACCAGATACTCGACGCGCTGCGCCGCCAGCGCAGGAGTGCGCGGGTCGGTGCTGTTGCCGTTTACGCCGTGACAGCGGTCGCATCTCTGCACCCATTCGGCGGTCGTCAGCGGTTTTTCCACCTTCGGCGGCTGCGGCTGTTGAGCGGCGTAATAGGCCGCAAGGTCCCGGATGGCACGGTCGTTAAGCGCCGCCGCGAGTCCCTTCATCGTTTCGTCCTTACGTGATCCGTCCTTATATGCGCGAAGCGCGCTGGCGAAGTACTGCGCATCCTGACCGGCAAGGCTCGGATTGGCGGGATTCCCGCTGACACCTTGGTCACCATGGCACCCTGCGCAGGCCGCTGCGGCCGTCTTGCCCGCTGCCTGATCGCCGGGGGCCGGGGTTTGCGCCCGGGCGGGTTTTTGCAGAGCATAGTAGAGCGCGATATTCTTCACGTCTGCGTCGCTGAGAGCCGCGATCAGGGACTTCATGATGTCATGCTTGCGTTGCCCGCTCCTGTAGGCGTTTATGGCCGCGGCAAAGTATTTCGGGTCCAGCCCGACGAGGCTCGGCATGCCGGGCGTCTTGCTGATGCCGCCTTCGCCGTGACACCCCGCGCATCCGGCCGTTGCAGCCTTGCCGGCTGCGACCGGGTCGGGCCTGGCGGGGGCTGCCTTTGCGCCGCCCGTGGCAAGGGGTTGCGCGGGTTCGAGGCTCGCGTAGTACGCAGCTACTTTCACCAACGCTTCGTCGCTCAGGAACTTGACTGCGCCCTCCATGGCGTGATCGCCACGGGTACCGGCCTGGTAGGCCCGCAGCTTGGCGTAGAGGTACGCCGGGCGCTGGCCGGCGACGTTGGGCACGCCCTTGGTCGTGCTGATGCCGTTCGGGCCGTGGCAGCGGGAGCACGACTCCGTGACGCGCCTGCCTTCCGCGACGTCCGCAGCGGTCGCGTACACCGCTCGGAGGTCGTCACCCTCTCCGGACTTCGGCTTGGCCGATTGAGCCGTCGCCCCTGGTGAATAACCCGTGCCCGTTGCGCCCCCGGCGAGGATGCCCGCCACAAGGAGAAGAGTTCGCGTGTTTCGTTTCATCGACATTCTCTCGAACGGTTTCAGCAATCTTGAATGTGTTATACCTTCCCATCCGCTGCTACTTCGCTACCATCAACGCAGAAGAAATCATTCCAGAGAATTACTGCACACTGGATGCAGGCAATGGATGATGGTGTCGCGTTTTGTACCCAGGGCGGAAGCAGCCGGACCAGCACCGCCAGCAAAGTCAGCGGTGCAATGACCGTTGATACGGCAGCCGCCAGGCCCTACCTGTGGAGAAAATGAGTATGTGATATTTTAGCAGACCCTGGCCCGTCTTCGCGATTTCCTGTCCGCCGATGACCAACTTCCAGCGCATTCTCAACACGGAATCGCACGATAAATAAGGGAACGACGAGCAGGCATGTCACGTACTCCATGTTCCTTTGGACGCCATCAACGCAATGAATGAGGTAGAATAACAACTTTGGTTCGCCGTCGCGGCCTCGTTCAATATCCTAATTTGTGGGAGATCACATGAAAAATGTGGTCGTATTGTTTGGCCTTGTCGTGTTCGCAGCGAGCGCTCAGGCGCAGCAACCTCAGGCCAAACCGGATATCGCCAAGGGACAGACGATTGCCAAACAGGTTTGTTTTGCCTGCCACGGTGAAGACGGCAACAGCACATCCCCGGCCAACCCGAAAATCGCCGGCCAGATTTCAGAATACCAGTATAAGCAGTTGGCAAATTTCAAGGCCAACTCCGAGCGCAAGAGCGTCGTGATGCTCGCTATGGTGGCTAACCTGTCGGAAGCGGACATGCTA
>Ga0156176_1241_pt1 | contig 78113 bp, 78 predicted proteins | sample RifCSPlowO2_12_FD_107829 | JGI IMG/M metagenome (GOLD analysis project Ga0156176, IMG submission 107829) | Betaproteobacteria bacterium RIFCSPLOWO2_12_FULL_62_58
GTGACGCCCTTGCCGTTTCCCTAGCCTTCGGCTCTGCGAAAACCTGGCTGTCGGACTCCCACCGACATAGTTACGTGCCATGCCCGGCACACACGTCCGCAGCCACCGGCGCGCGCGCGTCCGCGTGGGCTGCGTAGTTAGGCGTCACCTTCCGAGAAGACGGCATAGTTCTTCGACGAACCGCACATGCGTTCGATGACCTATCTGCGGACGATCAGTGCCCGAGTACGTCGCGCGCACCTTGACAAAGTGGCCCCTTCGACTGGCTAGGTAGAGATGTGAAAGTACCGTCTCACGAACACCGGGCTTCACCTCGGTGTATTGGAAGGCCGCGTGTAACATCGGTACGCCAGCTACGTTAAAGCGTTCCTCCTGCGCCAGGACTTTGGCATCGGAATAGGTTTGGTGGATGTTGCTCTTGGCCTCGGCAAATTCGCGTTGACTTGTTAGGGCATCTATACCGTCAGGAAGTCTTTGAAGTGTTCGGTCATAGACGAATACAGATATCTTTACGCCAGGAGCGTTGTATAGCAGCGTGACGCCGAGTCCAGGGTTTGTCTTGTCGTTGTCAATTACTGATTGGAGTTCAAAGCCCGCCAGTCGTTTCGGAAAATCAAACCCGCCGACCACCTCACCGCGCAAGGATTGGCTAAGGGTGAGGAGAAAAGCTCCAATGGCGCAAGCGAAGACCTTCCGCAGGATGTGGGCTGACATCTGTCGCTTTGCTTTGTGAGAGACGGGCGTGTGCCCCCCGCGCCTGCACAGCAAAGCGATTCCGTTAGGGGCGACGTGGGGCGCCCTCTTAGGCATCACGTTTTGAAGCAAGTGCAAGCCTCACCTCCCTTTCCGCGGGGCACGCAACTCCGCCTGTGCCAAAGTCTGTATCAAAGGGAAACGCGCGACATGGCCTGGGGCGGACCGGATAGATGCCGCATGCATATGTTGAGCCCTCTCGTTGAAGGAATGGGCAGGGACGCCGCTTCGCCTCATCTGGTATCCAATGCTTTCCGTCGCCGGCGGAACTGCCGTAATACGTGTGGATAAGGTCTTTGATCGTCATCCCCAAGTACGTCGCCATATCATGAATCCGCTCCGGATCATATGGAAGACCGGCCTCCATGCAGCACTTCCCACATCGATGGCACTTAAAGAGAGACCATTCCTCGGCGTTGCGTGGATGCACCACGGTATCTGTGACGCCTAACTTGTAATGAACCTGGTCGTAAAAAAGCTGAACCCATATACCAGCATATACAAGCATCTGCCTCCATATATCTGCATCTGCCCGAGTATATCTATCGGCATATCGTTTTCGTCCATCTCGCGCCCTCCCGCTCTCCCGGCTTCTGTCAGCCTTTGAGCCGCCAGCGCCCGGCGGCGACATCGTCGGATGTGCGCGCGTCGACCCAGCGCGCGCCGGCGCCGGTCTGTTCTTTTTTCCAAAACGGCGCGCGGGTCTTCAGGTAATCCATGATGAATTCGCACGCGGCGAAGGCGTCGCCGCGATGCGCGCTGGTGACGACGACCAGCACGATCGGGTCGGTGGGCTTGAGAAGACCCACGCGGTGGATGACCAGCGCATCGAAGATATGCCAGCGGCCCCGCGCCTGGGTGACGATCTCCTCGATCGCCTTCTCCGTCATGCCGGGATAGTGCTCGAGGGTCATCTCGGACACGGCGTCGCCTTCGTTCACGTCGCGCACGACGCCGATGAAGCTCGCGATCGCGCCGATTTTCGGATTGCCGCGGCGCAACGCCGCGATCTCGGCACCGGTATCGAAGTCTTCGATCTGGATTCGGACGGTCATATTTGACGGGTGACGAGATAAGAGTGACGAAAGATAGTGACGAAAACGGGTGACGAACAAACTCTTCGTCTTCCGATTATTCTGTCGCGTCACCTCTTCCCGTCACTTTTTCCGTCACCTCCTATCGTCACTCTCATCCACCCGTAACTGGCGGAAAAAATGCGATCTCGTCACCGTCGGCAACCTGGGTGTCGCCGCTTGCGATATGCTGGTTGACCGCGGCGCGAACCGCTTTATTCGCGGCCAGTTCCTGGCCCCAGAACCCACCGCGGGCAACCAACAACGCCCGCACGCCGTCGAGGTCCCGCACGTTCCGAGGCAGTACGATCTGTTCGGAGCCGGTACCCAACGCCTCGCGCAGCCGGGCAAAATAAAGCACGGTAATCATGGTGTTAGCTTACACCCCGGGAACCGCAATTCCAAGCGCAAAAACCATCAACCACAGAGAGCACAGGGAAAAATATTGATGCTTTTGATATTTCTCTCTGTGTTCTCTGTGCTCTCCGTGGCTAAGGCCTTTCTGTCAGGCAAGCCCGACGTGCTTCAGGATGAAATCAGCGATGGCCTGTGGCTGATTGAGATCGAACTGCGGCAGGCGGGTGTCGAGGTGCTGGTCGGCGGCGATGGCGACGATATCCCCGTCGTGAGGATGCAGCAGCGATTCCCCGACCTCCACGCGATATACCTCGAGCTTGGGGACGTGTTCGCGCTTGAATCCCTCAATCAGCAGCAGATCGCAGGGCGTAATGCGCTTGACGTGCTCGGCGAGCCCGGGCTCGGGTGTGCCGTGCAGTTCATGCATCAGCACCCAACGGCGCGAAGACGTCACGAGCACCTCCGCACATCCGGCCTTCCGGTGGCGATATGAATCCTTTCCCGGCTTGTCGACATCGAACGCGTGGTGCGCGTGCTTGATCAGCGACACCTTGAGCCCGCGCACGGTGAACAGCGGAATCAGCTGCTCGATCAGCGTCGTCTTGCCGCTGCCGGAGTAGCCGGCAAAGCCGAAGACTTTCATGGACTGAAGATAAAATGAACGACGGATGATACTGCGATCCGCGCTTTCGAACCAGCACCAGCCGGCCCAGGGTAATCCAGCATTCCGGGCACCGGCAATCAATGCGTTGTGATATCGTTCGCCGGCATGGAACTCCAGGAAGTCATTATTCTGTGTGCGCTGTTTTTCCTGGTCGCGACCCTGTACACGACGGTCGGCCATGCCGGCGCTTCGGGTTACCTCGCCATGATGGGGCTCATCGGCCTGGCGCCCGCGGTGATGCGCCCCACCGCTCTCCTGCTCAACATTCTTGTCGCCGCATTCACCGTGTACCGCTTTCGCCAGGCGCGTTATTTTTCATGGCGTGGTCTTTGGCCGTTCCTGCTGGGCTCGGTGCCGTTCGCCGCATTGGGCGGCATGCAGAATCTGGCCCCCGGTAATTATTACGCAGCCGTTGGCGTCGTTCTGCTGCTGTCCGCCTTATACATGATCTGGCGCGCGCTCGGCTCACGCATTGCGATGGAAGAAAGCGTTGTTCGCGTCAAGCGCCTGCCCGCAATATTCATCGGGGCCCTGGTCGGCCTGCTGTCGGGTCTCACCGGGACAGGCGGCGGAATTTTTCTGAGTCCGACGCTGCTCATGCTCAATTGGGCCGGCCCGAAGACTACCGCGGGAATCTCCGCGCCGTTCATTCTGGTCAATTCCACTACAGCCCTGATCGCGGGAGCGGCGACGGTTCAATCGATCCCGCCCGAGATGCCCTGGCTTGCCGCCACGGCGCTCGCCGGCGCCTTGCTCGGCACCTGGCTCGGTTTGCAGCGGCTGCAGCAGAAAGGGCTGCTGTTGACGCTGGCGATTGTGATGTCGCTGGCCGGGGTCAAGCTTCTGCTTATCGCGTAGACGCGGCGTTCGGGAAGAACAACTGCTCGCCGCCGATCTTGTAGCCGGCGATCGTCTTCTGACCATCGGACGAGACCACCCAGTCGACGAACGCCTGTCCCAGGGCCTTCTTCACGTGCGGGTGTTTTGCGGGATTGACCAGCATGACACCGTACTGATTGAACAGGCGCTGGTCGCCCTCAACGACGATCGCAAGGTCGCCGCGGTTCTTGAATGAGAGCCAGGTGCCGCGATCGGCAAGAATGTAGGCGTTCATCGAGGACGCGGTGTTTAGCGCCGGGCCCATACCCTGCCCCGTGTCGCGGTACCAAGGCCCTTTGTCCCTGGCGATGTCGATACCTGCCATCTTCCACAGGTCGAGTTCGGCGATATGAGTGCCACTGCGGTCGCCGCGCGAAACGAACGGCGCGGCGGCAGCCTCGATCTTGCGCAACGCGTCGAGGATGTCCTTGCCGCCCGCGACTTTCGCCGGATCGGACTTCGGGCCCACCAGGATGAAATCGTTGTACATCACCGGGAAACGCTTCACCCCGTGACCTTCGGCGAGAAATTTCTCCTCGGCCGACTTGGCGTGCACGAACACCACGTCGGCATCGCCCCGCCGCGCCATGTCGAGCGCCTGGCCGGTACCCAACGCCACCACGCGCACCTGGATGCCGGTCTTTTTCTCGAAGACCGGCAGCAGGTGCTTGAACAGCCCCGACTGCTCGGTCGAAGTGGTGGACGCGACGGTGATGAATTTCTCCTGCGCCCACGCCGCCGGCGTCGCCAACAAACCGGTAGCGAAACCATATGTCAAGAATATTCCCCGGATCATTGCCACGGCAGTTCTCCTTTGATGAACGACGCCGCTTCCGCCGAGGCCGGCTGCTTGAAAAATTGCCCGGCCGGCGCGCGCTCCGCGAGCCGGCCTTCGTTGAGAAACAGAATCTCGTCCGCGAACCGCCGCGCCTGGCCGAGATTGTGCGTGGTCATGATGATCTTGGTGCCGCTCGCGTGGATCTGGCCGATGATGTATTCGACTTCACGCGTCGCGCCGGGGTCGAGATTGGCGGTGGGCTCGTCCAGGAACAGCACCTCGGGACCCGGCGCCCAGGCGCGCGCGAGCGCCAGGCGCTGCTGCTCTCCGCCGGACAGCACGCGCGCCGGCCGGCCGGCCCTGTCGGCGAGCCCCACCACGTCCAGCACATCGCGTGCGCGCAGCTCGCGCTCGGCACGCGACACGCCGGCGAGCTTGAGGCCGTAGACCACGTTCGCCAGCACCGAGCGGCGCAGCATCACCGGTCGCTGGAACACCATCGCCTGCTCGCGCGGCCGTCGCGTTTCATGCGTCCCCTGCCACGCGATGGTGCCGGACGTAGGCTGCAGCAAGCCATGACACAGCCGCATCAGCACGCTCTTGCCCGCACCATTGGGACCGAGTATGACGGTGCGGGGACCGGTCCCGATCTCGCACGACACGCGATCGATGATGGTTCTGCCGCGGGCCGCAAAACACACGGCATCGAGCGCAAGCGGAAGCACGGTCCTCGTCTCCGTCCGGTTCAGCCGTAACGGCGCTGCGCCGTTTCCTTCACCCACTGCGCCGCAGCATTGATGGCGAGCACCAGGCTCACCAGAATGATGCCCAGCCCGAGCGCAAGCGGCAGATCGCCCTTGCTGGTTTCCAGTGCAATCGCAGTCGTCATCACGCGCGTGACGCCGTCGATATTGCCGCCGACGATGATCACGGCACCGACCTCGGCCGCGGCGCGCCCGAAGCCCGCGAGCACTATCGTCACTATTGAAAACCGCGTATCCCAGATGAGAGTCAATGCCGAGGCAACGGGACCGGCGCCGAGCGAGCGCAGCTGTTCCTCGTACTCGCGCCACGCGTCTTCAATGACCTGCCGCGACAGCGCGGCGATAATGGGTGCGACCAGAATCGCCTGCGCGATGACCATCGCGACCGGCGTAAACAGCAGGCCCAACTGCCCAAGCGGACCCGCCCGTGACAACAGCAGATAAACCAGCAACCCGACCACCACCGGCGGCAGGCCCATCAGTCCGTTCAGCACCGCGATCAGAGTTTGCCGCCCCCGGAAACGGGTGACACCGATCACCGCACCGACCGGCAGACCGACGACAGTGGCGATGACCACCGCCGCAAGACTCACTTCGAGGCTCAGCGCGACGATGGCCACCAGGTTTGCGTCAAACCGCCCGATCAAGCGCGCCGCTTCGCTCAATGCCAGCAGGATATCGCCCATGTCGGCTTGCCGTTCACGTCGTTTGTGGCATCTTGTTGATCAAGGCCTGCATTCTAGGAGTTTGTCGGACTTCGCCCCGACAAACTCCTAATGCAAAACCGGCGCTAAAAGAATTGCAGAAGAGGATAACAGATACTCAAATCCTGTAAACTTTCGGCTCATACCGGGCTTAAATGAGGTTTAGCGATGAACGACCAGCCGCAATCCCTCCGTCAGCTTTCCTGCGCCGACGATTTTGATCCGAATTCGATGCCGGTTGACAAGGCGCGCGAAGTCATCGCCCGCTTTCTTTCCCCGGTGACCACCATCGAGCGCGCGCACATCCGCGCCGCGCTGGGCCGCGTGCTGGCGCAGGATGTGATTTCGCCGCTCGACGTTCCCGCGCACGACAACTCGGCGATGGATGGTTACGCGGTACGGTTTGCCGACTTGAGCGGCGACGGCCCGGCGACGTTCAAGGTCACGGGCACGGCACTCGCCGGCGCACCGTTCAAGGGAACGCTCAAGGCCGACGAGTGCGTGCGCATCATGACCGGCGCGGTAGTGCCGCAAGGCGCGGACACTATCGTCATGCAGGAGCGCGTCGAAGTCAGGGGCGACCAAGTGATGATCGGCGGCGGGCACCGCAAGGGACAAAGCCTGCGCCGCGCCGGCGAGGACCTCAAGGCCGGACAGACGGCGCTGAAGCGCGGCCAGGTGCTGCGCCCTGCCGAGATCGGGCTCATCGCCTCGCTCGGGATTGGCGAGGTGACGGTTTACCGCAGGCTGCGGGTTGCGTTTTTCTCCACGGGCGACGAGCTGATATCGATCGGCGCCGTGCCGCAGGAGGGCCAGATCTATGACAGCAATCGTTATACGCTCTACGGCATGCTCGCGAGGCTCGGCTGCGAAGCGATCGACATGGGCGTCGTGCGCGACGATCCCAAGCTGCTGGAGGACGCGTTTTCGGAGGCGGCGGCAGCGGCCGATGTCGTGATCACGAGCGGCGGCGTGTCAGTCGGGGAAGCCGACTTCGTGAAGGATCTCCTCAACAAAATGGGCGAAGTGGTGTTCTGGAAAATCGCGATGAAACCCGGGCGCCCGCTCGCCTACGGCAAGATCGGAGATGCGCACTTCTTCGGGCTGCCCGGCAATCCGGTATCGGTCATGGTGACTTTCTACCAGTTCGTGCGCGATGCGCTGCTCAAATTGTCCGGCCGCGATCCCGTGCCGCCGCTGCCGGCTTTCAAGGTGCCCTGCACTTCCACGCTCAAGAAAGCGCCGGGGCGCACCGAGTTCCAGCGCGGCGTCCTCGCACAGAACGCGGCCGGCAACTGGAACGTGCGCGTCACCGGCGATCAGGGCTCCGGCATTCTGCGCTCGATGTCCGAAGCCAACTGCTTCATCATCCTGCCCACCGAGCAGGGGAATGTGGCGCCGGGAACGCTGGTTGAGGTCCAGGTCATGGAAGGCGTGGTCTGAAGACTCCGGGATTGCCGCATATTTTTCTGTTGACAACCCCTCTTTGATTGGGGATTATCACCAAGCTCGAGACCGACACAACCACATTCTCCCGGCAAGCGCCGCAGGATCACATTGTGTCCAAGGAGGGGAATTAGATGAGGTGTATCCGCCAGAAGTTTTTATCCGTACTGTTTATTGCGCTTCTTTTCAGCTTCGTCGCGGTCCCCGCGAAGGCCGAAACCATCAGATTGCGCATCGCCACCGGCCATCCGCCAGCGGTGGTTTACGCGGGGCAGATGAGGGACTACTTCCAGGTCGAACTCAAGAAGCGCGTCGAGGCCAAGACCAAGCACAAGATCGAGTGGGTCGAGGGCTACGGCGGATCCATCGTGAAGGTTTCCGAGACCCTCGGCGGCGTGCGAGACGGCATCGTGGACATCGGGGGATTCTGCTTCTGCTTCGAGCCGGCCAACCTGCCGATGCACGCTTTCCAGGTCATGCTGCCCTTCGGACCGGTCGATCCGATCGACAGCCTGAAAACTGCGCAGGCCGTCTATGCGAAGGTCCCGTATCTGACGAATGTCTTCGAGGAAAAGTTCAACCAGAAGCTGCTTGCCCGGATCACCGACTCGAGCTACAACCTCGGCACCAACTTCGAATGGAAGTCGCTCTCCGACCTGAAGGGGCGCAGGATCGCCGGGGCCGGCCTCAATCTCAACTGGCTGAAATATGCCGGCGTGACGCCGGTGCAAAGCTCGCTGCCGGAGGCCTACACGAGCATGCAGACCCGGGTGTACGACGGCTGGATCATGTTCCCCAGCGCCTGGGTCAATCTCAAGCTCCACGAGGTGGGGCCCTTCTACACGCTGATCGGTTTCGGCACGATCGTCTGGCACGGCCTCACGATCAACCTGAACACCTGGAAGCGCCTGCCCAAGGAAGTGCAGCCCATCATGCTCGAGACCGCGAAGGATTTCGAGGAGCAGGTGGGCAAGGTGAACCGCGCGCGCTACCAGAAGGACATCGAAACGCTGCGCGGCCTGATCAAGGTGAATGCCATCGAGGACAAAGTGCGCGCCGAATGGGCCAAGGCGCTCAGCGCATGGCCGCCTGCATTCGCCAAGGAGCTCGACGGCAAGGGCCTGCCGGCAACCCAGATTCTCAGGCTGACGCTCGACGCGGCGGAGAAGCAAGGCCACAAGTGGCCCTACCGCTACGAGATCAAGTAGCGGCGAGATGACCGTCTACTGCGCGATTGCGGCCGGCGCGATTGACCCGGACCGTTCCGGCCGGTCGCGCCGGTTCACGGTTGGAGACGCGCCGCCGTAGGCCAGCACCTTTCGCGCGCTGAGCGGCGGGCGCGTCCCTTCGATCCCTCGCCGCCTTCAACCTCCGGAGCAGCCCATGCCATACGTTCGCCACGTCATCCGGCTGAGCGATCAGTTGTCGCAATTCCTGATGGTTCTCGCCGCCGTCTGGGCCATGGGCCTGTCGGTGCTGATCGTCGCCGACATCATCGGCAACAACCTGATTGGACACGCCATCCCCGGCGTGCGGGAGATCGTCATCAGCTCGATCGTCATGATCGTCTACCTGCAGCTGGGCTACGCCATTCGCAGCCATTCGATGCTGCGCGCCGACACGCTGGTGCTCGTCATGCCGGTCACGATGCGGCGGATCGTGCTCGCCGCCGGCTATGCGCTGGGCGCGGTGTTCTTCCTCATGATCCTGCGCGGTACCATCAGCCCGGCCGTCCATGCCTGGACCACCTCCGAGTTCTGGGGAGAGGGCGCCCTGCGCGTGCCGGTGTGGCCCACCCGTTTCATGATTCTCGTGGGCTGCGCGCTCGCCATCGTGAACTACGCCGTCGCCGCCCTGATTGACGTCTTCGGGTTCGACAACGGCGGGAAAGCCCTCGCGGACGAGACGCCCGGGAAGAGCTGAGAGCCGCCGGGGACCGGAGCCGTGTTCGAGGTCAACATCGCGGTAGTGCTGCTCGTCAGCCTCATCATCATGGTGGTGATGGGGGTGCATATCGCCGTCGCCCTCGGCATGGCGAGCGCGCTTGGCGTCTATCTGGTCACCGGCAACTTCGCCGTCGTCGAGCGCATGCTGGCGAGCACGGCCCATGAAGCCCTGCGCGATTACGTGTTCGCGGTGATTCCGCTGTTCATGCTGATGGGCGAGTTCATCGCCCGGTCGGGCGCGGTTACGGACGTCTACAGGGGCATCAACCGGGGACTGCGGCGCATCCCCGGGCGTCTAGCACTCGCAACGGTGCTGGGAAACGCGCTGTTCTCGCTGGTGACGGGGGTGAGCATAGCCTCCGCCGCGGCCTTCTCGCGCATTTCCTATCCGGAAATGAAGCGCCACGGCTATAGCCGCACCTTCGCTCTCGGCACCATCGCCGGCTCTTCCTGCCTCGGGATGCTGATCCCCCCCAGCGTGCTGATGATCGTGTGGGGCATCCTGACGGAGAAATCCATCGGCGCGCTGTTTCTCGCCGGCGTAATCCCCGGTCTCATGGTGGCGGGCATGTTCTGCCTCTACATTCTCATCGTGGCGATCTTGCGTCCCGAGGTCGTCGGTGCCGCCCGGACATCCGCGCCAGGGGCGCCGGCGGTCGCCGAAAACCCGGCGCCGGCCATGCCGTCGCCAGGGGCCGCTCCCGAGGCTGTAGACCGGGTATCGTTGTGGACCAGCACGCTTGGCATCGTGCTCGTCGTCGTGACGGTGCTGGGCGGCATCTGGTTCGGCTTCTTCACACCGACCGAGGGCGCCGGTGCGGGCGCCTTCATCGCCCTCGTCCTGGGCATCATCAAGGGCATGCGCTTTCGGGACATCATCCAGTGCGTCCTGTCGGTGGGACGGACCTCGGCGCCGATCCTGATCCTGCTGGTTACGGCGTCGCTTTACGCGCGCACCCTGGCGATGACGGGCGTGACCAACGCGATCCAGGACACGTTCCTGCGAGCCGGCCTTTCGGCCGCGACGATCCTGCTGATCATGATCGGGATCTGGTTCGTGCTCGGCATGTTCATCGACTCCATCTCGATCATGCTGCTGACCGTCATCATCTTCGAGCCCATCGCCGTCGCGGTGGGCTTCGATTCGATCGCGTTCGCCGTGATCGGCGTCCTTGCCATCGAGGCCGGCCTGCTGACACCGCCTTTCGGAATCCTCGTGTACACGGTCAAGTCCGCAATTGACGACAAGGATATTTCCATCTGGAACATCTTCGCGAGCTCGACGCCTTATTGGGTGGTGCTGCTGATCGCCGTCGTCCTGGTCGCGCTCTTCCCCGGCATCGCGACCTACCTTCCGAACCTCGTTTTCCGAGCGTGACCGATGAGCCTCGGCCATGGGTCGATTTCTGCGCCGGCCTAGCAACGGGTATACTGCGGACGACAAAAAAGCCCGGGACTCCCGGGCTTTTAGGTGAACGCAGAGTCCAGGCTACTTTTTCGCTGCTGGAGCAGCAGATGCGGCCTTTGCCGCCATCGCCTCCCCGCCTTTCTCTTTCTTGTAACGCTCGACAGCGCGGTCCTGCGCCTTGGCGAGCTGTTCCGCCGCTTTTTTCGCCGCTTCAGCGGCTTTCATTTTCGCTTCCGCGGCCTTGGCCGGATCAACCGGCGGGGGCGGCGGCAATTTGGCATAGGCAACGCCGACCGCGCAGCACACCAGCAGGGCCGGTACGGATTTCCAGATTCTTGGCGCGTTCATATCCTCCATCCCTCCTTCATTGACGAAGCGGCAGCCGCGCTCGGCGTCCCGCCGGGCGCGCGGCCGTGACTCGCCAGCTCGTTATACCAGTATTCGTGATGCTCCTTGGCCCAGGTTTCATCAGTCATGCCGGTGCGCATTGTTTCGTAGGCTCCCTCGACACCGATTGTGCCCACGTAAATATGGCCAAGCGCCATGGTTATGAACAGCGCCGCCGAGACGTCATGGACGATGTTGGCCAACTGCATTATGCCGCGCCCCTGGGCAAAGTTGGGAAAGTCCAGAATAAAGCCGGTCACGGCCGACACGATGCCAAACAGCGTCATCGCAATCCAGAACCAGACCTTTTCGCCGGCGTTGAAGCGTCCCGAGGGGACATGCTCGCGCGATCCGAGGAATCCGCCCAGCTTTTTCACCCAGATCCAGTCGTGAGCCTTCGGTACGTTGTCCTTCACGAAAGTGACGAACATGAGAACGGTGCACACCGCGAACAGCGGGCCCACGAAGTTGTGCAGGTTTTTCGAAACGATCGCAAGCCATGAGAACACCGAGTATCCAAGCACCGGCAGCACCACATATCTCCCGAACAGCATGATGACACCGGTGACCGCGAGGATGGCAAAGCTGATCGCGGTTGACCAGTGCACGGTGCGCTCCCAGGTCGAAAACCGCTGGATCATCCTGCCCGTGGGCTTGTCGCGCAGCGTGAGGGCACCCTTGGTGTAGTAGTAGAGTCCGATCAGCGCAGCGACCACGATCAACAGCCAACCGCCATAGATCGTAACCGGGCCATTGCGGATCTCGCGCCAGATCTGCCCTTCCGTCTGGATGAGAATGTTGGTTTCGACGCCGCGCACCTGGGTCGTCTGGTAAGGGTTTTCACCCTTGCGCACCTCGCGCCACAACGGCGCATTGTTAAGCGGTTGAGTGATCTGCCGCTCGGCTTGCTGTTTCGCGAGATCTTCGGCCCCAAGGGAAAACTGCGGAAGCAGCACCGCGACAAGCGCGATAGACAGCCACATCACCCACCGCAACGCGCGATTGCCGTGCATGGACTTCTCCTTTTCTCTCTAGTGGGCAACTACCCGTTCGTATTCGTTCTGGCCGAGATTGCGCGCTTTGACCGCTTTTTCCCAAGCCACCTTGTCGCCCTTGAACTGCTCGTTGTCCCACGGCTGCTGGTCGGGCTTGCCTTGATACATGCCCTGCTTGTAAACCGTGACCGTGGGCTTTTCGCCGCAGCCCGCCGCGAACAGCGGCAGCACAGCCGCCATTGCGACTACCAGGATCTTTCTCATGATTTACCTCCAGGTTGTGCCGGTGGTTTCTCGGGCCGGCCATAGGCGGTGCCCCAGCCCCAGACCTCCGAGCCCCTGCCGCGAGTAGTGACGCGCCTGCGGTAGATGTCGGCGATCACGTCGCCGTCACCGCCGAGCAGCGCTTTGGTCGCGCATTGTTCAGCGCACGCTGGAAGCTTGCCTTCAGCAATACGGTTGCGGCCATACTTCTTGAATTCGGCCGGGGAAAAGTCGGGCTCGGGGCCGCCGGCGCAGAAGGTGCACTTGTCCATCTTGCCGCGCAACCCGAACGCGCCGTCCTGCGGGAACTGCGGCGCGCCGAACGGACAGGCATAAAAACAATAACCGCAGCCGATGCACAGGTCTTTATCGTGGAGAACGAGTCCTTCCGTCGTCTTGTAGAACACGTCCACCGGGCACACCGCCATGCACGGCGCATCCGAACAGTGCATGCAGGCGACCGAAATCGATTTTTCGCCCGGCACGCCGTCGTTGAGCGTCACCACCCGTCGCCGGTTGACACCCCACGGGATCTCGTGCTCCTGCTTGCACGCTGTCACGCACCCGTTGCATTCGATGCAGCGTTCGGCATCAGCCAGAAATTTCATTCTTGCCATGGTGAGCTCCTCCGTCCTATGCCTTCATGACCTGACACAGCGTGGTCTTGGTCTCCTGCATCATGGTCACGATGTCGTAACCATAGGTCGTCGCGGTGTTGATGGCCTCGCCACGCACCCAGGGCGCTGCGCCCTCGGGGTACTTGTCGAGCAGGTCCTTGCCCATCCACCAACCGGAGAAGTGGAACGGGCAGAACACCGTTCCCGACGCCACCCGCTCCGTGACCAGCGTCTTGACCTTGAGGCGCGCCTTGGTCGGCGACTCGAGCCACACGTACTCGTTGTTCCTGACGCCGCGGTCGTTGGCATCCTTGGGGTTGATCTCGACGAACATTTCCTGCTGCAGCTCGGCGAGCCACTTGTTGGACCGCGTATAGTCGCCGCCACCCTGGTACTCGGTCAAGCGGCCGCTCGTCAGGATCAGCGGGTACTGCTTGACCGCGTCTTTGTTCGCCTGCTGCACCGTCTTGAACAGCACCGGCAGACGCCATCTGACCTTCTGGTCGTCGTACGTGGGGTACTTCTCGATGAGATCCGGCCGCGGACTGAAGATCGGCTCGCGGTGCGTCGGGATCGGGTCCGGGAAGTTCCAGACGTTTGCGCGCGCCTTGGCGTTGCCGAATGGATGAACGCCGTGGTTCTTCATCGCCACGCGGATGATGCCGCCCGACGGGTCGGTCTTCCAGTTCTTGCCCTCGGCCGCCTTCTTCTCGGCGTCGGTCAACTCATCCCACCAGCCGAGCTTCTTGAGCAGCACGTGGTCGAACTCGGGGTAGCCGGTCGTGAGATCGGCACCCTTGGAGTGCGAACCGTCCTCGGCGAGCAGGTTCACGCCATCGCGCTCGACGCCGAAGTTGGCGCGGAAATTGCCGCCGCCGTCCATGATGTGTTTGGAGGTGTCATACAGGTTGGGCGTGCCGGGATGCTTCAGCGCCGGAGCGCCGTAAGACGGCCACGGCAGACCGAAGTAATCGCCGTCCAGCACGTATCCCGTCTTCGCGTCCTTGCCGCCCTTGGCGCGCAGGGTCTTCACGTCGAACACGTGCATGTTGCGCATGTGCGCCTGCAGCCGCTCGGGCGACTGCCCCGTGTAGCCGATGGTCCACACGCCGCGGTTGACCTCGCGCAGGACGTCTTCCGAGTCGGGCTCGAGCATGCCGCCCTTGCCCTTCGCGAGCTTGATATTCTTGACGAACTCCTTGGCGAAGCCGAACTTCTCCGCGAGCTGGTACATGACCATCTGGTCGGTGCGCGATTCGAACAGGGGATCGATCACTTTCTCCCGCCACTGAATCGAGCGGTTGGAAGCCGTCGCCGAACCGCTCGATTCGTAGTTCGTGGCCGCCGGCAGCAGGTAGACGCCGTCCTGGCGTACCATTGCAGCCATCGCCGCGGTGGCCGTCGGAACCGGGTCGATCACCACCAGCAGGTCGAGTTTCTTCATCGCCTCGACCATCTCCTTGCCGCGTGTCTGGCTGTTCGGTGAATGACCCCAGTAGATCACTGCGCGCAGGTTCGGATCCTGGTCGATGAGCTCGTTCTTCTCGAGCACCCCGTCGATCCAGCGCGACACGGTGATGCCGGGTTTCTCCATCATCGCCTGCGAGGCGAACTGTTTCTTCAGCCACTCGTAGTCCACGCCCCACACCCCGGCCCAATATTTCCACGAGCCGGTCGCGATCCCGTAGTAGCCGGGCAGCGAGTCGGGGTTCGGCCCGATGTCGGTCGCGCCCTGCACGTTGTCGTGGCCGCGGTAGATGTTGCAGCCGCCGCCGGAGACGCCGATGTTGCCCAACGCGAGCTGGAAGATGCAGGATGCCCTCACGATCGCAGTGCCGGTGGTGTGCTGGGTCTGGCCCATTGCCCAGACGATGGTGCCGGGGCGGTTCTTCGCCATCGTCTCAGCCACGTCCCGCACCTCTGCTTCCTTCATGCCGGTCACTTCCTCGACCTTTTCGGGGGTCCACTTCATGACCTCTTCGCGCGCCTTGTCCATGCCATAGACACGGGCTTTGATGTAGTCCTTATCCTCCCAGCCGTTCTTGAAGATGTGGTAGAGCATGCCCCACAGAAACGCGACGTCCGTCCCGGAGCGGATGCGGTAGTACTTGTCCGCCCTCGCCGCCGTGCGAGTGAAACGCGGATCCACCACGATCACCTTGGCGCCGTTCTCCTTGGCATGCAGCGTGTGCAGCATGGAAACCGGGTGCGCTTCCGCCGCGTTGCTGCCGAAGAACAGAATGGCTTTGGAATTCTGCTCGTCGTTGTAGGAGTTGGTCATCGCGCCATAGCCCCAGGTGTTCGCCACGCCCGCAACCGTGGTGGAGTGGCAGATGCGCGCCTGGTGGTCCATGTTGTTGGTGCCGAACATGGAAACGAACTTGCGGAACAGATAGGAGTTCTCGTTGCTGTGCTTGGAGGAGCCGATCCAGTAGGTGGCGTCGGGGCCACTCTCCTTGCGGATGGCGAGCAGCTTGTCGCTCACTTCCTTGAGCGCCACATCCCACGAAACGCGCTGCCACTTGCCGCCGACGAGCTTCATCGGGGATTTTAGGCGGTGCGAGTCAGCCGTCATGCCATACTCGCGGATCGCGGCGCCCTTGGTGCAATACGCGCCGAGGTTGATCGGCGAATCGAACACCGGCTCCTGGCGAATCCACACGCCGTTTTGCACGACGGCGTCTACGGCGCAGCCGACCGAACAGTGCGTGCATACGGTGCGCTTGACCTCGATTTTGCCGTCAGCCGCCGTCGCTGCAGCCTCGGCCTTGCTCATGATCGATAACGGCAACTGCGACAGCGCAGCGCCCGCGCCGATGGTGATGCCGGAACGCTTGAGAAAGGCGCGGCGATCAATCGTTTTGCCGAGCATCCCCGATACGGAACGGGCGAGCCGGTTGTGTGAGGCGGAAACGCTCGATGATTTTCTGGTGAGCAACATGGAAATGTCCCCCTCAGACTTTGGTGGTGCGGTAGTAGTTGCGGATGTGTTCCGTAAGGTGGTAGCCCTTCGACCCGCTCACGGCTTCATTTTTCTTGAGCGGCGTCTGGGGGCCTTTTCCGACTAACGCTGCGGTGGCTGCCGCACCACCCGCACCAACAGCCAACAGAAAATTGCGGCGGGAAAGCTTCGATTGTGAGCCCTTCATCGCACCCTCCTTTTTTTGAAAGCGGTAATCGAGCTTGAGCTAACCAGAATCTACACACCTGGGCGACGCAAATCAAGCACTTCGGAACTAGTGTTAATCCCGAAAAGTCACGCGGCAAAAGGCGCGATTAAGCTCTGCGGTTAAACTGAATCGATCATCTCGAACGCCTCCTTTTCGACTTCAAAAAAGGCCTCAGCAAATGTAGCTACAATCTTATAGAAGTCTGCCGACGGTGCCTGCTGCACAGCAGCAAAAAAGGAGGCCGCTCCGGGATACACGAAGCCCGCAAAGAAGCGCTGCTGTTCTCCGAGCGGGCGACTTTCCTCGACGAGAAAGCGCATGACATCGCACAACGCGGACACGTGGTCCTCCACTTCAAAGACATCGCTGCGCCGCAGGAATCCCGATTCGGAAAGCTGATCGCGCAGCCTGACAAGATGCCGGTCCGGCGAAGCGGGCTCAGCGTACCCCGACAGGTATGGTGTCACCGGCGCCCTGCCAACCCCGATAAATAGGTCATCGTATTCCTGGCGGACCGAGGCGAGGGATACGCTCCCACACGCCTTTTGCAGCGCACGCCAACCCGCCGCAAGACGGCTGGCGTCCCGATCGGCCTCCTCCTGGCCACTGCGGTAAAATTCCGCGCACAGCGTCGCGTCGGGAGGACCGTAAAAGAGGCGCCCGATCAGGGCATACAAGTTGGCTCGCCCGACATCCTCCGCCGCCAGCCGGGCAGCATCCGGGTTCGGCGCTTCATTCACGAGCGGTGACCCCTTTCGCTATCCGCGGGATAATCGAAGATGCTGGCCTCGCCGCCGGGCTGCATCATGTCGATCACGCGGCAGTCGCCGCACATCTGCAGACGGCGCAATGCTTCGGGAGTCGGAAACATCGAGTGCGTGCTGAGCCGCCCGAGCATGTTCTCGATCAACTGCTTCGTGCCGAACGGCTTGCCGCAGCGGATGCAGTTGAACGGCTCGGCCTCGTTCAGCACCGCGGCCGTCTTGGCTTGCCTACCGAGCAGCAGACGCGGCCTCAAGCGAATCGCGTCTTCCGGACAGGTTTTCTCGCACAGCCCGCACTGCACGCAGTTGCGCTCGATGAACCGGAGCTGCGGGGTATCTTTGGCGTCCAGCAGGGCTCCTTCCGGACACGCTCCGACGCACGCAAGACACATGGTGCACTTCTGCTGGTCCACGAGCACCGTGCCGTAGGGAGCGCCCGCGGAGAGCGCAACCTCCTCCTTGGGCGCGGGGGCGTGCTTGAGAAGATGGTCGAACGCGAAATCGAGCGTGGTTCGTTTCTCGTTGAACAGGTTGAAGGTGGCGGGCGGCGCTGTGCGTGGACTGCCGAGGCCCCACACTTCACCTTCGAGCGCCGCTGCGTCCTGTGCGCGGATCAGCCGGAAATGACCGTCCCCGTAGCCGAGTCCCGTGACGATTTCCTGCGCGAGTTTGAGCTGCTCCTCAAGTGCGTGCGTATATTCCGCAGGCTCGGACCCGGTGGACAGAATGATGAACTGCGCCGCCCCCAATGCGATACTGCCCAGCAACAAATCGAGGCCGAGAGACGCAACATGGAAAACTCCGAGCGGGATGATATGCGCCGGCAAGCCCTTGCCACGCCGCGCGAGGCGCACGATCAGTTCGCGGCCGTCGGTGGTGTTGTGAAACAGCAGGCCAGCGCCCGTGCCGCCGGCGCCGTGATACGTTTGGAGGACCGTCTTGATCCGCGAGCCCATGTCTGACATGCGGGGATAGGCATAGGTCATCGCACCCGAAGGGCAGACCGTGGCGCAGCCCCCGCAGCCCATGCACAGATGCGGCTCGACCTTTACCCGGTTCTCCTCCTTGTCGCTGACGATCGCGCTGGTCGAGCATACGTCGATACAGCGCGTGCAGCCGATGATTTCGGAACGGCTGTGCGCGCAGATCTTCTCCTGATACTGGAAGAACTTCGGTTTCTCGAATTCCCCGATGAGCTGCCCGAGCGCCTGCACCGCGAGCGCTTGCTCAAGCGGATCTTTCCCCGGCGCCTGGTAGCCTTGCGGTAGCTGCGGGACGCGGATCAGCGGCGGCTCGTCGAGGTCGAGCACCAGGTCAAAGCGCTCGTTGCGGTGAACGTCGGCGCGTTCGAACTCGACCGCCCTGATTTCACCGCAGACCTTGACGCACTGCCGGTGCGCCTTGCACTTCTCGAGATCGATCTGATATGTAAAATCGATCGCCTGTTCCGGACAAGCGTGAATGCAGGCGTTGCAGCGGGTACACACTTCGAGGTCGATTGGATTTTGCTGGCGCCACGTGACCTCGAAGGCGCCGAGATAGCCGGAAAGCGTCGTCCCGGTCCCGGAAAACACAGGGCAATGCCGGTCAATCGGCAGCTCACCGCCATCGAGCCGCGTGATGAGCACGCTCAGCGAGAACTGCTCGCGCAGGCGCTCCGCCCACCCGATTGCCGCCGCCGACGGCCCGACGATCAGGAGCTCGCCGCCCGACTTGTAGCTGACGAGGGGCACCGGTTCGGGCTCAGGAAGGTCGGTAAGTGCGAGCAGCGCTGCAATCTTGGGCGTCGCGCGTCCGGCTTCCGCCGACCACCCCGCGGCTTCCCGGATATTGACGAAGCCGATGCTGCCGCCGCCTTTGAGGTTCTCGTGCAGCTCCGAGAACAGGGGCGCTTCCTGCGTGCATGCGACCACCAGATCGGAACCGCTCTTGACGGCACCCTCGAACGTCGCCAGGTGTTGGCGGCACAGCTCGCTGCTGATGCGGGGCGTCGTATCAAGCTTGAGCGCTGCCCCCAATGCCTTGGCGTTCAGCGGCATCGTCTTGTTGCAGTTGCAAATGAGCTTCTCTTTAGGCATCGCGCAGGTTACGGTGTAATTTCAGATCGCGGAAAAGACCTCCAAGATTCGCGATCCTATCGAAAAGCGCATCAGAAAACTACGATGATTTCTGGGGGGTACCTGGGGCGGGTTCAGACGCGTATTGCGAACCCGGTCGGGTGGAGGACGAGTCAGCCGCCGGTGACTCCTGAGCCGTCAACTGCTCGGGACGAGGTGGTTCATGCTCTGCCACACGCTTCACCACTTCGCCTTGCGGCGGTTCTTTCTCGCCTCTTGCCCATTCCAGAATCCTCTGGGCCTGCTTGAGCTGCGCCAGCATCGCGGCGGGAATCGGTTCCGACTTGCTGTAATCGTCGATATAAACGTCGAGCCCGTCCATCACGTTGAAGCGCGCGTCGCTGAAGAGCTTCTTGAGCGCCGCGCGGCGCACGTCTTCGTCCACCTTGGGATGGAAGAATGCGCGGTAATCGGAATCGAACGTGAGCTTGTCCAGCGGCGGCAGCTCCGGCGTCTTAGAATCGACTGCTTCCGGCTTGGGCTGCGGCTTTTCCGCGGGCTGCTCGCGCGCTTCCTTTTTTAACCGCGTCCAACGCGCAAGAAAGTTTTCCTTGCTGTCGTCTGCCGCCGCGTGGGTCGTGACGGGCGTCGGTTTTCCTTTGCCGGATTCAGCCACGGAATCCCACCCCCTTGTCCTTATTGCTCGCGTAGCGACCTTTCTTCTTTGGCTCGGGTCGGTAATGCCGCTCGACGAATTCGCCGATCCACGGCAGCAGTTCGGTCGGCAACGTCACCCCATCGACATTCTCGCCGCTGTCCGCCCAGCGCGTGCCTTCGTTATAGCTGACCGTAATAAACTCTGGCCGGGCGACTTCGTCGTGCATACGCCACAGGATGAACACCTTGGGTTGTGGCGAAGTAATGTTGAGGTAATAGCCTTCCGCCTCGTCGCGGTGCAGTCTCAGCACATGTCCCGGAAACAGGACCTGGGTCAATTTTTCCCCGCGCACGATCACGCGCTCCGCTGAGCCGGGCGGCGACACATCGCGCACTGCACCCTTCGCTTCCCATTTCTCCGCGGCCCAGCGATTGTCCAGGACGACGCGCTCCATGATTATCGCCAAGCGATAAGTGGCCGCAGTCATCGATTCCGGCGCCGACATGAAGGAATTCTGCACCAGCCGCGCGCGACATTCAACCAATACCTATTCCCAAATACCTGATTTACAAGTAATGCTTTCCTTGCGCCGGGGGAACTTCTTTTGTCATAATTCAACGCTCCAGGTGCATAATCCGTCTGCCGCGAGCCTTGAATGAACGAACCCCGTCTATCCGCTATTCCCGCCCAGGTTCCGACCCACAGTCGCGACCGGCTGGGCCGTCCGCTGCGTGACCTGCGCATCTCGGTCACCGATCGCTGCAACTTCCGCTGCGTCTATTGCATGCCGAAGGAAGTGTTCGGCAAGGATTACCAGTTCCTCGAGCGTAAAGAACTGCTGACATTCGAAGAGATTACGCGCCTTGCGCGCATTTTCAGAGAGCTCGGAATCGAGAAAATCCGCCTGACGGGGGGCGAGCCGCTGGTCAGGCGCAATCTGGAACAGCTGATCGCCATGCTCGCCGCGATCCCCGGCCTCGATTTGACCCTGACCACCAACGGCTCCCTTCTCAAGCAAAAGGCCCGCGCACTGAAGGAGGCGGGCCTCAAGCGCGTGACCGTAAGCCTCGATTCGCTGGACGACGAGGTGTTCATGCGCATGAACGACGTCGACTTTCCGGCGACCAGGGTGCTTGACGGCATAGAGGCCGCGGCCGCAGCCGGGCTCGCACCGATCAAGATCAACATGGTCGTCAAGCGCGGACTCAACGAACACAGCATCCTGCCGATGGCGCGTTTCTTCCGCAAACAAGGCCATATCCTGCGTTTCATTGAGTACATGGATGTCGGCCACACCAACGGCTGGCGCATGGATGACGTCGTCACGGCGCGCGAGATCATCGCCATGATCGACGCCGAAACGCCGCTCGAGCCGGCGGACGCGAATTACCGCGGGGAAGTCGCCGAGCGCTGGCGCTATAAGGACGGCTCGGGCGAAATCGGCGTCATCGCCTCGGTCACGCAGGCCTTTTGTCGGGACTGCACGCGAGCGCGCCTCTCCACCGAAGGCAAGCTCTACACCTGCCTGTTCGCCACCAACGGCCACGATCTGCGCGTGCTGTTGCGCAACGGCGCCCCAGACCGCGAGATCCATGACGCGATCACGGCCATCTGGGACCGGCGCAGCGACCGCTACTCCGAGATCCGCACCGCGCAGACGGCGAAACTCCAGAAAATCGAGATGTCCTACATCGGCGGCTGACGCCGCCGGAACGAGGATCGATGAACGATGAGTGATGAACGATATCCTGTTCCGCGTTCCGCGTCCATCGTTCGCGTTGATATGAACGCCCCCTCCCGTCCCAAAATCACCCACGCCGGTCGTCCCCTGACCTTCGAGGTCGAGGCAGTCAACGAGCGCGGCGAGGCGCTGCCCACCCCGATCGCGGGCGAGCATCCGCTCACGCTTTACGTCGACAAGCGCGAGCTTGTGACGCTGATGACGCTGGGTCAGGCGCCGGAAGCGCTGGCGATCGGGTACCTGCGCAACCAGCGCCTGGTGAGCTCGATCGAGGAAATTGCGGCCGTTCAGGTCGACTGGGAAACCGATGCCGTGGCGGTCACCACGCGCAAGGCGATCAAGGGACTCACGGGAAAAATGAAGAAGCGCACCGTGACGACCGGTTGCGGCCAGGGCACGGTGTTTGGCGACCTGATGGATGAGATCGAATCGATCAAGCTGCGCGATGATGTGCAACTCGCCGAGGAAACACTCTACGGCCTGCTCGATGCGGTACGCCGGCATGAAACCATCTACAAGAGCGCCGGGGCGGTCCACGGCTGCGCGCTCGCCGACGGCGCTGAAATCATCTACTTCATCGAGGATGTCGGGCGACATAACGCGGTCGATGCCATCGCCGGCCAGATGTGGCTCGACCGTATCGACGGTTCCGACAAGATTTTCTACACCACCGGCCGGCTCACGTCGGAAATGGTAATCAAGGCGGCTCAGATGCAAATACCCTTCCTCGTCTCGCGCTCGGGGCTGACTGAGATGGGTTACCGGATCGCCAGCAAGACCGGCATCACCATGCTCGGCCGCGCCGTGAACAAACATTACCTGCTCTTCACCGGCAGGCAGCGCTTCGTCAAATCCGTCATGCCCACAATGTTGGCGTGACGCGCTTCGATGCCATCAACAAGAGACTCATCGCTCATCACTCATCGCTCATCACTCATCACCGGCGTCATTCTTGCCGGCGGCCAGGGCCGGCGCATGGGCGGCGTCGATAAAGGCCTCAAACCGCTGCGCGGCAAGCCGATGGTGCAATGGGTGATCGAGCGCTTCGCACCGCAGGTCGACGAACTGCTGATCAACGCCAACCAGAACCTCGACACCTATACAGCGTTCGGCTATCACGTCGTTGCGGATGTCATCGGCGGTTTTGCCGGTCCGCTCGCGGGACTGCACCGCGGCCTGTCGGAAGCGCGGCACGATTTGGTGGCGACCGTACCGTGCGATTCGCCGTTCCTGCCGCACGATTTGATCGCGCGCCTCTGTTCGGCGCTGGAGAGCCGCGGCGCCGAAATCGCAGTCGCCAAGACCGGCGACCAGCCGCATCCCGTGTTTTGCCTGTGCCGCAGGGAGGTGCTGCCGGGTCTCACCGCGTTCCTCGCCAACGGCGGGCGCAAGATCGACGCCTGGTATGCCACGCTCAAAGTCGTCGAAGCGCCGTTCGACGACGAAGCCGACGCCTTCAGCAACATCAACACGCAGGATGACCTGCGTTCGTTCGAGAATGGTGCTGACTGAATCGAGACGCGTTCTTCTTACGCTGACGCCAGTGCCCGCTCGACGTTTTCCCCCGCGATCAAGGCTTCAGGCTCGGCGATGAAATAGCCCTGCGCGAAATCGATCTTGAGCGCCGTGATTTTCTCCAGCGTGAGCGCATCCTCCACCGACTCGGCGACGGTCTGCATGCCGAGAATGTGGCTGATGCGGTTGATCGAGTCGACGATCGCGTAATCCATCGGATCGGTTGCCATGTCCGTAATGAACATGCCCGCAATCTTCAGGAAATCGACCGGGAGGTACTTGAGATAGGCGAATGACGACATGCCGGTGCCGAAGTCGTCGAGCGCCAGGCGGCAGCCCACGCCTTTCAGTTCGTGCATCAGTTCCGCCGCCTTGTTGAGGTTGGAAATAGCCGTCGTTTCCGTGATCTCGAAGCACAGCAGGCCACGCGGCAATTCATAACGCGTCAGGAGTTTCCTCAGGAAATCGGGGAAGCTCTTGTCGTTGATGCTGGCGCCCGAAATGTTCACCGCGTAGTAGCCGCGCGTGCCGTCCGCGGCGAGCTGGTGCGGGATCGCTCCCGCCTGCCATTGCCGGTACAGAAACTCGACCAGCGAACTGATCACCCAGCGCTCGATCGAGGTCAACAGGTTGTAGCGCTCGGCCGCGGGCATGAACCCGGTCGGCGGCACCAATGCGCCCGACTTGTCGAGCATGCGCACCAGCACCTCGTAGCACGGTTGCTGCGAGGCATGCTCGGCGAGCGGCATGATGCGCTGGCGGTAAAGCCGGAACTGGCCGAGTTCAAAGGCGCGGCTGATTTGCGACACCAGCTCCAGTTCGCTGTCCTTGTCCGCCACGTCCCGGTCCCCCGGCCGATGCACCTGGACGCGGTCGCGCCCCTTGTTCTTGGCGTCATAGCAGCAAGCATCGGCAAAGCCCAGTACCTGGTTGCTATCGCCGCTTTCCGCGGTAATCAGCACCAGCCCGATGCTGACGCCCACGCTGAACGTCTTGTTCTCCCACACGAAACGAAACTCGCGCACCGTCTCGCGCATGGCGTTGGCGATGCGCACCGCCTGATCCGGCGGGCACGATTCGAGCAGCGCGCCGAATTCGTCGCCGCCGAGCCGCGCCAGCGTGTCGCTGCCGCGCATGCGCGTGAGCATGACCACCGTGAGCTGGCGCAGCAGCTCGTCGCCCGCGCTGTGCCCGCAGGTGTCGTTGACCGCCTTGAAGTTGTCGAGGTCCATGAACATCAGCGCGTGCTCACGGCCCTTGGTCCTGGCGGTTTCGATCAGTTCGGCGAGCCGGCGCTCGAACTCGCGCCGGTTAACGAGCCCGGTCAGCGCATCGTGACTCGCCTGCCAGATCAACTGCTGCGCCATGGCCCGGGTCTGGCTGATATCGTGAAATACGACGATCATGCCCAGCGCTCTGCCGTCGCGGCTGCGGATCGGGGCATGCGAATAGCGGATCGGGCATTCGCGTCCGTTGCGGTCGACGAGGCGCACCGCAACCGCGTCAACCTCGTTCTGGGGGCTGTCGCCTGCGACCTGCGGCAGCGACTCAATGGCCGCTCCGCTGCGCTCGTCGACTATGCGGTAGACCTCGAAGAGCGGCCGGCCACGCGCGTCGCGGGTGGTCCACCCCGTATACCGCTCGGCAACCGGGTTCAAGTACTCGACGCGTCCGTCGGCGTCAGTGGTAATCACGCCGTCGCCGATCGAGTGCAGCGTAACCTGCGCCAGCTCTTTTTCAAGCTCGAGCGCGCTCTCGGTATGCATCACCCGGCGCGTGACCAGCACCGCGATGAAACCGCCCGCGACCAACCCCAATACGCCCAGGCCGGCGGTCAGCAGCAGAGTGGTGCGTGCCGACACGCTCGCCTGAATCACTTCCTCCATGGTCGCAACCGCGACCCCCAGCACCGTCACGATCAGCATCAGCCCCAGCAGCGCGCCGAAGCCGACCGCCAGCACATGGCTTGATTTCGCGGACAGCACGCGCCAGACCGCCTTCATCCCGTCACTCGTAAGGTATCAGGCGCCATCCCGGCATCGCGTTGCAGGCGCAATGCGGGATCCTGGCGGTAGAACAACGCAAGCTGGCGGTAAATCTCGGGATAGCTCGTCTGCATCGCTTGCGGGATTTCGAAAAACGCCTCGCTCATCACCGCGAAAAATTCCGCCGGGTTTTCCGCGGCATAGGTATCGATCGGCGTTTCCTCGCCGCGATCGACCCGCCGGCAAAAATCATCGTAGGCCGCGCCGAGCGACTGCGACCATGCGTCGCGGCTCATGTCGGCGTGCAGCGGCGGAAATCCATTGGCGTCGCCGTTCAGCATGTCGAGCTTGTGCGCGAATTCGTGGATCACGACATTATAGCCGCCGCCGTGCCCCGCTTCCTTCGCATCCGCCCACGACACGATCACCGGGCCCTGCGGCCACGATTCGCCGGTCATCGGCTCGCGCACCTCGTGCACCACACCGTTTTCGTCCACGTAATCATACCTGGCCATGAATTCGTCGGGATAAACGATCACCTCGCTCCAGCCGCGGTAATAATCGAAGTCGAGATTCAGGATCAGCATACACGCCTGCGCCGCGATTGACATGCGCATTTCGTCACGAACACGAAGCCCAGCGGCGCCTTGAACGGATTTCTCGTGCAGGAACAGGATCACCCGGTCCTTGAGCCGTCCGCGCTCGGCATCCGTCAGCGCCTTCAGGAATGGATAGCGGCTCACCGTCCGGCGCCACAGTTCCGCGTCGAGCGTTGCCCGCTTCAGAATGCGAGCGCGCCGCCACCGTGTAAACCATCCCATGCGTCAACGGGTCCGAGCTTCAATCAGCGCGGTGTCTTCAGCGCGGCGAGCTCCTGTTCGATGTCGCCGAACAGCAGCGCCGGCCAGTCCGGAGGGAAGGTAGCCGAAAGGACGGGCTTCGACACGATTTCCACCGACGTGACGCGGTCCTTGGTGCGGCTCACGAATACCGCGATGTGCTCGCCGAGGCTTGACCAGCTCGCGCCGCTCGAAAGCACCACACGACCGGCCGCACGGTCCTGCTCGACGATTTCGAGCTTGCGCCTGGCGGCCGCGCTCACCGCCGCTGCATAGACGGCGTCGTAGGGCTGACGGAAAACGCGTTTGACCCCCTGCCCCCTGGCGTCCCTGACCGTGTCCACCGAGGCACAGCCCACCACGACCGCCGCGGCGACGGCTGCCGCGAACCACCGCATCATGCCTCTCCTTTCTTGTTTTCATCCTTGAATTCCACCACGCGCAACTGTGACGTTTCCGTCTGCTCGAGCTCGACGCGCTCGATACTGGCAAAGCGCTCCGAAATCTTGCGGCTGCTGATCTGGACCTGTTGCGCGTCTTCGTGCGCCTGGCGCACGTGGTCCGCCAGCTTGCGCATCCGCTCGTCGAAGCGCGAGAAATCCTGCGAGAGCTTCCCCAGTTCGTCCTGGATAATGTGCACCTGGCGGCGCATTTCGACATCCTTCAGCACTGCGCGCGCGGTATTGAGCACCGCCATCAAGGTGGTCGGCGACACAATCCACACCCGGCGCTGCATGGCGAATTCCACGAGATCGGGGTGATAGGCGTGGATCTCCGCAAACACCGCCTCCGCCGGCACGAACATCACCGCGCCGTCGGAAGTCACCCCGGCGACAATGTATTTGCGGCTGATGTCTTCGATGTGTTTCTTGACGTCGATCTTGAACTGGCGCTGCGCCTGCGCGCGCTCGACCTCGGATGCATCCCCCGCCAGCATCTTGTTATAGTTCTCGAGCGGGAACTTGGAATCCACGGCAACCATGCCGGTGGGCGGCGGCAGCTTCAGCACGCAGTCCACGCGCTCGCCACCGGGCAACGTGTACTGCATCTGGAACGCGTGGGGCGGAAGGAGATTGCGCACCAGCGCTTCGAGCTGCACTTCGCCGAACGCGCCCCGCGCCCGTTTATCTCCGAGAAGTTCCTGCAGGCTCACCACGCTGCCGGTGAGGCTGTCGATTTTCTTCTGCGCTTCATCGATGGTCGCAAGCCGCGTCATCACGTTGACGAAGGTCTCGTTGGTCTTCTTGAATCCCTCGTCGAGCCGCTCGCTGACGCGGCCGCTGATCTGGTCGAGCCGCTCGTCGATCTTGGCATTGAGCGCCTGTGTCGTATCCGCCAGTTTCTGTATCATCGTCTCCCGGTTCTCGCCGAGATTCCGCGACAGCGCCAATTCCAGCGCCTGCATCGCTTCGCGAGTCTGTGTGAGTTCCCGAGACGTGGCCTGACGCAGCCGGTCGGAGCTTTCCGTGAGCGCCGTGGCGACCCGGTCGGTCTGCTTGCCCAGCCCGTCATGCAGATCGCTCAGCATCGCGCGGTGCTTGTCCTCCATGCCCTGGCCGAGCGCCGGAGGCAGTTCATCGAAGTGTCGCTGCAGCGCGCTTACGCGAATCGCCAGCCACGCCAGCAGCGCGATCCCGACCGCGGCGAGAACCAACGCCAGTTCCGTCACGAGTTTACCCCGGCAAATCCGGTGATTTTACTCCTCACGCCGCACTCCCGCCCGCTCGCGTCTTCTTCTCTCATGTCTCGCGCAAAGCAAGGATCGGCGGCTGGCTCAGCGCGGCGCGCGCGCCGGCGATGATATTCACGGTCACGCAGGCGAGGCCCAGCGCCGGCCCGGCCAGCCACACCCAGTGATTGACGTGATAGGAAAACTGGAGCACGTGGGTGGCAATGACAAAACCGATGGCGGTGGCGCCGGCCGCCGCGAGCAAGCCCGCGATCGCACCCAGCGCCACAAACTCGGCGCGCTGCGCGGCGAGCACCTGCGCGCGCGAGGCGCCGAGCGCCCGCATCACCGCCGCTTCCTGCACGCGCTCGTCCTGGGTAGAGAGCAACGCCGAGTACAGAACCAGGATGCCGGCGCCCACGGCGAACAGGAACACCATCTGCACCGCCCAGGTCACGTGGTCCATCACGTTCTGTGCCTGGCGCAGGATTGCGCTCATGTCAATCACCGTGACGTTGGGAAAGCGCTGCGACAGGCGGTGTGTGAACGGCGCCTGCGCCGCCGGCAGATGAAAGCTCGTGATGTGGCTCATGGGCGCATGCTCGAGCAAGCCCGGTGTGGCGATGACGAAGAAGTTGACCTGCATCGAATCCCAGTCGAGCGCGCGAATGTTCACGATCGGCGCTGAAAACATCTGCCCCGCGACCTGCCATGTCAGGCGATCGCCGAGCGCCCAGCCCAGCGCGCGCGCGATGCCCTCTTCCACCGACAGCGCGCCGCCGGCAAGGTCTTCGCGGTTAAACCAGCGCCCCTCAGTCACCTTGTTGTGACGCGGCAGCGCAGCCATGTATGAGAGATTGAATTCACGCTCCACGAGCCTGCGTTCACGGTCCTGGAACCGGTCGACAGCAACCGGCGCGCCGTTGAGCGCCACGTAGCGGCCGCGCACCATGGGATAGGTGACCGGAAGCGGCAGCCGGTTGTCGCGGAAGAATTCGAGCAGCGGCGCGCGCTGCTCCGGTTGGATGTTGACGATGAAGCGGTTCGGCGCCTCCGCGGGGATCTTCGCCCGCCAGGTCTCGAGCAGGTCGCCGCGGGTGAAGGTGAGCAGCAGAATCGCGGTGAGGCCGAGCGCCAGCGCCATAATCTGCACGGTGTTGGTGCTCGCCCGGCGCCTGAGGCTCGCCAGTCCGTGGCGCCAGGCCAGCCCCGCCCCGCCTTTGGCTCGCCCGAGCCCCTGCAGCGCGCCAAAAGCGACGCCTCCGAAGAGAGCAAAGGCGACGGTGAAGCCGCCGAGCACAATCAATCCCAGCCTGGCCTCGCCCGCCTGCCACACGAGCAGTGCGGCGATCGTGGCGAACCCGGCGCCATAGGCGATGAGCGCGTTCTCCCGGGGCGGGCCGATATCGCGCCGGATCACCCGCAGCGCCGGCACGTTTTTCAATTGCAGCAGCGGCGGCAACGCAAAACCGAGCAGCAGCGTCATCCCGGTCAGGAATCCCTGCAGCGCCGGCAGCGCGGACGGCTGCGGCAGGCGCACCGCGATCAGTTCCGCTATCAGCCAGGCGATCGCGAGCTGGGCGACGTAGCCGGCGGCGCAGCCCAACGTGCAGGCGATGACCCCGAGCGCGCCGAACTCCCCGGCAAACAGCCGCAACAGCTGGCGCTGCGATGCGCCGGCACAGCGCATCACGGCATAACCATCCAGATGCCGCAGCGTATAGCGGCGGGTAGCCAGCGCAATCGCGACAGCCGCGAGAACCACGGCAAGGAGCGCCGTAAGGCCGATGAATTTCTCCGCTCGCTCGAGCGAGGCGCGGATCTCGGGCCGGGCGTTAGTGAGGCTCTGTAGCGACTCGCCGCGGCCGAGCCGGGCCGTCGCCCAGGTTTCGAAGGCGGCGATCGCTTCGCGCTCCCCCGCGGCGAGCAGTTGATAATAGACCCTGCTGCCCGCCTGCACGAGGCCGGTAGCGGGGACATCGTCGACGTGCATCATCAGGCGCGGCGCGATATTGAAGAACGACGCGCCACGGTCCGGCTCCAGCGTCACGATCGCGCCGACCACCAGCCTCGTGTTTCCCAGCTCGAGCGCATCACCCACCTGCAGCGACAACGCGAGCGCCAGCCGCTCGTCCACCCAGACCGAGCCGGGCTGCGGGACGACTTCCGTCTCCGCATCCGGCGCGTTGAGTTTCGGTGCGACGCGCAGCTTGCCGCGCAGGGGATAGCCGTTCGACACCGCCTTGACGGCAACCAGCTGCGCCTGGTCCCCTGCACGCGCCATGCTGATGAAGCTCGTGCTTTCCGCGAGCTTGAGGTTGCGCCGCGCGATCTCGTCGCGCACCGCACGCTGCCATGGGTGGTCGGCAACCAGGACCAGGTCGGCCCCCAGCAACTGGTGGGCTTCGCGCGCCAGCGACTGCCGCACGCGGTCGGCAAAAAAGCCCACGCTGGTGACGCTCGCCACCGCAATCACGAGCGCCAATCCAGGAATGCGCAGCTCGCCCGCGCGCCAGTCCCGCGCGAACAGGCGCAGCGCCAGTCCGATGTCTTTCGTGAAACTCATCTCAACCGCTCAGAGAGGAGAAGGGAGATCGGAGCAAGAATACGTGTTCCACCTTTTTGCCAAACTCCTGTCGGCTCTCACCTCTCACCTCTCTCCTCTCGCCTCTCACCTCTCTCCAGTTCGATCCTGCCCCGGGCGAGGCGGATCAAACGCGAGCAGCGACGCGCCAGCATCTCGTCATGGGTGACCAGCGCCAGGGTCGTGCCGCGCTCGGCGTTGAGCTCGAAGAGAAGATCGATAATATCGGCGCCGGTAGCCGCATCGAGATTGCCGGTCGGCTCGTCGGCAAGCAGGAGCTTGGGCTCGATCACGAAAGCGCGGGCGAGCGCCACCCGCTGCTGCTCGCCGCCGGACAAGGTCTTCGGATAATGGTGCAGCCGCTCGCCGAGGCCCACGCGGTTGAGCATGGCCACCGCGCGGCGGGCGGCCGCGCCATCGCCCGCGAGCTCGAGCGGGAGCATCACGTTTTCCAGGGCGTTGAGCGCGGGCAGCAGGTGAAACGACTGGAACACGAAACCGAGCAGCCGCGCGCGCAACACGGCGCGACCGTCCTCGTCAAGGCTGAACAGGTCGCGACCGTCGAGTTCGACACGGCCCGCGGTCGGGGTATCCAGACCGGCCAGCAAGCCGAGCAGGGTCGATTTTCCCGAGCCGGAGGCGCCGACGATCCCGACCGCCTCCCCCGGCATGACCTCCAGGTCAATATCCTGCAAAATAGCAAGCGTATCAGCGCCATTCGCCACCACTTTCGACAGCTTGCTCGCCCTCACGATCGGCGGTTTATTCTCCATGCTCATGTTACGGAAGCTTCTGATCGCACTCGCACTGCTGGTTTCTGGATGGGCACACGCCGGTCCGGCGATTCTCGTCTACGGTGACAGCCTTTCAGCGGCATATGGCATCAGCCAGAAAGACGGATGGGTCACGCTGCTGCAGGAACGCCTGAAGCAGAAGCGCCTCGATTATACCGTGGTAAATGCAAGCATCAGCGGCGAGACCTCGAGCGGCGGCGCGTCGCGCATCGCCGCGACGCTGGCGCAGTACCAGCCGGCGATCGTGATCCTGGCGCTTGGCAGCAATGACGGCCTGCGCGGGCTGCCGCTCAAGCAGATGCGTGAAAACCTTGCTCACATCCTGCGTGCGTCCCAGCGGACCGGCGCCCGGGTGCTGCTCGTGGGCATGAAATTGCCGCCCAATTATGGGTCGCAGTACACCAGGGATTTCGAGGCGGTATTCGTCGCGCTGGCGCGCCAGTACCGGACCGCGCTGGTGCCGTTCGCGCTCGACGGCGTGGCGGGCAATCGCGAACTGTTTCTTGACGACAACTTCCATCCCGCGGCGCAGGCCCAGCCGATCATACTTGAAAATATCTGGAAGGAACTTGCGCCGATGCTGAAATAACGATTCATACCCGGCGTTTTCCAGCAGGCGGTTTTGCAGTAGGAGGTTGTCGGGCAAAAGTCCGACATCTCCTAGCCTGAGTCGTTAATTCGTTGCACAATCTTGGGCGTAGGTTGGGGTACGCGCAGCGTTCCCCGACATCCGCTGAGCGTCAGGTAGCCACCGATGCGGCAACCTGACCTACACTTTCTCAATGCGAGCGGCTTGAGGAATTCTGCATCGAAATAATGACTCACCACATTAGGAAGGCGCTTCCACCGGCAATCCCGCGCTTTTCCATTCCGGGTAACCGTCTTCCAGACGGCGCGCCTTGATGCCCTTCTTACGCAGAACCTGCACCGCCTCGTAAGCCAACAAGCAGTAGGGACCACGGCAGTAGGCGACCACCTCCTGGTCGGCCGGGATCTGATGCAGCTTTTTCTTCAGTTCCGTCACCGGCACGTTGATCGCGCCGCGGATGTGTCCTTGGGCGTATTCCTCGGGCGGACGCACGTCCAGGACCGTCACCAGTCCTTGCTTGACTCGTTGCCACAGTTCCTTGGCCGGCACCGGCTCCAAGCTGTCCCTGCTGTCGAGAAAAAGCTTGATCAGCCGATCTACATCGGCCACGTGTTCTTCTCCCACCGCGCGCAGCGTGGCCAGCAGCCGGACAATGCCATCTCCGGCGATCCGATAGTAAACGTAAAGGCCTTCCTTGCGCGCCGTCACCAGCCCCACCTGACGCAGCTGCTGAAGGTGTTGCGAGGTGTTGGCAACGGAGAGCCCCGTCATCTGTGCGAGCTGCTCGACGCCGCGCTCGCCCTGTGCCAGAAACTCCAGCATTTCCAAGCGCTTGCCGCTGGACAACGCTTTGCCGATACGCGCGAACTGCTCGAACAAGTCGCGCTTGAAGTTGTGCTCTGACATCGCGCCGGGCTCCTTTATCGCTTGACTATTCAAGTAATCAATTGAATAATGTTACCATATTCCCGGCCTTCAGTTTAACCCACCGCAGGAATTTCCGGTTTGCTTATGCCATCAATCGCCGGCAGGAGGCACGATGAAAACGCTTTTCATAGTGAACGATCCACCCTACGGCAGCGAGCGCAGCTATAATGCGCTGCGTCTCGCGCGGTCGCTGCTGAAGACGGGCGGCGCCGAGGTCAAGGTGTTCTTGATCGGCGATGCTGCCGCCTGCGCCAAAGCCGGGCAAAAAGTGCCTCAGGGTTTTTACAATATCGGTGACATGTTGGGCATGGTCCTGCGTGCCGGCGCTGAGGTCGGCGTATGCGGAACCTGCATCGACGCGCGCGGCATCGCAGAAACCGATCTGGTGCAGAGCGCCCACCGCAGCACGATGGACGAACTGACCGCATGGACGCAATGGGCCGACAAGATGCTGGTGTTCTGAGACTGAAATGGCGTCAGGCAAAACAATACTCGTACTCGGCGGCGGCGTCGGGGGCATCGTCGCGGCGATGCGGCTGCGGCGGCGGCTGCCGCCCGAGCATCGGGTAATCCTGGTCGAGAAGGAAGCGGATCATGTCTTTTCGCCCTCCTTTCTCTGGCTGATGATCGGAGAGCGGCGCGCCGGGGAGATCTCCCGACCGTTGGCGGCGTTGCGAAGGCGTGGTATCGAACTCGTGCAGGGCACGATCGAGCGCATCGACCCGGTTGAGCGACGGGTCCGCGTCGACGGCTCGGAACTTGTGGGCGACTCTCTGATCGTCGCGCTCGGCGCGGATCTCGCGCCGGAAGTCGTTCCGGGGCTCGCTGAAGCCGGACACAACTTCTACACGCTGGCCGGTGCGGCGTCGCTGCGGGCTGCGCTCTCGAAGTTGAGCCAAGGCCGCATCGCCGTGCTGGTCGCGTCCATGCCGTTCAAGTGTCCCGCCGCGCCGAACGAAGCCGCGATGCTGCTCGAGTATGATTGCCGCAGGCGCGGCGTGCGGCAGAACGCTTTGGTCGACCTTTACACGCCGGAACCGGGTCCCATGCCAGTCGCGGGACCGGCCGTATCCGCGGCATTGCGCCAGATGGTCGAGGCGAAAGGCATCGGCTACCACCCCGGCCATGCGGTCACCAGAGTTGATCCCGCCAACCACCGCCTGGCGTTTGCGAACGGCGCTGAAGCCGATTTCGACCTGCTCGCATATGTACCGCCCCATTGCGCGCCCAAGGTGGTGCGGGATGCCGGGATGTGCGGCGAGAGCGGCTGGGTCCCCGTCGACCGCGGTACGCTCGCAACCAGGTTCCCGGATGTCTACGCGATCGGCGACGTGACGGGCATCATGCTCCCCTCGATCGGCAAACCGCTGCCGAAGGCAGGCGTGCTTGCACACAACGAGGCGGAAGTGGTGGCGCACAACATCGCGGTGGCCGTCTCCGGCCGCGGTGCGACGCGACAGTTCAGCGGCGAGGGCGAGTGCTTCGTGGAAACCGGCGACGGCCGTGCCGCTTTTGGCAGCGGCAACTTCTACGCCGATCCGGCGCCGCAAATCGAGCTCAAATCACCCAGCAGGCTCCTGCACTGGGGCAAGGTGGCGTACGAGAAATACTGGCTGTGGCGCCGCTTTTGACAAGAGCAAAGTGACCCCTCCCGCGCGCGGCGGGAAGCGCTGCCGCCCCCGCGGCGCGCCAGAGAGCAAAACAATCCATATCTTCGACATTGACTGCGCGACTGATGAACAAGAACACTCTGGTCGAACTTTCCATCGCTCGTCCGAAACTCATCTTCGGGATCGTGCTGCTGGTAACGCTCGCTTTTGCCGTCCAGTTGCCGGGAATCCAGCTCGACACCAATCCCAAGAACATGCTCCCGCCGACCTCCGACGTCCGGATGTGGAACGACAACGTGGACCAGACCTTCGCTCTCTACGAGGACACCGTCGTCGTCGGGATCGTCCACCCGAAGAGCGTGCTGAACAGCGCTACCCTGGAGAAAGTGCGCGATATCACGGCCGAAATCCTGAGAATAAAAGGGGTGGCCGGACGCGACGTTTCCAGCTTCACCACCATCGACAATGTCACGGCGGTGGCCGATGGCCTCAGGGTCGCTCCGCTGCTGACGAAGATACCGGCGAGCGAAGCCGAAATGCAGGCGCTGCGCAAAACGCTGATGGAGAACCCACTCTTCATCGACCGCATCATCTCCCGCGACGAAAAGACCACCGCGATCTACGTGCCGCTGGAAAAGGGCGCCAACGGCAAGGAGGTCGCCGACCGCATCCGTGAGATCCTCGCCAAGTACTCCGGCGAGGAGCAGTACCACGTCGCGGGCGACCCCGTGGCGCGGGACACCTTCGGCGCCGAGATGTTCAAGCTGATGGGCATCTTCTCGCCGATCGCGGGGATGATCATGTTCGTCGCCATCTACGCCATGTTCCGGAACCTGGCGCTGGCCATGACCATGATGATGGTGGCCATGGTCGCGATCGTCTGGACCATGGGGCTGGGCATTGGCCTGGGTTTTCCGATCCACATCATGAGCTCGATGGCGCCGGTATTCCTGATGGCGATCGCCACCGACAGCATCCACATCTTCAACGAGTTCTACTTCCGCTTTCGCGAGAATAAAGACAAGCGGACGGCGATAGTCAAGACCATGGACGCAGTGGGCCGTCCGGTGCGCTACACCGCGCTCGCCACCGCCGCCGCCTTCGCCGTGCTGCTCTTCATGCAGATCGTGCCGGTCATGGTGTTCGGCGGCCTGATCGTCTTCGGCACGATCGCTCTGCGGCTTTTCAGCTTCAGTTTGATTCCCGCCATCCTCACCGTCGTGCGGGAGGAGAAGATAGGCCGCGTTGCCGCGGGCGAAGACATCGCCATCGGCCGCACGGCGCGGGCGCTGAGGCAGCTTGGCGCCTGGGGTGCGGACCGGCCGAAGGCGACGGCCGCCATCGGCCTGGCGCTGATCGCGCTGGCTATTCTCGGCGTGAGCCGCATCGTAGTGAACAACAACCTGGTGGCGTGGTTCAAGCCGGGCAGCGAGATTCGCATTGCCGACGCGGTGATCAACCGGGCGCTGGGCGGCACCTCCCTCGGTTACGTGGTCGCCGCCGCCGGCGAGCCCGATGCCATCAAGCGGCCGGAGACCCTGCGTTATATCGAGGGCCTGCAGCGGCACCTGGAGAAACTGCCGGTCGTCGGCAAAACATTATCCGTGTCAGATTACGTCAAGCGCATCAACCGGGTGTTGCACGACGACGATCCGAAGTTCGACGCGGTGCCCGATACCGCGGACATGATCGCGCAGTACCTGTTTCTCTTCAGCATGTCGGCCAAGCCCTCGGACCTCGACAACGTGGTGGACTACCCGTTCCAGAATGCCAACATCTGGGTGCAGCTCAAAACTTGGGATGCCGCGGCGATGGACAGCGTGATCCGGGCCACGACGGAATATCAGCGCCTCAACCCCGCGGCGCTGGAGTTCAAGCCCGCAGGCATCGCATACTTCAACCTGGTATGGAACCACGAGGTGCTGTGGGACATGGTGAAGGGCTTTCTCCTCGCCCTGGTAGCGGTCTTCCTCATCCTCGCGTTCGCCTTCCGCTCGCTCAAGTGGGCGCTCGTCGGTTATGTGCCGCTGCTCTTCACCATCCTGCTCATTTACGGGGTGGTCGGGTTTGCCGGCAAGGATTTCGACATGCCCATCTCCGTGCTGTCCTGCCTTTCCCTTGGCATGGCGGTGGATTTCTCGATCCATTTCATCAGCCGATTGAGGCAGCGGCTCGCGGAAATCGGCGTCGACGCCGGCCGTGATCTCTCCACTCTCAAGGAAGCGCTGCTGTGGACGGCGGCCCGTCCCGGCAAGGGCATCCTACGCAACGCGTTACTCTTCGCGGCGGCCTTCTCGGTCATGCTATTCGCGCCGCTCACGCCGTACATCACGGTTGGCGCCTTCATCGTCAGCATGATGTTGCTCTCGGCGCTGCTCACCATTCTTTACCTGCCGGCCCTGATTGTGCTGATGAGAGGCTGGCTGTTCAACACGGGAGAAACGGAATGAAATCACTCTGGCGAATTGCCCTTTACCTGTTTGCGGTGGCCGCCGTGGTGTCGGCCACGGCGCGGGCCGCCGATCCCTCCGCCGACGACATCGTGAAGCGTTCCCTGGAAACGTTCTATTACGCCGGGAACGACATGCGCGCGAAGGTGCAGATGAAGCTCATCAATCCCCAAGGCAAGATACGGGAACGGGAAATGACCATGCTGAGGATCAACCTCGGCAAATCGGGCGACCAGCGCTATTACATCTACTTCCATGGCCCGGCCGACGTGAAGGGCACCGCCTTCATGGTGTGGAAATATCCCGCCAAGGAGGACGACCGCTGGATCTTCGTGCCGACACTGAAGCTGGTGAAGCGCATCGCGGCGGACGACAAGCGTTCCTCGTTCGTCGGCTCGGATTTCACCTACGAGGACGTCTCGGGGCGCGAGCTGGAGGATGAGACCCATGCCCTCGTGCGTAAAGAAGGCCTGGGCGGGCGGCCGACGTACGTGGTCGAGAGCAAACCGAAGGCAGCGGCCGATTATTCCCGGCGCCTGTCCTGGATCGACTCGGAGCGCTGGCTGCCCCTCAAGGAAGAATACCTCGACGCGCGCAACGAGCCGCTGCGCACATTCAACGCCGACAAGGTGGATCAGACGGGAAAATACTGGACGGTCACGGCCCGCAGCATGAAGAACTTGCAGAGCGGTCACCGTACCGAGGTCGTCTACCGAGAGGTGGAGTACGACGTCGGGCTGAAGCAGGACATCTTCACGGAACGCTACCTGCGTGATGCGCCCAGCCAGTGGGTGCGGTGACGGGATAGCAAGCCTAGGAGTTTGTCGGACTTAGCCCCGACAAACTCCTAATGCAAAACCGGCGCCAGTAAAATTGCAAAAGGGGATGACGGATATGCGAATTCACCCTGCTTTTCTTCATATTCGGCCGCTTCGAGTGGGTTTCCTTCTGAATTGCCTGCCTGCTGCAGGCAGGTCAGCCGGTTTTGCTTTTAGCAGCCTGTACGGACTGTTAAGTCCGACAGGCTGCTAGGGAGGATGACCGCGGAGATAAGTCAGGCGGTGCGCATTGCGGCGAGCATGGCCGCGGCTTCGCTCGCGCTGGCGTCCTCTGTTGCCGCGGGAGCGGAGGGTGTCGCGTGGGGCGGCTTCGCGCAATCCCATGTGGTGGCGCGTACGAGCCGGGTTGACTGCCCTTCGGGAACAGCGTGCGACTTTCCGGCCGCCGAGCTACGGGGACAGCTTAAGGCGGAGGGCAAGAACTCCAGCGGGGACGCAGCTTTCCTCGCGCGCTTCGACCTGCTTCGCGATGTTGCGGTTGACGACACGCGCCTCGTGACGCGGGAGCTGTTCGGGGATCTCACCTCCGAGAAGGCGAGCGCCCGCCTGGGACGCCAGGTAATGACCTGGGGCGTGGGGGATCTGCTCTTTATCAACGACACCTTTCCCAAGGATTGGGTCGCATTCTTCACCGGACAGCCGATGCAGTATCTCAAGCTCGGCAGCGACGCGCTCAAGCTGAACGCCTTTCCCGGTCCGGCCAACTTTGAACTGGTCATCGCCGGGTTCCGCCCCGACAACACGCCGACGAGCCGCCGTTTCATCTTCGCCGACCCGCTGCCCGCCGGTCTGCCGCGGCGTACGCTAGAGCCTGGCAACGATTCAGGCGAGGTGGAGATTTCCGGCCGGATTTCCGGCTATCTCCACAACTGGGAACTGGCCGGCTACGTCTCGCGCACCCACTACCGCAGCCCGGCGTGGCGCGTGGCGGGCGCCGAGATTGTCGGCACTTATCCGCGCCTCAACACCGCCGGCGCCAGCCTCACCGGGCCCGTAGGCAAGGGCGTGCTGAGCATCGAGGCGGGGTACTACGACTCGCCCCAGGATCGGAACGGCCGCGATCCCTCCATCGAAAACCCCCAGTTCAGGGGACTCGTCGGGTACTCGCGGCAACTGTGGGAAGATGCGACACTCGGCTTGCAGTTCTACGGCGAATGGATGCGCGATTACGCGGCTTACCGGGAGACCCTGCCGGCCGGTTTTCCCGTGAAAGATCGTCTGCGCAAGGTGGCAACGGTTCGCTTCACCCAGTTTTTCGCCCACCAGACGGCCATCTTCAATCTCTTCGCCTTCGTGGGCCTAAGCGAGGAGGATCGCTACGTCATCCCTTCGCTGCGTTATGCCTTCAGCGACAACCTCTGGGCCGAGGCCGGGGCCAATCTTCTCGGAGGCAAGCGTAACGGCATGTTCGGGTCGCTGCAAGATAACAGCAACGTTTACCTCACCGTTCGATACGCTTTCTAGCCCCGGCCCGGCTTTGACAAGCTTGATGCCGCAGCTTCAAGGCGCAAGGCTACGCGAAAAAAAGGCCGGGGGTGCCCCAGGCGATCGAAGAGTCGTGGCCAACGGCGGTCAGCACCGCCGCGTTGCTCGAAAACGGCGTGAAGCCTTGCAGGCCCTTGGCTGCGAATGTCTGGTAGGCAAGATTGAGCGAGCTACCCACCGCGTTGCTGTCGTTCAGCTTGAACGCCAGGATCGGCACGACGATCTACTGGGACAAATCCACGCCGGAGTGGTTAGTACCGCCGCCGCCAACACCTGGTCAATAGGCCGTGTTTGACTACTTCGAGACGGGCACTGATCAGAACCGCAGTCGCCACCACTCTAGAGTCACGGCCTTGAACCCGTCGCGCTCCTGGTTGGCGCCGTCCCAAGCCGCAAAGGCGATCGGGATCTCACGCCGCCCGCTCAAATCAACTCCCGCCGTCGGCGAAGCGGAAAGCTTCCGCGCGAGCACTACCTCCCACCCACGTGCGCTACGCGCCCCGTGCGCGGCGACATTCTGCGCAACCGAGGCGTCCAGCGTGCCGAATCCGCCGGCGACCAGGTTCTCGGCGCGTCCGTCGGCGCGCCAGTACCATACGTTCACCGGGTTCTTCGCGTCGCCCATGAACGGCGTCGTGCTCGTCTTGCCGTTGACGGGAAACTGAATGGCGGCGCCGTCCAGGAAGCTACTGGTATTGCTACGTTCGGTATTGGGGGCCGGATCATCCCAGGCCAACCGCACGAAGAGCGTGTCGCGCGTTCGCACCGCCTGCGCAGCGAGTTCTGTGATGCGCGGCGCTCCGACGATGGCCACATGGCCCGGGAAGGCCGGCTGCAGGCTCACCTTGGTAACGGGGACCTTCGCCCAGATTTCCGCATCCGGCTTTGAGGCATCCACGCTCTTCGCCAAGGTCAGCGCCTTGACGATCTTGGCTTTCTCAGCGGCGTGTGCGCCAATCCCTGAAACCGACGCCGCGGCTAGGCCGACCAGCAGGACAGACACCGTCCGACGCCACATCGTGGTCCTCATGGCACTACTCCTCGATCCAATTCCCTGAGCTGGGCTGCATGCCCGTCGCAAAACACGGCGAGGCCATGCGCAATCTCACCATAGGCCGTTTCACCCTTGCCGAGCCGCTCTGCGAACCCCGGCACCCACGCCAGCAGGTGCCTGCGAAGGAAATCGCGCTGCGCGCGCCGGCAATTCCCGGTATCGCCGCCGCGCTCGTTCTCCGCCTGCTCCATGGCGCAGAGGTGGGCAATGAACTCCAGTTCGGTAACCAGATGGTCGGGGTAGTCGCGATCGTTCGCGGCGAGTTTTACCCCGAAATAGTCGTAGAAACGCAGCAACTCCTCGAGGATCCCCTCGCGTCCGGCGCTCGACAGGCACAAGCCTTCGTAGAGCGGCACCGCCTCGTTGCGACCAAGCTCGAACACGTCCATGTATTCGGTCTCACGCTCGGCTTGCGAGCGCGGCGGTGCCAAGCCCCGGCTTTCGAGCGGCGCCCAAACCGCATCGACCGGGTAAGAGAAGATCCGCGCAAACGCAAGGTACTGCGCCGCGTTGCAGCTCGCCACTGAGTCGCTCGCGCTCACAGCCGGTACCTGTCTTTGTTGGTGTAGCCGATCAGGATTTCGGTCAGCTCCGAGGGCTGGGCCTGACGGCGTTTCTGCATCTCGCGCCCCAGCGTCTCCAGCGCCGGCTGGACTCCCTTGCCGAACAGGGCCTCGAGGTCAGCCAGCGGGATGCGGGGCTTGTCGCCAAGCCGGCCGTCGTTCTCGAAGGGCGGTGGAGTGGTGTTCATTGGCGGCACATAGAAAACATTCGGCTCGGTGCCGTACTCCGCGTGCAGCGGCAGCGCCACCTTCCACTGCTCGACCAGCTTGTAGATCGGCCCATCCTTGTCGTCACGGTAACCCACGAAGCGAATCTTGCCCACGCATTGCGCGACGCAGGCCGGTGGGACGCCCTTCTCGACCCGCGGGTAACAACCGATGCACTTCTCGGACTTGCCGGTCTGGAGATTGAAATAGACCTTGCCGTACGGACAGGCCTTCACGCAGTACTGGTAGCCCCGGCACCGGTCTTGGTCGATGACAACCAGCCCATCTTCTGGTCGCTTGTAGATCGCCTTGCGGGGACAGGCCGCAAGACAGGAGGGGTTGGAGCAGTGGTTGCAGATGCGCGGCAGGTAGAAGTAGTGGTTGTTCGGGAACTCGCCCCTGCCTTCGTCCTCGTCCCAGTTCGGGCCCCAGGTCGGCTTCTCGTGGGGCACCACCTGGTTGCCCTTGCCTTCCAGCAGCACTTCCTGGAGGTTGTACTCCCACAAGCCGCCGTAATCGGCCATCGGCGGGATCTTGCCGTCCGTCTGCAACACCCCTTTCTTGAAGCCGCCGCCCTTCTGCTCCCAGTTTTTCGGATAGCCTTTGCCGGGGCGGGTCTCGACGTTGTTCCAGTACATGTATTCGCGCCCGCCGCGGTTGGTCCAGAGCTGCTTGCACGCCATGGTGCAGGTGTGGCAGCCGATGCACTTGTTCAGATCGAATACATAGGCCAACTGTCTCATGACGATATCCTCAGGCCTTCTCGACGTCTACCGACGTCTCGTAGAAAATCCGGTTCGGGTTGAAGGCGCCCGACACGTAGCGAATGTGGCCGTAGCCGCCCACCAGCTCGAGCGGGTTGATCAGCTCGGAACCGACGAAATTGTAATGGGTCATGTTCTTGTACAAGTACTGCTCCCAGCCGTGCTCGGAGAAAAGCATGTTGTCCGGCAGCGCGGGCCAGGCTTTCGCCATGGCGAAGAACTCGCCGTGGGAGTTGAACACTCGCACGGTGTCACCGTCCTTGATGCCTTTCTTCGCCATCGCCTTCGGGCTCAGGCACACGTCCGGTTCTCCGCGCTGGTGCCGCAGCAGCCATGTCTCGTTGCGTCCCCACGAATGGATGCCCCAGCGCGTATGCGGCGAGTTGGTGACGAAGGGATACTTCTTCGGTCCCAGGTTCCCGCCCTTGTACTGCGGCTTGGGCACCGTCGCGCCGAGACGCTGGAACCAGTCGTGGTCCACGTAGAACTGCAGGCGCCCGGTCAGTGTCGCGTAAGGCTTCTTCTCCGTGACGTTGGTCGTGAACGGGCGGTACGGCTTGTCTTTCGGCACAGGCCCCGTCTTGCCGGCCGACGGGCCGACCGCGACAAAGCCTTTCTTCATCGCTTCCTCGTAGGTGCCGGGGCCGAGCGCCTTCGATCTCTCCATGACGAAGCGCAGCGCGGCCTCATCCGTCGCGATGGCGCCGTTCATGGTGAACTCGTCATATACGTTGTCGAAATCGATGGCGCTTTTGATCTCGGGATCGTCCACCCTTGAGACGCCGCGCGCCCTGGCGCGCTCCTGGATCTTCTTCGCCAGCTCGACGCAGATCTGCCAGTCGGTCTTGCGCTCGTACATGGGCTTGACCGGCTGCCCGTAGGCGTGGATGAAGCGCGTCACCGAGGTTTCGCGGATATCGAGCTTCTGCTGCTCGGGCGCGGCGGGAAGCACGATGTCCGCGTACATCGCCCCCGAGTTGAGGCGGTAATCCACCACTACCAGCAGCTCGCAGCGCTTGAGGAAATTCTCCGCCAGGTGCTGATAGGCGTTCGACGTGGCGAACACGTTGATGCCGGCGTTGATGGTCACCACGGGGTCCTTGATGGACTGCCACTTGGGCATCCAGCCCTTCGCTTCCGACTCCTTACGCATGGCCTCCATGTCGTCGACGCCAAAGCCGAGCGCCTCCTTTAACTGGCTGTCGTCGAAGTAGGCCTTGGTGCGCCGGTACTGCTCGCCCCACACCCACTGCGCCAGCACCGCGGAGACGCTGCGCCCGGGCTTGCCCTTCACACTGACCATTTCACTGGACCCTTCCAGCCGCCAGCCTTCGTAGGTGGTGTCGATGGACCCCGTGGTGCCGTGGTGTCCGATCAACGTGAGGATCAGGATCTTCAGCCGCCCGCACTGGAAACCGTCGAAGTGCTTCTGGTTGTTGTACCCGTCGAGGATACGCAGCGCCTTGCTCTCGGCGATCCAGCCAGCGAGCTTGCGCGTGACGGACGCATGCACGCCGGTCGTCGCCTGGGTGGCTTCCGGCGTATACGGGGCGATCTCGGCCTTCAGCCGCTCGAAGACGGTGGTGACCTCGATGCCCTGCGCGGAGAACGCACCTTCCAGCGCTGGATCGACCGCGCCGAACTTCAAGGTCTTGTCCCTGCTTCCCATGCTGCCGGGCGCCGGCACTGCCCTGCCGGATTTCGCATCCCAAACGTAGAAAATCTCTTCGCTGCCGTCCGCCTTGAAGTCCTTCTCGCGCAGGAACTTGCCGTTGTCGGTGCGCACCAGGAAGGGCAGGTCTGTCTGCTCCTTCAGGTAATCCGCCTTGTAGTGCTTGTTGGCGATCAGCACGTTCACGATCGCCGCCGCGAGGTGCGAATCCGTTCCCATGCGAACTGGCACGTACAGATCCGAGTGGATGGAGGACTGGTTGTAGTCTACGGAGATGTTCACCAGCCGCGCGCCGTTGTAGCGCGCCTCCATCAGGAAGTGGGCGTCCGGAATCCGCGTGACGATGGGATTCTTGTGCCACATCAGGATCAGGTCGGAGGTGAACCAGTCGTCGAACGTCGACACGGTCCGGGCCGGTATGCGCACCGTGTGGATGCCCGGATAGAGGTCGCCGGTCATCGAGGAGACGTCCGGTTTGATGGCGCCCAGCAGGTTGGCGAGCCGCGTGTAGGCGTTGTTGGTGATGACGGCGAAGGGGCGCTTCGGCATGTAGATGTTGCCGGGGCCGCGCTTCTGCGTGGTATCGATGATCTTGTCCGCGATTTCCGTGAGCGCTTCGTCCCAGGTGATGCGTTTCCATTTGCGCTCGCCGCGCGCGCCGACGCGCTTCAGCGGATACTTCAGGAAGTCTGGCTGCTTCACCCAGGAGCAATACACGGCGCCCTTCTGGCAGCCGCGCGGGTTCATGTCGGGTATCCCGGGCAACTGCGGGTACTCGGCGACCTGCTCGTCGCGCAACGGTACGCCGTCCTTGACATACACGCGCCACGCGCAGCCGGCCACACAGCCGTTGGAGTGGGTGGTGAACCCGACCGAATCCCAGGTCCACTCCTTCCGGTAGAGGTCTTCCCAGCCGCGGTACGGGTAGGACTTCAGCGGGTCCTCGATGGGCTGGATCTTCGAGAACGCCAGCACGCCCGAAGGCGCCAGACCGCTCGCCGCAATCGCGCCGAACGCCTTGATGAAATCCCGTCTCGCTTGCGACGCCCTCGGGTTACCAATCGCCATAGCTGATCTCCTTGACCGCACTCCGTGCGTTTGTACCCGCAACCCCGCACAAACGTTTGCGGCAAATCAAACGAGCGGTGCGCGAGATCACGCTGTAATTATCCGCGCGCCGCGCGGCAGCAACGTTTGATCTAGATCAACCTTTGCCTCATATTCAACTATTAACTTGAACAGTTGATAAAGTTCCCTGAGCCAAGCGAGATTTCCCTGAAACACCTGTTTTTGCTCAACGATGCTCCCTACGGCAACGAACGCAGCTACAACGCCCTGCGGCTCGCCCGCAGCCTGCTCAAGTCCGGAGGCGAGGAGGTGAAAGTGTTTCTCATCGGCGATGCGGTGGCCTGTGCCAAGGCGGGCCAGAAGGTGCCGCAGGGCTATTACAACATCGGCGACATGGTCGTACGCCACGGAGGCGAGATCGGCGTGGGAGGATGCCACGCTCGGCTTGCAGCTCTACGGCGAATGGATGCGCGACTATGCAGCCTACCGGGAGACCCTGCCCGCCGGTTTTCCCGTGAAAGATCGTCTGCGCAAGGTGGCAACGGTTCGCTTCACCCAGTTTTTCGCCCACCAGACGGTCATCTTCAATCTCTTCGCCTTCGTGGGCCTAAGCGAGGAGGATCGCTACGTCATTCCATCACTGCGCTACGCCTTCAGCGATAATCTCTGGGCCGAGATCGGCGCAAATCTTTTCGCAGGCAAGCGTAACGGCATGTTCGGGTCGCTGCAGGATAACAGCAACATTTACCTCACCGTTCGATATGCTTTCTAAGGCTGTGCGGTTGAGCGCGGCCGGAATATATGTAACTCATTGGGCGCAGTCCTTTGGCATACGCCAATTCAAGCTGGACGATCCTGAAGCCTGGATTAGTTTGTCCATTTCCGGTTTAGATTGCATCCTCCGGTGAGCCTGCTCCATAACGGGTTGAGTCGTTCCTGCCACACCCGAACACCTGCCTCGGGCACGACTCCGTGCTTGGCAAAAAGCAGCGTTCCGCCCGGTTTCAGCACTCGCTTCATTTCCGTCAAGGCCTTGATAGGGTCCGGGATGGTGCATAGCGTCCACGTCGTGACTACCATGTCAAGACGGCAGTCGTCCAACGGAATCTCCTCGCCCGTGTGCGCCAGGAACTCGATCGGAAACGGGGCGGCGTCCGCCTTTTTTCTCGCCATTTGCAGCAGTTCCTCCGACGGATCGAGCGCAAAGAGGCGGCTGACGGTGGCTCCGTAGAACGGCAGATTCAGTCCCGATCCGACGCCGATCTCCAGGACGGTGCCGCATGCCTGCGGCACGAGCTGTGAGCGGAATCGCGTTGCTTCCTTGTTTCGCATCGCGAGGTCCGTCAATCGCGGCAAGATCCATTTGTCATAGACGTTCATATCGTGTGCAATTCTAATGCCGGTGTTGATGGTGCAGGCCCATTCGCGCTGCGCCACACGTGCATTTTTAGCCGCACTGCAAGCAGTTCCAGGCTATTGCCCACGTACAGCAATCCCGCTTTTTCGTAATAGCGTATGGTCTCGACCCGGCAATCGGCGCGTTTGGCGAGTACCCCTATGTGCATGTCATCGGCGGATGGTTGCTATGGAAAGTCCCAGAGTCTTGAACACGTAGAGCATGGCCGCCCTTCCATCAGTTTACCGCTTGACCCTATACTAACTATGGGGTATCAAATTCACAATTGAATCGTCCTGGCCAGGCCGGAATGCGTCGATGGATTGCTGCAACGACAAGGAATGTGCGATTGAGGCGTTGAAAGGACGGCAGAGCGCCACATTGCGCATGGTATTGGTGATCAACGTCGTCATGTTCGTCATTGAACTGACATCCGGATTGCTCGCGAAATCAACGGCGCTGTTATCCGACTCTCTCGACAACCTGGGTGACGCGCTGACCTACGGATTGAGCCTTTATGCCGTATCACGCGGGGCGAGATCGAAGGCAATGGTCGCGCTTTTCAAGGGCGGCCTGATCACGCTTGCCGGCCTGTTCGTTCTTGGCCAGGTCGCTTACAGGATGATTCATCCCAGCGTTCCGATCTTCGAGACGATGGGAGTGATCAGCATTGTCGCGCTTGTTGCGAACGGCACCTGCCTGGCATTGCTCTGGAAGCACCGGACCGAAGATATCAATATGAGTTCGGTGTGGGAATGTTCGCGAAACGACATCGCCTCGAATCTCTCCGTTTTTCTCGCTGCGGCAGGAGTCTGGTTCACCGGGTCAGGCTGGCCCGACCTGGTAGTCGGTTTGGCACTCGCCTCCTTGTTCCTGTGGTCCGCCGGCAAAGTTCTTACAAGAGCGATTCGCCAGCTACGCGATTCAAGGCCGGGCATCGCCGAGCGGTCAATTACGTGAGGTAGGGTGATCCCGCCGCTCTCGGCAATGACGCATTTCTTTTACTGGTCACTGTTACGCGACTCTCTGGGGCTGGCGCTCCACGCCGTTCCCAGAGGCGTGGAGCCGTTAGCGGTGCGACGCGACAGTTCAGCGGCGAGGGCGGGTGCTTCGTGGAAACGGGCGACGGGAAAGCGGGCTTCGGGAGCGGCAACTTCTACGCCGACCCGGCGCCGCAAATCGAGCTCAAATCCCCCAGCAGGCTCCTGCACTGGGGCAAGGTGGCATACGAGAAATACTGGCAATGGCGCCGCTTTTGACTCCTTCGCAACCCTATACTGATCCTGTCCACCCACCCGGGCTAGAGTGTCGCCATGGATCCCGCCACCTATGATGCCTGGTATCGCACGCCGCGCGGTAGCTGGATCGGTGAAGTCGAGTACCGACTGTTGTACCGCATGCTGGCGCCTTCGCCTGGAGACAGCCTGCTGGATGTCGGCTGCGGAACGGGTTACTTCACACGCCGCTTTGCGCAAGATGCCGGCCTGTGCGTAACCGGCCTCGATCCTGACCGCGATGGGCTCGATTACGCTCGGGCGCATGGCGGCCCGAATGAAGTTTACATTGCCGGCGATGCGCGTGACCTTCCTTTTCCCGATGCGGGTTTCGACTTTGTCGTCTCGGTCACTGCGCTCTGCTTCATTCAAGACCAGCGACGCGCGCTGCAGGAGATTGCGCGCGTCGCCCGCAAACGGTTTCTGTTGGGACTGCTCAACCGGCACAGCATGCTCTATCGGCAGAAGGGGCGCGGCGGCGGCACAGGCGCGTACCACGGCGCGCACTGGCATGCGATCAGCGAGGTTCACGACTTGTTACGCAATCTTGCCGTGCGCGATGCGCTCGTCCGTACTGCGGTGTTCGTTCCCTCCGCAGGCGCGATCGCCAGGGTCCTCGAACGGCTCGCGCCGAACTTCCTGCCATGGGGCGCATTCATCGCGGTTGCGGGCAGCCCATGCCCCGACGAACCCTCGCGCGGGATCAGCGCACCGTGACGCCGGCCGGGCCGGCTACAAGCCGCCCGATGTCGCGCGCGTGCTGGAAACCCTGCGCCTGGAAGATCGAAAGCACCTGGCTGGCGCTGTCGGCGGTGCATGCCACGAGCAACCCGCCGCTGGTCTGCGGATCGCACAGCAGCTTGCGTTTCCAATCCGCCATGCCCTGCGGAAGCTTGACGTCGCGCGCGCAGCTCTCCCAGTTGCGTTCCGATGCGCCGGTGACGTAGTCCTGCTGCACCAAATGCAGCGCAGCGGACAGGATCGGCAGGTGGTCAAACTCGATTTCACCGCCGAGCTGCGAGCCGCGGCACATTTCGAGCAGGTGGCCGAGCAACCCGAAGCCGGTGACGTCGGTCATCGCATGCACACCCTCGAGCTCGGAAAGCGCGATTCCAGGCGTATTGAGCTGCGTCGCGGTCTCCAGCATCTGCGCGTACGCTTTCGGGTGCAGCTCGCCCTTTTTCAGCGCCGCGCCCATGATGCCGATGCCGAGCCCCTTGCCGAGAATCAGGACATCGCCGGCACGCGCGCGGTCGTTGCGCTTGACGCGATCGGGATGGATCAGCCCGAGTGCGACCAAGCCGTAGAATGGTTCGGGTGAATCGATCGAATGGCCGCCGGCGATCGGGATGCCGGCGGCATCGCATACCGCATGCCCGCCGGCAACGATGCGCTGCATCGCTTCGCGCGGAAAGTTTTTCATGGGCACGCCGAGTAGCGCGAGCGCGAAAATCGGCTTGCCGCCCATCGCATAGACGTCGGAAATCGCGTTGGTCGCAGCAATGCGGCCAAAATCGTACGGATCGTCCACAATCGGCAGGAAAAAGTCGGTGGTCGCGACGATCGCCTGCCGATCGTTCAAACGATAGACCGCGGCATCATCGCTGGTCTCGGTCCCAACCAGCAGGTCGGGATAGGCGGACGCGAGTGGCGACTGCTTGAGAATTTCCCCCAGCACCGCTGGCGGTAATTTGCAGCCTCACCCTCCGCCGTGCGAGAACTGGGTCAGCTTGATCTGCGTCGATTCCAAAGGTTTGTTCATTTTTCCCGTAAACTATGCGCGATGACCACCGGCATGGATGCACACACCGCCGCGAAAGCGAGCACGCTGCCACCGCATGCGCCCAAACCCGCTCTACGCGGGCCCGAGGCCGTAACCGTAGCACAACTGTCCGAGTTTGACGAGATTATCGATGTCCGCTCGGAGAACGAATTTGCGGAAGATCACATTCCGGGCGCCATCAGTTGTCCCGTGCTCGACAACGACGAGCGCGTGCGCGTCGGCACCATTTACAAGCAGGTTTCTTCGTTCGAAGCCAAGAAAATCGGCGCCGTATTGATCAGCGCAAATATCACTCATCACCTGCGCGATCGATTCCAGGACCGTCCGCGCGACTGGCGGCCACTCGTCTATTGCTGGCGCGGCGGCAGCCGCAGCGGCGCCCTCGCCCATGTGCTGCAGCAGGTCGGCTGGCGGGTCGGACAGCTCGACGGCGGCTACAAAGCCTACCGGCGCGCGGTCGTCGCCGATCTGGCAATCCTGCCGACGCGATTCGACTGGCGCGCCGTGTGCGGGCTCACCGGCGCTGGCAAGAGCCGGCTGCTGCGCGCGCTTCGCGATTGCGGCGGCCAGGTGCTCGACCTTGAAGCGCTCGCGGCGCATCGGGGCTCGGTGCTCGGCAATCTGCCGGACTCGCCCCAGCCGTCGCAGAAGATGTTCGACAGCCTGATCTGGGACGCGCTGCACAGGTTCTCTCCGATGCGCCCTGTCTACGTCGAGGCCGAAAGCAAGAAGATCGGCAACCTGCGCGTGCCCGAAGCGCTGATCGAGGCGATGTGGCGCAGCCCCTGTGTGGTGCTGCAGGCGCCGGCAGCGCTGCGTGTCGCGCTGCTCAAGGAGGAATACTCGCATTTCATCGCGGAGCCGGCGACGCTCATCGCCAAGCTCGAGTGCCTGTCCGGGCTTTACGGCCACGCCGCGATCGCCGCATGGAAAAAACTCGCGCTGGGGCAGCGCTGGGACGAACTCACCGCGGACTTGCTGGTGAAGCATTACGATCCGGCCTACACCCGCTCCACGCTCAAGCATTATCCCGCTTTGTCGGGCGCACTCCAGCTTGAACTCAGATCGACCGATGAGGCAGAATTCATGCGCCTGGCGCGCGAGTGCCTCGCACGCGAGGAGCGTAATGCGAGAGGCGATAGGCGATAGGCGTGAAGCGAAAACCCATTGCGGCTGCAATGGTTACCCCTCTCTCCTCTCTCCTCTCTCCTCTCTCCTTTCACCTGTCTTAAAACATGAAACTCGGGCTCAAGGTCGACGTCGTCACCCCGCGCGGCGCCCGGGAAGGCGTGCCGCGGCTGGTAGAGCTCCTCGCCAGGCACCGCGCGGGCGCGACCTTCTTCTTCACTTTAGGACGGGACCATCTGTTCGGGCAGACGTGGCTGCCGGGCAGCGACGTGGGCCGGCGCTGCGCGGATGAGATGCGCGCGGCACGCAGCGCCGGCTTCGAAGCCGGCATCCATGCGTTCGATGGTGCGCGCTGGCGGCGGGCCGCCCGCAGCGCGGGTGCTGTATGGACGTGGCGCGAGATGCAATCCGCATGCGAGCGTTTCCAGGAGATCTTCGGCGAGCCCGCTCTGACGCACGGCGCCGCCGACTGGCAGATGAACCGGCACGCTTACCGGCTGACCCAGCGGTTGGGTTTCCGTTATTGTTCAGACACGCGCGGCGTATGCCCTTTCGTTCCGGTCTGCAACGCCGAGGTCATCGCGTGTCCGCAATTGCCGACCACGCTTCCCGTCCTCGACGAACTGATCGGCTGCAACGGCGTCACAACCGATAACGTGGCGGATCATGTGCTGCGCCTGAGCGCGATGCCGCCGCCGGGCGGCCACGTCTACACGCTGCGCGCCGAGGTTGAAGGCATGAAGCTCGCTCCCGTGTTCCACAAGCTGCTCGTCGGCTGGCGCGCGCAGGGCTATGTCCCGGTGGCGCTGCGCGATCTCGCGGACGACATCAACGTGGCGCGATTGCCTCGTCACTGCGTAATCGACGGCAACATGCCCGGCCGTGCCCGCACCGTCGCGCGGCAAGGCAAGGAATTCCTGTCCTATTGAGTTTTGCATAAATGGATGACAATCCATTTGTGCCGCGAATCTCCCTTCGCCTCTCGGGAGAAGGGTCGGGGATGAGGGATGAGCATTGTCAGGCATTTCTTCAATGCTCAGTTGCTTCCGACCCTTGCGTGCCGCTTTCATTTCAGTCAAGATTGGCGGCAACAGATGAATATGAGGAATCAAGCGCCCGAATGCTAGACCAACCTGCGCCAGATTTTGAAATCCCCGCAACCGGTGGCAAGACCTTCCGCCTCGCGAGCGCCAAAGGCAAATCCTTCGTCCTCTACTTCTACCCGAAAGACAACACCCCGGGCTGCACCACGGAAGGCCAGCAGTTTCGGGATCTCCACCCGCAATTCATCAAGCTCGGCTGCGGCATCTACGGTGTGTCGCGCGACAGCATGAAGTCGCACGAAAACTTCAAGGCCAGGATGAATTTTCCGTTTGACCTGCTGTCCGACGCCGACGAAACCGCGTGCAAGCTGTTCGACGTCATCAAGATGAAAAACATGTATGGCAAGAAGGTGCGCGGCATCGAGCGCAGCACCTTCGCGATCGACGCCCGGGGCGTGGTGCGCAAGGAATGGCGCGGCGTCAAGGTGCCGGGGCATGTCCAGGAGGTGCTCGAATTCGTAAAGACGCTCAAATGATCGGTGAGCAGTAAACAGTGAGCAGTGGGCGGATCAAAGGCATTTACTGCTTGCCACTCACCGCTTACCGCTTACCGCTCACCGCTTAAGGCTCACAATTCATGATGCATCGCAAACCCGCGTCGGTCGTCGCCCGTTTCCCCGCGCATACCAAGCTGTTCGTGCTCGACACCAACGTGCTGATGCACGATCCCACCAGTCTGTTCCGCTTCGAGGAACACGACATTTACATCCCGATGGCCACGCTTGAGGAACTCGACAACAACAAGAAAGGGGTTTCCGAAGTCGCGCGTAACGCCCGCCAGGCGAGCCGCTACCTCGATGAGCTGATCAGCCATGCCGAGTCGAGCATCGTCGACGGCATTGCGCTCGAGATTCACGGCGACAAGAGTGCCTCGGGGAGGCTGTTCCTGCAGACGGAGGCGATCAACGGCGATCTCCCGGCGCGGCTGGCGAGCGGCAAAGCCGACAATCAGATCATCGGCGTGGTCAAGCACCTGCAGGAGATCCATGCCAAGCGCGAGGTGATCCTGGTCAGCAAGGATATCAACATGCGCATCAAGGCGCGCGCGCTGGGGCTCGCCGCCGAAGACTATTTCAACGACAAGGTGCTGGAGGATACCGACCTCCTCTACTCCGGCACGCGCGCGCTGCCCGCCGATTTTTGGGACAAGCACGGCCGGGAGATGGAATCCTGGCAGCAGGCCGGCCACACCTTCTACCGCGTAAGAGGGCCCCTGTGCTCGAGCCTCCTGGTCAATCAGTTCGTTTTCCTGGAAGACGACAAACCCTTCTACGCGCAGGTCAAGGAGATGAGCGGCAAGACCGCGATCCTCCAGACGCTCAAGGACTACACCCATCACCGCCACAACGTATGGGGCGTCACCGCGCGCAACCGCGAGCAGAACTTCGCGCTCAACATCCTGATGAATCCGGAAATCGATTTCGTCACCATGCTCGGACAGGCCGGCACCGGCAAGACGCTGCTCACGCTCGCCGCGGGACTCATGCAGACGCTCGAGCACAAGACCTATTCCGAGATCATCATGACCCGCGTCACGGTGCCGGTGGGCGAGGACATCGGGTTTTTGCCCGGCACCGAGGAGGAAAAGATGAACCCGTGGATGGGCGCGCTCGAGGACAATCTCGACGTGCTCAACAAAACCGACGACGAGGCCGGCGAATGGGGCCGCGCGGCGACCCGGGATCTCATCCGCTCGCGCATCAAGGTCAAGTCGCTCAACTTCATGCGCGGCCGGACGTTCATCAACAAGTATCTCATCATCGACGAGGCGCAGAACCTGACGCCGAAGCAGATGAAGACGCTGATCACGCGCGCCGGGCCCGGCACCAAGGTCGTGTGCCTCGGCAATATCGCGCAAATCGACACGCCTTACCTCACCGAGGGCAGCTCCGGGCTGACCTATGTCGTGGACCGCATGAAAAGCTGGTCGCACAGCGGCCACGTGACGCTCGCCCGCGGCGAGCGTTCGCGCCTGGCGGATTACGCGGCCGAGGCTCTTTGAGCCTGTTCCAGGTTCTGGGTTCCGGGTTCGGGGTTATTGAACCTTGAACTCGGAACCTTGAACTTTGAACCCTGAACCTTGAAGGCGGAACGCCCCGCTAGAACCGGTCGCCGCCGGCGTAGTTCTCGAAGCGTGTGTGCTTGCCGAGGAAGGTGAGATTGACTTTGCCGATGGGGCCGTTACGCTGCTTGGCGATGATGAGCTCCGCGACGCCCTTGCTCGGCGTGTCCGGGTTGTAGACTTCGTCCCGGTAGATGAAGATAATCAGGTCCGCGTCCTGTTCTATCGCCCCGGATTCCCTGAGGTCCGACATCATCGGCCGCTTGTCGGTGCGCGACTCGACGCTGCGATTGAGCTGCGACAGCGCGACTACCGGCACCTTGAGCTCCTTGGCGAGCCCTTTGAGCGAGCGCGAAATCTCGGCGATCTCGGTTGCCCGATTCTCTTCCCGTCCGCCCCGGCTCGCCGACATGAGCTGCAGATAATCCACGACGATCAGGCTCAGGCCGCCGCCTTGCGCGCACTGCCGGTGCAGGCGCCGGGCGCGCGAGCGCACCTCGAGCGCGTTCAAGCCCGCGGCGTCATCGATGTAGATTTGCGCCTCGTTCAGCTTGCCGACGGCATCGACCAGGCGCGACCAGTCGTCTTCCTTGAAGGTGCCGGTTCTCAGTTCGTGCTGGTCGACGCGTCCGACCGAGCCCATCATCCGCATGGCAAGCTGTGCCCCGGACATTTCCATGCTGTACACGGCGGCCGCTTTTTTTTCCGCCAGCGCGACATGCTCGACGATGTTCATCGCGAGGGCCGTTTTCCCCATTGACGGTCGGGCCGCGATGATGATCAGCTCGCCCGGCTGCAGCCCCGAGGTCATGCGGTCAAGATCGACAAAACCTGTCGCCAGCCCGATAATGTCGTTCTTGTTCTCGCGGCTGTACAGCATGTCGATGCGCTCGACCGTTTCGGTGAGCAGCGGGTCGATCTTGACGAAGCCCTGCTGCGATTTGGCCCCGGCCTCGGCGATCTGGAACACTTTGGCCTCGGCGTCATCGATCAGCGCGCGCGCTTCCTTGCCCAGCGGATTGTACGCCGAGTCGGCGATCTCGGTGCCGACTGCGGCGAGGTTGCGCATGATCGAGCGCTCACGTACGATTTCGGCGTAGCGCCGGATGTTGGCTGCGCTCGGCGTGTTCAGCGCGAGCGAACCGATGTAGGCCTGGCCGCCGACATCGTTGAGCCTGCCGCTGCGATCGAGGCTCTCCGCCACTGTCAACGCATCAGCCGGCTTGTTGTTCTCGATGAGCTGCGCGATGTGCTGGAAAATCGTCCGGTGGTCAGCGCGGTAGAAATCATTCTCGCCCACGACATCGGAAACGCGATCCCACGCGCTGTTGTCGAGCAAGAGACCGCCAAGAACCGATTGTTCAGCTTCGATGGATTGCGGCGGGATCCGCGTTGCTTCGACTTGTGGGTCCTTGATGAGCGGGGTGACGACTTGAGCCATTTGTCCTGCCACTTGAAGTTGTGCGAGCCCGTTTATTCCGAAGGTTGATTTTTCGGCCTTTCGCGAGTACTGAAAGGCCGAAAAAATTAATTTACCGAAAAAAAAGGGCTGTCGCCAGCCCTTTTTTGCGCTTTCGAAAAGCTGTTTCGAATTAGCGACTAAGCCTGCTCGCCGAGCACCGACACGGTGATCGTGACCACCACGTCGGTATGCAGCGCGACCTTGAGCGGGTGATCGCCCACCACCTTGAGCGGGCCCTGCGGCATGCGAATCGCCGCTTTCGGTATTTCGAAACCCTGTTTCTCGAGCGTTTCCGAGATATCGAAATTGGTGACCGAGCCGAACAGCTTGCCGTCCACACCCGCTTTCTGCGTGATCTGGATCATCAATCCATCGAGCCTGGCGGCCTGTTCCTGCGCGGCAGAGAGTGCCTCACCCTGGGCTTTTTCAAGCTCGGCGCGGCGCTTCTCGAATTCGGCGAGGTTTGCAGGCGTGGCGCGCCGCGCCTTGCCATGCGGGATCAGGAAGTTCCGCGCGAACCCTTCTTTCACCTTGACCACCTCGCCCAGCTGGCCGAGGTTCGCAACTTTTTCCAACAGAATTACTTGCATATTTCTGCTCCTAATTTTTCATCCCTTCCCCCCAGGGGGAAGGTTAGGATGGGGGTGGGGGTAGCTTGCCCACACAGTAACCCATCCCCACCCTAACCCTCCCGTTCCCTCATCCCCGACCCTTCTCCCGGAAGGAGAAGGGAGGCTCGAGCTTCCTCTCGCCCTCTGGGAGAGAGGTCAGGAGTGAGGGCTGGAAGGGGAGGGAATTATGTTCAGTGCAAATCGGTGTACGGCAGCAGCGCCAGAAAGCGCGCGCGCGCCACCGCTATGGAGAGCTGGCGCTGGTAGCGCGACTTGGTGCCGGTGATGCGCGCCGGAATGATCTTGCCGTTCTCGTTGATGAAGTCCTTGAGGAGATTGACGTCCTTGTAATCGACTTCCTTGATGCCTTCAGCGGTGAAACGGCAGAACTTGCGGCGGCGGAACAACTGCCCACCCCGCGGGCCCTTCTTGTCCATACCTTTGCCTTTGCCCTTGCCCTTACCTTTGAATCTGCTCGATCCTAATCTTGGCATGATCTCATTCCTTTAACGTTTGTGCTTTCGTCACGTGCAATATGAGTTGCGCGCTCATGCGGTTCTTGCGGTTGAGAAATCCCTCGACGCTCACCGCGTGCCCCTGCCGCATGCGGGACATCGCCACCGCAACTTCGCCTACCGCCATCCCGCTCATTTCACACTCCACCTGGCGCTTGTAGCCGGCCTCGAGCAGCCGCGATTTGTGCACCAGTCTGAAATTGACCAATGGGATTCCGGCGGGCGTGTGGCGCAGCGGTTCGATGTCGACGAGTTCGCCGCTCAATGCGACCGCATTGACTTCCACTTAGGTCGCTGCCTCTTCGGTCGACGCCGCCTTGGCGGGCTCCTCGCCCGCCGTGCTGAGCGACTTCGACTTCTCTTCCTTCATCATTGGCGAGGGCGAAATGACGGGGCCGCTCATCTTGACCGTGAGGTGGCGCAGCACCGCGTCGTTGAACTTGAATGCGTGCTCGAGTTCGTCGAGCGTCTCGCCGTCGCATTCGATGTTCATCAACACGTAATGCGCCTTGTGGACCTTCTGGATGGGATAGGTAAGCTGCCGGCGTCCCCAGTCTTCGAGGCGATGGATCTTGCCGCCCTTGCCGGTAACCATCTGGCGATAGCGCTCCACCATCGCGGGCACCTGCTCGCTCTGGTCCGGATGGACGATAAAAACGACTTCGTAATGTCGCATTCAGTAGTCTCCTTATGGGTTAAGCCTCCCGTCATGCGAGAAACGGTGAGGCAAGGATCAAGGCCCGGGCTTGGCGAACCTCTGACAGGTTGTCGTGAGACACCGTGCCACGGACCGAAGGGGCGCATTATACCGGAAGTCGAAGGGATTTCAAGTGGTTAGAAACAGAAAACCGGGACACCCGGCGACCAACGGCGGGGGGGGGCGAACTCGACGTCGACGCCGATGAGCGGCGATTCATCCCAACCGACGCTGGCGGCGGGTCTCGGCCAGGCAGATGCCGGCGGACACGGAAACGTTGAGGCTTTCGACCGCTCCGAGCATCGGGATGCGCACCCGTTCGTCGCAATGCTCGCGTGTGAGCCGGCGCATGCCCTCGCCTTCCGCGCCCAGCACCCATGCCAGCGCGCCCTGGAGCTTCGCCGAGTAAAGATCTTGCTCACCTTTCTCATCCGCGCCGATGAGCCAGATCTCGCGTTCCTTCAGCTCGCGCATGGTGCGCGCAAGATTGGTGACCGCAATATAGGGAACGGTCTCGGCGGCGCCGCTCGCGACCTTGGATACGGTGGCGTTGAGGCCGACGGCGCGATCCTTGGGCGCGATCACCGCGTGCACGCCCATCGCGTCCGCAACCCTGAGGCAAGCACCGAGATTATGCGGGTCGGTTATGCCGTCGAGAATCAGCAGCAGCGCCGGCTCGATCAGACTGTCAAGCACGTCGTCGATGTGGGTCGGCAGTTGCGCCAGCTCGACACGCGCCGCCACGCCTTGATGGCGCGCACCGCCGGTCATCCCATCGAGCCGTTTGTCATCGACCAGCATGACGCGGATGCCGTGGCTTTCGGCAAGCCCGACGAGATCCTGCGCCCGCCGGTCGCGGCGCCCGCTGTCGAGATATATCTCGTTCACCGCAGCCGCACCTTGGCGCAGGCGGCTCACCACCGCGTGGAAACCGTAAATAATTCGTGTCTCTGCCATTTGAAAAACATAAAGACGTAGGTCGGGGTACGCGCAGCGTTCCCCGACATCCACTTGGCCTGCCTGTGCGTGACCGCACGCAGACAGGCGTCAGGTAGCCGCCGATGCGGCAACCTGACCTACACTTTCTGAATTCATAGGGTTGGAGCGCCCATTCACGCCTGAAGAGATGCGCTTAACAAGGAAAACCGTGATCTTATAATTAATAGATTTCACACCAGCGTGAAATCTATCTTGCTGGTGTCGAGATCCACGCGCACCACCCTTACCCGCAAGCGGTCGCCGAGGCGGAAGCGCCGCGCAGTGCGCTCGCCGAGCAGATGGTGCTTGGCCGCGTCGAAATGGAAGTAATCCTTGCCGAGATCCGAGACATGCACCAGCCCCTCCGCATAGATGCCATCGAGCGCGACGAAGACGCCGAACGCGGTCACGCCGCTGATGCTGCACTCAAATGTTTCCCCGATCTTATCCTGCATGTAGTAGCACTTGAGCCAGGCCTCGACGTCGCGTGTCGCGTCGTCCGCGCGGCGCTCGGTCATCGAACAGCGCGCGCCGAGTTCGTGCCAGTCGCCGGGTTCATAACGCTTGCGCGCCAGCACCGCCTTGATCGCACGATGCACCAGCAGGTCCGGATAGCGCCTGATCGGCGAAGTGAAGTGGGTATACGACTCGTACGCCAGGCCAAAGTGACCGACGTTATCGGGGCTGTACACCGCCTGCCGCAACGAGCGCAGCATGACGGTTTGCAGCAATTGCGCGTCGGGCCGGTCCTTGATGCGCGACAGCAGCTTCGCGTAGTCCCGCGCATGCGGCTCGTCGCCACCGGTGAGGCTGAAACCGAAACCCTTGAGGAATTCGCGCAGCGCGACCAGCTTCTCCGGCGTCGGCCCTTCGTGAATGCGGTACAACATCGGATGGTCGCGCTCGCGCAGGAAATGCGATGCGCAAACGTTGGCCGCCAGCATGCATTCCTCGACCAGGCGATGCGCGTCATTGCGCTTGACCGGCACAATGCGCTCGATCTTGCCTTGCGCGTTGAAGATCATCTCGGTTTCGATGGTCTCGAAATCGATCGCGCCGCGCCGCTCGCGCGACTTCGCGAGCAGTCTATAGAGCCGGTAGAGATTCTCAAGCTGCGGCGCGAGCTTGCGGTAGCGGCGCGCCGCCTCACCACGCGCATCACCGAGCATTTCCGCCACCAGCGTGTAAGTCAGCCGCGCGTGCGAGCGCATGATGGCCGGATAGAAGCGATAGGATTCAATTTCGCCGTGCGTGTCGATCCGCATGTCGCACGCCATGGATAGACGCTCGACGTCGGGGTTGATCGAACACAACCCGTTGGAAAGCCGCTCGGGCAGCATCGGGATCACCCGGCGCGGAAAATAGACCGAGTTGCCACGCTCGCGCGCCTCCTGATCGAGTGCATCGCCATGTCTGACGTAGTGGCTGACGTCGGCAATCGCCACCACCAGACGGAATCCCCCCGCGCCTTGCGCACCCCCCTTTTCCAAAATCTCCCCTCCGCCCCCCTTTTTTAAAGGGGGGGACGGGGGGATTGGCTCGCAATACACCGCGTCGTCAAAGTCCTTTGCCGATTCGCCATCGATGGTCAGCAGCGGCAGACCGCGGATGTCCTCGCGCCCGCGCCGGTCGTCGGCGGTGACGCCCTCTGGAAATTTCTGGCTCAGGCGCTCGACGTCGCTCGAAAACGCGTAAGGCAGGCTGTGCTTGCGCAGCGCGATCTCAATTTCCATGCCGGGATCGGCGTAGTTGCCGAGCACTTCGACCACGCGCGCGACCGGCTGGCTGCGCTGCGCCGGCTGCGTCAACACCTCCACCGTCACCACCTGCCCGGGATTGGCGCCGCGTGATTCCCCCGCCGGTATCAGGAAATCCTGGCTGATGCGCTTGTCTTCGGCGACGACAAAGAGTACCCCATGATCGCTGTGCAGCCGGCCGACCAGTCGCGTCTGCACATGCTCGAGCACTTCCACAATTTTTCCTTCAGGGCGGCCGCGCCGGTCGATGCCCGACTGGCGCGCGACGACACGGTCGCCGTGCAAGACCTTCTGCATTTCTTTTGGCCCGAGAAACATATCGGGCCCGCGGTCATCACGGATCAGGAAACCGAAGCCGTCCGGATGCCCCTGGACGCGCCCGCGGATGAGATCGAGCTTGTCGACGACGCAGATCGCGTTGCGGCGGTTGCGCATGATCTCGCCTTCGCGCTCCATCGCCGCGAGCCGCCGGGAAAATGCTTCGCGCTCGCCGGGCGCGATGCCGAGCAGGCGTTCGAGTTCGTCCTCGGCCACCGGCACCCCGCGCTCGGTCAGCGTCTGCAGGATGTATTCCCGGCTCGGCACCGGCCGGGCGTAGCGCGCGCGCTCGCGCTCGAGGAACGGGTCGGCCACGCGCCGCGGCCGCTCACCACTGCGGGAATTTTTCTCGCGCGCCGGCGCCGGCGGCTGCGATCCTGTCTTGCGACGAGACCGGCTCGAAGATCGGGAAGTGCGAGTTTTGCGTTGATTCATTTGATCAAACGTGCGCCCTAAGTTAGAATTGCAGCCCTCAAAAGCCGAGGTGGCGGAATTGGTAGACGCACCAGGTTCAGGTCCTGGCGGTGGCAACATCGTGGGGGTTCGAGTCCCTTCCTCGGCACCATAACTCAACGCGGAATGATGAACGCGGAACGCGGAACGAAAAGCACTTCATCCGTTCATCGTTCATCGTTTCGCATTCATCGTTCCTACTCAAATGGGTGCCGCCGCACGATGGTCTGCTCGCGGTCGGCCCCGGTCGAAATGAGATCGAGCGGCACGCCGCACACTTCCTCCACGCGCTGCAGATATTTCTGCGCGGCCTTGGGCAACTGCTCAAAGCGCGTCAGTCCCACGGTGCTCCCGCTCCACCCCGGAACCTCCTCGTAGATGGGCTCGCACTCGGCCAGCATCTCGGCGCCGAAAGGCAGGATGTCGCATTTCGCCCCATTCATCCTGTAGCCTACGCCGAGACACACCTTTTCCATGCCGTCGAGCACGTCGAGCTTTGTCACGCATAGCCCCGACACGCCGTTGATCTGGATCGAGCGCTTGAGCGCGGCGGCGTCGAACCAGCCGCAACGGCGGGCCCGGCCCGTCGTTGCGCCAAATTCGTTGCCGCGACTGGCGAGTTGCCTGCCGATATCGTCATCGAGTTCGGTCGGAAAGGGTCCGGAACCGACCCGCGTGGTGTAAGCCTTGGTAATGCCGAGCACGTAATCCAGGTTGAGCGGCCCGATGCCGGCGCCGGCTGCGGCTGCGCCGGCCACGCAACTGCTCGAAGTCACGAACGGATAGGTGCCGTGGTCGATGTCGAGGAGCGTGCCCTGCGCACCTTCGAACAGCAGGTTGTCCCCGGCCTTCTGCGCCTCATAGAGCAGCCGCGGTACGTCGGCGACCATCGGCTTGATGCGCTCGGCGAACGCCAGGGTCCAGTCGAGCGTATGGTGGAAATCGACCGTCTCGGTCCGGAAATAGTTCTTCAACACGAAATTGTGGAAATCGAGCACCTCGCCCAGCTTGGCGGCAAACCGCTCGCGATGGAACAGGTCCTGCAGCCGGATCGCGCGCCGCGCCACCTTGTCTTCATAGGCGGGGCCGATGCCGCGACCGGTGGTGCCGATCCTGCCATCACCCTTGGCCGCCTCGCGCGCCTGGTCGAGGGCCACGTGATACGGCAGAATCAGGGGACACGCTTCGCTGATCCTGAGGCGTGAGGTGACACTCACACCAGCGCGTTCAAGCGTGTCGACTTCCTCGATCAGCGCCTGCGGCGACAGCACGACGCCGTTACCGATATAGCACGCGACTCGGTCACGCAGGATGCCCGACGGGATGAGGTGCAGGACGGTTTTCCGGCCGCCGATCACCAGCGTATGTCCGGCGTTGTGCCCGCCCTGGAAACGCACCACGCCCTGGGCACGATCGGTCAGCCAGTCGACGATCTTTCCTTTTCCCTCGTCACCCCACTGGGTGCCGATTACAACTACATTCTTGGACATCTATAAGATCCGTTACGGTTACGCGATCAATGACTGGTTAAGTGTTGAGCGTTGAGCGTAAGAACTAGTTCAAGTTCCACTTCTTCCGCGCTCTTTGCTCTGCACTCTCAACTCTAAACGCTCAACCCTCGACTTCTTCTGGTACCTGCGCGCTTCATGTCAGTTTCCTGATGACCCACTTCCCATCGCGTTTGACGAGGCGGCGGTTGCAGCCGAGTTCGGCCCGCGCGCGGGCATGCCCCGACAGTTCTACGATCACGATCTCCCCGCGGGTTCTCAGCGCGTCGATCCTGCGCCGCAACGCGGCATCCCGCGGCAGACGCGGCGCCAGAATTCCGGCTTCGATCCCGCCGTTCGGGCTCGCCGAAGCAAGCTCACGCAGGTCCGCACTGAAGCCGGTCGCCGGCCGCGCGCGCCCGAACGCCTTGCCGACTTCATCATAACGCCCCCCCAGTGCCAGGGCATTAGGCCAGCCGTCGGCATAAGCGGCGAACACCACCCCGCTGTGGTAGCGGTAGCCACGCAGCTCTGCGAGGTCGAAGCAGCGGATGCGCGCCACATCGCGCAATTGGTCGGAGAGCAACTTGAGGTCACGCAGCGCCGCCTTGATCTCCGGGTGGGGCGGCAATTTCCGGCGCGCCAGCGCCAGCACTTCGGCGCCGCCATAGAGTTCCGGCAGCACGGTGAGCGCAGCGCGCGTCCCGCGGTCGAGACGCCGCGTCAGACTGCGCAACTCCGGCACATCTTTCGCCTGCATGGCGCGAAACAGTTCGGACTCGAGGCCGGCGGCGATTCTGGCGCGTTTCACCAGGCCGCGAAACACCGCCACATGCCCGAGATCGAGATAGACAGTCGCGACGCGCGCCGCTGTCAGCGCCTTCATCATCAGGCGCTGGATCTCGACGTCGCTCTCGATGCCGCGATGGCCGTAAATCTCGGCCCCGATCTGCAGCGGCTCGCGCGTCCGGTTCATGCCGTCCGGCAGCGTGCGCAGCACGCTGCCGGCATAGCACAGCCGGGTCACGCCACTGCGGTTCAAGAGATGCGCGTCGATGCGCGCAACCTGCGGCGTGATATCCGCGCGCACGCCGAGCATGCGGCCGGAAAGCTGATCGACCAGCTTGAAAGTCTGAAGGTCTAGATCGTGGCCGGTTCCGGTGAGCAGCGACTCGACATACTCGAGCAGCGGCGGCATCACCAGCTGATAGCCGTGTGCCCGGAACAGGTCGAGGATCGCCCGCCGCAGGCACTCGATGCGCTGCGCTTCCACAGGCAGAATGTCCTCGATATATTCAGGCAGCAGCCAGGCGCGCATCAGGATTCAGGATCAAGGAGTCAGGATCAAGGAGTCAGGATCAAGGATCAAGGATTCAGGATCAAGGAGTCAGGATTCAGGGAAGATTATAGTGGAGGATATTCCTGCCCTCACTTGATCCTTGATCCTTGATCCTGAATCCTGCTTTTCAGCGTCTCACAATATACAACAGCAGCAAGCCGGCGAGCATCGAGGTCAACCCGATGAAGCGGATCTGGCCATCGCTCATTTCGGTGAGCCGGCGGAACGTTTCCCGCCACAGAACGGGCATCAGGAACGGCAGGATGCCTTCGATCACCAGCATCAGGGCGAACGCGGTTAGCAGGGTATTACTCATCGGTGCGGTGGCCGGCTCGTCTGGTCGCAATTCTCAGGCGGGGCCGCGCGCGGGACGACCGCAGGCCCGATGTTACTTGCCCGCCTTGCCGCCTGATCTGAAGTACTTGAAGAAATCCGAATTCGGATCGAGCACCAGCACGTCGTTCTTGCCCTTGAAGCTCTGCTTGTAGGCTTCGAGGCTGCGGTAGAACGCGTAGAACTCGGCATTCTGTTCGTAGGCGCGCGCGTAGATCGCGGTTGCTTTGGCATCACCCTCGCCCTTGGTGCGCTGCGCGTCGCGATAAGCCTCGGCGAGAATGACCTCCTTCTGCCGGTCGGCGTCCGCCCGGATCTTCTCCGACTCGGCAGAACCCGTGGAACGAAGTTCGTTGGCAACGCGCTTGCGCTCGGCGTCCATGCGGCGGTAGACCGATTCGCTTACCTCCGACGGCAGGTCAACGCGCTTCAGACGCACATCGAGCACTTCCACGCCGATATTCTTTGCGTCTTCGTTCGCCTTTTCGCGCATCAGTTCCATGATCTTGTCGCGCTCTCCCGAGACCACATCGTGCACCGTGCGGTTGCCGAATTCGGCGCGCAAGCCGTCGTTGATGGTCTGCAGCAGCCGCGTTTGCGCCCGCAACTCGTCCCCGCCCACGCTCACGTAGTACTGCCGCACGTCGAGAATGCGCCACTTGACGAACAGATCGACCAGCACGTTCTTCTTTTCAGAGGTCAGGAAGCGCTCGGGCTCGGCAGTGTCTATGGTCAGAATGCGCACATCGAAGTAGCGCACGTTGTCGAGGAGCGGCACCTTGACATGGAGGCCCGGCGCCTTCTTGATGTCGATCACCTCGCCGAGCCGGAACACGATCGCGTTCTGGCGCTGATCGACGACAAACAGCGAAAACGAGGCGACGATCAACGCCGCGATCGCGCCGGCAAGAATGGCGCCAAGATTCTTCCGCATCAGCGCTGCTCCCGGTCGCGGCTGCGGAAGGCATCGCGGGTGCGCGCGGTCGACTCCGGCGCCGGCGCGGTTTCCGCAGGCTTGGCCACGGCGTCCGCCGACGCGCCGCCCGTCATCTGCATCAGCTTGTCGAGAGGCAGGTAGAGCAGATTGCTGCCGCCCTTCTGGTCGACCAGCACCTTGCTGGTGCTGCCCAGGATCTGCTGCATGGCGTCGATATAGAGCCGGTCGCGCGTCACCTGCGGCGCCTTGTTGTATTCGGCAACCACCTGCCGGAAGCGGTTGGCGTCACCTTCAGCCTGCTCGATCACCCGCTGGCGGTAACCCTCGGCTTCCTGGACCAGCCGTGCCGCCATGCCGCGCGCTTTCGGGATCACGTCGTTGGCGTAGGCCTGGCCCTCGTTCTTCTGGCGCTCGCGGTCCTGGCCGGCTTTCACCGCATCGTCGAATGCCGCCTGCACCTGCTCCGGCGGCTGCGCGTTCTGCATCGTCACCTTGCTGATATTGATGCCGGTCTCGTAGCGGTCAAGAATCTCCTGCGTCAGCTTCTGCGCGCGCGCCGCGACTTCGGCGCGCCCTTCGTAGAGCACGAAATCCATGCTGCTCTTGCCGACCACCTCGCGGATCGCCGTTTCCGCCGCCTGCAGCACCGCGTCGTCCGGCCCCCGGTTCTTGAACAGGTAATCGTTGGGGCTTTTCAGCACGTATTGCACCGCGAACTGAACATCGATGATGTTCTCATCATCGGTCAGCATCAGCGATTCCTTGAGCACCTTGCTCTTGACGTTGTTGCGGTAGCCGATTTCGACGGTGCGCACCTGGGCCAGGTTGACGATCTCGGCGGTCTCGACCGGATACGGCAGGTGCCAGCGCGGGCCGGGCATGGTGGTCTCGAGATACTTGCCGAAACGCAGCACCACGCCGCGCTGACCTTCGTTCACGATATAGAAACCGCTCGCGAGCCATACCGCGAAGATCAATCCCGCCAGCAGCCCCGCGCCGCCCCCTATCCGCTTCGCGCCGGGTCCGGATGGACCTTCACCGTTGCCGCCGCCCCTGCGGCCGAACAGGCCGTCCAGTTTCTTGTTGAAATTGCGCCACAACTCATCGAGATCGGGGGGGCCCTGGTTGCCACCGGGTCGCCTGCCCCATTGCGGATCGTTGAGCGACATCAGCGCGCCGACGAACCGCAACGAGCGATCCTTCAGATAGTCGCGGAAAGTCCTTAGGTACCCGATCATGGAAAAAAGAATCCGATGTTACGCCGCAACTGGGCTTTTGAGTTCGGTGTGCCGCAATGCGGCGGCGGCGTATTCGTCCAGCGCTTCACGCACGAAATCAAGACCTTCGCCCGATTCGGCGCTGATCCACACGCGCACGATTTTACCACATTCTCCGCGCTCGATTCGCGCCGGAACGCGCGTGCGATCGATCTTGTTGTAGACCAGCACCTGCGGAATGGCGTCGGCGCCGATTTCCGCCAATACCTGGTTGACCGCCACGATCTGCGCATCGCGATCCGAACTGCTCGCGTCCACGATGTGCAGCAGCAGATCGGCGCGGGCGGTTTCTTCGAGCGTGGCGCGGAACGCGACCACCAGGGTATGCGGCAGCCGCCGGATGAATCCCACGGTGTCGGACAACACGATGGAGGCGCCGCTTGTCATGTGCACGCGGCGCGCCGTGGTGTCGAGGGTCGCAAATAGCTGATCGGCGGCGTAGGCCTCGGCGCGCGTGAGCCGGTTGAACAACGTCGACTTGCCGGCGTTGGTGTAGCCGACCAGAGAGGCTGCCAGCAGATTTGCGCGCGAGCGCGCCCGGCGCTGCACTTCGCGCTGACTCCTGAGCTTGCTCAGCTTTTCCTTGAGCGTCTTGACGCGCCTGGCGAGCAACCGACGGTCGGTTTCGAGCTGAGTCTCACCCGGGCCGCGCAGCCCGATGCCGCCTTTCTGCCGTTCCAGGTGGGTCCAGCCGCGCACCAGCCGGGTGGACAGGTGTTCGAGTTGAGCAAGTTCGACCTGGAGCTTGCCTTCATGGCTGCGCGCGCGCTGCGCGAAAATGTCAAGAATGAGGCTGGTGCGGTCCACCACCCGGCAGTTGAGACGCCGCTCCAGATTGCGCTCCTGAATCGGCGTGAGTTCGTGATTGAAGATCGCGGCCGCGGCGCGCGTCATGGCGACGGTGGCTGCGATTTCCTCGACCTTGCCGCGACCTGCGAACAGCGCCGGATCCGGGCGCGCGCGTTTGCCTTTGACGAGCGCCAGCGTGTTGACCCCCGCGCTCGCAGCCAGCTGCTTCACTTCCTCAAGGTTTTCAGCGTAATCCGCCTCGCCGAAGTCGAGGCTGACCAGCACCGCCTCGGTGCCGTTGCCGGGACGGTCAAACATCAATTACCAGGCCAGCAGACATCAACTATTCTGCGCTTTGATCGAGCTGGACGTTGACGGCCCGCGCGGGAACGACGGTCGAAATCGCATGCTTGTAAACCATCTGCGTGACCGTGTTCTTGAGCAGCACGACATACTGGTCGAACGAATCAATCTGGCCCTGCAGCTTGATGCCGTTCACCAGGTAGATCGACACCGGGATGTGCTCTTTGCGCAAAGTGTTCAGGAACGGGTCTTGTAGCAACTGCCCTTTGTTACTCATGATACCCTCGCTCTTGTCGTTATTCGGATGACCACTCTACTTGATTTTTTTCCGTAATGCCATAGGGTTAGGCGCTATGCCCGCTACGTCGGGAGCCGCGCCCTCGCGTACGGATTGCGCCCGGTCTTGAACTCGACCTTGAGCGGCGTTCCCTCCAATTTGAAAGCGTCCCGAAAAAATCGTTCCAAATAACGGCGATAGCTGTCCGGCACGTGCTCCAGGGAGTTGCCGTGGATGATAATGCGCGGCGGGTTGGCGCCGCCCTGGTGGGCGTAACGCAGTTTCGGGCGGGTGTAGCCCGCCCGCGGCGGTTGCTGCTGGACGAGCGCCGCCTGCAGTGCGCGCGTGAGCTTGGGCGTCGGCAGCCGCGCCATCGCCGCCCGATAGGCGGCATCCACCGAGTTCAGCAGCGAGCCGATGCCCTGCCCATGCAGCGCCGAGATGAAATGCAGTCTCGCGAAGTTCAGGAAATTGAGCTTGCGCGCCACCACCCGCTTGACCATGTCGCGGTCATGCTCCGGCAGGCCCTCCCACTTGTTGACGGCCACCACCAGCGCGCGGCCCGCTTCGAGGATGAAACCCGCGATATGCGCGTCCTGCTCGGAGATCTCCTGCCGCGCGTCGAGCACCAGAATCGCGACGTTGGCATCGGCGATCGCCTGCATGGTCTTCACCACCGAAAACTTGTCGGCCGCCTCCACCACGCGGCCGCGTTTGCGCAGGCCGGCGGTGTCGATCAGCGTGTAATGACGATTATCGCGCTCGAACTCGACGTAAATCGCATCCCGCGTGGTTCCGGGTTCATCGAATACGATCACCCGCTCCTCGCCGAGCAGCGCGTTGATGAGCGTCGACTTGCCGACGTTGGGGCGGCCGACGATCGCGATCTTGGGATGCTTGACCTCCGCGCTGGACGGCTCCCGGCGATCCGGCAGGTCGGCAAGCACGATTTCCATGAGGTCGCTGATATTTTCGCCATGCGCCGCCGAAACCGCGAGCGGCTCGCCTACGCCCAGCGCGTGGAAGTCCGCGGCGGCCATCGCCGGCGGCATGCCTTCCGACTTGTTGACGATGAGCCAGATTTTTCGGCCGGTCTTGCGTAACTCGTCGGCAATGATCTCATCCTGCGCGGTCAGTCCCGCACGCGCGTCGACCACGAACAACACCCCGTCCGCCTCGTCCACCGCCTGCCGCGTCTGGCGCGCCATCTCGTGGAATATGCCCTCCCTGGCGACCGGTTCGAAACCACCGGTATCGACGACGAGGTACGGCTTGTCCCCTACGCGCCCTTCGCCATAGTGGCGATCGCGGGTGATGCCCGGGGCGTCGGCCACGATCGCCTCACGGCTGCGGGTCAGGCGGTTGAACAGCGTCGATTTGCCGACATTGGGCCGCCCTACAATTACTATCGTGGGTTTCATCTGGTCAAAATCCACCGCAGACGCGCCGTCCCTCATCCCTGACCCTTCTCCCGAGGGGAGAAGGGAAGCTCGAGCCTCCCCTCTCCCTTTGGGAGAGGGGTCGGGGGTGAGGGTTGGACGCAGAGGATCGCAAAGTAAAACTACACAAAAACTTTGCGTTATCTTTGCGCCTTCGCGTCTTTGCGGTTATCGCAGTCACTGTACAGTGATCGCGAAAATGCCGCCGTTGCGGGTTTGCACCACGAAGCTGGTCAAATCGAGCGCGACCGCCGGCGTGATGATCGGGCTGCCATCGGTGGCGATGCGCGCGGCGAAAGAGCCGTCTTCGCGCGACAGAAAATGAACGTATCCCTCAAAATCGCCGACCACGACGTAGCGGCCGAAGGCGAGCGGTCCGCTGACACCGCGTCCAAACAGCTTATCCTGCTTCCAGATGCTGGCGCCGTTCGTCTTGTCCAGCGCGGCCACCGCGTTTTTGTCGTCCGTGACGTAGAAATTGCGAATGTCGGCGCCCATGCCGGCGCTGCTCGACAGGTCGCGTGCCCAGATCGAGGTTCCGCGCAGCGCGTCGAAGCATGCGACGCGGCCCTGGAACGCGACCGCGCACGCCTGGTGGTCGTCGACGGCTGGCGGGCTGGTGATGTCGGCGACGCGCTCGAGTTCCGTGGTACCGCGGGGGAGCGCCACCACGGATTCCCAAATGACCTTGCCGTTGGCGAGCTCAATCGCCACGAGCCGGCCGCCGGGGAACCCGGCGAACACCGCGCCGCGTTGGATGACCACTCCGGCATGCGTGCGCACCGACAGCGCCGGAGTCGCGCGTTGATAAAGCCATTTACGCTTGCCGTCGGCGGCGTTCAAGCCGAAGACGCGACCATCGCCGGCACGCACCACCACGACACCGTCCGCCACACGCGGCGGCGCCAGCACTTCACCGGTTAGTTGCGCCTTCCATAGCGGCTTGCCGTCGCGGTCGAAAGCCAGCACTTCACCATTGTGCGTTCCGACCACCACCAGCCTGTCTCCGGCGCCCACGCCGCCTGATAGGCGCTGTCCGGCGTCGATGCGCGTTGCCTGCCTGCCATTCGCCGCGTCAAAGCCCGTGATCTGCCCGGCTGCACCCGTCGCGTAGACGACGTTGCCGGCTACCGCCGGGAAAAAAGCGTTCTTGTCCGCGCCACCGACGCTGCCGTGCCAAAGGATTTTCGGGCTGACAACCGACCGGATCGCCACCAATTCGGCGGGCTTTTGGGCTGGCCGGGCGCCGAACAAGCTATCGTAGGTGCTCGTCACCGTTTGACAGCCGCCCGCCAGCAGAGCGAGCAGAGCGGCGGCACACGTTTCGACCCTGTAGGCTTTCACTTTACGTCACCGAGCGCGTCGAGCTTGGCCTGTATCATGGCGCGATATGCGCTTTGCGCATCGCTCTTGTCGAATGCAAGCTGGTAAGCGCTGCGGGCCTCGGCCAGCTTGCCCTGCGCCGCCAGAATATCGCCTTTGAGATCGGCGTAACGCCCGCTGAACGCCTCAAGGTGCTTGCTTTCAACCAGCGCGAGCGCCTCGGCGTGTTTCTTTTCATCGAGCAGCACGCCGGCAAGCCGCAGCCGCGCCAGGTCGCGCACTTCCTCTTCCCTGGCGTTGTCGATCACCCATTGCAGCTGCGCTTTTGCGGCGGCGAGATCGCCGGTGTCAAAGCTGGCGCGGGCCGCGGCAAGCGCGGACATCGCCGCGTACGGCGTCGCGGCATACTTGTCGGTGATCTGCGCCGCGATATCGCGCACTTTCTTCGCGTCGTTGGCGCGCTCCGCCTGCGTCAACTGCTCATACAGCGTGACTGCCGCCAGTGCCTGCTGATGGCGATAGTAGCGCCAGCCCTGGAACGCCGCGATGGTAAGCACGCAGGCCGTCACCGTCAGGATCACCAGGTTGCCGTACTGCTTCCACCACGCCTTGAACGTTTCCAGCTGTTCCTGTTCTTCCAGATCGTAAGCCATTAAATTCCCTTAACAACTCGGAGAGGAGATAGGGGAAAGGAGAAAGGCGCCAAAGCCAAACTCGCTCTGCATACACCTCTCGCCTCTCGCCTATCTTCTCTCGCCTATCGCCTATCGCCTATCTCCTCTCGCCTTTCTTGATAAGGTCCACGGCCTCGTCGATCGAGGCGCGCACTTGTTCTGCAAGCTCACGCAGCGGCTTGATGCTGATCTCTCCCGCCAGCACCTCGTCGTCGCCGACAATCACCGCAAACCGCGCACCGCTTGCGTCGGCCTTCCTCATCTGCGACTTGAAGCTGCCGCCGCCACAATGGAGTAACACGCGCAGTCCGCCGTCGCGCAGGCGTTCCGCAACCTGCTCCGCAAACCGGTCTGCGGCGTCGCCCTGATGCACGAGGTAGACGTCCAGCGTCGTCTGGGACAACCACGCCGCGCCGTGCTGCATCAGCGCGAGCAGCCGTTCCACGCCCATCGCAAAGCCGCACGCGGGCGCGGGTTTGCCGCCGATCTGCGCGATCAGGCCGTCGTAGCGGCCGCCCGCGCATACCGTGCCCTGCGCGCCGAGCCGGTCCGTCACCCACTCGAATACGGTGCCGTTATAGTAGTCGAGCCCGCGCACCAGCCGCGGATTGAGAGTGAATGCGATGCCGGCCGCCCTCAGTTTCGCTTGCAAGTCCTCGAAATGTTTCAGCGCATCCTCGTCAAGATCGTCGGCCAGCCTGGGCGCGCCTTCGATCAGGTCCTGCATCGCCGGATGCTTGCTGTCGAGCACGCGCAGGGGATTCGTGTGCAGGCGCCGTTTTGAATCGGCGTCCAGCGCGTCGTGATGCCGCTCCAGATACTTGACGAGCCGCGCCCGGTAGCGCGCGCGCGCCTCGCTGCCGCCCAGCGTGTTGAGTTCGAGCGCGATGCCGTCGAGCCGGAGGCTGCGCCACAGCCGCGCGGACATCACGATATGTTCAGCATCAATATCGGGACCGGCGTAACCCAGCGCTTCCACCCCCACCTGGTGAAACTGCCGGTAGCGACCTTTTTGCGGGCGCTCGTGGCGGAACATCGGCCCCCAGTAGCACAGCCGCTGCGGCCCGGCATAAAGCAGATTATGCTCGATCGCGGCGCGCACGCAGGAAGCGGTCGCCTCGGGGCGCAAAGTCAGGCTTTCGCCGTTCAACTCGTCGACGAAAGTATACATTTCCTTCTCGACGATATCGGTCATGGCGCCTATCGAGCGCACGAACAACTCGGTTCGCTCCAGAATGGGCGTGCGGATCGCGCGGTAGCCGTACACTCGCAGCCATGCCCGCGCCGTGTCCTCAAAATGCTCCCACAGGATGGCGTCGTCCGGCAGGACGTCGTTCATCCCGCGGATCGCTTGTATCGGATTGGATTTCACCTGGTAATTCGTGTAGGCAGTAAGCGGTAAGCGGTGAACGGTAAGCGGAATAAGGATAAGGCTCGACTGCCCAGGGCATCCTGCTCACTGCTCACCGCTCGCTGCTCACCTGAAAAATCACGCATGCGCGGTGTCGGGTGCCGACGCTGTTTCGGCAGCTACGGATCTCTTTGAATACTTGTCGATGACGTACTGTTCGACGATCTTCTGGAACTCGCCGGCGATGTCCTCACCCTTGAGCGTCACGGTTTTAGCGCCGTCGACATACACTGGCGCGACGGGGTTCTCACCGGAGCCCGGCAGGCTGATCCCCACGTTGGCATGCTTGCTCTCGCCGGGCCCGTTGACGACACAGCCCATGACCGCAACGTGCATGGTTTCCGCGCCCGGATACCGGTCGCGCCACACCGGCATCTGCGCCCTGAGATAGCTCTGGATGCGGTCGGCGAGCTCCTGGAAGAAAGTGCTGGTGGTGCGGCCGCAGCCGGGACACGCGATCACCATCGGTGCGAAAGACCTCAACCCCATGGTCTGCAGGATCTCCTGCGCCACGATCACTTCCTTGGTGCGGTCGCCCCCGGGCTCGGGTGTCAACGAGATGCGGACGGTGTCGCCTATGCCCTCCTGAAGCAGCACGGACAGCGCCGCCGTCGAGGCGACGATGCCTTTGGAGCCCATGCCCGCTTCGGTGAGTCCCAGATGCAGCGCGTAATCGCAGCGCGCCGCAAGGTCGCGGTAAACCGCAATCAGGTCCTGCACCCCGCTCACCTTGCACGAGAGCACAATCCTGTCATGGGGCAGACCGAGGCGCTCCGCCAGATGCGCGCTTTCCAAGGCGGATGCGACCAGCGCCTTGCGCGTCACGACGGCGGCGTCTTCGGGCTCGCGCAACCGGGCGTTTTCGTCCATCATGCGCGCGAGCAGCTCGGGATCGAGGCTGCCCCAGTTGACGCCGATGCGCACCGGTTTGTCGTACTTGCACGCGAACTCGACCATGGTCGCGAACTGCTCGTCGCGCTTCGCGCCGCGGCCGACATTGCCCGGATTGATGCGCAGCTTCGCCAACGCCGCGGCACAGGCCGGGTGCTGGCTGAGCAGCCGGTGGCCGTTGAAATGAAAATCGCCGACCAGCGGCACGTTGATGCCCATATGATCGAGGCGGTCGCGAATACGCGGCACCTGCGCGGCGGCTTCGGCGTTATTGACCGTCACGCGCACGATCTCGGAGCCGGCGCGCGCGAGTTCGCCGACTTGCCGCACCGTGGCCGCCGCATCGGCGGTATCGGTGTTGGTCATCGATTGCACGAGAACAGGCGCATCGCCGCCGATTACGACATGTCCGACGCGGACCTGGCGGCTCTTGCGGCGTGGCGCGGGACCCGGGGCGCTGTAGCAGTTCATACTAGAAAAAGCATTTCTTTGCGTTCAATTTTTTTGGCTCCGGCTCGTCCGGCATAAGGCTACTCGATAGTGAAGCGCGCGACATCGACCTTGATGTGGCGCTCGAGATCGACCGGGCGGTCATTATAGGTCAGCCGCACTCCGCGCGCATTGCCGACGATCAGCGTGAACGGGGGACTGCCGCTCACCCGCTGCTCGGTGCCGCCCGGGTTGAGGCGGGAGAAAATCGTCTTGCCGCTGCGGTCGCGGATCTGGACCCAGGAATTGTCGTCAAAGACCAAACGCACCTCTCCCTCGCCGGTTTGAGGCTGCGCATCGGACTGCGGCGATGCGGCGGGCAATGGCTTGGGCGCATCGCTCGCGGGCCGCACCGCGGGCTCGCCTGCCGGACCCGACTCTTGCGCTGCAGTCGGCGCGGCCACGGTGTCCGTGGCTGGCGGGACCGCCGGTGCCGGCGTTGCCGGGACGGCAACGGCCGCGGCGGGAACCGCTAAAGGCTTGCTCACCGTCGCCGGCGTCGGCTCGTTCCAATAGAACTCGTACGCGACCAGCCCCGCCGTCAGCAGCAGAGCCGCCAGGAGGTATCTGGGCCAGCGGCGCACCACCGCTGGCGGATAGGGAATGTCCTGCGAAGGCGGCGCCTCGACACGCGCTTGAGGCGCCGCAAGACCGCCTTCGATCGCACGCAGTATGCCATCCGCATCGATTTTGAGCAGCCGCGCATAGTTCCGAATGAAGCCGCGCACGAACACCGGACCGGGCAGCCGGTCGAACGCGCCCGCTTCGAGCGCTTCGACCTGGCTCACGGAGAGCCTGAGCAGGCGCGCAACCTCGGCGACGCCCAGGTTCTGGGCGGCGCGGGCCGCCTTCAGGGCGATGCCGGTTGCGGCGCCGTCGGTCCGCGGTTCCTCTGTCTCCACTACGCTCATTCGTACTGGCCGGCGAGCAGCGCACGCGCTTCTTTCGAATTCGGGAAGTTCCGGCTCAACTGCAGCGCATAGCTCGCCTCGGAATTGCGATCGCCCAGCTTGCGTTCGACGCGCACGCCGAGCCACAGCACCTCGGCATTCGCGGATCCGGTCCGGGCGAAACGGTTGAGGTAAGTTTTCGCCGCCGCATAGTCCCCGCGTGCATAGGCGATGTCCGCGATCTGATACAGCGCCTGCCCCTGGTTGGGCCGCAGCTTAAGCGCCCGCTGGAAATAGTCTTCAGCGCCCGCGGTATCGCCACGCTGGCGCGAACACAAGCCGGCGTTGACGTACGAGCGGTCGGCGTTTCGATACAGCGGATTGCGCAACGCGGCGAGGATGTGCTTGATCCCCTCTTCCTCGCGTCTGCGCTGGCAAAGGAACCAGCCGTAGTTGTTGTTGGCATCGGAATCGAGCGGATTGATGCGCAGCGCCTGCGCGTAGTTCTGTTCGGCGAGCCGGTCCTCTTTGAGTTCGGCGTAGATGAGGCCCGCAACGCTGTAGGCGGGGCCGTAGTTGGCGTCGGAGCGCAGCGCAACGTTGATTTCCTCGACCGCCACGCTCATGTTGCCGACTTCGAAATAACCGGCCGCAAGCTCGGTATGAACGCGCGCCCGCATGCGCACGTCGGTTTCCGATCCGGTCGTGTCGGCATCCGGCCTGACATCGGGCGCGGCAGGTTGCACGGCACAGCCGCCGGCCGCAAGCAGCGTGAGCAGGATCAGGAACTGGCTGAATCTCATTGAGCCGCCTCTGTCAGGGGAACCGCTGATACGCTCGAGTCATGCGCGCGGCGTTGCCTGCGCCGGGTTTTATCCTGCACCTGTCCGGCAAGCTGGCCGCACGCGGCAGCGATGTCCTCACCGCGGGTCTTGCGCACGGTGGTGATGTATCCCGCTTGCATCAGCACGTCGCGGAAACGCCCGATCGTCTCCGGATCAGAGCATGTGTAACCCGAGTTCGGGAATGGGTTGAACGGGATCAGGTTGATCTTGCATGGCACGGGCTTCAATAGCCTTGCCAGCTGCCGCGCCTGCATGACACTGTCGTTGACGCCGGCCAGCATCACGTATTCGAAGGTCACGAAATCGCGCGGCGCTTTCTCGATATAACGCAAGCACGCCGCGAGCAGGTCCTTGATCGGATATTTCCTGTTGATCGGCACCAGTTGGTCCCGCAACTTGTCGTCGGGGGCGTGCAATGAAACCGCGAGCGCCACCGGACATGCCTCACGCAGCCGATCGATCGCCGGCACCAGCCCGGAAGTGCTCAACGTCACGCGGCGGCGCGACAGGCCGTAGGCTGAATCGTCAAGCATCAACTCGATCGCCGCCACCACGTTGTCGAAGTTGGCGAGCGGTTCTCCCATGCCCATCATGACCACGTTGCTGATCGGGCGCTCGGTGACGGGACCGCGGCCCAGGCAACGGTTCGCGTACCACAATTGGCCGATGATTTCCTCCACCGCCAGATTGCGGTTGAAGCCCTGGCGGCCGGTCGAACAGAACGGGCACGCGAGCGCGCAGCCGGCCTGTGACGAGATGCACAAGGTTCCGCGACTGGTTTCAGGAATGAATACCGCTTCGATCGCATTGCCGGTGCCCACGTCCAGCAACCATTTGCGCGTGCCATCGGCAGCGGCTGTATCGCGCAGCACCTTCGGGGCAGCGATCGTCGCGCACTCCTTCAAACGCTCGCGCAGCGCCTTCGACACATCGGTCATCATTTCGAAATCGTCGACTCCGGCGTGGTGAATCCAGCGCAGCAGTTGCCTGGCGCGATAGGGCTTCTCACCCATTTCGGCGCAGAATCCCTCGAGTTGCCGGCTGCCAAGCCCAAGCAGATTGACGGTCATTGCTCGAATCAACGCGAAAAAATTTCCAATGTCGGGAAGAAATATGCGATTTCAACAGCGGCGGTTTGCGGAGAATCCGAGCCGTGCACGGCGTTGGCGTCTATGCTTTGAGCGAAATCCGCGCGAATAGTGCCCTTCGCTGCCTTTCTGGGATCGGTGGCGCCCATCAAATCGCGATTCTTCTGAATTGCGTTATCGCCCTCGAGCACCTGCACCACCACCGGCCCCGACGTCATGAAATCGACCAAGTCATTGAAAAACGAACGCTCCTTGTGCACTGCATAAAAACCCTCGGCCTCGGCGCGCGACAGATACATCATGCGGGCCGCAACGATCTTCAAGCCGCCCCGTTCAAAGCGCGTGTAAATCTGCCCGATCACGTTCTTCGCCACTGCGTCGGGCTTGACGATCGACAACGTGCGTTCCACCGCCATGAAGCTCCCCCGATCTTGCTTGAAATTAACGCGTAAGGATATCACGGTAAGGCTTTGAAATAAAGAGAATTCGCGGCAAATCAGCGAACCGGCAGGCACATCGCAAACCCACCGCAAGGCGGGCGCGGTGGGGCGAATCAGGCGGGAGCTTTGCGCAAGCGCAGACGCTGCCAGAGGTGAATCGGCCCACCGAGCGCCAGGCCGATCAGGTCGGTGATAGTCCCCGGATGCATCAGGGCCAGCCCGGCGCCGGACATCACGACGCGCAACGGCATGGGGAGACGGCCCACCGAACCCCCCCGATCAGGCCAGCCTAGTATCGCGACACCTTAATTTTGAAACATCTCTGTAGATGCGAACGACGTTTCGAAATCAATGATTCGTTGTACTAGCTTGCGGGCTGCGACTCCAGCCCGCCCTTCGGCGGGGCGATCCTCCGGTGGCGCAAGATGCCGACGATCAGCGCCGCCAGCAGGACGGCGCCAGTCGCCGCCGCCACGCGATTGTCCGGATGGAACATCGTAACGAAGGCAAAAAGCGCCATCATGGCCCGCAGCATAATGTCTCCGCCAGGACGCTCAAGCAATCGCCCGAACATTGCAAAGGTAATGCCACAGGTGCTGATCAAAACCAGAGCGGTCGCGAACACCTGCGGCCAGCCCGGATTCACGACGATGTCGGAGCGCGTGAAGATCGCGAAGGTCATCAGCGTGATCGGCAGGCAGATCTTCAGCGCCTCCCACATGGTTCGCATGAACGAGGCCTCGGCGATGCGCGCGGACACGGCCGCCGTCAGCGAGGTCGGCGGCGACAGCCCGCCCCACACCGACAGCAGGAACACGAAGAAATGCGCGACCCAGGGGTTGACGCCGAGCTCGCGCAGCGGCCCCACGATGATGACCGCGCCGACGATATAGGTCGCCGTCGGCGGCAGGCCGGCGCCGACCAGCCAGCCGAAAATGTAGGCCATCAGGATCATCGCGATGATGTTCCAGGCGCCGAGATCGAGGAGCATGGCTCCCATCCGGTTGATGAAGCCGGTGATGGTGAACAGGCCGATCATGATGCCGAGCGTCGCCAGCAGCAGCGTCAGATAGGACGTCATGTCGGCGTGCGTTTCGACGGTGACGCGCACGTTGGCGAACAACGACTCCTTCGCGATTTCCGGATCCTTCAACACGTGCTTGAAGTAGAGGAAAGCGACGAGCAGGAGAACGAACATGAAAATCGCGGCGTAGAGTGCCGCCCGCAGTTCGCTCATGCCGACCCAGCCCATCAGCACGATGAGGAAAATGACGGCGAGGAAGAAAATCGAAGTCTTGATCCGCCCGTAGACCGGTACTTTCGGCGCCGCGACCGCGTCGCGCGGCAACAGGCGGACGCAGAGCAGATAGACAGCCAAGGCCAGCGACCCGTAGTAGACGAACGCGAGCGCGAACCCACGCTTCACCACGTCCCAATACGGCACGCCGAGAAACTCCGACATCAGGAACGCGCCGACACCCATCAAGGGCGGCATGAGGAGGCCGCCCATCGAGGCCGCGGTCTCGATGGCCGCGGCGAAGGTTCCCGGCAGACCATAACGCTTCATCAGCGGAATGGTGATCGTGCCGACCACCACCGCGTTGGCCGAACCCGAGCCGCTGATCATGCCGACCGACAGCGAGCCGAGCACGGCCGTCTGCGGGATCAGTTGCCGCGAGCGGCTGGCGCGTGTCGGCCGAGATCTTGTTCACCAGGTCGGCCGGCATCCCGGCGGATCCCCAGAGCCCGAACCAGAGCCCGAAATTGGAACCAAGATGATCGTCAACCGATGTCGCGCCGCGCCTCGGCGACCACGCGGGCGAGGTCTTCCCGCCGCGCCGGTTCGCTCGGAGCGGTTTCGACCACGGGCAGGTCCTTCGGCGGCGCAATCTCGTTGTGGCGCCGGATGCCCCAGATCAGGGCGGCGAGGGTGATTGCGGCAGTCCCCCAGACCAGTTTGTCGTTCGGGTGGAAGAGCGTGGTGAACGCGATCACCGCGATGAGCAGGCGCGCCAGGACATCACCCTTCCAATTCTCGATGCAGCGCCCGAACATCGCGAAAGCGACGCCGCAGGTGCCGACGGTCACCACGAGGACGTCGCCGATCTGCCCCCAGCCGGGCTTCACCGCCATCGTCGAGCGAGTGAAGATCGCGAACGTCATGAGCGTGATCGGCAGGCAGATCTTCAGCGCCTCCCACATGGTGCGCATGAAGGAGGCATTGGCGATGCGCGCCGACACGGCCGCCGTGAGCGAGGTCGGCGGCGAGAGCTCGCCCCAGACCGACAGGAAGAACACGAAGAAG